>Ga0315288_10008283_pt1 | contig 13130 bp, 8 predicted proteins | sample YL17G11_20_MG_FD_203454 | JGI IMG/M metagenome (GOLD analysis project Ga0315288, IMG submission 203454) | Sediment microbial communities from Yellowstone Lake, YNP, Wyoming, USA - YL17G11_20 | ecosystem: Environmental > Aquatic > Freshwater > Lake > Sediment | place: USA: Wyoming | collected...
CCCCCCTTTTCATATTTAAAAAACAAAAAACAAAACAAAAAACTCACCAGCCGCACTGCCCGGGGCTCGCCCTCCGCCGTCACGGGCGCCGGCCGCACCGTCAGCAACCCCAACCGGTTGCCGTACACCACGTCCGTCAGGTACCGGTCGCCGACCATGACCAGGGAGGGCACGGACGAGGGGGGGATGCCGAAATGGGCCGCGAGCGCGCCGGGCGCGCCGCCCGGTTTCTTGGACGCGTGCCGGATGACGGCCACGCCCAGGGCGGCCTCCAGCGCCGCCGCCTCCTCGCCGTCCGGGTCGTACTGGGCCAGGCCTGCAGAATTGGAGAGCAGGGCCACGCCCGACGGCCCCCAGGCGGCGGCGGCGCCCGCGACGGCGGCCACGCCGGCCGGGGTCAGGGCGGCCGAGTAGGGCGCCGTCAGCGTGTTGTCCTTGTCGAAGACGGCGCCCGTGAAGCCGGCGGCCTTCAGGGCAGCCCAGTCCAGGCATGCGACGTCCGGAATGGAGAGGTGGGGTAGGGCCAGCGGGGCGGAGCCGCCCTGGAATGTGTGGGAATGAAGGGAGAGGTGGAGGCATGAACAATAACGAGGAAGGGCGGGGGTCGAGGTCGAAGAGAGGACGCATGCGGCTCTCTCTCTCTCTCTCCGCCGTCCTCACCAGCAGCACCCGCCCAAAGAGGGCGATGCCCGTCGGGTTCCAGCTCTGCCCCAGCTTGGCGATGAGGGACCGGCGGCGGCGGGGCGGCAGGGGCGGGGGCGGCGGGGCTGGCGGGGAGGAGCCTCCACCATCGGCCGTGCCGGATGACACGAGGCGAGAGCTCCGCCGGCGCGTGGCCGCCGCGCCCGAGGGGGAGGCCGCACGGTGCAGCAGGGGTGCGGCTGTGGGGGAGGTGGGGGCGCCCATTTGTGCTGGCCTGCCACTTCCTTTACACTGTGCTAAAGGAGAGGGAGAGAAGAGGGTGGTGCGATGATGATGTAGACAGGGGGAGATTGAGAACAAAAAAAACCTTGCACACCGCCCAACTCCCCTCTCATACCACACGGGCAGCTCAGGCCCGGTCGTCGGGGGGACACGCAAACACACACACACGCGCACGTCTCCCTCTCTCTTTCTCTTTGTTGCCTTGTTGCCTCCTTGGTCCCCTCCCCACCCACCCCCCGCCCCCCCACCCCCCACCCCTCACTCGCCCCACCCCACCCCTTCCAACTCCATCCCATCCCATCCCATTCATCCCTCTCCACATGTCATACACCCGCACCGCACGCCATGAAAGAAGACACGCCCGCACACACACACAACCCGCACACACACAACCATCACCCCACACAGGAAGATAGGGGGGGGTAAAAAAGGGGTCTAAAGGAAAGGAAAAGGGGCTGAGAGAGAGAGAGAGCGAGAGAGAGACGGGGCCGTTTGGGCACCCGTGCCCCTCTCACACCGTCTCTCTCTCCCACCCATCCCCAACCTCTTCAAATAAAAAACACACTCACACTCACTCGCCTGCTGCACACCCCTTTTTCTAGTCCACCACGCTGGAGAAGCGGGCCCGGATGCGGGCCTCCAGGCGGCGCACGTCCTCAGCGGTCAGGCCGCCCAGGCCGTCTGCCTCCAGGCGGGCGGCGGCGGCCGCCGCTGCCGCCGCCTCCGCCGCAGCCGCCGCCCGCCGCGAGCTGGCCGCCCGCCGCCGGGGGGACGGGTCGGACGCGGTGCGCGTCGGCGGCGGGGGCGGGGCGGGGGCGGAGCACTCGTACACGGGCGCAAAGACGGGCGCGCCCCCGCCAGCCGCGACGGCCGCCGCGGCGGCGGCGGCCTCCGTGTTTGGCGAGGTCTGCGTGGATTCATCGCAGTAGACGACGTACGATCCGCCCAGCAGGGGCACGCCGCCGCCGTTGTGGTGGGAGGCCGCCGCGTGGCGAGGGGAGCGGGCGACCCGGGTGGCCCGCCCGGACGGGCCGGCCGCGGCGGCGGCGTGGTGGTGAGAGGCCGACGGGACGGAGCCCGCCTCGTGGCCGCCGTGGTCGTGGCCGTGGCCGCCGTGGCTTGACTGGCGGCCGCGCGTCGCGACGGGGGGCGGGGCCGGGGCGGCCCCACCGTACACGGACGCGCCCGTCACGCCCGCGGAGGGGTGCCCGTGGAAGACGGGCGGGACGGAGAAGGGGGCGCCCGTGGCGGTGTAGACGGGGTGGGAGGCCGGGCCGGCGGCGGCCGAGGAGTTGGGCGCGCGCGCGTGGCGGCCGGCGTACGGGTGGGGCGGCATCTGGACGTGCGGCGGGGCGCCCGGGTGGACCGACCGGCGCTCGGGGGAGGGCGACCGGGAGCGGGGGACGCCAAAGGCGCCGCCCGGCCCCGCCGCCGCCCGGTTGGCGGCCCACCGGTCGGGCGAGGTGCCGACGCCGACGTGGGCGGTGGCCGCGGCCGTGCGCGGGCCGCCCGGGGCGGGCGGGGCGGGTGCTGAGGGCGCGCCGCCGCCGCCGCCCACAACGTCGGCAAACCAGCGCGGCGGGGTGGGCGAGGAGCCGCGGCCGCCGCCGCCGCCGCCCGCCCGCACGGGCACGGGCCGGTGGGGCGAGGTGGAGGGCCCGTAGGGCGAGTAGTAGTGCTGGTGGGGGGCCTGCTGCTGGGGCTGGGGCACGCAGGAGGGCGGCGGGGCGGCCGCCGCGTATGACCCGCCCGGCCCGCGGCTCGAGTAGTGGGCGGGCGCGCCGCCGGGGGCCGCCGCGTGGCGCCCGGGCGAGTACGCCCCGCCCGGGCGGGCCGAGGGGATGCCGTACTCGGCACCCACCCGGGGCCACCGGTCGGGCGACCCCGGCGGGCCGCCCCCGGCCGCGGCCGGGTTGGCCCACCAGCGAACCGCGTCGGCCGAGGCGTTGACATTGACGCGCGGCGCGCCGGCCGCGGCCGCCGCCGGCTTTTCCTCCTGCGCCTCCTCCTCGTCGCCCGCCGAGGACGACGCCCCGCTCCCGCCCGCCGCCGTCGCGGCCAGCAGGAGGTCCCGGTCCCGGGCGGACCGGGCCCGGCGCCGCCCGGCGGCCGCGCAGCAGCACCAGGTGGCCAGGCCGATGAGGAGGCCCAGGCCGAGGAAGGCCCCCACGATCGCTGCGCTGAGCTTGATGGCCGTCGTGGTCGGGTTGGCGGGCGGGGCCGGGGCCGCCGGGGCCGCGCCGACCGCCCGGCCCGCCGTGGCAGGGGGAGCCCGCACGATGGGCTGGTCGTTCTCGTCGACCAGAACGGGCTCGGCAGGGCCAGCGGCCGCGGCGGCGTCCTCAGGGAGCGCCGCGCCCGCGCCCGGCGCGGTCACCGCGGCGCCCGCCCCAAACAGCTTTTCCAGGACAGTCCCCACCGCCGACTTGGCCTGGGCGGCCGCCTGCGGGTCGGCGGGGACGGCGTCGGCGGCCGCGCCGCCCCGCCCGCCCCGGCGCCGAGCGTCAGGCTCCTTCCCGGCCGCCCCGCCCGACATGTCGTACGGGTTGGCCGGGTCGGCCGGGGCGGCGCCGCCCGCCTGGGGCAGCGCGGCGCTCCCGCCACCAGGCGCGGGCGAGGTCGACCCGTCGGGGTTGATGACCTGCAGCTGGCCGTCCTCGGCCACCAGCATGGGCGTGCCGCCCGCGGCGGCGGCGGAGGCGGCGGGGACAGCCCCCAACCCGTCGGCCGTGGCCTGGGCGGTCGGGTCGGCGGCCAGGTCGGCGAGCGTGGGGAGGCCGGGGCCGGCCGGCCCGTCGCCCGCCGCCTGGACGGGCGAGTCCCCGCCGACCGTCGGCAGGCTGCCAGCCGCGGTCCCGCCCCGGGCCTTGACGCCGGGGGGCAGGGTGTACCCCCCGTTCCTGGACTTGACCAGCGGGCCCGTCTGGAATTTGGGCGGGGCCAGGCGGTAACCGGGCGGCAGGGGCTGGCCGGCGGGGACGGTGATGAAGCCGTCGGGCAGGATGTCCTTGCCCGCCCCGGCCGCGCCGGCCGGGACGAGGTTGTCACCGCCGCTGCCGCTGCCGCCCGTCTTCAAAAAGATGTTGCGGGCCGGGTCGATGGGCTCCGCGACGGCCGGGCCGGGGGCGGCCGCGGCCGTCTCCGAAAGGATGCCCTTCAGGTCGGCCAGCGGGGACGCAAGGTCGGCCGCAGACGCAGGCGCCGGGGCAGCAGCCGCGGCCGCCGCCTTCTTTTTGGCCGCCGGGGCGGGCTTGGCGGCAGCGGCGGCAGCACCGCCTGCGGTGGCGGTGTCGGCCGCGGCGGCCGCGCCGTCCACGGCGGCCGCGCCGGCGTCGGCCACCGCGGCGCCGGCCGCCGTGCCCGCGGCCGTCGCCTCACCAGCCGCGGCCGCGGCCTCCAGCCGGGCAGCAATCGCCGCCGCTGCTTGCTCCTCCGCCGTCTTGGGGGCGGCAGCAGCCGCGGCCGTGGCGGGCGCGGCTTGCGTCTCCGCAAAAGCCTCCCGCAAGTCCTGGATGGCGGTGCGCAGGATGTGGGGGCGGCCGTCGTTGGCCACCCCACCCGCACCGTTGGGTTGCTGGGCAAACGCGTTGAGCTGGACGTCGTCAGACCCGTCCAGGGCGGTGCGGAAGCGGCGGAACGCGTTGACTAGGCGCTGGCCGGGCAGGGTGGTGGGCATGGCGGCGGCGGAACCGGCAGCGGCCGGCTGCGCCGGCACAAAGCCGCCCGCCGCGGTCTGGACCACACCCGCGCTGCCGCCCAGCAGGGGGCTGGCAGCCCCGCCCGCCGCCGCCACCTGGGCCTGGGCGGCCGACTGGGCGGCGGCCGCCGCGGTCGCGGGCGTCGCGTACGGGTTAAAGGGCGCGTACTGGCTGGCGGGCGCGGCGGGCGCCACCCCGCCCGCCGCCGCCGCCGCGCCCGCCGCGGCCGCCAGCTGGGCCTGGAGCGCGGCGGCCTCCGCCGGGTTGGTCGCAGCCAGTGCCTGGATGGCGGCCTGGGCGGTCGCCAGGGCGGAGGGTGCGGCCCCGGCGGCGGTCACCGCCGCCGGGGCCGCACCACCGACACCACCACCCGCCGCCGCCGCGCCCGCACTTCCCGTGCCCACCGGCGGGGCAAACACCTCGCCCACGCGCGGGGCGGCGGCAAACCGGCCCGCGCGCGGGCCCGACGCGGCGGCCTGCTCGGCGGCCAGCGCCTCCTGGGTCAGCAGGGCGCCCGTCTTGGTGGCGGGCGAGGCGGGCGCGACCAGCTCCCCGTCCGCGCCCACCGGCATCAACGCGCCCGTCGCTTTGAGGGACCGCCGGGCGACCGAGGACGGCGCGGCAGAGGCGGCAGAGGACGACATGGTCAGGGCTGACGCCGGTGCGGTCGTCACGCCGTCGACGGCCCACCCGGTCGCGCCCTGGGAGGCGAGGCAGGGGGTGAGGGCGCCCGGCGCGGCGGCTGCGCGGGCGAGGCGGGTGGCGGCCGTGGTGGACGCGGGGAGGGAGGTGATGGTGGCGGTGTGGCTGTTGTGTGTGTGTGGTGGGGGGGGAGATGGGGGTGGGGATGGAAGGTGTGAGTGCGTGTGTGCGTGCGTGCGTCGTGAGTGTTGCGGGCGCGCGGGCGAGAAGTGTCATGGAATGACGGCGCGCGCGCGCGCGTGTTGTGTTGTGCGTGCGAGGAGAGAGGGGAGGGGCCCGCGCGGCCGCTTTGGGTGGTGTTTGACGCGCGAAAGGAATGCCGCGCGCGCGCTTTCCGTTTTCTCAGACAGCGCGCTGTCGCGTCCTCCGCCCCCAAATCCACCCCCACGCAACGGGATAGACCAGGCTAGGTAACTAGCCTGCCTATGGGCGTGCATGGTCGCCTGGACAACCGCGGAGCGGGTGGGGCGAGGCTATGGCGCGCGGAATACTAAGAGCAGGCAGCTTGTGTCTCATTCGACGAGGCTGAGACGCACACACGGGCCTCGCCTGCTCAGCTCACTCCACGATCCCTTCCGCACCCAGGTCCAGAGATAATCCACAGAGAGTGGACTCCCAGGCTGGTGTGGTGGCGGGCGAAAGCGTGGCCAGGGGCGGACAGCAAGCCTTGCGAGCCGGAAGGCTGGCAGTTGACAAAAAAAAAAGTGGGGGGGGGGAGAGAGAGACACCGACGCGCCCGCATGCGACTCTCCGTCCGACCGCACCACCGAAAAATACTCACCCATCATCCGCCAGCTCGACCACAGTCCCAGCCTCAAGCCCCAGGCAGCGGGGCAGGGCGGCCCGGAGCGCGCCCGCGTCAGGGCCGGCGCCAGACAGGGAGACAACGACAGAGGCGGGCGCGGCGCTCGACGAAGCGGCCGCCGCCCCGGCCGCCAGCGCGGCAAAAGCCGCCCCGCCCAGGGCGTGGCGGTTGCGGCGTGGAGCCATGTGGGAATTTGGGGGTGCGAGGTGGGGTGCTAGGTGTTGGAGATGGAGTGAGTGTAGCTTGCGTTGCCGTGGGGGCGGAAACTCAATGTGGACCAACGCGCGCGCGCGCGCGTTTGTTTTCTTTTTAGCTCGTCTCGTTTCGCCAACCACGCCCTCCCGCCCATGCCGCGCATGCCCTCCACGCCTCTAAATTCCATCAGGGGGCTGTAAACTGAGGCCGAGTGGCGGGAGTGGAGACTTTGGGAGGCGGAGAGGCTTTACTGGGGCGTTTTACCCTCGGAGGGACGGGCGGCGTGATATAGCGCGCGCGCCGCCACGCTATCACAACCCCGCTGCTCGCCTTTCGACCACCCCTCCCCCTCCGCCCACCACGACCTCCCACACCTCCACCGCCGGCGCCTGCCAGGCCGACGCGCGGGAGCCTACCCGCACCGGTGCAGCACCCAGCACCCCTTCCACAGAGGCCAGCAGCCCCGCCCGCAGCCTGTCCGCCACCCCCATTGAGGCGCCGCGCGCCTCAAACGTAAACACGACCACGCCTGCCCGGCCGAGGCACGCTGCCGCCGCCGCCGCAAACGCCACCGGGTCGGGCTCCGACCCACCGGGCGGGGCCGGGTACGCAACGTCGGACGCGATGACCAAGTCGACGCCGCCCGCCGCGCTTTTTAGGCCGGCCGCCGCCCGGGCCGCACCGACTGCGGACGCTGCCTGGGCTCGCCAGGCGGGGCCGCCCCACTCCAGCGGGGCCGCGACGGCGCAGCCACCGCCACCGCCACGCCCCCCCGGCCTCGGCCGCCCGGGCGTCAGCCAGTTGCGGGCGGCGTTGCCGGACGCCAGGCGCAGCGCGGCGGGGAGGTCCGTGAGCGCGACGGCCGCCCCCAGGGCCGCGAGCACGAGGCCGGCCGCACCCGGGCCCGCCCCCAGCTCGACCGCGGTCAGGCCGGCATACGGCGCCGGGCACGACGGCGGGGTGGCCGCCAGGTAGTCCGCCAGGGCGAGGGCGCCGTCCCAGACGCAGGCGCCCACGCCTGGGCGGGCCAGGGTGGTGGGGCGAGCGAGGGCGGCAGGCTAGGGGGGGGGGGGGGGGGGGGGCGGTGGTCGGGGGGGGGGGGGGGTGGCGGGCGGGGCGGGGGGGGGGGGGGGGGGGCGGGTGGGGGGGGGGGGGGGGGGGGGGGGGGGCCCGCCCCGCGACGCTGTGAGTGAGCGTTTGCGGAGGGCGGCCCGCGCGCACCGCACCTCTCGCTCTCGCTCTCGCCCTCGCTCTCGCTCTCGCGCACACACACGCACACCACTCATACCATCTGGTGCAGGACCAATGCTGTCTCCCTCCCAAGCAGTTTCAGCGTCACCCGCTCCGCGGCATGCGTTTGGGAACGGTCCGGCGTGAGGAGGACGGCACGGACGGGGGCGCCGCCCTCCCAGCCTTCGAGAGTGAGGGACTCCACTGTGTGCGCTAGTGTAGGCGAGAAGCAGGACGTGCGATCAAGCCTTCCAGAGAGGGCGTGGGTGGCGCATTGGAAACGACTTGTGAGTGTACCCACCACACGCCCTTCTTCTCTCTCACACCAAGCAAAAGCAACCCCCTTACACGTCTCATCACGCGCCCTTCACCCTCTCAACGCCCCCCAAGCTCATGTCCGTCCGCCGGGCGACCAGGGCCACCCCAAACACGCCTGCAAATGCGCCCACCAGCATGAGCGGCTCCACCAGGGGGCGCACCGGCGAAAAGGCGTAGGAGATGACCAGGGGCGCGGCCATGTGTTCTGAGACCGCGTTCCGGACGGCCGCCGTCACGGTGGGCCGGCCCACCGTGTCCAGCGTCGTGGACACCTTGCCGTGGGTGATGGTCACGACGTCGCCCCCGAAGGGCGTGTCGACGGCGATGGCGGACGCGCCCTCCGGCAGGATGACCGTCGTCGACAGCAGGTCGGCCGACACGCCCTGCAGGGGCGTGCCCAGGGGGACGGTCACGCGGACGCGGCCGCCCTGCCGCCCGGCGACGGCGGGCAGGGGGAGCGAGTACCCGAACTTGAAGGTCGTCCGCCAGCCGGGCGCCAGCGGGAAGCGGGGCTCCAGGCGCACGTCCAGGCGGGTCCGGGCCGGCCGAACGGATGAGGACGAAATGTTGCCGATGCCGTCCTTGAAATAAATCCAGCGGGCGGCCTTGGGGAGGGTGCCGCTCAACCCGGTCAGGGACGCCCCCTTGCCGGCCGACCGGGCCGGGGCCGTGTCAAAGTCGTAGCGGGACCACTCGCCCGCCAGCGCCGCGCCAGCGTTCACCAGGTCGAACGCCTCGTCCACGCCCACGCTGCCCCAGTGCGAGACGGTGACGGTGCGGACCAGAGAGGTCGCCCGGGGGGTCGGGTTGTCGTCCGTGAAGTGCAGGAAGAGCGGGGAGACCGCCCAGGGGGCTGCGGGCGACGCGTCAAAGGGGCCGAACGTCAGCACGCCCTGGCCGTCGTCGGCCATCGGCTCCCGCCTGGTGGCCGCCAGCACGCCCTTCGAGACGCAGGGCAGGTCCACGATGAGCGTCTGGTTGGCGACCGGGTAGGGCGACAGCAGGACGTGGGAGGCGTTGAGCGCCACCCGGTGCGGGTCGGCCTGGGCGCGCGTGGCCGGCAGGGGGGTCAGGGCGCGCGTGAAGGCGGCGCTGGCCGCGAGGCGGTAGGCCGCGCCCGGGGCGAGCGCCTCCCTCAGCGCCACGCCGACGCAGGCCGTGTCGGGCGGGGGGGGGAGGCCGCCGGCGAGGGCTGTGACGGCGGCGGTGGTCAGGGGGGTGGTCGCCAGCTTGCGGGCGGTGCCGCCGTTGGCGTCGACGACCTGGAGGTGAGGGGGAAAACAAGGGGGGGGATTTTGGGGGTGTTGTTTTGAATGTGATGTGCAGAGCGCGTCGCGTTGCTGTCTCGCGCCCCGTCTTCTTCTTCTTCTTCTCTCTCTAGCATACCTCCAGGTACGCCCGGTTCGCCACCAGCGCCGCCGGCGTGCACAGGGCGACGGTGGAGACGGGGGACGGGCCGGCCCGGATGGACAGGGACGTCCGTTCTGAAACTGAGCCAGAGAACACGTCAAGCTGTGTGATCAAGGAGGTGGAGGGTGGGGGGGAAGGGTTTTAATGGAATTATCAAAAGGCGCGCGTACCCGAGGGTATGTGCGTGCTTGGGGATGGAATGTGGGGCAAGGAGGCCGGGGGTCCTCCTGGGCGCGGCAGGGTCGCGAAGGAAGCGGCAAACGTCGATCGCGAAAAACTTGTTTTCGCAGAGACCCCGCAAAATGCAGGTGCCCCCTCTTTCGGGGACCGCGCCGAAGCCCCCACACCGGCACCTGGTTGGGTGTAACTGGCATCGGCGTCCCTCCCGGCGCAGTGCGAGGGGAAGGGTGGCGGAGAGATGGGGGCGCACCGACGGGCAAAAGAGAGGCAATGCGCAAACATACCTCGCGCTCGGCCACCTCGATCGTCAGCGGCGCCGGCGCGGCGGCCACGGCCGACACGGCCAGGAGCAGGGCCAGGATGGCGGGACGCATTGGATGAGTGGTGTTGGTGTAGTGTGCTTCCCTTTTTTTTTGGAGCGTCGAATAGAAAGTGAGGAGAAAGAGAGGTGAGACCTTTCGCTCGGTGTGCTTGCCCCCACTCTGCTTTTTCTTTTTCCATCACCACCCGAAAACCCTCTCCTCACCCACCCTCAAACATGCCCAAGGTCGCCAAGGCCACCAAGGTCAACGCCGGCGGCAAGAAGAAGCTGGCGGAGCCGGTCAAGGCGGCGCCCCCCCCGAAAGAGGTGAGCTAGAACGTAATAAAAAACGACGGCCGGGCCGGGGCGGCTGGCATGTCGCATCAAAAAAAAAAACTCCAGCCGCCGGCGCTTTCAGGGGGCTTTCCTCCCCTTGCCTGCCCGCTTTACCTCCCTCATACCACCTTTTGGTGTGGTAGCTACCCATCATGTCCGGTTTTGGGGAGACGGGCCGGTCTTTTTGCCCCAAGGCGGCACCTTGAAGACCGGGGAGCGCGGGAGCGGGCCGCCGGCCCGCGCCGGGAGACTTGTTTTTATTTTTTGTGCTCACGCTCTCTCTCCGCCCTTCCCCCACGTAGGACTCCTCCTCCGATGACTCCTCCTCCGAGGACGACTCTGAGTCTGAGGGCTTAGCTGCCGGCACGCCGGCCGCCAACGGGGTGCGTTTCTCGGAAGGGGACACAGAGAGAGAGAGAGAGGGGAGCAAAGGGAGGGACGCGCTTCGCTCGCTTGACGCAACAACGCCGATGGGCGTTGCTTCGCATGTGCGCCCGCGAACGCGGGTGGCCGCTGCCCCGCCCACCCTGCAAGGCGCCCCAGGGCCTGGCTCTATGAATTTTGCGTCTTATCGGGTCGAGCGACGGGCGGCAAGGTTGTGAGATGGCCACCACGCGGCGCGTCGGAGCGCTGCGCTTAGCTTTGGCTAGCGCGGCCGCCGCCGCCGCCGTCGCGGGCCGCCGCCCCCCGCGCGCCACCATCTCTCTCTCAGCCCTCCTTTCCCCATCAAAAACTGCCCGCCGCCGCCGCCGCCGCCGTCCCCGCTCTCTCCCTCCATCCTGCCATCCCTCACTTTCGCTCCATCCTCTCACACGTATCACCCTTCCCTCCCTTCCCCCCCTCCTCCCCCCTCTGCCCCCCTCTTTACCAGACCGTCAAGGCGGCCGTCTCGTCCGGCGACAGCAGCAGCGAGGAGGACTCGGACGACTCCGGCTCCTCCGACGACGAGGACGCCAAGAAGCCGGCGCCCAAGAAGGCTGCCGCCCCTGCCGCCGCGCCCGCCAAGAAGGCTGACTCTTCTTCTTCCGAGGAGGACGCCAGTGACGACGACGACTCGTCGTCCTCGGACGAGGAGGAGGAGAAGAAGGCGCCCGCCGCCGCGGCCGCCGCGGGCAAGCGCAAGGCGGCCGCCTCGGCCTCCGAGGACGAGTCCAGCGACGACGACGACGACTCGTCCTCCTCAGACGAGGACGAGGAGGAGGAGAAGCCCGCCGCCAAGCCCGCCAAGAAGGTCAAGGCGGCGGACGGCAAGGCCGCGCCCGTCGCCCTGCCGCCCGCGCCGCCCGCGCCCGCGGCCGCCGGCGGTGGCGGCTCCTCCACCATCTTCATCAAGAACCTGCCCTGGGCCGCCGACGACGCGTCGCTGACCGAGTTCTTCGGCACGTGCGGCGAGGTCGTCGCCGTCCGCATCGCCCAGGACGACATGGGCCGGTCCCGCGGCTTTGCCCACATCCAGTTCGCCGCGGCCGCGGGCGCGGAGGCCGCGGTCGGCCTGTCCGGCACGGAGATGATGGGCCGCGAGCTGTACGTCGACCGGGCCGCCGAGCGCGCCCCCCGCGCGGACGGCGGCGGCGGTGACCGCGGCGCCGCGGGCGGCCGCGGCGGCGGCGGCGACACGGGCGGCACCACCATTTTCGTCAAGGGCTTTGACAAGTACCAGGGCGAGGACGCCGTCCGGTCTGCGCTCACCGAGGCGTTCTCCACCGCCGGCGAGGTGGTCTCTGTCCGCCTGCCCTCCGACCGGGAGACGGGCGACCTGAAGGGCATCGCCTTCATCGAGTTCGCGGCGCCTGAGGGCAAGCAGGCGGCGGCCTCGCTGGACGGGTCCGAGGCGGCGGGCGGCTGGCTGAAGGTGGACCTCGCTGTCGGCCCCTCGGGCGGCGGCGGCGGCGGCGGCGGCTTCGGCGGCGGCGGCCGGGGCGGCGGCTTCGGCGGTGGCCGCGGCGGTGGCGGCGGCCGCGGCTTCGGCGGTGGCCGGGGCGGCGGCCGCGGCGACTTTGGCGGCCGGGGCGGCGGCCGGGGCTTCAGCGGCGGCCGCGACTTTGGCGGCGGCCGCGGCGGCGGCCGCGGCGGTGGCCGCGGCGGCGACGGTGGCCGCGGCCCCTTCAAGCCCCGCGTCCAGATCAACGCGGGTGGCGGCGGCTCCGGCACCAAGGTCACCTTTGACTGAGGACATGGAGAGGGAGAGAGAGAGGTGCTTGTGCGTGAATGGGTGGAGGGGTGAACGGAATGACCATACAAAAAGAAAAACAAGCGTGGCGTTTGATCGGACGCAAAAAAGTCAAAAAAGGCCGGGCGATGACCCGCGCTTTACAATGAGAGAGAGACCGGTGATTGGTGACCTGTTTTTACCCTTTTGGGGTGGGTTGTGAGGACGCGGGTGGGGGCCGTGTGTGCGTAAAAGAGAGAGCACGCTGGACAACCCAAACACGCTTGGAGTGTGGGTTGAGGGAGAGAGAAAAAAAATGGAGAAGAGCGCGCGCCCATCCTCGAACAACAACTGGACATTTGTAAACCAAAACACACAAAAGGAGGCCGTGCCAATTTGGATGGAGAGTGATTTCCGTAGCAGTGTGTGTCCCTGCCCGTGCGTGTGGGGAGTTTTTTTTTTTTTTCATCCCCTGCCCCGCCTCCGTCCACCCGCCCTCACCGCCTCACCGCCGCCCCGCGAAAAGCCAAGGCCAAAAGGCCAAAAAAACCGCCACCCCACCCAGAGTGTCGCCAAGGCAACGGGCTACACCCACGAGGGCGGGGGTGCACAAATAAAGGACCGCGGCGGTGAAAAAAAAAAAAAAAAAAAAAACAGCGGGCCGGCGAGGCCGGGGACGCAGGCGAGGGCGTAGGCGGCGGCCGGGGGGCGCGGGCGCAGGGTGTGTTCTGTCAGTGACTCCGCGGGCCCGGAGAAGGCAGCGTCGATGCCTGCCTTGGCGGCGGGGGGTATGGGCCCGTCGGCCGCCATGGCGGGGCCGGTGTGCGCGGGTGGTGGGGGGGGGGGGGAAAGGGTTTTTTTTTTTTTTTTTTTTTAAAATGG
>Ga0315288_10008284_pt1 | contig 13128 bp, 6 predicted proteins | sample YL17G11_20_MG_FD_203454 | JGI IMG/M metagenome (GOLD analysis project Ga0315288, IMG submission 203454) | Sediment microbial communities from Yellowstone Lake, YNP, Wyoming, USA - YL17G11_20 | ecosystem: Environmental > Aquatic > Freshwater > Lake > Sediment | place: USA: Wyoming | collected...
GATAAAAGAGACAAACACATCGTGCACAACGTCCTCGGCGGAGCTTACGTCAGTCAGAAGAGCAGCCGACAGCGTCACGAGGTCATCTTTGTACTTTTCATAGATGCTCCGCAGGGCCTCGCGATTGCCGCGATTGAACTTCAATATGAGCAGCTTATCTTCCAGCATCAAAAATGACTTTCCTGAATTCAGAACAATCGATTGTCGCTTATAAAACAACTCAGCGGACTGTTTTAGTATAAGGAAAATAGAATTTTTATGCTATATTCTCTTATGAGCACCAAATCCGATTTCAGCCCCAGGAGCGCATAAGAAAGGCCGAGCCAAACCAGCCCGGCCTTTGTGTTCTCCGTTAAAATATTTTCGGCTTAAATTCCACCATCAACATTATATCGATGTGCCGGATTGTCGTTCCGTATCGCCAGATTATATTTTTTGATATCTCCGGACCTCAATTTGATTTCATAAGGTATGAACCAGCCTGAGTATTGACTCGATTTGAAAGGTTCGCCGATACTAATGATTTCAAGCCCACCAAGATAATCCTTGATTCGCTGCTCAGCCTCTGAGGCCATCCAGAACTTAAGGAATTCATCCCAGTCTTCGTCTGCACAAGCCTGGAAGAAGGCCTGCGCTACTTCCTTTGGTTCCATCTGCCCGTATTTCTCATTATCCGGCAGTATTTCCGGCTCTTTGTGCCAGACCATATTTTCCGGTAATTCCAGTGCGAATACGCCGTCGTCAATTTCTATGTTGTATTCAATATCTGTTACTTCAAAAATCAGAACATCCTCACCCGCCGTATGTACGTATACCTGAAGACCTTCGAGTAATTCTGTCTGAGCATCGAACCGGTACACCTTTACATGATCGGAGTCCTGGATAAACTTGTTTCTTAGATAATCATCCTCAGGAACGTCTGTTGTTATATCGACCTCAAGTACGATTTTATCTCTTTCTTCAACCTTTTCTCTCCAGAGTGATATCGCACGGTCGGGAATATTCTTTGCCTTTTGTAACTCATCGTCCAGCAGGCCTTGTACATTCAATAAACGGCCCGACCAACTGTCGAAACAACCCAAAGGTAAGGGTCTTTCTTCCAGGACGCCGTAATTCGGTCGAATGAGCATAATGGTGCTTTGGCCGTCCATAAGAAGCACACGCCCGGGTTTTTCCACGCGCCATTGAACCAGCCCGTTTTCGTTTGTGCCTTTCCACATCTCGATATCGACAAAGTCATAGTTTAGCCCGATGTTGGAGAAGTTGTCGCTTGGAAGCGTACGCATTCGAGCCTTCATGTGTACCGACCATAAATCGGATACCGCATTAACGGCATTCTGCAACACCACGGTTGCGGATGCAGTTGGTATTGTTTTATCCAAAATATTCATAGATATTAACACTGCAATGATTATTACCGCCGCGGCGGCTAATTTTGTTATTCTGCTCTTCATAATATACTCCCATACAATAAGTCTTTTCGGTTGTCTTGTTTGCTTTAAAGAACTGCTGAAGTTATTGGAGGTTTCCTGGGCGATTTTGTGCACGTCGGCCGGTATCTCTTCTGAGCCGATATTTTTCAGGATTTCTTCGATATTTTCTTTACCCATTTTCTTTCTCCTGTTTAAGCAAAGGTTGCCAATTTGTCTTTCAACGCTGCAAGTGCCTTTGACACGTGTGACCTTGCAGAAGTTTTTGTGCAACACAACTTTTCAGAAATGGTTTCGTAATCGTGTTGCTCCAGGTATCGCATTACTATTGCCCTGCCCTGCTTGTCGGGAAGCCGGCTTATGGCTTTTCTTACTTTCGCCGTCAGCTCGACCCTATCGAGCTTCTCGCCCGGGTCCTGGTCGATGTCGATTTGGCTTCGGGCAAATTTGCCGTTTCTGCCTATCCTGTTTCGCCAGGCCCTGGAGTTGGCCGTCAGTGCGATCCTGTAGATATAAGCTCCCGCTTTTCTGCCGTTGAGCTTCTCGATGTGCTCCCACATCCCCATTAGCGTATATTGCATCGCCTCGGTGAACAGCTCCCTGTCGCCTGTCAGCCTCCAGAGGACCGACAGCAGGAAAACCGAATACTCAGCTCTTAGTTTTTCAAAGATCTCCAATCGCTCGCTTTGCTTCATTTTAACGCTCCAATTTTCGGTAACGCCTGAACATGTTCAGTTTTCATTTAATATTAACCACCCGAAACCTGATTTGTGTAAATTTTTATTAACGTCCCACAAGTTGTGATTGGATCAGACTGCCGAATTTTTCGCTTTGAGGCAACAACATTCAGCAGTATGCTATAGAATACCGCTGTGGAGGATAGAGCATGCCCTGAGCGAAGCCGAATGGGGCAACGCTGGGAAGCGACCTGAGCGCTACAACGGCGGCATACATCATTTGGAAGGTAACTTCTTTGTTACCGTCCATTTATGATTATGCTGGTGCCTGCAATACGATAAATCCAGTTCTGCATGAAGAGCCCAGAGTACAAATCACTACCGCACCACGACCACACGTTGGCGAAGGACCTCAAGCCTTTGTACGGAGAATTCATATAAGAGCTATCAACAACCTTTGGGACGATAATAAATTTTGTTAAAAAGAATGGAAAGCCGCGTACTTTACCCGGTATTGACTCGAAACGGATTTTTAATCCTTATTTGCCGGCAATCAGCCGGGTATTTTCGTAAGGGCCGGACGCCCGGCTTTGAGTATAACATAAAGCCCAAGCGCGCCTGAGAGTACATAACCCAGGGGTGAGAATTTTAAGATGACATCCGAGCCGAAATGTTCGGCGATCCGCAGCAGGGGAATAAAAACGACATAAGCCATCGCCCAGGTTCCCCCCACCATGAATCCCATTCGCTGGCCGAGGGTCAGCCCTTTGGCCTGTCTCGATAAGGTAATCATCAATATATAAGCTGAAATTGCCCAGAATCCGGCACCGAACAGCATCCAGATCGCCATCCTGCTATTGATGAATACCAGGTACAACACGAGGAAAGGAATCACAAAGAAAAGTGCCGCAACCGAGCATTTCAACTCTCCCTTCTTGTGAGCGACATGTGCCCAGACATAAGAGCCGACAGCTCCTCCCAGGCCGAACATCGTCGCAGAGAGGCCGCCAAATGTCAGCTCGAAGCCAAGCTCGTTAAGCACCGTCGGCAGCAGGGATGCGATAATTGTAGTAGAAACAGCGGCCGGTACCGCCATTACCAGGATGAGCCAGAAAGGCAGCAGGTTCTTTTCCTGTTGGGTCATTTCTTTATTGTACACAGTCCGCTCAACCGCCAGCCGGACTCTCAATAATAAGACCAGGACGATACCGACAACCGGACATAGCATCAGTGGATACAAACCCTGCAGGCCAAAACGCGAGACAAGAAAGGCAGAGATCACTCCGCCGCCCGCATACCCAAGAAAACCGCCGGCCATAAATACCGCCGTGCTCACCGCCGGTGGGATATACCTGAGCCGGTGGACCCCTCGGAGCCCTTCCGGGTGCACTATGGCAATTCCGAAGCCGCTGACGACGGCCAGCAAAATCATGCTTCCAAAGGCGCCGTCTCCTCTGGGCAGGGCACCGAGCAGGCATATAACAGAACCCAAAACCAGCCCGAGATGCAGAAACAGCGGCCTGCGCTTGTTGGCTCGCAAATGGCCGATCATCGGCTGAACGCCATTGCACGTTAAATACATCACGGCCATGACAATCCCGCCCATAGACAGGCTCAACGAAAATTCGGCACGGATCGCCGGGAGGATGGCGGGCAGCATACTCGCGAATACATCAATAAAGAAATGAACTGACGCAAGCACGAACAAATGCATCCAGTGAAATGTAGCGAGTTTCCGTTTCAAATTAGCCGCCGAATCCGAAACAGATTGGAAATAGTTCGAATAATCAAGCTGCCCCGAACCGCTGCCGGCGTAGCCATGCACATCTCATCCAGTTTATTGCTTGCGAGCACCTTGAATCTTTCCTTTTGGGAATTCTTTGATAACATCACCCAACTACACAAATGGATTTAATCGAAATGATACCCGGCCCATCCACCTAATGCCAAGGAATTTTGAAAACCCTTGACGGCCAGTGCTCGGCCTGTTTTTCTCAGAATTACTTGATGTGGAACCATGCCTGACGTAAGAAACGGAGTAAATATTAATCTTTTGCGAAAAAAGCGTTCTTGGCGCGATAAACATATGAAGTTTATATTCTTGTCATGATTTTGCAAACAATGTCCTATAAAATAGGCTGAAAACACGCTACGCAGGCCTTTGTGGATATCGGCTACAACACACTCTATGGAATTTTTTTACCTACAAAACCATCGTTTCTTTGCTGTAATCGGTTAATCGTAAAAATTTACGCGAAATACGTAATTTTCTTCTTGCATTTAACGCGGCCTCGCGCGATTATGTGTTATTGATATATTTAAGGGACAATTTATGAATACACAGGAATCCAAAAAGAAACATTTTGACCGGAGCCCACGATATCCAAGTATGAGCTTGCGGGTAGCCATCAACGATATTCGAGAATTGTATGAAAAAGAGGGCAGGGCACTTGTGCCCAGAGAGGTGGCAGTAAAGGCATGGGGTTATAAATCCCTTCACGGTAGATCACTCAGTCTGTTGGCCGCCGTAGCCCAATACGGGCTTCTTCGTCGCGAGAAGGGCAAAGTTGGGGTTTCAGAAGATGCTTTTATAATATTGGAAGCTCCAGGTAATTCTTCAGAGAAAAAGGCCGCCTTGGAGCGATGCTTGAGAGAACCACGCATATTTTCTGAGATAATTCAAAATCACCCCGAAGGATTACCATCGGATGACACATTAAACTGGGAACTTCGCCAGAAAAATTTCACAGAGCAAGGGGCCGAAGTAGTAATCGCGTGCCTTCGGGATACAATTTCATTTGTTGAGGAAGAATTAAAAGATAATAATGTCGCTAATCAGCAAGAAAAGGAAGAAATTCAAACTAAGACGAAACCGCCAATGAAAACCGAAACAATCACTCAGCATCTTTCTGGCAACATCAGTGGGCGAACTCAAGTAACTGGCACATTGACAATAGATTGGGTATTTCCGTTGGATAAAGGATCAGTTTGCTTATCTTGGAAAAATATTGAACCAACACCAGACATTATTGAAGGATTGCAGGACTATCTCGAAGTGTCTAAGAAACGGCTTAAACGGGAAAAACCGGAGTTAAATGCAGATAGCGATTAAGATAGGCCGCCAGCGGTAACTGACGGCCCATGTTTTGTTGTCCCCAAGGGCTCAAAAAGGAATCAAGCCCTTGGGCAGGGGCTGGATAGCCCCGAATATCGTGTTCATTCAACTATAGGCTATCCATCCCCGTAAGTCAAGAGATTCTGGAAAGGAGACCAAGATGTGTCCACAAACATATCGTGTGCCTATACGGCATAAATGGGTCTTTATGGCTTTCAAAAGCCTATAATTAGGCCCAAATAAGGGTGCGCCCACACGTTAAAGTGGGCGCACATTATTAAAAAATTGTAAATATTAAGGAGAATAAAAATGGCTTTCTCAGAATCAGTTAAAGATTCAGCATTCAAAAGATCTGGTGGACAATGCGAATGTAGGCGAACAACACATAGACATATTGGGCGATGCAGCACAAACATCACACGGTATGGCGCTGAATATCATCACATTGTTTCGCAAAACGCAGGTGGCTCTGATGGGCTTGATAATTGTGAGGCCCTTTTTGTGTGACTTGTCATCAGCAAACAAGGTCTTACGGAGCTCATTAGCTATAGAATTTATAGCTTGAGCTAATTTACAAATGTTTTGTTGGCTCGTCATCAATATTACCATATTAGTGGAAAAATCATAGCCCAATTCAACGCACAAAACATAATCGTTTGAGCCTTGAATATGAGCATTAAGTTTTTCTGATAATATTGTTCAAAAAATAGCTCAATCTTTTGGTGACGAGCCATACTTAAAATAAACATAAGCTTTTTCAGCTTGAGATCCTTCGCTGCGCTCAGGATGACGAACATCGGTCAGTTTGAATAATTAAGTTCTATCACGTGCTCTTTTAGGGCATTCCGGCAACCTGTCTCGAATCTTCTTTGATGACCTCGATGAAGTTGATGATCGGGGCCTGGTCGATATTCGGATTAACCGACCTGGCAAGCAGCTCAAGGACCATAACACTTCCGGCCTCGATGCCTTTGAATTCTTTGATAACGGCTTTGTTGGCTTTTCCCGCTGTCGCAATGATATCAAAGCTTTCCAGCACGACTTTGTCCTGGAGTTTGATGTCGAATACCCGCCGGCCCTCGCGGTCTTCCGGCAGCGCATTAAAGCCGAGACGAACGGTGTACACTGCGGAACTTTCTCCGGCGGCATCATCGGCCAGAGGCACTTCGCAGCGCAGCATTCCCCGGCAGCCGGATGTGAACAGCCAGGGTTTGTCGGTACCGGCTATGTCAACACCTTTGAAGTCGTGGCAAAAATAACCCATTCCGGGCAAGGTCCGGACGCCCAGATCGAATTTAACGCCGTAGTTGGGAAAGTGAGTGTACGAGCCGGTCTTTGGATTGGGATAGCTGAACCAGACGGTTCCTTCGTTATCCTTCCTGTCTGCGGGCGCGCCGAAGTTTACAGCGAAACGCTTTACAGGTGTAAGCCCGCCGGGGGTAACATAGACCGTCCAGGGCTGAGCCCGGCCCGGCTTGCGTATCATCGCCAACGAGCAGCGCACGGGGTACGAGCAAGTGCATCCTGCCGCCGCTTCCTGGCTTAGCAGCACACCGCCGGCCGGTATCATACTGATTGCACAGCCCGGGCGGTAGGCGCCGAAGATGGTGACTCCGTTGTCCTGCTCCATGTCGTAAAACGCCGTGCAGGCCGAGCGGTAGAAAAGACCTTTCGCCGAGGCGGCGGTGATGCCACATGTGTGGCCGGGCCGCAAGAACTCCCACGGGACCTGCTTGCCGGTGATAGGATGGTCCCGCATGATAATCTCGCCGGTTCGCAGATCGCAGGCCTGAGGCTCGAGGATTATTTTATCGGCGACGATGACCGGGCGGGTTCGGTAATTCAGCGTTCGCGACCAGGCCATCCTGCCGTCCTCGGCCGACAGCGTTGTGATACGCCGCCATTTCAGGCCGCCCTGGCTGAATCTCCACGCATCATGATTGCCGTGGTTGCCGAAGAACAGGAGTAAACCGCTGCTGTAGGCGGCTCCCATATTGTCGCCGCAGCAGCCGGTCAGGTCCACCGGACGTCTCCACAATTCCTCGCCGGTTTTGGCGTCCAGCGCACAAACGATCCTGACGTCGGCATCGTCGTACGTCAGGGTCCCTTCCGGATTCTCCTCCCGGAACAACTCGGCCTGCAGTGAGCTGATAAGATATTGGACCTGGGCTTTCTGTTTGTACGATGGATCCTCTTTCAGTTTCTGAGCCAGGAACTCTTTCTTTTCTTTGAGCTCTTCAAGAACTCCATCTCTAACTTTGTACACGCCCTTGTCTGTGAGTTTTCGCCGTCTCTGCAGGGCACGGTCTCTTTGTTTGTCTTCTATTCCGCTGTCGGCATAGAAGATTTTGCCGCCCCCGATCGCAATTGTTATGTTGGCAATCTTTTCGCCGTCACGCTGCCAGAGCAGTTTGCCCGTTTCCGTATCGATGGCGAAGACTTTGTCAGACGCCATTAAGTTCCCGGTGACCGCGTTTTTCTGCAGGAACTCTCCGCCGCCGGCAAAAGATGTCATCGACCCATACATAGTGCCGGACCTCTCGGCGGCCCTGCGCAAGTCTATCGGATCGGGATACAACTTCCTGGAATTCTCGTACTGGCTTCTGTACTTTTCGGGGACATCCTCGATATTCTTCCACTTTCCATTTTCCAGGAATCGCTTCACGACGGCGCCGTAATCTTCGTTCATGGCTTTGGCGGCCGAGCCGTAAAGTATATTGCCGACGACGGATATATATCCCCATCGGCGAGGGCTCCCATCGGAAGATGCTGGAACTTCGTATTCACGAATAGTAGCGCCGGTTTCCGGATCCAGTTTGTAACATTTATCATCAGCAGCCACATACAGACCGTCCTGCGTGACAACCAGGTTGCCGCTGTCGGCTTTGACGTGGACTCGGACCGCCCCGGGAATCTCCCTTTTCCACAGCAATGTGCCGTTGAACGCGTCGGCGGCGGTGATTATTTCTTCGCCCTCCATGAACAACCGGCCATTCATCGAGACTGGGCTTTGCGCACAGGCATGCCTCTCGACCATTCCCTGCGGACCGGGCTCTCCGAACCAGAGCACTCCCAGCGGGCCGTAGACAAGCTCATCGCCCGAACAGGCGGTATTTTGAGGATCGCAATACTGCTGCGTCCAGGCGCCGGCGCCTTCCAGCGGGCCCCGGACGTATTTTCTCCATGTCACCTGCCCGTCGCGATGAAAACTCAGGCACGCCGTGCCTCCCCAGGGGCGAAGAATACGCTGGCCTTCTTCGGTCGTCCCTATGGTTTCGCCCGTCAGGATCATTCCATCGGAGACGATCAGGTTGGCGAAATAGTCCGGCAGAGATTCCATATCCCAGGGCTCGACCGCAACCCGGCTTCCCAATAAGCCGGCGGCATTGAGATTCTTCCGGGCGGCAGCTAATTTCTCAGGATCTTTTTCCAGGCCGACGATTTTCAACTCCGTTCTTTTCGCCAATTCGTAAGCCAGGCGCCCCTGCTCACAATCCAGGACAAGAGCATAACCTTTCTTTACGCCGCTCTCGGCCAGGATTTTTTCCGCGGCCGCCTCGTACGTTTCGCTAAGCGAATCGTTAGGATAAGGATCGGCATTTATTTGCGGCTTGATTTCTTTGGCCGCTGAGATTTCGGTCCCGCCGAAGCAGTAAATTGGTCCTTCGTCACTGCTTACAACCAAAGAACCACCGGAGGCAGCCAGCCCAACGGCGGCACCACTTACGTCGCTCTTCCAAACTTGCCTGCCGGTTTTTGCGTCAATACCGACGACAATACCCTCGCCGCCCGCAAATACAACATCGCCGGCGAGTATTACCGAACAAAGCCCATTTCCCGAGTAGCGCCACTGGAAGCTGGAACCTTTAAGTCTTCTTTCTTCCTGTGCGGCGTCGGCTATTTTTCCGGCTAATTCTTCGATTCGCTCGTTAAGCTTTTCGCGGGCAGTCTCGTCGGCTGAGCTAAGCTTTGTCTTAAATTCATCCCGTTGGCTTTCCCATATTTGCCGGTCTCTTGCCAGCCTGCCTGCCTTACTTACGGCTTCAGCGTAAACCGCCCGGTTGATCGCGTACAGGCCTTCTTCGGTCACGATGTATGAAAACTCAGGCGTCACGGTCATGTCAATTCCCGGAAACCACGCGAAGGCATCGCCCCGGCTCCTCCCGGTTTTGGCATCGTAGGCGACCTTGTGAGGTTTGCCCGAGAAGTCCACCCCGGAGATGAGCCTGTCGCTATCCAGCAGGGCCCACGCCCCGCCTCGTTTGTCGCCCGGTGAGGCATAGAATAGAAATTCTCCGGTATGCCGGTTGAAACCGGCAGGCATCGACCGGCCTGAAGGAATATACAGCACATCCCTGGAAGCAATCGGGTAACCGTGCGGCGATATTCCGCCGAACTCCAGCTCATGGGCCCGGTCACCAAGCGTATCGTTTTTCCAGACCACCGAGCCGTCGCCGGCCTTTAGGGCACAAATATACAGCCCTTCGTACGGAAAAACACCGGCCGCAAAATATACAATCCCATCGTCAACCAGGACGCCGGTCCTGACCGGCCAGAGCGATATCATTCTGCCGTTGCCAATGATTTTCTCATCACTGGGGCAGGGGCGGTATTTCCATACGAGTGAGCCGTCTTTGCAGTTGAGACAATACACGTAACCATCATCGGAACCGAAATAAACCTTGCCGTCATAGACAGTAGGAGCAAAACGAACCGGCCCTTCGGCAAAGAACGTCCAGCGTACCTCGCCTTTGGCCACGTCGATCGAATAGATTTTATTTGTCGTGCAGGAACCGAAATAGGCGCTGCCGTCGGCTATCACCACGTGATAGGCGTTGTCGTTGTGCATTCTCGGCATCTCTTCGGCAGGCATAGGCCAGGCCGGTTTGGGCTTATGAGCAGGAATATATTTCCATTGCAGAAAAAGACCCGGACCAACGGTTTCGGAGGTAATCCCGCTTCGAGTTATATCAGAGCGGTAAGTCGCCCAGTCCTCAGCGATGCCAACGCTGCAAACCACGAGCAAGATAAGAAAAGCCCAAAAACCAGTTAGAGGACGAAAAAACGCCGGTAACAGCCTGGTATCACTCATCGTATTTTGCCGCTTCATTGGGTAACTCCTATTAAAACAATAAAAGATATTTGACATATCAAACCGGACTGGCTCACTCCCGGCTTGGCCGGATTGAATCATAATTAAATTTGCCGCTCTTGAACAGTACTTCTTTGACTAATCGTACCGGAAGGCCAAATCTACCATGTAAAGCTTATATTGCGGCACAAATTACCTTTAATTTCCTTGCAACAATTTCCCGATAAAAGTAGAATAATACAGCCCTTGAGGTCGATATACGCGTATATCGAAAAATGGTGATGCCAACGTAGCTCAACGGTAGAGCTCTGGTTTTGTAAACCAGGGGTTGTCGGTCCGAATCCGACCGTTGGCTTTTTTCAATTTCTTGGCTCAACTCCAAAAAAGTTGGTGGGCTGATAAGAAATAAATCCTGCAACTCTTTTGGATTTAACGCTTTAAGACAACAGCATGAATGGGTATAATACTACCGCCATCGGGGCCGATAGGGCTTGCCCGCAGCGTAGCCGAATGGGGCAACGCTGGGAAGCGACCCGGGCGCCCTGATGGTGGCATACAGCATAGGGCGGTATCTTCAACAGTGCCGCCATTTATGTATGCCTTCAATATCATACTTTGCCCTGTGGTTTTTTATCGTTTTTCACAGACGAAAAAACTTGGGTCTAATATAAAGAAAACACTTTGCCGGTGGATCGACCGATGCTTTTGAATTTTTTCAGCCACGTGGGAGTCCAAAAAATGATTAAAGAAATGAAGAGAATTCATAAAAACCATTTACGGCTTATTTCAACAACAATCATCCGAGTTCTTATTTGTTCCAGCCTGGTTATAGCTTTTGAACAACGGGCTTTGTCCGCCCAGGATTTTTCAAACAAATATTTCAAGATTCAGGTTGTGGACCGCCAGACCGGCAGGGGGGTTCCTTTAGTCGAATTACGGACGACCAATAACACGCGGTATTTTACGGACAGCAACGGAATCGTGGCATATTACGAGCCGGGCCTGATGGACGCAGAGGTCTTTTTTTTCGTAGAAAGTCACGGCTATGAATTTCCCAAAGACGGATTCGGCATGAATGGAACAAGGCTGAAGACCTCCCCCGGAGGCAGTGCCGTTATCAAAATCGACCGGCTCAATATTGCCGAGCGGCTCTATCGAGTCACGGGCCAGGGGATCTACCGTGACAGTATTCTTACCGGCAGTCCGGTTCCACTGAAAAACCCGGTCCTCAACGGACAGGTCATGGGGCAGGATTCGGTGTTCAACTGCATCTACCACGGCCGGCTGTTCTGGATGTGGGGCGATACGGGAAGACCCTCGTATCCGCTCGGCCACTTCGCGATGGCTGGCGCCGTTTCGGATCTTCCCGGGCAAGGTGGGCTGGATCCTTCGGTCGGCGTCGATCTCGAATACTACGTCGCCGAGGACGGTTTCAGCAGGCCGGTTTGTCCTATGAAAGAGCCCGGCCTGGTCTGGCTGGATGGACTGCTGACGGTCAAGGACAATGATGGTCGCCAGCGGATGGTCGCTGAATTTGCCCGGCTGAAAGATCTCGACGAGGTGCTCGAGCGTGGACTGGTAGTCTTCAACGATGCCACAGAAACATTCGAGCCGCTGGTCCGCCCCGGCGTGGAATTCCTGCCGTATTCGGCGGCTGGACACGCCTTCAGTGTAGATGTGGAGGGCCGCGAATACTATTACTTTGCCACGCCTTTCCCGCTGGCCGTTCGCATGCGGGTCAGGGCCGAGTGGGACGATGTTATCGACGCAAACCATTACGAGGTATTAACTGCGCTTGAATCGAAGAAATCACCTGCCCGCCGTGGCGAGGGCATCTTGCCCTTGTTCCCTAGCACTGGCAAGATGCCAGCGGGACGCAAGGCCGGGACGGCCTCGCCACAAGCTGCGAGACTGGATTTAGGTGAATCTGAAACACCTCACCGATGGGTGCGCTTTGACGAGCTGACGGGTGGAGACACCTCGGCAAATAACTCCATCATAGAATCGCTGAAGCAGGAAAAAAAGGGTACAAATCTATATGACATAGAGTCCGGCAGCAAAATCTATCCTCACAACGGCAGCGTCTATTTCAACGACTACCGCCAGCGATGGATCGCTATCTTCGTGCAGCAGTTCGGCGAAAGCTCATTTCTGGGTGAGGTCTGGTACGCAGAAGCCGACACTCCCGTCGGCCCGTGGGCTTATGCCGGAAAAATCGCAACGCATAACAAATATTCCTTCTATAATCCGAAGCAGCATCCGTTTTTCGACAAAAAAGGCGGCCGTGTGATATTCTTCGAAGGCACCTATTCGTTCACATTCTCCGGCTCGCTCGAAACCTCCACGCCGCGTTACGATTACAATCAGATAATGTACCGCCTGAACCTTGATGATCCGCGCCTGGCTTTGCCGGTGGCGGTCTATCAAGTACGGGATGAACTCGTAGGGTGGGCAAATTCCGTTTTGCCCACGCGGAACTACCTGCTGCGCGACGGTGTGGAAAAGGCAAATAAATGGGATTCTGTCGAATCGATACTGTTCTACGCCGTCGAGCCCAAAAGGGCACACGGCGATCTTGTCCCCATCTACGCTGATAAAGGGCAGGCAATCCGATTGACTCTGGAGCGTCCTAATCCATCTGCTGAACCGCTTTTTTATGCTCTGCCGTCGAGCGGACCGGAGAATGAGAATTCATGCATCGTACCGCTTTATGAATATCGTAATGCAGAGACAGAGCGGAGCATCTATTCAACTAAACCGGCTGAAGATAAAGGCTGGAGCCGGACGGAAAATCCTTTATGCCGGGTCTGGAAA
>Ga0315288_10008285_pt1 | contig 13126 bp, 8 predicted proteins | sample YL17G11_20_MG_FD_203454 | JGI IMG/M metagenome (GOLD analysis project Ga0315288, IMG submission 203454) | Sediment microbial communities from Yellowstone Lake, YNP, Wyoming, USA - YL17G11_20 | ecosystem: Environmental > Aquatic > Freshwater > Lake > Sediment | place: USA: Wyoming | collected...
AACCCTCCCAGAACGGGCTGTTGAACAGGATCACGGGAAAGGGTTTGATCTTGTGGGTCTGCATGAGGGTGAGGACTTCGGTGAGTTCATCCAGCGTTCCCAATCCCCCGGGCATGATGATGAAGGCGATGGCGTACTTCACCAGCATGACCTTGCGGATGAAGAAGTGGTTGAAGGTGATGGACCGGGTGACGTAGGGGTTGGGGGTCTGCTCCTCGGGAAGCTGGATGTTCAGTCCCACCGACGTGACTCCCGCCTCCCGGGCCCCCCTGTTGGCGGCCTCCATGACCCCGGGCCCCCCTCCGGTAATGATGGAGAATCCCAGTTCTCCCAAGCGCCGGGCGATGACCGCGGTCTGTTCATAGAGGTCATCCCCGGGTTTGATTCGCGCCGACCCGTATATGGTTACCGCGGGCTCGATGCCCGAGAGTTTATCAAATCCTTCCACCATCTCCCCGATGAAGCGGAAGATACGCCAGGATTCTTCTTTGGCCAGATCGTTGATTTCGTATCCGACGGACATCTCAGCCTCCCCGGAAGTTGCGCTGCAGAGGTAGTCATTGCAGTGTAGTCAATCCCCGCCCCCAAGTCAACCCGCAGCCCGATTTACTCTTTTTATCACTTTTTATCCCCTTTTTCCGCTTTTTTACTTGATTCCGGCATTTTTATTGTTTATACTTTTTACTGTTTTACCAATTCATCTCTATTTTAACGGAGGAACAGAATGGCAAAGAAACCCATGACCAAGTCCCAGATCGTAGGTTATTTCGCCAAGAAATTTGAGGTTTCCAAGAAGGCGGCGGCGGCCATGATCGAGGAAGTGGCGGCTCTGGCGATTGCGGAAACTAAGAAGAGTGGGGCTTTCGTCCTTCCGGGGATCGGAAAGCTGGTAAAGGCCAACCGGAAAGCCCGCATGGGACGCAATCCGGCCACCGGCGAAGCCATCAAGATCCCGGCCAAGACCGTGGTCAAGATGCGCGTGGCCAAAGCCTGCAAAGAAGCCATTGTAGGCAAAAGGTAACCTTCCCTACCCGCAAGGAATCAGGCCCGGGAAGGACCCCGCGTCCGAAAACACCGCGTCGGGGGAATCCGCAGCCCGAAGAGCGAGGGTTGTTATGGTTTCCCTGCTTGCCTTACGCTCAGGAAGGGGTTACGATCGATCGTAACCCCTTCTCCTTTCCTTGGGTGTCTTGGATGATGGACTTCAGCCTTGAACGATAAGGCCAAGGCTCCCCCTCATTTCGAATGAAAAAAAGATGACTCCGACTCTCTTTACCGACCATGATATTTACCTGTTTCGGGAGGGAAACCACTTCCGCCTTTACGACAAGCTGGGAGCCCACCGGATGACCGCCGGTAATCGCGAAGGAGTCTATTTTGCCGTCTGGGCCCCCAATGCCGAAAGGGTTTCAGTGATCGGGGACTTCAATGGCTGGGACCCCCAGTCCGCTCCCCTGGGACCCCGGTGGGACACCTCCGGCATCTGGGAAGGCTTTATTCCGGGGGTAAAAAACGGGGACGTCTACAAATATCACGTCGTCTCCAAACACCACGGTTACCGAGTGGACAAAGGAGATCCTTTCGCCTTCTACTGGGAGATTTCCCCCAAGACCGCCTCGCGGGTGTGGGACCTGGATTACTCCTGGAACGACGGGGAGTGGATGAAAAACCGTCACCGGTTCAACGGACTTAATTCTCCCCTGTCGGTCTATGAAGTCCACCCGGGTTCCTGGCGGAGGGTCCCCGGGGAGGGGGATCGATTCCTGACCTACCGCGAATTGGCCGTTTCCCTGACCGATTATGTGAAGGACATGGGATTCACCCATGTGGAGTTCCTTCCGCTCATGGAACACCCCTTTTACGGCTCCTGGGGCTATCAGACCATCGGGTATTTCGCGCCCACCAGCCGGTACGGAACTCCCCAGGATTTCATGTTCCTGATCGACCATCTCCACCAGAACGGTATCGGGGTGATCCTGGACTGGGTCCCCTCTCATTTTCCCAATGACGAGCATGGACCGGCCTTCTTCGACGGGACCCACCTGTACGAACATGCCGATGAACGGCAGGGCTTCCATCCGGAATGGAAAAGCCTGATTTACAACTTCGGGCGCAGCGAAATCCGCAACTTCCTGACCAGCAGCGCCCTCTTCTGGCTGGACCGGTATCACGCGGACGGGCTCCGGGTGGATGCCGTTGCCTCGATGCTCTACCTCGACTACTCCCGCAACGAAGGAGAATGGGTTCCCAACATCCACGGGGGGCGGGAAAACCTGGAGGCCATCAGCTTCCTCAAACGCTTCAACGAAATCGTTTATGGGGCCTTCCCGGATACGCAGACCATCGCCGAAGAATCCACGGCCTGGCCCATGGTCTCCCGCCCGGTGCACCTGGGCGGTCTGGGCTTCGGGCTGAAGTGGAACATGGGCTGGATGCATGATACCCTGGAGTACTTTTCCAAGGACCCCGTCCACCGCAAATATCGGCACGATCAACTCACCTTCAACCTGTGGTATGCCTTCTTCGAGAACTTTATTCTCCCCCTCTCCCACGACGAAGTGGTGCACATGAAGGGATCCCTCCTGGGGAAAATGCCGGGGGATGACTGGCAGAAGTTCGCCAACCTCCGCCTCCTTCTGGGGTACCAGTACACCCATCCGGGGAAAAAGCTCCTCTTCATGGGAGGAGAGTTCGGGCAGTGGGGAGAATGGGACCACGACCGGAGCCTGGAATGGCATCTCCTGGAATACCATCCCCACCAGGGTCTCCAGCGGTGGGTCCGGGACCTGAATGCTTTCTACCGGAGTCACCCCGCCCTGTACGAAAAGGACTTTACTCCGGAAGGGTTCGAGTGGATTGATTTCAAAGATGCCGATCAAAGTGTTATTTCCTACCTCCGCAAGGGGGTGAATCCCGACGATCCGGTCCTGGTGGTCTGCAACTTCACCCCCGTCCCCCGGCAGGGCTATCGGGTCGGCGTGCCCCGCGAGGGTTTCTGGCAGGAGATGCTAAACAGCGATGCCGAGGAATACGGAGGAAGCGGTTGGGGGAATTTTGGGGGCCTTCCCGCGGACCCCATTCCTTCCCACGGCAAGTTATACTCTCTTTCGGTTTCGATTCCCCCTCTGAGTATCATGATTTTCAAGAGAGCCTGAGGGCAGGTCTTCCACCGTATGGAAGTGATGAAAAAATACATTGTCCATCCCCGTGAATTGCCCGTCTATTCTCCACCCGCCCATTCCAAAACCACCAATCGCCGGCTCCTCGGTCCGGGTCCCTCGGGTTCGGATCGCATGGAAGTCATTCTCGGGGAACTCGAATACGGAGGCCAGGCCGATCCCCATGTCCATCCGGATTTCGAGCAGGCCTTCTTCGTCCTCCAGGGGAAAGCGGAAGTGGAGATGGAGGGCCAAAAGACCGTGGTCGGCCCGGAGGATTTCATCTTTCTCCCCCCGGGAACGGTCCACCGGGTCACTCCCCTGGAAGGGCCTCCCCTCAGGCTTCTGATCCTCTATTCTCCGCCCCTCTCTTTATCCAAGAAGCCTTTTGGGGAAAAGAAATAAACCCCCGCCGGCAATCCAACCCCTGCCCGGAATCCCCCCCTGAACCAGGAAGCGAGGATCCGGGCGAGATGGCGGAAAAGCAGTGTTTCTTCCGGAAATAATTAAAAAAAATGCTTGATGCCGGGCTCGGAATTGCCGATAGGTATTAAGTGAAGGCGGGCATCAGCCGTCAGGCCCCCCCTGAATGAAAATGAAATACGAAGAGCTCTCCCATTTCCTGCAGAATATCGGCAAAGATCCCTCCCACCTGATCTTCGAGGATGAGCTGACGGGCGTCTACAACCGCCGCTTTCTGCTCCACTATTTCCAGTACAAAATTGCCTGGGAGTCGCTCCCGGACCATCCCCTGTCGTTGATCATGATGGACCTGGACTATTTCAAACAGATCAACGACACCTACGGTCATCCTGTGGGTGATCAGGCCCTCGTCTTTCTGGCCACGGTGCTCAGAGAAGTTTCGGGAGACGACGGCCTGCCCATCCGGTATGCCGGCGATGAATTCATGATTCTCCTCCCCAGGAGCGGGAAGCAGTCGGCCATCGAAATGGGAGAACGTCTTCTGCAGCGGCTTCACGCCGAATTCGTGTCCGTCGGCCAGGAGGGAAAAGGCCAGCTGCGGATCACTCTCAGCGTCGGGATTGCTTCCGCCCCGGAAGACGCCCAAACGGGCCGGGCCCTGATTCAGAAGGCGGATACGGCCCTCTATTACGCCAAAAAGCAGGGGCGGGACCGCTTGGCCAACGCCGGGGCCATTCCGGCCGAAGACGTATTCGCCAAAACCGCCCTGTATCAGCTGCAGGGAGAAAACATCGCCGGCCGGAAGGACGAGCTCGGCCAAGTCTCTCAATGCCTCCAGTCTTTCAGCCAGGGGAAGAGTCACTTCATCCTGGTCGAGGGCGGTTCGGGCATGGGCAAGACTACCTTCCTGGAGACCCTCCGGCGCAACCTCGCCAAGGATAAAAACCTGCGCCAGGCCAAGGTCAGCGGGAGTATCCAGGAGATGTTCCGCCCCTATTACCTGGCCACGAAATTCCTGGTGGAGTTGCTGAATGAACGGGAGGATAAAGGCGCCGGAATCCTGGAAAGCCTGGATCCCAAGCAGATCTCCCATCTTTCCCATATTCTCCCCCATCTGGGAGGGTCCCCGGAAGCTCCCTCCCCGGAAGACGAGAGCGCGGCCCGGGAGGGCCTTTTCAATACCCTGGTTCACTTCGTTCCCCGGATCGTCGACGGCCAGCCAGTGATCCTCCTCATCGACGACCTGCAATTTGCCGACGAGGCCTCTCTCCTCCTGCTGCGGCACGTGATGCTCCGCGGACAGATTCCTCTCTTTCTCTGTGGCACCGTGGCGGACCCTATGCCCATCCTCCTGGAAGGGCACCGGGTCCCCCTGGACAGTTTCTACAAAGCCCATCATCAGGAGTTGAGCATCCATCGGCTCAAATTGATGCCCCTGACCGCTGCGGATATCGCCGAGCACCTGGAGAAAATGTTTCCCGGGGTGAAGGTCCCCGGTCATTTCGACCGGGACCTGGAGCAGATCACCCAGGGGAATCCCCTCTTCCTCGGAGAGATTCTCTGCAAGCTGGTCCTGGAGCAGAAGATCACCCTTTCCGGCCAGCAATGGGTCATCGCGCCCCTGGCCCAGGACGACCTGCCCAAGTCCCTGGAGTCGATTATCCGGCAGAAAATCCAGAACCTGGATGAGGAGAGCCGGAAATTGCTCTACCAGGCTTCCACCTTCGGCGAGGACGTACCCTTAAGCCTCCTGACCGGATGCTCCAAGATCATGGAGTCCAAGGTTCTGGAATTCGTCGATCAGGCAGTCAGCCAGGGCCTGATGAACCTGGATTTCCAGGTCAACGACCAGAGCCTCCGCTTCCGGGGCAAGCGGATCCTGGAGATCATGGAAGAGGAGATCCAGCCGGAGGAAAAAAGGGAGCTCCATGATCAGGTCGGAAAATACCAGGAGACCCTCTTCCAGAAATTCCTCGTTCCCTCCGCCGCTCCCCTCATCTACCATTTCCGGCGGGCCTCCAACCTGGAGAAGGCCAAGACCTACGAGCAATTCGAAAGAGTCCAGAGCCTGAAGGTCTTCAACGCCGCCGAGGCTTTCAACTATTCGGGGGAGAGGAGAAAGGAGCTTCCGCCCCCCGGAGACCCCCTCGACCCGGAAAGCCTGGCCCAGGTCCCTTCCCTCATCAAGTGCCTGCTCACGGCCCTGCGCAACATCCAGCTGTATCCCCTGGGAAGCGAATCGGTGATCACCGGCAACCGCCAGGTGAGGGAGGCGGTCGAGGCCATTCTGGAAAAAAGCGAGACCCTGTCCCTCTTCCAGGTCCGCAAAGCGCTGGTGATCAACGGGCAGAAGGTGGATTTGAGCGAGCTCAAATATGTGGGTGAGGAACTCATCAAGCTCTTCGACCGCCTGGAGGTTCAGGGGATCATCTTCCGGCGGGGCATCTCCCAGCGGGAAGTGAACCTCTGGCTGGAGGCCTTCGGACGGGCCAAACCGAAGGTGATCGACAAAGATTACTGGCATACCTTCTCCGAAGAACACCACCTGGAGCATGTCGAGCTGAAGCAGATCCGGTATACCCTCCGGGTGGATACGGACAGCCAGGTCCTGCAAATTCTCCAGCCGATCCCGGGAAAGGCGGGGCCAAGGGGTGCTTCGATTCTGGCCGGGGTGCAAAAGCTGGACGATGAGGAGTTGGCCCAGGTCCCTGAAGTCCTTCGGGTCATCCTCAATGCCGTCCGGAATATTAAGCTCTATCCCCTGCACAGCAAAAACGTATCCGCCTCCATCGACCAGCTGTATGAGGCCCTCCATGCCCTTCTCACCCGGCGGAAGACCCTGGTGCTGGTCCAGGTCAGGGGCCTCCTGGTGGTCAACGGGGTCAAGATCGACCCCCAGGGGATCGAGCCCCAGGTGGACGGTTTTCTGAAATTCCTCGACACCAACCTGCTCACCAGCCTGACCTTTCTGGAGGGCGTCACCCTCCAGGAATTGAAGAGCTTCATCGGTGCTCTGGGCCAACCCCCTCCCGGCGGATCGGATGTCGAATTCTGGCCGCGGGTGGCCAAAGAGGAGAGGATCAAGAACCTTCTGTTTGATCAGGTCTTCTACGAGACACGGGTGACGCCTACCCAGGGGTATGAGGATCTGGACCAGCTCGTGGAAATCGTGGGAGTGGAGGGTCTGGATACCGAACTTCTCGAGCCCATCCCGGAAGAGCAGCTGGACACGTTCCTCCACGATTTGAAGGCCCAGGTGGCCGATCTTCTGGCCGACGGGAAAGAAAAGGAAACCCTTCAACTGCTCCGGCGCCTGTTGGTGAACTTTTCCGATCGGACCATCGTGACCCGGGAGAAGATGATCGAGAGCTGTCGCCGGATGCTGGAGGACCTGACCCCGGCCCAGCAGAACTATTTTGCCAAACTCCTCTCCCATCCGCTGCTGGGCATTTTCCAGGAGGAGAAGGACCCCAAGATCACCCGGGAAATCTCTTCTCTCCTCCACCGGATGTCCGCTCTGCTGATCCAGTTCGTCCAGTATCCCCTGGCCGGCCGGATTCTGCTGAATCTTCAACAGCGGCAGAGGCAGCTGGAGGAAGCCGGGGACCCCTATTCGCAGCGCCTCGCCAAAGTTCTGGAGCGCAAGCTGGACCCGGGAGTCCAAAAACTCCTGCTCTCCGACCTGAATTCCGAAGAACCCTTCCGCCACCAGAACGCCGTTCTTCTGCTGGGGGGTCTCGGAAAGGCGGCCATTCCGCTTCTTCTGGAGGCGATCAAAAAGACCGATGATCTGAGAGTCAGGACCCTGGCCGCCAGTCTGTTGGCCAAGGCGGGAAATGACGGCGTGGCCCTGGTTAAGAAAGAGGCCGTATTGGGAGGGACGGCGGAGGAGCGGGCCCGCATTCTGGACGTGATCGAAGTGGTGACCCGGGATTTGAAGGCCGAACTGGCTCATGCCCTGGGGGAGGAAAATTCCAAGGTCCGCCAGGCCGCTTTTCGCCTGCTGGCGCGGATGAATGACAGCCAGGCGGTGGAACTGTTGCTGAAAAATGTCGAGGGAAACGAACCGCGCCTGGCCCTGGAATCCATCGAGTGCCTGGGAAAGCTGAAGCCTTCCGCGGCGGTGGGTTGTCTTCTCTCCCTTCTGGAGAACCAGAAAAAGAGCGACCTCCTCGCCGCCTGCTGCCGGTCCCTGGGTCAGATTGGAGATCCGGCCTGTATCGAACCGCTGATCAAGATCCTGACGCAGCAGGGACTCTTTGCGAGGCTGAAGAGCGGGTGGGCTGAAGTGCGGGCTACCGCGGCCTATGCTCTAAGTCAGATCCCTCATCCACAGGCGGCGGAAGTTCTCATTTCTTTAGAAAATGACTCCGATCCCCGGGTCCGGGAAACAGCCCAAAAGGTCCTGAAATCCTTCCGCTCCCAGAAGGCGGTTTCAAAACCAAGAAGCCACCCCGTCAACCGGGATGGCTCCCGAGCCAAATCCAAATAACCGTTCCGAGCTACCTGTTTCAAGTTCCAGGTCTTGGCTTATAACCTGCAACCGGGAACCTGCAACGGGCAACTGGCTTTAGCAGCTGCAAGACCCGCAGGATTTTTGCATGTTCGAGGAAATTTTATACCCCGATCCCCGCCCCGTCTGAAGATATTCCAGCTGGATGGGCTTCACTTCCTCGTAGAGTTTTTTGTTGATGGCGAAGGAAATCCCCGCTTCCTTGAAGATTTCATCATCTGCTGTTGGTTCATCCAGAACCATGCCCAAGGAGGGCCCGGATCACCCACCCGGAGCCAGGTAAATCCTGACCGTGGGAAGAGTCTCCCGGTCCTTAAAATGCTCCTTCAGCATCTCTGTAGCCTTATCCGATACCTGAAACATTCTTTCCTCCTGCAAAAATTTTCCTCATTTACGCCCTAGGATCACCCCTGATCCTAATTCTTAGTTTACCAAAAATCTGCCTCGATTACCTACCTTTTTCTTCTTTGGATGATGATTCTGCTTGAAAAGATTCGCCCCAAATTTGATGATCTCGTAAAAAGTCGAAATTCAATAAAATTCGTCATTCCGGCGCAAGCCGGAATCCAGTTATTTCAAGATGTTCTGGACCCCGGCTTTCGCCGGGGTGACGCTTAAGAGACTTCTTACGAAATCATCAAATCTGAATCGATCACCATCGTCAAGGTGGAAAGAAAGGATTCTTCAATTCTTTTTTTCCAGAACATGCTGGTTCAGGACCAGGCAAAGGAACTCTCCCTCAAGGACTTTCTCCCGGCCCTGATTCAAGACCTCGCAGCGGACCCTTCGTTTTTTCCCTTCTGTTTCGTCCACTTGGGCCCGGGCAGTCAGGGTTTCCCCGACAACCACCGGCTTCAGAAATCGAACCTGGGAGGAAAGAAGGACCACCAAGGGGTCGTTCACCGCCACCATAGCCGAATAATCGGCCAAGCCGAAGGTGAATCCTCCATGGACGAGGCCCTTTTCATCCACCTGCATCCGGGAATCCACGGTTAACGAGACCTGCGCGAATTTCCCGCTTTCGATCCTTTCTACCTTTCCCACCAAATCCTCGGATATGGACAGGTGAGTGTTTTGGACGTGGCTGTCACGGTTGTCCATACATTTCCCCCCTCTTTTCAGATCCCAAGCTCCAATCCCGCGAAACGCGGAACAAAAGCCCAAACAAATTTCTGATGCAAAAGGGGCAAACGGAGCTAATGCGGTATTTTAGGATTTTTCCCGTGAATGGACAAGCCTCTTGGGCTCTGAATTCCGGGCATGGGTGGTGGGAATTTGGAATTTCCCCTGTCCCCATTTCTTCCTAAAGGATTGAACCGGGTTGCCGATAATGTCAAAGTAGGTTATTTTAAGGAGGTTCCCGGTTATGTCCCTTGCTCTGAACGCAGCTCTGTCGGCCCTCGATGCCTACGGCCAGAAGCTAGATGTAACGGCCAACAATATCGCCAACATGAACACCGACGGGTTCAAAAAAAGCCGGGCCGTCCTGCAGGAGGCCGATTCTTCCGGGGTTGTCGTTTCCATCGGCAAAGTGAACACCCCGGGAGCGCCCATTCTCTCCGAGGACGGGACCGGAGAAGTCCGGGAATCTTCCAACGTGGACCTGGCCGAAGAGATCGTCAACCTTCAAACCGCCAAGCACGGCTTTCAGGCCAACCTGAAGACTCTGAAGGCGGAAGACGAAATGCTGGGCTCCCTGTTTGACATCCTTACCTGAGGGGGGCCCAGAAATGGATGAAGCGAGCGAGGAAAGGGAGCAAATGTAATTGGTTTGATCCGTTCATCGATTCCCATAAAAAAATCCCCCCTGCCGCCAAAAGCAATCCCCCGAATAGGGGCGGGTCGCAAATCGCCCCTCCCCGTTGGTCATCCGCCGAACCGGTAGTGTTCGGTTACGAAGAGCTGATTGTCGACCCGTCCCACCCCTTTTAACCCGGCCAGGGCTCGCTCGCATTTCTCCTTTTCTTCCGCCGAGCCGACCGCTCCCCGCAGGATGACATCCCCTTTTTCAATCTGAAGGTTTACATGCCGAATCTCGACTCCCAGAATCCCTAAAAGGGTGGCTTCTGCTTTTTGCTTCAGGGCGATGTCCAGGAGCTTCTCCTCGGCCTTTCTCCCGCCCTCCTGGATCTCCGGGGAACGACTGGACTCCAGGATGATCTTGACCGCCGTGTCCACCGAGACCTTATGGGTATTGATCACCAGGTCGTAGAGGGCGGGGTTGTCCCAGTCCACGTCGAAGAAGGAATGAATGAACCCGGCGGAATCCCGGTCGCTCCGCCGCAGAATCCGGGTCGCCTGCTTCTCATCGATCTTTTCCTGTTCCATGAATCTCCGCAGGCGGATCTCGAAAGGAGCGACCACTCTCAGGTGAAGGACCCCGGGGAGGTCTCGCAGGAGAACCTGCCCTCCCCTGCCTACCATGATGACGTTTCCTTTCCGGGCAAAGTCGGTGAGCACGGCCTGGAGGAAATGGAGAAATTTTCTTCTTTGCATCTGCAGGGAATCCCATAGAGGGGGTTTTTTCTCATCGAACTTCTCCAGCTCCGGCTCCGGAAGGCCGTAGGTCGCCAGCGCCTTTCCGATTTTCTCCTTGTCCACGAATTCATACTGGAGAACCTCGGCCACTTTCTGGGCCATCTCCGTGCCCAGGCTTCCCAACTGCCGGGAAACGGTGATCACGGCCATGACGAATCCCCCTTTCACAATTTCGGATTGCGGATTGTGGATTTCGGATTTTTTTATCATCCCTATTCCGCAATCCGCAATCGGCAATCCGCAATTAGGTATTGAGCCTTGTTTGGCTTTATTATAACATCTCTTAAGGGTCATTTGTTCATCGATGAAAGACTTCAACCTTCACTCCATCACCGGCCTCTCTGACATGGAAGCCGCCCGGCGCCTGAAAGAGGAGGGATACAACGAACTCCCTCCCACTCAACAGCGTGGCATCTGGGCCATTGTGCTGGAAGTGGCCCGGGAACCCATGTTCCTGCTTCTGGTCGCCGGCGGGGCCCTCTACCTGGGGGTGGGAGAGCTGAAAGAAGCCCTGATGCTCCTGGGTTTCGTTTTCGTGATCATGGGCATCACCATCTACCAGGACCGTAAGACCGAGCGGGCTCTCGAGGCTCTCCGGGACTTGACCAGCCCCCGCGCCCTGGTCATCCGGGATGGCGAGCAAAAGCGCATCCCCGGGCGGGAAGTCGTGCGCGAAGACATGCTGGTGCTCGCCCAGGGAGACCGGGTACCCGCGGATGCCGCCGTCCTCTGGAATGAAAATTTTCTGCTCGACGAGTCCCTATTGACCGGCGAATCCGCCCCCGTGCGCAAGGTCCCCTGGGATGGGGTCAGCCCCATGGCCCGGGCCGGCGGCGAAGCCCAGCCCTTTGTCTTCTCCGGGACTCTGGTCGTTCAAGGAAACGGAATTGCCCGGGTCCTGGCTACGGGTACGGCCACGGAAATCGGCAAAGTGGGCATAGCCTTGCACACGGTCGAAATGGAACAGACCCCCCTGCAAACCGAGACCCGGCGGTTTGTCCGCGCCGTAGCTATTTTCGCCCTGTCCCTTTGCGCCCTGGTGGTGGTTTTCTATGGGATCAACATGGGAGACTGGGTCCATGGGCTTTTGGCCGGGATTACTTTGGCCATGGCCATGTTGCCGGAAGAATTCCCGGTGGTCCTGACCATTTTTCTGGCCCTGGGAGCATGGCGGATCGCCAAGAACCGGGTCCTGACCCGACGGGTTCCCACGGTTGAAACCCTAGGATCAGCCACCGTTCTATGCGTGGATAAGACGGGAACCCTGACCCAGAACCGGATGTCCGTCAGGAAAATCTTCGCCCCGGGAGAGTTTCTCGAAGTAACCCATCCTTCCCCGAAAGCGCTGCCCGAATCCTTTCATGAAGTGATTGAATTCAGCGTCCTGGCCAGTGAAAGAAATCCCTTCGATCCCATGGAAAGGGCCCTGAGGCAACTGGGGGAGCACACCCTGAATAACACCGAGCATCTTCATGACGACTGGACGTTGATCCACGAATACCCCCTCTCCCGGGGCTTGCTGGCCCTATCCCATGTTCATAGAGTACCCAACAGTGAAAAGTACGTGATCGCCGCCAAAGGCGCCCCGGAGGCCATTGCGGACTTATGCCACCTGGACCCCCCGGGGGCTCAGGAATTATCCCGGGCCGTGCAGGGCATGGCCGGGGAGGGCCTGCGGGTCCTGGGCGTAGCCAAGGCTTATTTCCAGAAGGCTCCCCTCCCGGGGGAACAACATGACTTTAAGTTCGAGTTCCTCGGTCTGGTGGGACTGGAGGACCCCGTCCGCCCCACGGTAGCCGGGGCGCTCCGGGATTGCTACACCGCGGGAATTCGGGTGGTCATGATCACCGGAGACTATCCGGGAACGGCCCAGAATATCGCCCGGCAGATCGGGCTCACCCCCCTGGATCAGGTCATCACCGGACCCGAGCTGGACCGGATGAGCGATGCGGATCTGCAGGATCGGGTTCGGACGGTGAACATCTTCGCCCGGGTCATGCCGGAACAAAAGCTGCGCCTGGTCAACGCCCTCAAGGCCAACGGGGAGATCGTGGCCATGACCGGGGACGGGGTCAACGACGCCCCCGCTCTGAAATCCGCCCACATCGGGATCGCCATGGGGGAGAGAGGGACCGACGTGGCCCGGGAGGCCGCGTCCCTGGTTCTGCTGGACGACGATTTTTCTTCCATCGTCCAGGCGGTCCGGCTGGGGCGGCGGATCTTCGACAATCTCCAGAAGGCCATGGCCTACATCCTGGCCATCCATGTCCCCATCGCCGGAATGTCGCTCCTGCCCGTGCTTTTAAAATGGCCCCTGGTTTTATTCCCCGTCCATATCGTCTTTCTGGAGCTGGTCATTGATCCGGCCTGCTCCATTGCCTTTGAAGCCGAACCGGAGGAAAAGGATATTATGCACCGTCCTCCCCGCGATCCCCGGAAGCCCCTTTTTAACTGGTCCATGGTGGCCCTGAGCCTGCTGCAGGGGTTGAGCGTC
>Ga0315288_10008287_pt1 | contig 13125 bp, 4 predicted proteins | sample YL17G11_20_MG_FD_203454 | JGI IMG/M metagenome (GOLD analysis project Ga0315288, IMG submission 203454) | Sediment microbial communities from Yellowstone Lake, YNP, Wyoming, USA - YL17G11_20 | ecosystem: Environmental > Aquatic > Freshwater > Lake > Sediment | place: USA: Wyoming | collected...
GCAATTGAAGACCGCGTTTGTAAATGTTTTGTAAAAAAGCGCAAAACTTATTTTACACCCATTTTACTTTGTGCTCAACCGGCGATGTTGCATAATTAAATAGGTGGTTATTTTGCAGCCCCCGCCTCGATTTGTCGGGGTTCAAGAATCTATTTTGGAACTTTTTGAAAGGACCGAAAAATGAAAGAGAGAACACAAACACTTGCATTGACAGTTGTGGTGATTGGCCTTTTGGCCTCAGCCACCTTTGCCGATGTACCGAGGACAGCCGGCACAATCTCAAAAGTAACGGTTTATCGCGGCCAGGCGCTGGTGACCCGAGCCGTCAATGTTGACTTGTCGCCGGAAGCTTCCGAACTAATCGTTGAAAATCTGCCGGCCCAGGTGGTGCCGGAGAGTATCTATGCGCAGGCCTCGGATGCCGTCAAGGTGCTCAGCGTAAGGTATCGGGAAAGACCAGTTATGGAAGATACGCGCGAGGAAGTCAAACAGCTTGATACCCAGATTGAGGATGTGAAACATAAACTCAAATACGCCGAGAGTGAGCTTGCGCATTTTAACCAGCAGTGGCAAATGTTCGAGAAACTCAAGGACTTCACCGTTACTGCAGCTCAAAGCGACCTAAACAGAGGCCTTTTGACCTTTGAGCCGCTCCAGAATCTTGCGACGTTTATAGAACAAAAGGGCCTGGAATATCACAAACACAAGCTGGAACTGGAAGACCAGATTGCTCAATTGAAAAAAGAGCAGGAATTGTTTGAACGCAAGCGTAACGAGCTGACAGCCGGTCGCTCTCGCACAGAGCGTGAAGCAGTTCTGTTTATAAACGCAAGTGGCGCAAGGAAGGTCGCTATCGAAATGAGCTACCTGGTCAACGGCGCCAACTGGCTGCAACAGTATAACCTCCGCGCTAATCCCAAAAAGTCAAATTGTCTTATTGAATACAATGCGGTCGTTAATCAGACCAGCGGCGAGGATTGGAATAGCGTGGTTATAAGTCTTTCTACCGCTGAACCGACCATGGTTGCAGCAGCCCCCACTCTTACACCTATGCTTGTGGCTCTCTCCTTACCTGCTCAGCAGCAAGCCGAGCCCGGCCAACAGGCTGTTGCGTGGGAGAATGAAGTTAAACAGTATAGAAAATCTCGAAAAGAATACGGTCAGAAAGGCCCTGTTGCCAATGAGGAACTTAACGTTCTGGCGCTGCGTAATCAGGCATTCGCCTATAATGTCATTGCTGATAGAAGACAATTGGTGGAATTCCAGCAGAAAATAGCTGAAATTTCCCGCATTGAGGGAATCAGTGTAACGTATGATTTGCCCGGCAAGCTCACCCTTCCCAGCCGCAGCGACCAGCAGCTTGTAACCATCGCTGCAATTACCGCAAAAGCCGATTTCACGCTCATTGCCACTCCTTTGCTGACCGATTATGTGTATCTGCAGGCGGATGTGCTTAACGATAGTGACACTGTCCTCCTGCCGGGACAGGCCAGTATGTTCCGCGATGGCGGGTTTGTCGGCAAAAGCCAGTTGTCGCCGGTTACCATCGGCGAGAAATTCACAGCCGGTTTCGGTATAGATTCACAGGTTCAGGTAACCCACGAGCTTGAAGACAAGCAGACAAGAATCCAGGGTGGAAATCGCATCGATACTTATCAATATCGTATTGCCATAAGTAATTACAAAAATGCCGCCGTTGAATTGCGGCTGCTGGACCGCTTACCTTATACCGATGATGCTTCAGTCAAAATAGAGCTTGCAAAGACCGAACCCCAGTTGAGCCAGGATGCTGAATATCTGCGAACCTCTCGAAAGAAAGGTGTCCTTCGCTGGGACACTAAGCTACCTCCGAATACGGTTGATGAAAAAGCGACTATTGTGAAATATAGCTTCACTATGGAGTATGACAGGAATATGCAGCTTCAGCCTCGCCTTGCCACTCAAGCCACACAATAAATAGGACTCGCCCCGCACCCATCGAAGCCCCCGCCCGATGGGTGCGGGACCTTCATGGGTCTGACTTCCACAGTTTTGAGTTTTATTGGTGGGGTCCTACTGGCCTGGCGTGGGTGTATCGGCAGATGTCCAGTTATTAGGGTCGTTGCCGTAATGGTTTGCAGCCACCCGGCTTAGTGATGCCCCGCTACCGTCCGGCTCAAGGGGCCACGGGGCGTCATTATCGTAGTTTATCATATCGATACGGATATAGTGGCGCGCGCCGGACTGGTCCACATCACCGGGCATACTGATATAAATCTTCTCGCCGCCGTTATTCAGTCTGCCGTCGCCCCATTCGAGCAACTGTACGCCTGAAGGAACGCCTGGGTACCACGACTTGAAATTAGCTTTGTTTTTTACCAGCAGCAAATAACCGTGGGCAGGCATACTTGTATTGGCCGGCAGGTTGTAGTCGATGCCATACTCCTCGTCATTGAATTTCCACGTGATGCCGTCCGCGTCGAATAAATCAACCTTGCTGCCGGTGATGTTGTATAGTTCGACGAACTCCGCGTCCCTGTGGAGCTGGGGGTTGTACATAATCTCATTGATTACTATTGGCCCAACCTTCGGATATGCATTGTCCCATCCCGGCGTATTTTCGCTCATTGCTACAAAGTCAACGTTGTTAATGCTGGTTTTGAAGTAACGGCCGAATGATACACCGGTTTCCGAAGCGCCGAAGTCCTGCACTTCCTGGTATCCGGTCAAGACACCGCCTTGAGCCGAGGACAGACACACCTCTTCGCCGTTTTCGCTAAGGCGGAAGACCTCGAGGCATCCAACGTCATTTGGATTGGCGAAATTCAAGTCCTCACGGAAGATAACATAGCCATGGCGGTCAATCACTGTGTCCTCGGCAACCTGGTATTTCATAGGAGCACCTTCGTCATCGCTGAGGAACCAGCCGCTTATGTTTATGGGTTTGTTTGTGGTATTGTGCAGTTCAATCCAGTCCGGCTCGCCGGCGTGAGAATGCGCCAATAGCTCGTTAATCACGACATCTCCTGGATTTGGAATAATGCCGCTATCATCCCAGCCGGGTGAGCCGCCCCAGTAGGCGCTCGCACGCCAACTTTCTTTCTGGCCCCAACTGTTTGGGTCAGGATTGTTTGGGTCTATTATAGTCAGCGAAAAGCCGCCGCCGTCGGTAATATCGCGCCAGCCGTCTTTATACTCAAAATCCAGAATCATCTGGCCCGTAGCATCCTCCAGCCGTATTCTCTCTCCTGCATTTTCCAGACTGCCGGTGTATTGACCGGCTACATTAATTCCTGTGCCATATTCGGCTTGAAACGCTGATACGTCTTTGACAACCACCACATACCCGCCTTTGGACAGTTCCAGACTTGGGAAGGTAAAGTGGATTCCCTCGGCGAACTTAACAAGATTAAGGTTTAGTGTTGTTGCTCCAATGTTTTTCAACTCGACGAATTCTATATTGGGGTCATTATCGCCCGGCGGATGATACATAATTTCGGTAATCCGTAACTTTTCTGCTACGGGGCCTGCGGCAAAAACTGCCTCGTTAAGCGCACTCCATTTGCCATCCAGAACACGTGCCTTCACGCGGACACTCTTGGGCAGAGTAACCTGTCCGGTGTATTTAAGCGAGGTCGGCGATGGGTCGCCCTGGCTAACCTGACTGGCAACCAGTTCGACACAGATAAGAAAATCGCTGCTGCCAGAGAGGTCTAAACCGTGGATAGCCAGGATGTTGTTACCCTGCCTTAATGCCTTGGTGTAGGCGGAAATGTCGATGTCCTCAAAATTTATTGCTGCTGAATCGTCATGCCCGGCGCTTGCGTAGGAGTTCCATTGCGGTGACCCTGTGAAGTTACGACTGGCCACCACGGTGCCATTCAGATACGCAATGAATCCGTCATCATATCGCACCCTCAGGACCATATCATTGAAATCACTGTTGCTGGCGACAAATGGGATGCGAATGTAGCAGGTGCCGTTCTTGCCATACATTGCCGAGCCGACGTTGACATCGATAAGTGCTGTATAGTTCACCGGGTCTGTCGGCCTGGTTTCGTAGCCAACGCCGCCTGTTCCATTGGTCCAGGGCGGCACGGTGTCATTGAAATAAGTGGTGAACCAGACATTATTCTCACCTACCTGAATTCCGCCGGCTGTGTCGCCAACCAGACGGAAGCTTTGGTCAAACGTGCTGAAGCTGCCTTTTGCGGCAAAAAGTTCAAGCTCTGAGCCACCGCCTTGCTCGTAGAATACCAGACGCAGGTTATATGCACCCGTCTGCGTGATGTTGACCTGGCCGAAGGTGTCTCCCGGACCCCGCGGGGTGGGATAAGAGAAATTTAACCAGGTCGTGGCGCCCTTGGTCAATTTCAGTCCGAAGCCGTCGTCGCTGTTGACGCCAAACGTCCAGTAACCGGTCTGTGGTATAAAGATAGTCCCTGTGACCAGAATAACAAAGTCCTGGACGTCGTTGTTAATGACGGTGCCGGGGAAGTTGCTGTCATTGTCGAAGTGGCCGAGGCCTCCGGTATTAAAATAGTTGATTACCGATGCTTTTGCTGTAACAACAGAGCTCTGATAAGCCGGTGTGCTGATAACCAACTCAGCGGTAGTTAAGTCACCAACGGTGATGTTTGCTTTATAATAGGCAACATCGAACTGTGGTAGGGTGTTGCTGAGGAGGTCGCCGCCGTTGGCAACACTTGGAACGAGAACTTTCTTGGCAGCATCTTCGGTCACAAGGGTTACGGTGCTGCCTGGTGCTGATTGCCATGGCGGTATCCGCGGGTCATTACCATCGATGGTGTAGTAAATCGTGCCCGACTTTGCCGTCATCGAGAAAACGTCTGTCGGCAGGATGTGCCCGCCATTCTTATACAGGCCGTTAATGTAAAAGACAGGCGCATCTACGTTAGAATACAAGCCCGCATTTCGCAGTTGCGCCAGAACGATAGCCGGGCGCTGAGGCATATAGGTACTCAGAACGTAGTCGCGCCAGGTCTGCCAGTGGGCCAGCGTATAAGGTGTGCTGCTTGCCATATCTCCCCATCGTGCCGATTCGGAGATGATTGATAGCTCGACCTGGTCGGCAAGTTGCTTGTATCGTGCGTAGGATGCTGCTGATGCTGCCGGGCCGTTGTTGAACAGGTGTCGATGGGCGTGGTCAGCAAATAGCAGGCGGAATTCACTGTTTTGCCTGAGGGCATTATAGGGAACCGCTGAACCGTCACTGACGCCGGTTACGTTTGTGTTAAGGTCAGACCAGACAATGATGGCGCCTTCCGAGTCCCAGTTAAAAAACTTAAAGCCGGTTGCGTTCGGAGGTCGCAGGCAGCCGGTGTACCAGTTATGCCACGGCCAATCCCCTGTTCCTCCCCATAAGTTGGAGAACATATAGTCAATGTGGTTATCGACATCGAGCAGGTCGGTGTAAGCAGGGTTTTTCGTGCCATCCGCGTTGTTGCCCTGAATCTCCTGGTATGCCTGGTTGGAAATAAGACCTGCTGTGCACTTATTGAGCATCTGGCCCCAGGTGGTGGTATCTCCGTTGACGGCGATGTCGTCATGAATCGAATCCCAGTCCTCTTTGTCGCCGCCAAAATACGTAGCGGCAAACGACTCATCGGGCCGCTCTACGGCGTTGTATAGTCCCCAGTATAGGCCATTCAGGTATAAATGCACAAATGTCCCGTGAGCGGAAGGCCAACCCAGAGCCAACTGTGTGCGCCGCATAAACTCATCGATAATATACTGGGTATTTCCGCCTCCAAAGTAATTCCAGCCATCGTTCGACCCTCCACGGAGGATGATGGTGTCGAGCCGGTCGGTGGCATCTTCGCCGAATAGAGGATACTCTAACTTTGTCGGCCCGTAATCCCGCTTGAATAGGACGCGGAACGTCTTCTTTGTCGTCAGGTTCATACCGCGAAACGCGCCACCATATATCCGCAGCCCGGCATCCACCTGGAACGCGGTTGTGCCATCGGGGTTAATCATCTCGATAGATGCCGGCCGTTCCCACGCCACACCCTCACCCCAGGGATTGCTGTAGATGCCGCTCGTGCCGAACAGATAATCGGTGCTGGTCACGATAGACATGGTCGGAAGGGACAATAGCGAATTTCTCATCAGGCCACGATACCGTGAGTCATTCACCACATCTGGGTCCATCTGATAATCGGCAGTGGTTGAACCCCATGTGCTGGGGAAGTTGAACGGATTGGTCGGCTGGTGAATCACGTCGTTGAGGAAGATGTAAGTTTGGGTATCAACGTTGGTTGATATCCAGCCCGGCTTGAACGCCATTGCCCGCAGGCATGTAGTTGTTTTTATAGGAATGGGACCGGTGTATTCGTTGCCATCCACCTCCGATGGAGCGATGCCGTTTGTGGTGTAATGTATGGTAGCTCCCGGCGTTTCGGTGGTGATTGTTACCGAGAAGGGCGCATCATAGAACCCACGGTCATGGCTGAATTGCGTATCAGCTACAAAATTAACCGACCCGGAAACGTTGAACTTACCGGGCGTGGCAGCGGCAAAGTATCGAGTCGTCATCTGGTTGCTGGCACCGAGCAGCTCCGGCAGGATTAAAAACTTGCCGTCAGATTTGCTGTTGTTGAGTGCGTGAATTGCCAGCACGTTTCTGCCCTCTCGCAGAGTGCCGATATGGTCGGAGGCGTCAAAATTCTCAAACGCATTGGAATCGTGAACGCCGGTGGCGGTAGAGTTCCACTGCGGTAAAGTCGGAGCGTAGCTGCTGCGGGCAATTTCCTGGCCGTTAAGATAGGCCACGAAAGCGTCAATAAACTTCGTTTGTAAGTTAAGCGAGTCGAAGAAATCGGCCTCCTCAACATCGAATTTGGCACGCATCCACAGCGAGGCGTTGACATTCTGCATCTGCTGCTGTATATCGGTGCCGACATCCTCGCTCATACTGCTGACGGATAGCCCGCCGTGGGCAGCGTCACCAACGAGGCGAAAGGATGTGGAGTTAAATGTCAAAAAGTAGCCTTTTGCGACAAAAAGTTCGAGTTCCGAGCCGCCGCCCTGCTCATAAAACACCAGACGCAGGTTATATAATCCTGTTTCTGTGATGTTGAAGGTCGCCAGTGTGTCAGCAGGACCACGCGGGGGAGGGTAGGATGTTGTGAAAGTGGTGGTGCCCTTGGTTAGTTTCAGCTCGAAGCCATCGTCGCTGTTGACCCCGAATGTCCAGTAGCCGGTCTGCGGGATTGAAACCATCCCGGTTGCTAAAATAACGAAATTATCAACATTGATGCCTATTGTCGTGCCTGGGAACGGCAGGTCATTGCCGTAATTGGCGCCGCCCTCGGTATTCAGATAGTTTATAACTGATGGCGTTGCAGTTACTACGGTGCTCTGATAAGATGGGTTACTGATAACTGACTCAGCGGCACTTAGACTGTCAACAGTGATATTTGCCTTGTAGTAGGTAACCTTAAACCCCGGTATGGCATTTCCGAACCCGATACCTGTCCGCCCTGTTTTCCATCCCGAGTCGTTAAAATCCAGAGCCGTCCAGTTCGCGCCTGCATCGCTGCTGGTAGGCACGCGGTAGGAAACGGCAGCACCGGAACCGATAAACGTTGTGGCATACTGCGATAATCCGTATGAGATGTTGGTTGCCTGTTTTGGGTATTTGGGGGCATATTCGTGGGCTATAGTGACGCCATCTTTTTCCACCATCGCCAGATAACCACCATTGGCATTGAGATTAAAATTTGTGTGCAAGGGCATGCCTGGGACACGGCGGTTTTTCTCGGAGGCAAAGACAACCAGAAACTGGCCGGGAATTAGCTGCACAGACGGAAATTGCCACTCCTCCAGTTCGGTAGGGTCGTGCGTCAGATACCAGCTATCCAGGTTGATGGGTTTGTTTGTGGGATTGTAAATCTCAATCCAGTCGGAGGAGTCACCATCTTCATCCAGCAACTCACCTTCTTCCAGCGGCTCCTTGCTGGCATTGCTTGCCATAAACTCGCTGATAACTGCGTTAGCTCTATTTATCCCCCAGTTCTCTGCCAGCATGGCAAGGTCGGTCATATTTACTTTGCTGTTCCCGTCCAGGTCCGCGTCGCAGCCGACACTCAAACAGTTCGGATTCAGCCATTGTCCGGCGAGAATCACCAGGTCTGCACAGTCAACGTTGCGGTCCCCATTAAGGTCGCCTACGGGGTAAAATTGGGCACCAGCCGAACCGGCCCAAAAGGCAGCCAATGCCAATGATAGCAATAAGATTTTAAGGGGATTACCAAACTTCCACTGGTTTTGGCTTTTGGTAAAGGTTTTTATCGCCACAACTTATAGGCCCTCAAGCAAAGTTCTATAAATCATTATGTTTATTTTAACATTTGAAGGTGACCAAGTCAACATTTTGTTCGTGTTCCGGAAGGACCTTCTTGGGTACTCGCAGGCGTTCTGGGACCCACAAGGGGCATATTTATGAGCAGATGCGGTATCCCACAAAGAAGATATGACGAAAAAGTAAAAATAGGACGTATCACCGCCTGCGGAGGGATTTATCCGCCATGCGCGTAGTGGCGGGCAAGTGCGGCTGATTTAGCTTCTTTTTTTTACTTTTTGCCGTGATATTGGTGCATTAGATTTATAAATGTCTTAAATAGATAGCTTGAATCGTGAGGTCCTGGCGAGGCCTCCGGGTGACACTGAACGGAAAAAGCAGCCTTTTTCTCACACCGGATTCCTTCGAGCGTGTTATCGTTGAGGTTTATGTGTGTCAGTTCGACATTTTTCCCCTTCAACGTATCAATATCAACGCAGAACCCGTGGTTCTGGCTTGTTATTTCGATTTTTCCTGTCACCAGATTTTTCACCGGATGGTTTGCCCCCCTGTGCCCGAATTTCAGTTTGTATGTTTTGGCCCCGAGCGCAAGCGCCAGAATCTGATGGCCGAGGCAAATCCCGAATATCGGCACTGTGCCGAGTAGTTCTCTGACGGTTTCAATCGCGTAATTCACAGCAGCTGGGTCGCCGGGGCCGTTGCTCAAAAATACCCCATCCGGCTTTCTCGCCAGAACCTCTCTGGCGGGTGTATCTGCGGGCACAACATAAACATCACAGCCGTGTGAGCAAAGAAGTCGTAGAATATTCTGCTTAATGCCATAATCGAAAGCCACCACCCTATATTGTTTTTCGTATGTTACCTGCTCTTTTGTGAGTACGTTAATTACGCCCTTATCCCATCTGTAGGGTTTTTTGACCGTCACATCTTTTACTATGTCCCGGCCCACAAGACCGGGGTACTTCTGGAGCTCTCTTTTGAGGGTTGCAATGCTAAATTCAGTCGAAGAAATAATACCCTTCATTGCACCCTGGGTCCTGATGTGTTTCACAAGCTTTCTTGTGTCAATGCCTTCCAGACCGATGACGTTATTTTTCTTCAGATAATCGCTCAGTGTGCCTTTGCTCCGCCAGTTACTCGGATAGCTGGAGTTTTCCTTAACGATAAAACCGCCGGCAAAGACCTTTCTCGATTCCCAGTCGGTCTTGTTAGTTCCTACATTACCAATGAGTGGATACGTCATAGTAATTATCTGTTCGTGGTAAGATGGGTCGGTTAGTATCTCTTGGTAGCCGGTCATACTCGTATTGAACACGACCTCGCCGCACTTTTGCCCTCTGGCACCAAATGACCTGCCTTCAAAGGCCGTCCCATCCTCAAGTAGCAAAACCGCCCTCACTTTTCAGTTTCCTTTCTGCCGATAGTACAGCTGAATTGGTTTGACATTGACCTTTCTTTGCTTTAGCGCCGCAATGGCCTCTGCCACCGCTGCTGCCCCACGTATCGTTGTTACGTAAGAAACCTGCTTATCCAGCGCAGTCCTTCTTATCGAAAAAGAATCCATTATTGTCTGCTTGCCGACGGTTGTATTTATAATCAGGTCGATCCTGCCGTTTATTATGTAATCGACTATGTGTGGCCGACCCTCTGGAATTTTCAGCACAAACTCCGATGGAATATTGTTATTGATAAACGCAATACACGTTCCCTTTGTGGCGAGAATCCTAAACCCCATCCTGTGCAGCTTGCGCGCAACCTCAACCGCACGGGGCTTGTCATCGTCTTTAACACTGAAAAACACATTTCCACAGGTCGGCAAACTATTGCCGGCTGCAACCTGCGATTTGGCGTATGCAATTCCAAAATCGTCCGATATCCCCATCACCTCGCCGGTAGAGAGCATTTCAGGGCCCAGAATTGTGTCGGTGCCGGGAAATTTCAAAAATGGGAATACTGCCTCTTTCACCGCAAAGTGACTTCGCTGCACCTCTTTTGTAAACTTTAGTTCATCCAGTGTCATCCCCGTCATCACTTTAGCCGCCAGCTTTGCAAGAGGAACGCCAATCGCTTTACTAACAAAAGGAACTGTCCGCGATGCGCGAGGGTTAACTTCGAGAATATATACCTGACCATCTTTTACCGCAAACTGGATATTTATAAGCCCCTTAACCTTCAGTTCGAGTGCGAGTATCTTTGTCTGTCTTTTAATCTCTTCCAGAATCTTTTTGTCTAATGAAACCGGCGGCAGGGTGCAAGCGCTATCGCCGGAATGAATGCCTGCCTCTTCGATATGCTCCATTACTCCCCCAATTACAACCTTTCTACCATCACAAATGGCATCGACATCCAATTCCATCGCGTCGTCAATGAATTTATCAATCAAAATTGGATGCTCCCCGGAAACCTCAATGGCTTTCGCCACACACGCTTTTAACCCCTGCTCATCATAAACAATCTCCATTGCTCGGCCGCCCAGCACGAACGACGGCCGAATCAGCAGCGGATAGCCAAGTTTGTTTGCTGTCTTCAGCGCCTGTTCATACGTCATCGCTGTCCCGCTGGCCGGCTGCAGCAGCTTCAGTTTTTTAACGAGCTTGTTGAAACGTTCCCTGTCTTCGGCTATGTCGATGCTTTCCGGCGAGGTGCCGATAATTCGCACCCCCGCTTTTTGCAGCGGTTCAGCTAATTTGAGCGGCGTCTGCCCCCCAAGCTGCACAATCACTCCCTCAGGGTTCTCCTTTTCCACGATAGACATCACATCTTCGAATGTAAGCGGCTCAAAGTAAAGTCTATCCGAGGTGTCGTAATCCGTGCTCACTGTCTCCGGGTTGCAGTTTACCATTATTGATTCGATGCCAATTTCCCTCAGTGCAAAGGCGGCGTGAACGCAGCAATAATCAAACTCGATTCCCTGGCCGATACGGTTAGGGCCGCTGCCAAGAATGATAACCTTTCGCCTGTTGCTCGGATTGGCCTCGCAATCTTTTTCGAAGGTTGAATAAAGATACGGTGTAGTCGCTTCAAACTCTGCACCGCAGGTATCAACAGTCTTGTAAACCGCATTTATACCAAGTCTTTGCCGGCTTTTGCGCACCTCCTGCTCTTTTACTCCCAACAGTGACGCCAGATAATTATCGCTAAAGCCGTACTCTTTGGCTCCCTGCATCACACTGCGGCTCATTTTTTCCCAGCCAAGCGACCGTATCTTCTCTTCGAGCTTCACAATATCCTTTATGTTATTCAAAAACCACGGGTCAATCCTGGTAAGACCGTGGATTTCGTCAACCGACATTTTTCTTCTGAACGCCTCCGCAATATACCATATTCTGTCCCAGCAGGTGGTTTGCAGTTTTTCTTTTAGCCCATTTATAGATAGCCCCTTGTCGATATGTTTGCTGTCCAGCGAATACCGGTCTATCTCAAGTGACCTTATGGCCTTCTGCATTGCTTCCTTGAACGTTCTGCCGATAGCCATTGCTTCACCGACCGATTTCATCTGCACGGTCAGCAGAGGCGAGGCTTTCGGGAATTTTTCGAACGTAAAGCGAGGCCATTTGACGACGCAGTAATCAATGGTCGGCTCGAAACAGGCCGGCGTCTTTTTTGTAATGTCGTTGGGAATCTCATCGAGCGTATAACCAACTGCAAGTAGTGATGCAATCTTCGCGATAGGAAACCCCGTGGCTTTGGAAGCTAATGCCGAGCTTCGTGAAACCCGCGGGTTCATCTCAATCACGTACAGCTTGCCATTATCGGGATTGACGGCAAATTGAATATTCGACCCGCCTGTCTCTACCCCGATAGCTCTTATAATCCTGATAGCCGCGTCGCGCATTATCTGGTATTCTTTATCGGTAAGTGTCTGTGCCGGCGCAACTGTGATACTGTCACCTGTATGAATCCCCATCGGGTCAAGATTCTCGATTGAGCAGACAATCACAACATTGTCTTTCCTATCTCTCATCACCTCCAACTCATATTCCTTCCACCCTGCAACCGATTCTTCCACCAGAACCTCATTTTGGGGACTTAAGCTCAATCCCCAGTGGATAAATTGCTCGTACTCTTCGGTGTTATAGGCGATATTTCCGCCCGTGCCGCCCAATGTATATGATGGACGGATAATAGCAGGAAAACCAACAGATTTAATTATTTCTTTGGCCTCTTCCCAGGAGTGTGCATACCCGCTCTTGGGCACATCCAATCCGCACTCCAGCATTGTTTTTTTGAATAGGTCTCTCTCCTCTGCTTTTCTTATGGCTTTTAAGCTCGCTCCAAGCAGCCGAACATTGTACTTTTTCAATGTTCCGTCCCTGGCAAGAGCCACGGCGGTATTCAAACCTGTTTGCCCGCCAAGAGTCGGCAGCAAGCTGTCTGGCCTTTCCCTACGAATTATCTGCTCGACTATATCAGGCGTGATTGGCTCAATGTATGTTCTGTCGGCCATCTCCGGGTCGGTCATTATCGTGGCGGGGTTACTGTTTATAAGGATTACTTTGTAGCCCTCCTTCTTCAGTACCTTGACGGCCTGTGCTCCTGAATAATCGAATTCACAGGCCTGCCCTATGACAATCGGCCCCGAACCTATAATCAATATCTTGCGAATGTCCTTTCGTTTCGGCATTAACAACACCTTGTGATTATTGCCAAAATATCAGCCCGACTTGTTGGGACGCATCAATGTGCCACATAACGGTTTGTTATGGGCATCCTTCTATCTTTTCCGAAGGCCCTCGGTGTAATTTTGACCCCGGGCGGCGATTGTCTCCTCTTGTATTCATTTGAATCGACCATTGTGATAACTTTATTGACGACATTCT
>Ga0315288_10008288_pt1 | contig 13124 bp, 10 predicted proteins | sample YL17G11_20_MG_FD_203454 | JGI IMG/M metagenome (GOLD analysis project Ga0315288, IMG submission 203454) | Sediment microbial communities from Yellowstone Lake, YNP, Wyoming, USA - YL17G11_20 | ecosystem: Environmental > Aquatic > Freshwater > Lake > Sediment | place: USA: Wyoming | collected...
GACGTAATGGCGGTTGAGAATGCCGATTTGACATCTTCTGAGATGGATTCCATATTGAAAAGGGAGCAACAGGATTTGAAGGAAAAAATGATGAAAGATTCATCTGGGGAAGATTCAAAGACTTGTAAAAAGCGCGAGATTAATTTGAGCAGAGTGTATTTATCGCCGGCCGAGTTGGAATTAGATAGCGGGAAAACGGGAGACGTTTTGTTTGATTCAAAATATGATTCGACAGGCAAGCGCATTGTAAAGGACGGTGATTATGCGGCGTTGAAAATTGTTGATCATGATGACGGGTCAGTGCGGTACGATTATTATGTTAGAAGAAATAATGAGTGGACTATTGACAGGGACCCCGAGCTTCAAAATGTGCAAGTAGATGACCCGTCATATATTTGCAATATTCCATCGGAAACAAAACCCAAACCGCTCTGTTTTTCGATAAATCAAAAGTGTCTAGATAAATCCATGTCCGAATCATCATTGTTGAATGATTTGACAAGTAAGATTATAAGTGAGTTTGATTCGAGAAGTGAAGTTAAAAAAAGGAATATAAATGATATATTTTTACGAGATTTCAAAAATATAAAACTTCTTTTCAAGTTGAAGTTTTTCGAAATATTAAAGTACAATCAGAATAAATATTTGTTGGGACAAGAACATAAAAAAAATGTTACAACGGTTGTCAGGTCTCCATACCGGGAAATCGTGGATTGTATTTTGGGTATGGATGATATTGGTTCCAAGTATAAATGTATTTTAGATTTGGTTGCCAGTGAACTGTTTGTTAGAGACGCGCTTCCAGACGAGGATGCTCGCTGGTATTATTGCAAATCATGTGGCGTTCCCGGTGTTTGTTTATTGCCGACATTTTTTTATGAGCTTGCCCATAGTTATAATCCGCAGGATCCCAAATCTTTGAAATATATAACAACGCTTTCGCAAATTGAAAGAAAAAATGGGAAACGTGAAGGTGACCAGATTGTTGACAAGTACAGCGGGTATTCCATTTCAAAAATCGCACTAGTATCAGAAGGTTGGTTGGTTGAAGAAGAGGGTGGAGATGGGGTTGGCGGAGGCGATTTTTCCGAATCTGCAGTGCATTTAATTCGCAGTGAAGAAGAGAACGCGTCTGACCTTGCCGCAGTCAATTCGGGTGAAATTATCGATGCAAGTATAAAATATGAACGTGTTGAAGAAAAGGGCCAGGATGATGGCGAGGGCGAGGGCGAAGGCGAAGAAGAGGAAGAAGGAGAAGAGGAGTATGACAAAGAAGAGGAAGAGGACGAAGGAGATGAAGAAGGCGGTCAAGTTGAAAATGAAACAGTGATGAGTTTGAACAGCATTATTAATCATTACGAGACTTCATTATCTGTAATTTTTAAAAATAAAGATAAACGGTTTATAGTGGAAACAATTCAGTTACTTCTTCCTAAAAAAAAAACAAAAGAGCAGTATGAATTGGATAAAAAAACGACACCCGAATATGAAGCGTATGAAAAAACATATAATCAATATTTAATTTTTTATTCCATGGCAATGATTATAATCGTGATACAGTCATCTATTCCGCAAATAAAAAGTAAAACAACATTTCCAAACTGTGTAAAATCGTTTAGCGGCTATCCATTCTCTTTAGATGAAGGCAATTTATCGTTTGTCATTTACATGGCATGTATATCTCAAAAAGTAAAGAGTGACTATGCTCCCTGGAACTCTATAAAAAAAATTAATCAGGATAAAATGAGAGACACGTTATTTAGTCTTATAAAAACGAAAATACTGAACCAGCCGCAAATTCAGTCGCGATTTGATAAGAAGCGCGAATTTGACGCATTGAAAGAACAAAAAAAATCTTCGCATTCAAAATCGGGTATGAAAATTAATGTTGCATCGTCTCATTTTCGTCCGCTATTAGTTGACCCTTCTGCATTTATTACATCGACACCATTGCCTGTTACAAAAACATATTGCGATGACTTGAAACGAAACTTGAAAAATGGAAGTAATTTGCAAACGGAAAAGATATTAGTGTTGCAATCAAAAGTAATACATTTTTCATTAACTATTCAAAAACTTATTCAGGAAGTAATTTCGTCTCAAACGAAAGACCGGTCAAAACTTTTATCCAAGAATTATATTCAGAATGCGTGTTGCAATGAACGCGATAGCGGCAGCGGCGAAGATGTTCATGACAAAAGTGTGACAACGTTGGATTATATGGTAAATCATGTTCCCAATATAAAAAATTATTGTGACATGGTGGAGTGCACAAGTGCAATTCTGCATGACATTTATAGTCTTAGCGAAGCTTCAATTATGTTGGACCCGAGAGACACGCGAAACAATGTTCCAGACCTTCCTACGAATTTTGATGAGTTCACAATATACAATGCATTCATGACGTACTGCAACTATGGAAATGCTGAAGGAGGTGCTGGTGGTGGCGTGGTGGGCGCCGCTTCATTATCTAGTGACATTCATAAGATTTGTAAATTTAAAAACACACTTGGAGAGAATCGGGATATTTTTAATATTTTTAAAAATTCGCAAAATTCGGATATGAGTCACGCTGATAAAATAAAGTTGATTGATAAAATAAAAAATGAATTCAACCTGGAGTACACAACAAAGGATTTGCAACATTTATTACAGTTGGTCAATGGTCAAACGATGAAGCCGATGAATGAATATCAAGCGGGTGTGGGAACGTATAATGAAAACTTGAATCGCATTTTGTTGAAGGCAATTGATGACTTTAAAATGAAATCGAAATCAAAAGAGTCCAAGATGTCCGCAATGTCTGCAATGTTGCCAATGCTGTTTCCTGAAGACTTTATAGTCGCATTGAAGAAATTTAATGAGAATCGCACACAAACATTGATGAGAGAGTTGCAAATAATAATTGAAAAAAATATAACATCATTGAATGAAACATGTCATAAGTATTTGAATTTCAACACAAGTTCCAAGAATGTCACGTTTCGAAATGCAATATTTCGAACAGCCGAAGATATAGAAAAAGGAATTTTTAAGAATGGAGGTATAATGCTTTTCAACAAGATGGAAAATACACTATTAAACGGCGAAAATAATTCGTTGGAAGTGTCTATGGAATTTGTGAGAAATGCAATTAAAAACATGACACAGGTTTATCCCAATATTATACTCTCTCAAGTTTCCGCGATGGAATCTTTGCCGCCATACATTTCTGGTCAACTTTCTAGCGGCGATTCAGAATCTATAATTAAATTTTCAAACGAGAGAATAACAAATAAATTGAACAACTTTTATAAAATAGGAAATAAAAAACCAATCGACACAATTTTGAAAAATGCGCAGACATCTACATTATTTTTGAATGAAGTTGTGAAAAACACGCCTATTTTCAGTTATGCAAAGCACATGACTGTTTTATTATACGAGTATTATTTTCTTCTTGCGGTTGATTCATATATACATTTTTCAGAGATTGCAAAACAAAAACAGTTGTCACAGTTAAAAACGAAATCGGGCAAATCGGTAGTTGACATTCAAAAGGAGATTTCCAGAATACTAGAAACTTATTTTATTTTGATAGTCGAAGATAAAAAGCTTATAAATAAGGACATTGAAAACATTCGTGAAAATTATTTGCGCGCAATTGACGAAGAGAGAGATGACATTGTTCAAAATGTTGAAAAGATGTCGGAAGACCAGAAACAAATTTATTTGAATCATAAAAAATACAAGATGGGGACGCAGTCGATTGGGAAAAACACAGGTCTGCGAATATACAACCCTGATTTTGAAACGGAAGAATTAGCGCGTATTGAGAGAATAAATGGTCGGAAAAAAGAAAGAGGCTTACCTCCAGTAACAGATGACCCTGAAGCGCTGGCTCGCGAGGATGCGGTGGAAGATGAGGGAGATGCGCCCGACATTGATGCGGATGATGTCATGAATGAAACACAAGAAGACGACGGTCAAGAAGAGTATGCGGCTTCTGCGGACATGTATCCCGACAGTTATCAAGATGAGGGTGCTGAAGAAATGCGAGAAGAAGAAGAAGAATAGTTTAGAATATTTATTTTTTACTATAATATTATAATGTTATATAGTTATATATAATGTTATATAGTTATATATAACATTCATAAACTCAACATAGTCGTCAAAGTCATCAATAAAGTTAATGTCAAATGCTAAAAAAGATCTTGAATTAAGAGTTGTTCTTGACCATTCTGACCTTGCTGCTGCAGACAAGGCAGAAGAAATGGCTGCAGCACAAGCAAATGCTCGTCGCAGATTGTTCGAACGTATTGAAAGATGGAAAACACGGACTTTGGAAAACGTGGGTGACGATATTAAGACTGAATTTTCCTTAATAAAAACAAAGGCTGGTGAATTGGAAAAAAAAGCTTTTGCACTAGAAAAGGAATATAATGCTGTAGTAGATGCTCATGAAAAATTGTTTGCAAATCGCTATAGATATACAGACGAAAAAGGGTTGCCAAGCTATTTCTACAAATATCCAACTTATCAACATTGGTTGGCCAAACCCAGTAGTGAAATTCTGAGTGAACTCTTTGACGCTGCTGCAATTGAATATAAGAAGAACGGTAATGAGAAAAAAGCTGGTGAAATGGGAGAGCGCAGGAGTAATTATTATTGGGATAGGAGATTTGGTCAATATGACGAACGGCCAATACCACCAACAGTGGTGCTTTGCCCACAGCCTCTGGTGAGTGTTGTGAGTGGGGAGGATACTAGTGCGAGATGCGCAATTCAAGGCGGTGGTAAAAAATCGAAATCCAAATATTCAAGAAAATCGAGAACAAAATATTCAAGAAAATCGAGAACAAAATATTCAAGAAAATCGAGATCAAAATATTCAAGAAAATCGAGATCGAGATATTCAAGGAAATATTAAAATAATAATTAAATAAATTGTAAAGAAAAAAAAAGGTACCTTACCTTTTATTCTCTTTTGTATTTCATGTGTTATTGTATTTTTTTTATGTACCATTCGGGTGCTTCTCTCTTCTTGTTCCATGTCGCAATCTTTTGTTTTTCTTCCGACATGTAGTAGTTCCTGTATGCAACGACTGCGTCTTCGTGTTTGTACTGGTCGGGCATTGCCTGCGCAAACGGCGTGAGTCGTTGTTCTGGAAAGACGTCGGCGTCGGGAATGTGTTCTCGTAAATACTGCGCAACCAAGTAGGACTTGTGAAATTTTGTTTCAGGGTGGTTGTAGCGAAATCGCCATTCCTTGTGCATTTCGTCAACAAGGTCAAGTGTCCAGATAAAGTTTTCACGCGACATTCTGCACCAAATGGTAACGGGGTGATTTTTGTGGGCCAGCTTGTAGAGCGGCGCATTGATTGTTTCGTCATCTGCTGGAAGAAGAACGCGGCGTGCAGAACATAACATTTGAACGGCTTCAAGTATGATTTTGACAATGTGCTTATCCATCATGAACTTTGCAACCTCTTCGGGAAACAGAGAGAGAATAAACAGATTCATGATAATAATATTCTTTCCTTCGTTCGTTGAAACCGAAACACTGAAAAATATAAATATAAGTATTTTAAAATCAATTTATATTTTTTTCATTAATTAGCGGGGTTTATTTTATGCATTTTTTTATTTAGATATATTAGCAATATATCCAACCTAAAAAATATTTAATTAATCAATCAACCAATCAGTCCCCATTTAGAATGAATAAGATTTTTGTAAGAAAAAATATAACCTCATTTTCGATATTGTTATTTATTACATTATTTGGGTTAATGGTGTATATCAAGCCGACTTGCGTTTTTAATAAAGATGGAACAATGCGACAATTTGGAATAGGTTATAAAAACAAGACAGTTATACCTATTTGGCTGATAGTAATGATAATGGCATACTTGTCATATTTATTTTTATTGTATTTGAATGCTTATACACAATTTTAAATTTTAGAAGTTTAGAAAAATGTATGATATAAAAATAAGAAAAAAATAACCAATTTATTTTATTTTTTTCTAGTATAAATATATAAAATTAAAAATGGCAAAATCAAGATGCAAGCGCGGTTCACGCAAGTGTATTTCAGGTTGTGTTGGGAAACAGCCTTATAGAAAAATTAAGAAATGCGCCAAGGGGTCTAAAAAATGCGCAGACCAGGCGTGTCATAACAAGACGGTAAAACGGAGTCGTCGGGTTGCTACCCCCGTAAAGAGCAGTTATTCACTTCGTTCTCGAGGACCCAAGAAATAAATAAGTTATTTAATTAATTTGTATACGTGCACATATAAAATAAATGCACGTATGCAGAGGACATACTTACTCATATTTTTTAATTAATATTCAGGAACGTGTCTTTTGAATAAACAGCCGTGCGAACTAACCCCTTCAACGTCGCGTATGACGGTTGCATCCTGGAATAAACAGCTTGCAACCCATACCTTCATAATACAAAAATTCTTTTTTGGCGATATTGTTATTCCATTAATATGAGACAACATTTTGACATTATCTGTCATTGTCTCTCCAACTAGTAAATATGACATTTGTTTCCAGGCGCCCGGAACATCTTTATTGATAATCTTATATGAAAAACAGCCACCGTTTCTATTTCTCTCATCTTCCCATATTGGATTGATGCCTTTGCGCATCAAAAACAACATGCAATTTATAATCAATTTTGGTGGCAACATTTCGGTTATTGTCACTGCTTGCTCTAGTGTATTGAATTCATAAATTTTAGTATAACTTTTGATGCTCCAATCTGTATCGTGTGGAAGATGCGCCCAAAGTATCCACGTGTCTGATAAAATATGTGGTGCATTCGCATTTTCTGAACTAGAAATACTATCGGAATGTGTATTTGTTTTATTTAATACTTCATTCATTCCGTATCCTTCTACTTGCATGAGTGTCGACGACGTCAATGGGTGTTCTTCGAACGATGTCATATAAAAATATAATAAATATAATCAGTGATTATGTTTATATTGATTTTCAAAAATATTTAATAAATATTAATAATTTCGTATTCGTTCAATTTCACTAATAGTCCCGAGGATTTCCCAAGTTTATATGTTGTCACCGCATTGGATATGCACGTTAAAGTGTAATCGCAATCCGCAGCAAAATCTGCAACATTGTATTCTTTCAAAATGTACCATGATAAAAAGGTGTAATCTAGTATAATGTTTCCAACCACGTTGAAATTATAAGGAAATGAAATGTCAATGTCATATGAGCAACCTTTTAATTCAAGCGAACATATTATCATTCCTGCTTTTGAAACCACATGATTTTTTTTTGAAATTAAATAGTCATTTTCTGTAAATTTTCTGTACAATTTTGTGTAATTTTTGTTTTGTTGTTTATTATAACTAGTGTCATAGTTGTTACCGTGTTGAAAGAATAGTGTTTGCATTATGAAATCAAATGGTTTAAACTGAATTGTATTATTTTGGTTGTTGTGTTCCATAACAAATAATTCATCCTTGTCATCCTTGTCAATTTTTGCGTCTTTCGCATATTCTTCTACTGTTGCTTTGTCTTGTTGTTGTTGTTGTTCTTGGTGCTCTTGTTGCTCGTCATCATCTTGAGAATCAAACACCATGTCGTTTTGAGAGGAATGAGAGTGCGATTCATCTTGAGAGTCACAATAGTCGTTTGGATTTCCTAAATAGTTTGATTTTTCGAATGTTTCCATTGTTTCAAATTGTTCATGTTTTACTCCATTTTTTATTATTCTAATCTCATAGTTTGTGTAGGATTCGACCGAGGAATCCACAAGTGCAGCATGAGCATGATGGACTGATTCATTATTATTATATTTATTTGAAAAAAAGGATGTTAATTTATCATATACACTGTTCAATTTTGTAAACATGTATGCAGTATTATAAGTAACTCGAATCATTGTTTCAGGGAAAACATTACTTTTTACAAAAGAATAAAGCATACAACCTGCTGTTATCGCAATCATCAACTTGATGCTTGTTTCAGGCGCTATTTCTGTATGTTCGCATTCATTATAATTATATTTTTTTGGAACGAATTCATTGTTAGTTTCGTAATATTGTTGAAATTGAAGAACCATGTGTACAATTAATTATATATAACAATATAATATTATATATAAATGAATATTTATATATTATTTTATTTATAATTATTAAATCTAAATCTCTATTCTCTCTATAAATGAAACTATAACTATTTTTTATCATAATGTGTCTATTTTAATATTCTATATTTTTGTGTATAAGTTTTATAGTTTGATTACACCGACCGAAAAGAAAAATGAGACAAACTTTCTATAAAAAATAAAAAATCGTTCAGTTAATCTTTTTGGTGATATAAATGCACTCTTAAAGAGCATTATACTATTTGACGACTACAACCAATTACAAATTATTTAAAACATAGTTATAGAATATATACATAAGTTTTACTTTGTCTCATTTTTCTTTTCGGTCGGTGTAATAGAGAGAAGAGAGATTAATTTAAATGCTCATATTACCGGATTAAAAACTCCACACGGTTTTGCAGCGGCATAGCTTCCGTCGGAGCAGCAGCCGTATGACGAACCAGCGCAGCCGCCGAGAAGTTTTGCTGAATTGAGATCCAGTACGATAGATGTCCCCGTGGGACACGGGTTAGGAGATGTTCCATCATTGCAACAGCCGTATTGCGTTGTAGTGCAGTCAACCTTGGGACAGTTTGTTCCATTTGCATCTACTTTTGCAGTTGTTTTGTCATCACAACAGCCGTATTGCGTTCCGGCGCAACCACCAACAATGGGCGCGGGCGCGGGCGCGGGCGGACAGTTTGAACCGTGGTAGTTTCTTTTTGCGGTTTGTCCATCGTCACAACAGCCATATTCCGTTCCGGCACATCCGCCAATGTGTTTATGATGTCTCCACCAGTTTCTGTCGTGCTCGTTGCGGTGTTTGCGTTCAGGTCTCAAATCTGATGTTTTGGGAATTCCAAATACAAAAACAAGAATTGTTGTAATGTACGTCATTAAGATAAATGGTATAAATACAATAAACCATGAAATAATTCCTAATCCGGATGCACACAACATATTCAACGCAACTGTAAAAATAATCATGACAAGAAATTTTAAAAATGCAGTAGTTGTTTCGCCTCTAAACATATCAATAAGTATTTGAATGATTGAAAAGGCTAAATATAATGATGCTGGTGGACAAAGATATTGTAAAATCATTTTGATATAATTGAATGGACCGATTGTATATTATATATATAATATATAAAATATACACAATAAATAATAAAAATTTAATTAAATAATTACTTTTTATTAATAATATTTTTGTTTATTTTCGTTTTATGAATGAAGGTTTTCCATTTTTAAATTTTCCAACAATTTCTCCAACATCATCATTTACGCAAGAATAAATGTCACCATTTTTTTCATTTGTTGTATAATATGTTACATTTTTTATTACAATTTCATATACTTCTTCTTCCTCTTCGGCTTCTTCTGGCTCCTCCGCTGCTTCTTCTTCCTCGGCTTCTTCCTCGGCTTCTTCTTCCTCGGCTTCTTCTGGCTCCTCCGCTGCTTCTTCCTCGGCTTCTTCTTGTGATTCCTCTTCTTCTTCTTCTTCTGGCTCCTCCGCTGCTTCTTCCTCGGCTTCTTCTTGTGATTCCTCTTCTTCTTCTTTTTCTTCCTCTTCTTCTTCTTCTTCTTCTTGTGACTCCTCTGCTTCTTCTTCCTCTGTTTCCTCGGCTTCTTCTTCTTCTTGTGACGACTCCTCATTTTCTTCTTCTGTTTCGGATGCTGCTTCTTCTTCTTCTTCTTCAGCTTCAACTTCAGAAACAATTTCAAATTCAAAATCATTTTCATATTGTTTTTTGTTGGTTTTGGTTGTTTTCAAAAATTCAGTAAAGATTGGTTTATTTATATCTTCTTCACCTTCATTATCATGATTATTTTCTTTTTCGTCTGGTAATGTTTCATGAATATTCAATGTGATTGTTGGTTCATCTTCATCATCATGGTGGTCTTGTTTCATTATTTCAACTTGCAAGGATAATTCCAAGTTTTTATTACACATATCTTTGATAAACGGAATTTGAAGTAATGCGTCATGAGTAGATTTATATAATTCGTAATCTTTGAACACGTCATCAAACGATGTTTTCAAATTATTCTTAATAGAATTTGTTACATCTTTTAAAACAGATGAAATGTCAAATTGAATTCCGCGAATGTCAATAATGCTATTGATACCATCATTAGTTTCTTTAATACTTTGATTTTCCATTTTCAGTTTCGGTTTCGGTTAGTTCCGTGCGTCGTTTCGTTGTATGTAATATAAATATTCGTTTAATATGATTTAGAAAATATTTAATGTAATATATATATATATTGATAACGAAATCAAGATAGATATACAATGAACTGTGAGGACCAAGCAGAATTGAATACGCAACTAATGGATACAGTAAAACAAAAATTGGAATACAGACGAAAACAGCAAATTCAATTTATTGTGTCTCAAACAAATTACGATGAATGCGAAGCGCTTCAAAAACTAGAATCATGTAGTAACGATGTTGTGAAAGTTGTGAGCGATTACCTAGGCATTACGCCAAAGGAAGACCAGAATTTAAAGAAAACCAGAAATCAAAAAGTATATTCTGTGATTAGAGAGATTATGGATAAGGGGTCAAATAACCACCGAATGCAACAAGAAAAAACTAAAAAGATTGAAGAGATGAATGAGTTAATAAAGCGTCGCCAAGCGTGTGCCGCAGCTGCTGCTATTGCGGCGAAAAAAGAACAACCATGCGCCGACCTGGAAATTTGCAATGAAAAGTGTCTTGGTTGTAATACTACTACTTGTGAAAATTATGAGAACTGTATGAAGAATAAAAATATGATTCTAAAAGAAAAAATAGACTGATGTTACAAATGTTATTATTATTATTAGAAATAAATGACTATTTTACACCAAACACTTCGTTCATAATATTCGTTTTATTTGATTTTTTTTTCAATTGATTCTTACGAATATTATTATTTTGAATTATTTTATTTCCAACTAGAAAATCATTATTGTCTTCATAAAGTTCGGGCAAAATGTGAGTAAGCGGTTTATTAACCACATATATAAGTTGTTCATTTTTAAACAATTTACGGTATTCTGTAATGCTAAGATTTCCATAAAATTTATTTAATAAGTAATAAGGATTTGGAGCTGGTTTTATGCTCTTATCATAGTTGTATATGGGACCATACATGGAATTCAATAAATGATAACGTTCAAATTTTGTCGATGTGTCAATATTTTCATCCATCAAAAAAGCAACAGCACATTCCGGATGACAAAAACATCCGTAAACATTGCAAGTATCTTTAATAATTGATTTTGGAATATAAATTGCTGGTGTGTCAAAATCACACGTGCACCAAAAACATGCAGAACGGTGTGAACCAATTGCTTGAAATATATCACTTTTATTATAACTTAGCTTCAACTGTGATATTTTTTTCAATATATCCTTCATTGTTGTATTTTCTGACTCGTCATCATGATGTTGGTGTTTTTCTCTCCAATCAGAGAATAACTGTGCGTGTGATGACTCACTTGAACTTGGTTCACAATTTTCTGAAGAAATAAAATTAGAGAATGTTGAAGAGAACGTTGAAGGGTCATACTGGGTATTTTGTATATTTTGTGTATTTTTGGCATTCCGTGCACTCTCATGTTCGTTAAAAACGGGAATTATTCTTTTTGGCGAATCGCTCGAGTCTGTAGAATCGTTGTAGTTGCAAACCTCTGATCCACACATATTTTGGTCATTGTAACACATTATTTCATTTTCATGTTTATCATTATTATCAACACTAACAACATCTAACATATTTGTATTTGATGACTTTAAATCTGAAAGAACGCACTTTAAATGCAAGATAATATTTGGAAGCTCGGAGACATTATTGTTGTGAACAAGATTTTCTTGTATTATTTTACCACCCCTCGGCTTTCTTCCTCTTTTTTTGTGGACAACCACAACAGCAGTTTCTGCATCGTTCACAGGTGCAGGTTCACTACTTTGTAATTCATTTACATTGCATGTCGCGGTAACATTTTCAGGGTTAATAATTTTTTTTTTTCTTCCCCTCTTTTTTTTTTCAATGACTGGTGGCGCTGCATCAACAACCACAACAATATTTTCATTTTCATTATCATACACTGTTTCAAAACCGGAATTGGAGTTAGCGGAAGAAGGAATAGGAATAATCGTATCATTATTTTCAGTAATTTTTTTATTTTTCATTCTATTTATTTATTTTACAATTCTTTATAGTATATGATTTTTTGGTTTATATTGTTTTAATATATTTTATAACGCGACATTTTTATTACTAACGGTTCGGTCATTATATATATATTATTGTATATGATTATGTATAATATGAATTATTTAAATAGAAAAAAAAAAATACAACAAATTATTAAAAATAATAATGAAAAAATTAAGAAACACAATGAAAATACAATAAAAATCAATCAATATAATAAAATCAATATTAATTTTGAACTCAAAGAAAAATATGATAGTATTATTCCATTAAATTTATACACAAATTGGCATACAAAAAAATTGCCAGAGTTAATGTATAGTAATTATGAAAAATTGAAAAAAAATAATCCAGAATTTCAGCATTATTTATTTGATGAAAATGATTGTAGAGAATTTATAAAAGAACATTTTGAAAATAGTGTTTTAGATGCTTATAACAAGTTATTACCATGTGCTTATAAAGCAGATTTATGGCGTTATTGTATTTTATATATTAATGGGGGCATATATTTAGATATAAAGTATAATTGCACAAATAATTTTAAACTAATTGCTCTTACTGAAAAAGAATATTTTGTTAGAGATATACAACAAAAATACATTTATAATGCACTTATCGTAACTTTACCTAAAAATAAAATTTTGTTAGATGCGATTGATCAAATTGTAAAAAATACACAAGATAATTATTATGGCGATAATGACCTGATGCCTACTGGACCTGGATTATTAGGAAAATACTTTTCACTCGAATATATAAATAATTTGGACATGTATCATAAATATACGGTTAT
>Ga0315288_10008291_pt1 | contig 13122 bp, 10 predicted proteins | sample YL17G11_20_MG_FD_203454 | JGI IMG/M metagenome (GOLD analysis project Ga0315288, IMG submission 203454) | Sediment microbial communities from Yellowstone Lake, YNP, Wyoming, USA - YL17G11_20 | ecosystem: Environmental > Aquatic > Freshwater > Lake > Sediment | place: USA: Wyoming | collected...
ATCAACCCGGGAGAAGGGATAGGGGTCGATTCCGGACGGCAACAGGATTTGCTCGAGATTTCAATTGCATCGTACCGCGGTTATTTTCCCCTCTGGCAGCACGTCGTGAACCAGCTGCGCCTGCGAAAACGTGCGAAGAGCATCCCGCAGGAGATTCGCGGCTACCCCATAACCAAGAGCGGACCCAGAGCGAACCATTTGCAAAGGATGAAGAACAAGTTTGAGAAACTGATGATTCCTCGCGTTCTCGATATGGCGGATACACATGAATCGATGCTTGCAACGCTGAGATCCTACCTGCGTCGGTACGAATGTCGAAATAACGATTTCGCCATTTGTTTCAACGGCCATCCAAAGGATACGTACGACTACCACTTGATGGAATTGCGGCGGTTCCTGGATATCGCCAGGCGTCAATACAGTGACGTCGTGAGCTTCCAATCCATTGCGGGCTATGTCGGCCGTGTGCCGCCCGTTCGCGATAGTGCATCCCCGAGGCCGTGAACGAAAGGCGACGCGTCGAATGGATACAGACGGAGTATTTTCTTTGGAGGGGACTCGAAGATGAAGTCGGCAATAAGACGCTTTGTGCCCGCTCGGATATGGAAAGCGGCAAGAAAAATAAAACGTGGGCTGGAGCTGCGGAAGATCAAAGCGGAGAGCCCCCCGATTCCAAAGGACCAGCTTGTTCGCGACCTGCGCGCGTTGGGGATAGCGGAGGGGGACGTGGTGTACGTGCAGAGTTCGTTGCGAAGTCTAGGATTTGTGGAGGGTGGCCCGGACGCCGTCGTCGATGCGCTGATGGAAGCGGTAGGACCCGGCGGCACGCTCGCGTTCCCGACCTTTACGATAAAAGGCGGCATGAAGGAGACGCTCGAATCCGGGGACTACATCTTCGACCCGAGGAATGCGCCGTCCACGGTGGGCGCCATCACAAACGCGTTCCGGTTGCGCCCCGGCGTATTTCGCAGCCATCACCCTACGCATTCGGTTGCTGCCTGGGGGCGCTTGGCCAGGACACTAACGGAGAGTCACCTGGAGCAGGGAAGCAATTTCGGTGTGGGCACACCGTTTGCAAGGATGCTGGATCATAATGGAAAGATCATGGGGCTCGGAATCAACTATGCTTCGATCACGTTCTATCACGTCTATGAGGACCTGAATCCGGATAAGTTCCCGGGCGTCTATTTTCCGCAGGCGTACGCCGCTCGAATCAAGCTGGAAAACGGTTACAAAGAAGTGCTCGTTCGCTGCCATGCCTCCGAGTTTCACCGACGGCGCATAGACAAGAATCCCGAGATCGAGTCCTATTTCGCTTCGTATTTCGAGTCCGAAGGCGTGACCCACCTGGGGCGAGTCGGAAACTCAACGTCGTGGTGGCTCTATGCCAAGGATGTTATTGCGTGTCTGGACAAGCTGTATTCGCGAGGCATAACGATCTATCGCACGCCTAACCTGAAGGAATAGGAAGCGTCGTGCGTCCATCGAACCAGGAGCCGGGTATGAGAAGGAGTTTGAGTCTACTTTCGACCAGGTCCGTCAGTTTGCCCGGCTGACCGGCGACGTCAATCCCATACATTTGGACAGGCAGTACTCGGGAGCGCGTGGCTTCAAGAGTGCGATGGTTCACGGTTTTTTGGCCGGCAGCGTCTTCTCGCAGATTCTCGGAACGGAGTTCCCCGGGGAGGGAACAATCTATTTGGCACAGAGCATGTCGTTCAAAGCGCCCGTGTTTCCGGACGAACGTCTCGTCGCAGAGATCGAAGCGCTGAGCGTTTCCGCTTCGGGGAAGTATACCTTGCGCACCGGTATCCTGTCGAAAGAAGGACGGGAATTGAAAGTAACGGGCGAAGCCATCGTTCTCTACAAGGAGTAGGTATCGACCGTGCCCGCGAGATGATGAGCCGCCCTGAGCGGCTCGGGGATTCTATAGCGCCTGGAGCAGGAGAGGACGAGCGAGACGGCCTTCCTCAGGCTCATGAGGTGCCCGACGGACACGAAGAGCGGTCTCGTCCCGTCGCGCGTTCTCACGACGAGGCCGATCGTCTTTCCGTTCGGATCCTCGATGGGAGAGGTGTTCCCCCGTTTCGCCCCGGGCTCTTCGAATGTGCCGAAGAGGGGGGATTTGGCGCAGCCGATCGTCGGAACTCCGAGGGTGAGTCCGAGATGGCTCGCAGCCCCAAGCCCGCGCGGGTGCGCGATCCCCTGTCCGTCGCAGAGGATACAATCAGGTCTCCCGCGCAGCTTCTTCCACGCCTCTAGGAGCGGCGGGATCTCCCGGAACGAGAGAAGCCCCGGGATGTACGGAAACGTGCAGGGCCCCTCATGAACGCTCGACTCGACGATTTCGAGGCCCGGGTAGGCGAGGATAACGATCGCCGCCCGCACGGCGCCTTTCGATGGGAAATGCACGTCGGCGCCCGCAATGAGCTCGATCGTGCGGCCGTCCCACGCGCTTTTCACGAGCCCGCGGAGCCTCTTCTGGATCTCGATCCCCTCCGCGGGCGTGACCCTCCAGCCGTCAGGCGAGCTCAATCTCTTCCTCCGGGAACGGGATCTGGACCGGAAAGCCTTTTTCGGCGAGGAGCGCCGAGAGCTTCTCGGACTGGTCCTGCTCCCCGTGGACGAGAAAGATCTTCTTCAGGCGCCCCTTGAGCGGCACGACGTACTCGAGGAGATCCCGCTGGTCCGCGTGCGCGCTGAAAGCGTTCATGACGACGACCTCCGCCCGAAGGGGATGCTCCTCCCCGAATATCCTCACCGTGGGCTCGCGTTCGACGATTCTTCGCCCGAGCGTGTTCTTGGCGACGAAGCCCACGATGAGGATCGTGTTGGCGGGGTTGGAGACGCTGTTTCGCAGATGGTGGAGTATGCGTCCCGCCTCGCACATTCCCGACGCCGAAATGATGATCATGGGACGCGGGTCACCGTTGAGCTTCTTCGAGTCCGCGACGTCCGTGATGTATCTGATCCGTTTCGTGCCGAATGGGTCGTCGCTCGCGTGGATGCGGCGCAGCATTTCCTCGTCGAAACACTCCTCATGACGCTTGAACACCTCGGTGATGTCGACGGCGAGGGGACTGTCGACGTAGATGGGGATCTCGGGGATGCGGTTTTCCCTGATGAGGCGGCTCAGGAAATAGACGACCTCCTGCGTGCGCTCGAGCGCGAAGGATGGAATGACGATCTTGCCCCGGCGCTCGACGGTCGCGCGGACCGTTCTCGCAAGCACCTCTTCCGCCTCCTCGATCGATGCGTGGTTCCGGCCGCCGTACGTGCTCTCCAGGATCAGGTAGTCGACGCCGGGCGGCGTTTCGGGATCCCTGAGGATCGGGATGTGCTTCCTGCCGAGATCGACAGCGTACGCGAGTCGCGTTGCCGCACCGCCGCCGCGTATCTCGAGGAGGGGGGTCGCCGATCCGAGCACGTGGCCCGCGTCGTAAAACGTCACCGTGACGCCTTCCGCGACCTCGACCGGCGTGCGGTACCGGCAGCCCCGGAAGTGCCGGAGCGATTCCTCGGCGTCCTTCCGGGTGTAGAGGGGAGTGCGGGGCGCTCGTCCCTGCTCCTTGTGGATCTTGTTGACGAACCTGATGTCTTCTTCCTGGATGTGTCCGCTGTCGGGAAGCATTTCGTTGCAGAGGTCTTTCGTCGCCTCGGTCGTGAAGATTCTCCCGCGGAAGCCGCGCTTCACGAGGCTTGGAATATTGCCGCTGTGATCGATGTGCGCGTGGGAGAGGATGCACGAGCGCAACTCGTGCGGATCGAAAGGGAAGCGTGCGTTCTTCTCGAACGATTCTTCGCGTCTCCCCTGGAAAAGTCCGCAGTCGATGATGAGCTTCGAGGAGCCGCTCACGATCATGTGCATGGAACCGGTGACCGTCCGCGCGCCGCCGATGAATTTCACCTTTGCGCCCACGTATCTCTCCCTTCCTAGAGGTACTCCGCGAGCGTCAGCGATACGACCTTCTTCTTCCCGCCTCGCGTGATCTCGATCGAGTAGGTCGTGCCGTCCTTCGCTTCGAAGAGGCTCATGATTTCCTGGATGCTCTTGAACCGCTGCGTCTTCGTGCCGGCGACCTTGGCGAGGATGTCTCCCGGCCGCAGATCCGCCTTCCCGGCGGGGGAGCCGGCAAGGACCTTGACGACGACGATTCGGTTGTCCTCTTTCCGGGCGAGCTCGAGCCCCGAGCGATCCCGGTAGAACGATTCCCCGAAGCGCGCGTTCTTCCTGAGAAGCACGCGCTGCTTCCGGTAATCGAGCGTCACGGTGAAACGCTCGAGGATATCGTTTCCGATGATCCCGTCGACGTTCTCGAGGGCGCTGATTCCCTTCTCCCCGCGCGTGATCGCGAGCACCGGCCGCGCGAGCGTGATACCCCCGATATTCAGGGAGTCGAAGCGGCACAGGGCCGCCGTCTCTTCGCCTCCCGCGCCGCGAATCGCCGTCGGCAGCGTCCGCCTTCCCTCGGCGAGAGCCGCCCTGTCGGCGAAGCTTCCGTGGAGGAGCGAGCTGTTCGCCCCCGTGTCAAGGTAGAAGGCGCCCTTTGCCCCGTCGAGAGAGGCGGGGAGCGAGAAAATGTTGTGGATGAGCGGCGCCTCGAGGACCGTTTCGCCGCCCGGCGGCGAGAATGAATCGGGCTCGAAGAAGGAGAGGACTTTCCGCTCGAAATCGATCCGCGTCACGAAGCGGCTCAGGAAATCGTAGCCGAGCATGCCGCCGATCTCGGTCTCTTCGAGTTTCTTCAGAAGGTCCGATACCGGGAAGGAGACCACGGTCTGCTCCGAGAATTCGATCCCCCCGATCGTGAGAGCGGGAATGCGGGTCATCGAGAAATTTGCCATGCCCCCCGCGCCGGCCCCCGGCATGGTGCCCCCGTGCGGGAGATTCATCGCGGCGGCAATCGACGAGTCGATGACCGTCATGCCCGCGCCCGAGTCGAGAAGGAATAGCACCTCGCGGTCGTACCCGGCGATCCGGGCGGGGACGAAAAGGTGACGGAAGCGGTACTCGAAGGGTATCTCCACCACGGCGCGGGCGCTCGTGAAGCGGTAATCCCTGACCTCGGCGGCCGGCGGCAGGAATACGATGGGGTCGATCGGTTCGTTCGGCGTGATCGAGCGGAAGCGCATCTCGATCCGCTGTCCGAGAGCCGGCATCTCGGTTCTCATGAAGAACGCCATCATGACCCCGCTCACGCGGCGGTAATCCCCGTACGTCTCGATGGTCTCCCCCTCGGGGGCTCTGATCTCTATCCGCTCGATGAGATACGTCGAATCGTTCAGGAAGAGCCGCGCGCTCGTTCCCCCTTCGACGATGAGTCTGAGAACCTCGCAGGGGAGTTCCCCGAGCGTGTCTTTCCCGATGGCTTCGAGCTCGAAGCCGTCTCCTGCGAAAAGGTACGCATGGCTTTCGAGGAGGCACATCGTTTTCTGGTACTCGAGCGATGCCGCCTCCCGCCTGAGCTGGAGCTTGCCGTTCGGGTCGACCATCCAGATCCGCTCGCCGTCGTACCCCGACCTTATCTTGAAGAAGCCGAGGGATATTTCCGAATACGACAGACACGGCCGCATGCTTCGCGACTCCACCGTGCCCTTGAGCCCCGTCCCGAGTATCTCGATCTCCGCGGCCGAGACGAGGGAGCTGATCGCGCTCACCGCCTGCCTTCCCCCGAGCGCGTCGAGGTGTTTCCCGATAAGCGTGTCCGTGCGCTCGTTCGAGGCGCACGTAGCGAGGGGGATGGCAAGGAAAAACAAGGTCAGCCGGGCCGTATAGGTATATGTCCTCATGAAATCCTTCTGCCAGCGTATGATACCATAATACAGGACAAGGGGTTAAGGATACACATAATTCTTGCAATTTCTAACGATTTGTGATACGATATTACTGTTGAATGAGAATATTTCTCATTATCTAAGCGGAGGGGACTCCAAACATACAATCGAAGGAGACCGCGATGAAAGTAATGCGTTTGGCTGCGGTTGCAATCGTTGCAAGCGCTTTTCTTCTCCTGGCAGGCGGGGCTTTGAAAGCGAATCCGGATCCCTGCCTCGTCGTTTATTCCAGCGGGCCGTGCACGTACCACTATGATCCGGTTGAGTACTACACGGTCGCTCCAGGCGATCCGCTCTACGATCCGCTCTACGACAGGGGAGGCAAGGTGCTGCTCGAGGTCGGATCGCACCAGATAGACCCGAGCATCTACCAGGCTCCGCAGCTGACCGGCTTCGTGGCGACCTACGACGGGAACGACGGCTACTTCATCGACGGGACTGATTTCACGCTGATCATCGATGGATTCTCGAACGTCCCGACGACGTACACGAACATTCTCGTGGTGTTCGACCAATTCAAGCCCACCGGCTGCACGCCCCAGATCTACGCCGACGGCACGCTCGTCACGGGGGGCACGTACGGCGCGGGAGATCTCGTCGTTTCGACGCCGACCCCCTACGGGAACAACTACTCCGATACGAAGACGGTCCACATCTCGTGGCGCGGGTGCATGGGGCTGCGCATCTGGGCGTTCGCCGACGCTGACTATGACGGCAAGCGGGACGGCGGGGAGTGCTTCACCGCGTTCTCGCACGACCTGACGATTCCTGTGCAGGACAGGACGTGGGGAGCGATAAAGCAGCTCTACCGCTAATGGGCCGAGCCGCGGCGGTCGGCACGATCGCGTTTACGAAGCTTCGAAGGTGAGAGGATGACTCAAGTTCCGCTCAAGGTCATCCTCTCTATTTTTATGGTGGGAGCGGCGATCGGGCTGCGCCAGTCGATATCGTCGCCGACCATAACCACGCGTGAGAGCATCGCGGGGAACGAGCTCGCGAGTGTGAATTCGTCGACCGGATAGGACAGCTCGCCGTTCTCGATCCAGAACCCCTGGGCTCCCTGGGAGAAATCCCCCGTCATCCAGTTCGCGCCGGGGCCGGAGAGTGCCATGAGGTAGAGCCCTTGATCAATGCTTGCAAGTATCTCCCGCGGAGCGGATGAGCCCGGCTCGAGATAGAGATTCGAGATTCCCCCCGCGTTTCCCGTCGTCTTGAGCCCCAGCTTTCTCGCCTGGTAGCAGCTGAGCAGGTAGCTCTTGAGGAGACCCTCCTCGAAAACAACGTTACGGCGCGCCCGTACACCTTCGTAATCGAAAGGACGGGAGCCGAGCCTTCCAGGCATGAGGGGGTCGTCGATGATCGTGACGAGCGGTGAGCCGACCTGCGTGCCGGCGCGGTCGACGAGGAAGGACGATTTGCGATAGATGTTTCCTCCGCTTGCCGCGTTGGCGATCGACTCGAGGAGGTCGCGCGTCGCCTCCGGATCGAATACGACCGGCACCTCGCACGTTTTCGGCTTTCGGGCGCCGATCTTGCGGAGCGTGCGCGAGACCGCCTTCGACGCGATCTCGTCGACGGGTTCGAGGTCGCGCGCGCGGATTGCCGTCGAATACCAGTACGACGACTGGCGCTTTCCGATGTTCTCGCCGAGCGCCGGCCTGTCCTCGACGGCGCAGGAGAGCGCGAGAGTGTGGGACGTGCGGCGGTACGCGTCGCAGAAGCCGAGCGAGTTCGCGAACGAGATCGTCATCGCGCTGTTCGAAAAGGAGCTTCCGTCTGGGATGATTCTCCGGTCGATCCGGAGGGCGTTTCGCTCGAGCTCGAGAGCGAGCGCGATCTTTTTCTCCGCCGGGATAGCGTGCGCCTCCGCGTCGAATATCTCGAGGTCGCCGCCGGCCGCGCCGAGCTCGGTCTCGTCGGGAAGGGCGAAGTATTCGTCGCGGTCCATGACTTTCGCCAGCTCGACCCCCTCGGTGATGAGCGTCGCCAGGCTCTCCTCGGAGAGGTCGGTCGACGAGACGAGCGCCTTGCGCCGGTCGACCGAAAGCTGGATATTGATCGTCCTCGAGACCGATTCGATGAGCTTCTCGATGGCGCCCTTGCGCACCTCCGCGGTGAATTCCATCCTTTCGAGCACGGTGACCTCGGCGGTCTCGGCGCCCGATGCGCGGGCTCTGCGCACCGTGCGTTCGGCGAATCGATTCATCTCGTCGGTGGTCACGGACGCGTTCCTCCTTGCCGGGGGCCGATCTCGCTTCCCCCCACGGTGATCTCCGAAATCTTGATCGTCGGAAGGCCGACGCCGACGGGGACGTGCTGCCCCTTGCCGCAGGTCCACCGGCCGTCGCTGATCGCGAGGTCGTTGCCGACCATGGTCACTTTCGAGAGAACGTCGGGACCGTTTCCGATGATCGTGAGATTCTTGACCGGCGCCGTGATGCGTCCGTTCTCGACGAGGTAGGCCTCGACGGGGACGAACACGAAATCCCCGTTCGAGATATCCACCTCGCCGCCGCGGAATGATTTGCAGTATATGCCGCGGCGGGTCGACCGGAGTATCTCCTCCGGGTCGCTCCCGCCGTTCGCGAGGTAGGTCACCGTCATGCGTGGGGCGGGGGGGAACTTGTACGTTTCACGGCGGCCGTTCCCCGTCGGCGGCACGCCGAAGAGCGTCGCGCTGATGCGGTCGTGCATGTAGCCGCGCAGGATCCCATTCTCGATGAGGACGGTCGAGGACGAAAGCGTTCCCTCGTCGTCGAAATTGATCGAGCCGCGATCGTTCGCGATCGTGCCGTCGTCGATGACGGTTACGAGGCGGCTTGCGACCTTGTGGCCGACGCGGTTCGTGTACGCCGAGGTGCCCTTCCGGATGAAATCCGCTTCGAGCGGATGCCCGACCGTCTCGTGCAGAAGAACGCCCGATTCGGCGTGCGAGAGGATGAGCTCCATGGGGCCCGCGGGCGCATCCACCGCGCCGAGAAGAAGGATGCCCTGGCGCGCCGCCTCACGCCCGTGCTCCCGCGGCGACATCCGGAGCGTGAAATACTCGTTTCCGATTCTGCCGCCGCCGCTCGAGGTGCCGATCTGGCGATTGCCGTTCGCTTCGGCGACCACGTTCACGGAGAACCGCAGCATGGGGCGCACGTCCCGCAGGATTGCGCCCCCGGAGGTCGCGATCTGCACCGCGCTCAGATCGTCCGCGAGCGAGACGCTCACCTTGACGATACGCGGATCGTATTCACGCGCGGCGCGCTCTGCCTCCTCGATCCATTCGATCTTTTTCTTGAGCGGGGTGCCGGTTGTCGGCTCTTCGATCGGGTACCGGTTCGTGAAGGGGACGCTCGCGAGAGCGACTGGAGCCGCGTTCGCCTTCGCATCCGCGATCGCCGACGCGGTTCGGGCGGCCTCCTTCATTTTCTCGAAAGAGATCTCTTCCGTATATGCGTACCCCGTCCCTTCCCCCTTCACGACGCGGATTCCCATCCCGTGCCCGATCGCTTTCTCCCCCTGCCTGACGATTCCCTCCTCCATCGTGATCTGGTTGAGGATCGTGTGCTCGAAGAAGAGGTCGCAGTACGATCCGCCGCGCGAGAGGGCGAGGGAGAAAACCTTCTGCATCGTCTGCTCGTCGACGCCGAAATAGTCCTTGTAGGGAAGCAAATCCTCCTACCTCCACGCAGGGGGACGCCATAAGGTCATATTGCCCGTGGGTTTTGAAACCGCTATAATAAGGCGTACTATTCGATTTGGGAAGGAATATCGTGACCGGTTTTCATACGAATCGCTCTTTTCGCATATGCGTCATTCTCTCTTCGGTCATCTCCGTTCTCTCGGTCGCGTTGCCTCCGGGGATCGATTCCGCCGCTTCGGAGCGCCGCTTCCAGCCGGTCACGACCATCGTCGACAAGGTTGATGCGGCGAGGCTCGAGCGCGTCGTTCGGGCCCTGAGCGGCTCGGATTCGTTTGTCGTCGATGGTGAAAAGGTGAAAATCCGGACGAGGTATGCGCTATCGCCGCAGATCGAGCTCGCGCGGCGCTATCTGATCGATGAGGTGCGGGATGCGGGCTACGAGCCCAGGCTCCAGAGGTTCGTGCTGGACGTCGCAGTGCCCGATCTCACAGGGTCGGTGATCTCGCGGAATGCCGACACGGTCTGGGTCGCCGATACCAGGGGCAAGATCTATCTGACGACCGCCTCCGGCGGCTGGTCGAAGTTCACCGAGCGGGGAAATCTCGAACAGGTCGTGTATGGCCTCGCGCGCGACCGGCGCGGAAGGCTCTGGGCGGCAGGCGGGATCAGCGGCTCAGCGTATGGCGGACTCTCTGTCTCCGCTGACGGCGGCGCGAGCTGGAGCCTCAGGGCTTCGGGAACGGACATATTCGCCGTCGTGGCCGTCTCCTTCGAGGATGAGCGGTTCGGTATGGCTGCCGGCTCGACCGGTACCGTCCTCAGGACGGCGGATGCCGGCGAGACGTGGGACTCCCTCGATCCCGCCACATTCGGTTACGAGTCGTTCAGCGACGCCGCGGTAAGCGCCCCGTTCCATTACTGGCTGATCACGGACTTGGGCTCCCTGTACGAGACGGTCGACTTCGGCGCGACGTGGCGCAAGCGTTCCCTCATGGTCGGCCGACTCGCCGGTATTGATTTCCACGGGGAAAGTACGGGGGTGATCGTCGGGAGCCAGAAGGCATTCTATACGAATGACGCCGGCGCGACGTGGACCGCCGTGAGCGTGGCCACCGAATTCACCACGGTCTGCATGGGGGATTCACAGAGAGCCGTCGCGACGGGAACGGGCGGGGAAATCTGGACGAGCGATGACGGCGGCGCGACGTGGTCGCGATTCGGGACCGAGTGCTCCATCGCGGCCGATGTTTGGAGCATAGCCTCCCCGGGGAGCGAAGGGTTCTGGCTCGCGGGGAGGGATATCGTGCGGTTCATCGATTGGAAGTCCGCCGTCAGAGGCTGCACGGCGTACCAGTTCTCGGATACCCTCTGGGGGGAAAACATCTCGTTCCGCCATGAGGGGACGCGTGAGGACGGGCACTGTGTCCTTCTCACGGCGCACTACGACAGTTACACGGGGAGCACTCCCCTCATATGCGCTCCCGGCGCCGACGACAACGCGACGGGAACCGCCGCGGTCATCGAATGCGCGAGGGCTTTGCGCGATGAGCGAACGGGACGCTCGGTGGAATTCGTTCTTTTCGACTGCGAGGAGCTCAGCCTCAAAGGGAGCCGCTATTACGTGAGCGTTCGCGATCCGGCGATCGCCTACGACGGAGTCCTCAACCTTGATATGATCGGCTGGGAGCCGAACGCGGCGATGACGGCGGTCATTTCAAAGCGCGCGCAGGATACCCCGGACTCGATCATCGCGAATGCGATCGAGGCGGCGACGGATTCGTTCGGGCTCGATCTCGCGGTCACCGTCCTCGAGGGGGAGCGCCTCTCGAGCGATCACATGTCGTTCTGGGCGGTGGGCATCCCCGCCGTGCTTCTCATCGAGGGGAGGCGCGACGAACTCACGCCGAACTACCATTCGTGCTTTGATATCGCGGAAAACCTGAACTATGCTTTTCTGGAAGTCTGCACGAAGACCGCGCTCGGCGCGGTGGCGCTTTTGGCGGGGCTCATGCCCGACGAGGCGCCTCCGGCGCGGCTCGCCCTCCACCAGAACTACCCCAATCCCTTCAACGCGGGGACAACCCTGTCGTATGCGCTTCCCGCTCCGGCGAACGTGGAGCTCGCGATCCATGATGTCTCGGGCCGGCGCGTTGCGCTCGTCGAGCGGGGCCGCAGGGGACCGGGGGTGTTCGACCGCGCGTGGGACGGAAGGGACGACGGGGGGCGACCGCTGGCGAGCGGCGTCTATTTTCTGCGTCTCAGGGCGGGAGCGGATGAAGCGGTCAGGAAGATCGTGATCCTCAGATAGCCCTCACAGAAGGTCGAGCACCCGAGCGGCCTCTTCCTCGGTATTGTAGAAATGCGGGGCGAGCCTGATCGCGCCCATGCGGAGGCTTGCGACGACGCGCGCGGCGGAGAGCTTCCTCTGGAGCTTGTCCGTATCCTTGCCGGGGTGGCAGAAGCAGAGAATCCCGGAGCGCTCGTCTTTTCCGCGGGGGCTCGTGATCCGGTAGTCGCGCGACCGCACGCCGTTCTCGAGCGTGTCCGTGAGAGCGAGGATTCTCTTCTCCACGCGCGTCATGCCGATCTCGAGAAAGCGCTCGATCGAGGCGCCGAGCCCCGCGATTCCATAGAGGTTGAGTGAGCCCTCCTCGAATCTCCGCGCGCCGGACCGGGGCGTCGGGTCGTGGTCGAAAAAAGACCAGGCGTTTCTCACGCCGAGCCAACCCGGGTTCCAGATATCGAGCTCGCCGAGGAGATCTCTGCGGCAGTAGAAGAATCCCGTCCCCGCGGGGCCGAGGAGCCATTTGTGCCCGCCGGCCGAAAGAAAATCAATCTTCATGGTGCGCACGTCGCACCGGAGCATGCCGAGCGACTGGATGCCGTCGACGTGGAGGTAGATGCCCCGTTCGCGGCAGAAGCGACCGAGCGTCGCGACGTCTATGCGATAGCCGTTCGAGAACTGGACGAAGCTCACCGTAACGCAGCGCGTCCGCGCGGTGCACGCGCCGGCGAGCATCTCCGCCGTGACCCGGCCGTCGCGGGGCCGCACAAGGACGATCCGCACACCGCGCTTCTCGAGGGCGAGCCACGGGTACACGTTCGCGGGGAACTCGATCGCCGGCATCACGACGTTGTCCCCGCGTTTCCAGCGGATTCCGTTCGCCGCGAGCAGCACCCCCTGCGTCGTGTTCTTGATGAATGCGATTTCGTCGTTCCGGGCGCCGATGAGCCGCGCCGCCGCACCGCGGGCCGTCTCGACGCGGGCGAACATCTCTTCCTCGCAGAGGACGCCCCTTTCGAGGAATCCGTTCGCGACGGCGTTCATCGCCTCGATGACGCGCTTCGACAGCGGGCTCACCGCGGCATGGTTGAAATAGATGTACCGCTTCGCGGCGGGAAACTCCGAGCGATAGCGGCTCCATCTGATCTTCGCTTCGGCGTTTTCCATATGCTCCTCTTCGGTTCGAATATGCCTCGCAACAAACGTACAGGGAGAGGCCCGGGTTGAACAAGCATAAAGAGGGTCGCCCGTTTGGCGCCGTTCTGGTAGTATGGATGCCGCACGAGAGAACCCGGTTCGAACGTCACCGCGCCGGTCCCGGGAGGAACCGATTGACATTCGCCCGTAACGTTTCGATCACCCTCGCCACCAG
>Ga0315288_10008292_pt1 | contig 13121 bp, 12 predicted proteins | sample YL17G11_20_MG_FD_203454 | JGI IMG/M metagenome (GOLD analysis project Ga0315288, IMG submission 203454) | Sediment microbial communities from Yellowstone Lake, YNP, Wyoming, USA - YL17G11_20 | ecosystem: Environmental > Aquatic > Freshwater > Lake > Sediment | place: USA: Wyoming | collected...
AAAACAAAGGTAAATATTGTGCAGGCTGAGGGCCGTCTGAAAACCGGCAAGCAGGTTGCCGAAAACATCCATGGCCAACCCCACTAAAATGAGGAGATCATATGCCCCAGAAGCTCAGCGGCAGCTGGACGCCGAGAATCTTTACGAATAGATACCAGCTCCCCAGTCCAAAAACCACGGCCATTCCCGCAGCCAGTGGTAATTTATACCGGCATATCCCAAAGAATAGAATAAAAAGATACACCAATACCGACGATACATACCCGACCTGTTCCAGCGTCAGAATGAAACCCAAAGTAAGGAGGACAATCAACACGGGGGTGATCAGGTTGCGCAAGAACCCCCGTGCCTTTCCTTCCTGCTTTTCTTCTTTTTTGCTTTTGGCCCGGGCTATGATCATGAACCCGGAAAAGGCCAGCAATACGGCCAGACCGAAAGGAAAAGCTCCCGGTCCGGGTTCGTTCCACCTTCCCATGGGGAGACTGAGGGAAAAAATGAGCCCGTAGATTCCCGTCAGCAAAAAAATCACTCCCCCTACATGCTCTTTATTCATGGAACTTCTCTTTTTGAAACCATCCTGGGCGAAATGGTTCCAAACCTAAGCCCGGCAGTTTTGCTTTAGACTACCCGCGGGAGTGAAACCCTTTGTTGCACTCATTAAGGTAGAATTTCCCCTCCCTCGGAGGGAGGGGATTAAGGGGAGGGGGATAAATTACTTGCTGGAATTTCTCGATTCTTCACCCTCACCCCAACCCTCTCCCGTCAAGGGAGAGGGGGCATTTTTGACTCTTTAAGAGATCATCACTTTTCCAGCCCTAAAATTTTTCGGGCTTCTTTCGGCGTCGCGATTTCGCGCCCCAGTGCTTCGGCGATCGTCCTTACCTTGACCACGGCTTCAGCTGGGCTCTTAATAAGATCGTCGCTGTGTGGGTACATGTAAATGCTGTCCTCCATACCCGCCCGGGCATGCCCCCCGCTTAGAATGGCCTCGACGGTCACCGGAAGCCAGTTTCTACCGGCCGTTTCCGCAATCCAGTCACACTCTTCGGGCAAATACCGGAGCCAGGTCTGCAGAATGTCGCGCCGCGCCGGATCCCCATAAAGGCCGAGGCTCAAATTCAGGTACGGTCTCTTGACCAGGCCCGATTGGATCGCCCAAACCTTCATATCTTCAATCTGTTTTACGTTATAAACCGTGATCGCCGGTATTACTTTTCTTTCCTGCATGTACTTCACCGCCGCCTTGAGATATTCCACCCGGTTGACATAGATGGCCTGTCCGGTCGTGTTGAAGGTACCGGCGGAAATGGTCCCAATCTCAAAGGGCAGACCCAGTTTAAAAAGGGGCTCCAGCCGGGCCTCAACCCGATCGTCCCCGTGAGGGCGCGAAAGAGAGCAATCTATAATCACATCCGGACATTTTTCCCGGATCTCCAGGATGACCCGTTTGAAGAGTTCCTGGTCGGCTACAGGAATGCCCTTCTCATCCCTCACGTGAACGTGAACCATAGCCGCACCGGCTTTGTATGCGGCCACCTGCTTTTCGACGATCTCCCGGGGAGTGATGGGCAGGTACGGGTTTTGCTCCTTGGCAACGGTGCCCCCAGGAGCGGCAGATAAAATAATGAGTTTCTGCGGCTTCGGAAATTTCTTTTCCTCCAGGTAAGCCATGGGTTGCCAACTTTCGACACTCGCTTTTCCAGTTCCACTTGCCGTCATTTTGCCCTCCATTTTTGATTGATTCTGCATCATAACTTGGCAAAACCGGTCTGTTTTCTCAAATCCTTCTCCGGCCCGGGCGGGGCGTAGACTACGACATACTTGAGGGACTTATCTCCGGTACATTCCACGGTGTGGGGCATCCCGATCGGTGCGAATACAGCATCTCCGGGTTTGATGGGGAATTCCTTCCCATCCATGCGGATGATCCCCGTTCCCCGCAGGATATACCAGCAGTGCTCGACATCATGGGAATGCTCTTTCCCCTTGTATCCCGGAGCCATCTCATTCACGAGCAGGGAAAAGTGCTTGGCCCCTGAGGTTTCCTCATCAATCAGAATCCGGAAAATCCCTCCGCCTCCGGCGACCGGGAGTTTTCCCTGAACCGCTTCTTTCACGTTGACCACGTATCGTTTCATGAACCTTACTTTCCTTTCTTCTCCTGGGGTGGAGATTTGATGATGACCGCTTTCATCGGCTTGTCTTTGACGAGGTTGATCGTCGCATGATCCGTATCCGCCGGAACGAACACGAACGACCCGGCCCGGATCGGCTGGTCCCCGGCCTTCGTCCGGCTGATCCCCTCTCCCTCCAGGACATAGATCACTTCTTCCTGATCCGGATGGCGGTGCAGAGTGTGTTCTCCCCCGGGGGAATATTCCGTGATATTGATTTTAAGATACTTGCTTCCTACGTTTTCCGGGCCGAACAGGTTCTTCGTCTTTCCCCATTCCACCCGGACAAACTCCCTTTCGTTTTCGCGCACCACCGTGCTGCCCATACAGCCCTCTCCTTCCTTATTTAATCAGTTCCGCAGGAATCTTGGCCCCTTTTTCCTTCCAGAATTTCACCGCCCCTGGATGGATGGGAATGCCCACACTAACCAACGAGGAAAATTTAGGCCCAGTCGTAATCCAATAACTGACGACTTTGCCCAACACTTCCTTATTCTTTGTCTCCTGGGTGACTTTGAGAATATCATATACGACTTCATCCGGCATGCTCGCCAGGGCAATCCAGTAGAGACTCCAGAAGAGGGCTTTCTTCTCTTTATCTGCGCCTTCCCCCACAGACCTGTTGGGTGGAATGGCACTTAGATAAAGGTAGGAAACCTCTGACTCAACCTTCTTGGCCTCTTCTGGGGTGGGCTCAACAATTCGAATCGTTACGGAACGTGAAATTTCTACGATGGAAGGAGAGACATAGGGTCCACCCGGGATCATCGAAACATCAATCTGCCCATCTTTCAGTGCCTGGGCACCTGCCTCGAAGCTGACATTCACGATCTTGACCTTATCAGCGATGCCGAGGGCTTTGAAGATGGCCTTGGCAATAGGAACGCCACCACTTCCTGCGGGGCCGATGTTCACTTTTTTACCTGCTAAGTCGGATAGGTTCTTGATGGGCAATTTGGCCAAAGTCGCAATGTTGACGGCCTGATCGACTAAATACGCCAACACCCTCATCTCCTTGAAAGGCTTCTGGCCCTCGAAGAGCCCCACACCATTCCAGGCATCGTACATATTGTTGACATGAGCCCAAGAAGTGTGATACTCGCCTCCCATCATGCGCCTTACATTTTCAACCGACCCGCCTGAAGCAGCAGCCGTAAATGAGTATTTGTCTTTCAGTTGTTCGTTGAGAATCTGGACACCCGCACCCACCCCGATTCTCCACGGCCCCCCCATGGGTCCACTTCCGAAGACATAATTCTTCACTTCAGCACCTGAGGCAATGCCAGCCATAATTAGGCTGAGGGATAGGATCCCTGCAAAACCGAAGATCATGATTTTTGTTTTCATAAGCTCCTCCTTTTTTAATTAAAATTGAATGGATTAAGAACTACACCCTCCTACCGCTTATTTGATCGACTTCATTGGATCCTTTTATTTTCTTGCCTTAGCCAATGATATTTTTTGAGTAACCACGACCAAAATGAATAAGGATATTCCTATGATATCAGTGATGAAACCCTCATGTAAAAGCCCTAAGGCTGCAGCCAAGAGACATATCCTTTCAAACACAGATGTTTCTTTAAATAGATACCCCTCCAAAGCTGGTCCCCAGGCCATTAATGCTATGATGCACTTGAATACGGTAAAAAGGAAGTTGAAATTCCATCCCACATCGAGGATGGAGGTATAAACAAAGAGGAATGGCATGAGGTAGATCCATGAGGCAAGCTTCATGGCTGTCCAACCTGTTTTCCATGGATCGGATTTTGCGATAGCCGCAGCAGCCCATGCAGCTAAGGCTACGGGTGGGGTGACATTGGACTGAACAGCAACCCAAAAGACAAGGAGGTGAGCGGTGAGAGTAGGTACTCCCATCTTGATAAGCGATGGGACTCCTAAGATGACGAGAACGACATAAGAAGGAGTCGTTGGCATACCCATTCCAACAAAAATACCTGCAATGATGATGAGTAAAATAAGAAGGAAAAGGTGACCTCCAGACAGATAGATGATAAACTGTTGAAAATAGTTTGCCAATCCGGTAAGGCTGGTCACCCCTATCACAACCCCTATGACACCCACGGTGGCCCCAACGGTAAGGGAGGAACGGGCCCCTCCCACCAAAGCTTCAAATACTTTCTTTGGCCCCATCCGCGTGTCCTTTCTAAGCCAACTCAAAACGATAGTAGCGCAGATGGAGTAAAAGGCGGCAATGAATGGGGTGAACTCCAGGGCTAAAAGGGCAATGAGAATGGGGATGGGAAACAAGAGATGAATCTTTTCCATCAATTCTCTGATCTTGGGAAGTTCTGAAGCAGGCATTCCCCGAAGTCCTCGCTTCACCGCCTCAAGGTAAATGATCACCCCGACCGAGGCAAAATATAGACAGGCTGGGATGGCTGCAACCTTGATCACTTCCACGTAGGGCGTCCCCGAAATCTCGGCGAGCAGAAAGGCGGCGGCTCCCATGATCGGTGGCATATATTGGCCACCTGTCGAGGTGGCCGCCTCCACGGCCCCTGCAAAATGAGGAGGATAACCGAGGCGTTTCATCAAAGGAATGGTAAAAACTCCGTCCACCATGACATTGGCAACAGAACTTCCTGAGACCGTCCCGAAGAGGGCGCTGGTGATTACAGAGGCAAGCCCCGGCCCTCCTGTGTGCTTTCCAGTGATGGCATAAGCCAAATCCACAAACACCTTTCCACATCCAGAGACTTCCATGAAGGATCCAAAGATAACAAAGATAAGGATATAAGAGGCAAAGATGTTGGCGATCATCCCCAGAATGCCGTCGCTCGTGAGAAAGAGATATTCGGCAATGCGTGAGAATGTGAAGCCGGAATGGGCCAAACCCAGGGGGAAATAGGGGCCGAAATAAGCGTAAATGAGGAGCGCAATCCCTATACAAGGGATAACCGTTCCCAGAACTCTCCTGGTTAATTCCAAAGACATAATGATAAGGAACCATCCGAGAATCACATCTCTTAATGCGACCCCCCCTCCAATGCGATCGGCAAGCATGGGGTATTCAATAATGTAGTATACAATCACAGTGATCAATCCGAGAATGAATAGGCCGTCAAAGAGACTGATCCTGTGATTCGGGGATTTTTTTCTCCCTTTAAAAAGCATGAGGCTGAGCCCAAAAGTTCCCAGAACATAAAGTCCGATATGACTCTCCTGGGAGATTAAACCAAAGAAGGTAGTGTAAAGGAAGAAAAGGCTGAAGGAGGCGGCCATGACCTTGGAAAAAACATCATATACTCCTTCCAGCTTGCGAGCTGTGGCCATGCCCTCGCTGCTCATCCCCTGCTCGCGCAGCACGCGGGTTATCTCGCCAAAAATCCCCATAACGCCTCCCCAATGGAATTTATCAGTATGGTGTCTCCGAAATATACCTAACGTCGCAAATAATTGCGTATACCGGGAGATATTCTTTTCGTAGGGGCGGGGTTCACCCCCGCCCGATGACTCTGATTCGCCAGGGTTGCGGGCGGGCATAAAGCCCGCCCCTACAGCGACGATTTTGGACCATCACGCGCAAGAAATAATGACGCTCTGTAATAATTCCCAGAAATTCCTTTGGCCTATTTAAAATGCCTTTATGCAAGGGAAGGATTTTTTGAATAGGCGGAGAGATCCTTTCTCCGCCCTATGGATTATCTAATTATATGCCGGAAGGTACAAATATCCGCCAGCTCTTTGATGTCCGGCTCGTTCTCCAGGTTCAGGATGATATCTTTGGTCCGCTCAATATGCTTCTCCGAGAGGATTCCCTTGAGATACTTGCGGTAAATGGCGACGACCTCGTCCATGGTCAACGGATACTTGGGACCTCCATAAGGCTGGTCCATGGCCCCGGTTAGCACCTTCCCGTTGTTCAATTTTAGGTCAATCCGCCCCTCTCCCGCGAAATACCGCGTGGCGTATTCGGGATGGTAAACCACCTTGATCTTTTTGCGGGCCTCGGCAATTTTAGGATCTTTCACCGTCTCTTCCGTGCAGGTCGCCAGCCCGCATTCTCCATGAATCATCTGGTAGGCCAGGATATGCTGGGTGCTGAAGCGGCTGTCCTCGGCGCTTTTAGGCTCCGCCCGGTCCACCACGTTCCGCAGCGGGTCGAAATGGAGCACCATCTCCGCCACATCTTCGTACTTCACCCCGTTCTTTTTCATCAGGTCGTTGAGAACGTCCACAAAGTTGTGCGTAAAGAAGCAGAACCCCCATTTCTTGATCCAGGTGCTATTCGTGTAAAAGGGGGCTTTCCCCAGCCCCTCGATCATCTTGGGAAATTCAATATTCTTGTTACCGCCGGTCAGCATGTCCAGGCATTTTTCGATCACCGGATTGCTGGTCATCCCATCTTTGGCCAGCATGGCAATCAACACCGCGTTGCGGCAGACCGTGGCGGATTCCCAAAAATGGGCATCGGTTCCCCAGGTGTGCATGTATCCCTGCCCCTGGACCATGGCTACCCCAAAGGCGGCTTTTGTCTCCGCCTCCGATAGTTCCAGGGCCCTCGCGCAGCTCGCCGTTGCCCCATAAATCCCGATAAAGGGCAGATTGCAGATGCCGATTCCATCCGTCCCCACCGAGGCGTACATGGCGATCCGGTTCTGCATCTCCTGTCCTACGTATGTGGCGACGATCACCTCTTTCCCAGACAACTTCCACTTCTCCGCCGCCGTCAACAACGCCGGCCAGGTGGTCACATCACTGATTCCGCCGCCGGGGAATTGGTCATCTTCCATTTCCGAAGCATGCCCGAAAAAACCATTGGCCAGGGCCGCATTGCCCACATCCGCCCGGAAACCGCAGCCGTACACCCCGCACTCCGGCTTTCCGGAATTTTCCATCACGTAACGGATTACCTTTTTGCTGGTGGGTGCCGCCGACCCCACCACCATGCCCATCACTTGCTTTAGAGTGAGCTTTTTCACATGGTCGATCACACTCGGGTCCATTTCCCGATACTCGGTGTGGGTCACAAACTTGGCAAACGTTTCAGCAATCTCCATATTCTCCTCCTTTTAGATTTTTTGAACCAGCTCCTTTTTTAGGTCTTCCAAAGCCTTTCGGAAATGATTTCCGATGGTCTTCTCCACCCCCTTCCCCTTCCTCGTCTTTATCTTTTCCAAAATTTCCCCATGCTCCTTCACGGAGTTTTCCATTCGAGTCGGGACGTGGAGAGCATTGACAATGAATCTGTGGATTTGTAAATCGAGATTTTCCAGAATCTTGAGGTCGGAGCATAATCCATCTATGGTCAGGTTAGAACCCATACAAAAATATACAAAATTTTTTGGCAATTGTATACGTTATAGGTTCATGCTTGTCAAGTCTTTTCTCTTCACTTATTTTCGTTTGACAACTCCCGGAATGTCGCGTAAACTTCGCGCATGGCTTGAATCGCCAGTATCGTTGTTCCCAACGGTCGACGAGAAGTGACCCAACGTGGGTTCTCTCGTCGCCCAGATTCGGATGAGACAAAGATATCTTGAGGGGGTAGGTGTGCTCTGTACAACGGTGCTCTGTAGATAAGGGGGTGATACCCATGGGCACTACACTCGGCGCATAGATGGCTTTCTGACCGTTCCGCAGGGGCGACAAACTACGACCTGGGGCGGTGAGTTATTTCACCGGCCTTTTGTGTCAGTCTCCAATGATGGGGAGAAAGGGGGGGTGATTTATGACCAAACGATCGCGAATCATTTTATCAATACTGTTGGGGGTGTTTCTCGTTGTGATGGGAGGCGGATCATCCGTGGCTGTTGCACAACCCGCTTGGTCCTTGAAGATGACTGTGCCGCTGGAACCCGGGATCGTGTGCATCGACATCGATCGTATGCTCAAGTTCTATACTGGGGTCTTAGGCCTTAAGCTGGTGGCCGATGCTCAGACAGCACCCGAGATGAGCACAAAATTTCGCGCCACACCGTATGGGTACAGGATCGTCCGACTGCAGACGCCTTATGGCGAGAGAATCAAGCTGGTTCAACCGAAACAGCCTCCCAAGCAGAATCCGGTTCCTGAATGGGTGTACGAAAGGCAGGGGTTTGCCTACCTGACCTTCGTCATCGCCGACATGAGCGAGGTCGTGAAGCGATTGAAAGAACATGGAGTGAAACTGGTCAGCCAAGAACCCGTTGAGGTTCGGAAGGGTGTTTTTGCCCTATATACCCTGGACCCGGAGGGAAATTTTGTCGAATTCGTTGAGTACCCCGATGTCCCTTCGTATCGCCCGGACCTTTTCAAATGGCGTCAATTCTATTAAAAACTGCTTTATCGGTGGGATAGAAAGTTGCTAGTGTCGTGTCTTGGAAATTGGTGTCGTAATTCATAGCTGGTCACAGGGCTCGGGGGCCGGGACCGTTTAAGAGCATTGGGAAGCCCGCCTTCAAGGCGGGCTTTTTTGTTCCTGGTTTGTTTTTCTCTCCCAGATTGCGGCCAGAAAAAATATTCCTGTGGTGATCAGGAAGATGGCCCTCAACCCCAGAGAGGCGGACAGCAGACCCCCCAACAACGGCCCGGCCGTACTCCCCACCAAAAGCCCGCTCTGAAAGATGCCATAGATTCCCCCCCGATCCTTTTCCACGGTGGACCGCTGCACGATGGCATTGATGGTGGGCAGGACGCCTGCCACGAAGATCCCCAGCCCTGCCCGGAGTATTAACAACTGGTAGGCGTTCGTGACGAAGGCGTGCGGCAGGTAGAACAAAGTCATACCCGCGAGCGAATAGCGGAGAATTTCTCGGTAGCCGACCCGGTCTGCTCTCTTTCCCCAGAAAGGCGCAGTGGCGGCGTTGGTCACTCCGGTGATGCCAAAAACCAGGCCGGTCATCAGGCCAACGTATTCTGGCGGAAATTTCAGAAATTCCACATAGAGGCTAAGGAAAGGGGCAACAAACATGAGCGAAAATTGGACCATAATCAGCAGGAGAAGCATGAAGCGCAGCTGGGGCGACCCGAAAACATACCGGAGGTTTTGCATCACACCGGAACTTTTTCTCGCTCCTGTTTTTATAAAATTCTCTCTCAAGAGTTTGATCGTGATGAGCCCCGCCCCCAGACAGAAAAAGCCGGTCCAGAAAAAGATGAACCGGTAGCCCATGAAATGGGCCAGCAATCCGCCGAGGAGAGGACCGATGATCATCCCGGTGACGAGGGAGGATTGCAGCGTGCCCAGCGCCTGACCCGTCTTCTCTTTGGGAGTAGAGGAGGCCAGAAGGGCGAGAGAAGGAGCCACAAAACCGGAAAGGCTCCCCTGAAAAAACCGGAGCGCCAGAAGCTGCGGGGCCGTCCGGGCAAACCCCATCAGGATGTTGGCCAGCGCCAGACCCAACATGGCCCGGACAATCATCGGTTTGCGGCCATACCGATCGCCCAGGATTCCCCAGATGGGTTGCAAGAAAGCGGCGACCATAAAGGGAGCGGAAAAAAGCAGGCCGCTCCAGATTTTAACGTCTTCTCGGGCGGTAACGCCGAGTTCCTTCAGATAGAAAGGAAGGAACGGGACCACCATGCTCAACCCGGCAACCGCGATGAATTGGGCCACCCAGAGGCTGTAAAGATTTTTTTTCCACAGTTCCATCAAAGTGAAATTAAGAAAAAAGCCCAGTGCGTTCCGCGGCTGGACTTCCTGGGGCGTTCCGGTTCCCTTGAAATTAGGTAGTTTTCATCCGAAAAATCCCTCTCCCCTCGCGGGAGAGGGGCGGGGTGAGGGGAATAAAAATGAAAAGGCTTTATGTCCCAATCGTTATCACCCCCACCCTGACCCTCCCCCCTCAGAGAGGGAGGGGAATTCCTGGGTTTCCGGATGGACACTAGATAATCGCCAGAGCAACGATTAAGTAAATCCTTCTTATAATGTACCGTAGAGCCCGCAGTTCTGTCCATTTCTTTCATATGAATCGCGAAGGGCATTCTCTCCAGCCGGAAATCAAAATTGGCCGGAAATACCACACAGGGTATCGTTGTCTTCTAAAATATTTTGCTTTTCCCGCCGGTTAATGATAAATTTTTTTCTTTACTCCGCAAGGGCAGCGCATGGGAAAAAACAAAAAAATCATATCACGGGTCATTCCCCCCACGGAGAAATTAGAGCCGGCCTGGTGGTTCGCCTTCCAGGAAAATAAGCTTCTCGTGCAGGCGGAATCATCTCGGGTAACGGTCCCGTATCGGATAGATTTTGCCGAGCTTCGCTTGCCCGTCTTGCGACAGCATTACCTGGGCCGTCTCGACAACCGCCACTGCTATACCGTCGAGCTGGCTGAAGGAATCACGGCCCCAGCGGGGATGACCTTTGAGGGTCTCCGTCAGGTGTATGACCGGATGGATGAGGACCTATTCTGGGTGGCCGGGCGGGCTGTACAAATTATCGACTGGGACAGAACCCACCAGTTTTGTGGGCGCTGTGGAATCCGCACGAAACTTCACCCGACCGAACGGGCCAAAGAGTGCCCGCAATGCGGACTCCTCCATTTTCCCCGTCTGGCCCCCGCGATCATCGTGTTGGTCGAACGCGGCCATGAAATGCTCCTGGCCCGGGCCCACCGCTTTCCGACCGCCATGTACAGCACCCTCGCCGGCTTTGTGGAGCCGGGCGAAACGCTGGAGGAAGCCGTCCTCCGTGAGGTCAAGGAGGAGTCCGGAATTACCGTCAAGGATATCCGCTATTTCGGCAGCCAATCCTGGCCTTTCCCCCATTCGCTCATGATCGGTTTTACGGCCCTCTATGAAAGCGGAGAAATCATCCTGGGGGACGAGGAAAACATAGATGTCGGGTGGTTTTCAGCCGATAACCTGCCTCCCCTTCCCGGCAAGATCAGCATCGCCCGCAGGTTAATAGATTGGTTTCTGGAAAAACAAGGAAAGCTCCCCGGGGAAAATCATCGCGGTTCACCCCCACCCTTCCCTCCCCCCTCCGAGGGGGAGGGTTAGGGTGAGGGGGGCAAAGGGCCACCCATTGAGTAAAGAGAGCACGGTCAAATCACCGGTCCGGTAAGTGCACCCTTTTAAAATCGATGTACCCCCGCTCCACGTCTGTGTGCACCAACTGCACGCGGACCCTGTGGCCGACATCGACGCCTTCAAAACCGTAGAGCAACCTCCCTTCAACGGGTAGATGGAAGATGCGCACCCACGTGCCTTTGTCTGCGGCCCCGGTTACAATCGCGTCGAACCGCTCCCCGATCCTTGAGGCCAGCAGCATGGCCGCGGCCGATTTTCCGACCTGCCGTTCCACCTTGTTGGCATCGTCTTCCTTTGCGGTGCAGTGCCGGGCCAGCTCCACCAGCTCCTCCGGCCCATACGGGAGCGGGGATCCAGCCATCGCCGCCTTGAGCATCCTCTGGGTGAGCAGATCGGGAAACCGGCGGTTGGGGGCGGTGGAGTGAGTGTAATCTCTTACCGCCAGCCCGAAGTGGCCGATGGGCGTCTCCTGCGGAAATTCGACGACATACTCGCCCGCTCCCATCAGCTTGATGATCGTGAGAGAAATGTCGGGAAAGCGCAGAGGATCGGCTGATTTCTGCCGGGTCAGGAACCGCTCGAGCGCTTTTGGATCAGCCTTTGGGGGAAGTGGAAAGCCGAATTGCGCGGCCACCTCGACGATCCGCTCCCACCGCTTGGGCGTGCGGACCACGCGCCGCAGCGAGGGAAATTCTTTCTTCCGGAGGTACCGGGCCGTCACCCCATTGGCGGCGATCATAAAATCCTCGATGAGCTCTTTTGCCCGATTTCTCCTTTCCACGGCCAGATCCCGGACTTCGTCGCCGGCAAAAACGGGGCGGGCCTCGATGGTTTCCAGGTCGAGGGCGCCGTGCTCGTGCCGGAACGCCTTCAGCCTTTGAGCCACCCGGTCCTGGGTTTGGAGGTTCGCGTCGAGGCCCTCGACGGCCGCAACCGGATTCGGCATCGATCCATCCCCCTCCAGCCACGCCCCCACGCTGTTATAAGCCAGTTTGGCATGGTTGCGAACGATCGCTGAGTAGATGTCCGCATTCTGAACGAACCCATCCCGGTCGATGACCATTTCGACGACGATCGCCGGACGGTCCTCCTCGTAGTTGAGCGAGGTCAGATCTGTGGAAAGCGGATCCGGAAGCATGGGAAAGATCTGGGCCGCGGTATAGACTGAAGTGGTGTTTTGGCGAGCGTGCCCGTCGATCGCCGATCCCTTCCGTACGATGGCGTCTACGTCGGCGACGGCCACGCGGATCTTTACCCCGCCCCCCGGCAGGGTCTCCGCAACCGTGAGCTGATCCAGGTCACGGGAATCATCGTTGTCGATGGAAGCCCAAAGCAGGGTCCGCAAATCCCGCCTCGCCGCTTCAGCCTGGGGAGGCGTTGCCTGGATCCCCGCGAGCTCCTGGAGTACTTCATGGGAGAAATCGGGCAGCAATTCCCGATCGATCATTGCCCGGCGGGCAATCTGCTGGAGTAAGAAACGCTGCTTGGGAGTGTTGGGAATCATGTTTGCGGAATGGGGTGCATTCATCCTTCCCTCTTTTTTCTCCATTGCCGATTATTCAATAATTTCATTTTTTCTGCAAGACCCGCCAAAGGTCAAGTAGAAGAAGGTCTGTCGGCCTAAGAGGGCGTACCGCCCCGGGTCTTCTATTTTTGCTTGTGACGGTTCGGGCTGGAAAAATTGGTCAGGGTTGAGGCCAACCGAGAAGAGATTCTTATCTCTGAGGGAGAATTTAAATTCGCCAGGGAATCCAAGAAGCTTTTCAATTCATCCAAATGCTCCGCCGAGATATCGAGGAATTTCACGCCGGTTCGATACTCTCCGTCTTTGCCCAGATGGATATCTTTCCAGACTACCTCTACAACCGCTTCAGTGGAATTTAGGTCGGGCCCGGCATCGACAAATAGATTCAGTCTCAAATTTTGACCAATCTCCAGTTGCTCCGAAAGAAGAACCAGCAACCCGCCTTCGCT
>Ga0315288_10008294_pt1 | contig 13120 bp, 20 predicted proteins | sample YL17G11_20_MG_FD_203454 | JGI IMG/M metagenome (GOLD analysis project Ga0315288, IMG submission 203454) | Sediment microbial communities from Yellowstone Lake, YNP, Wyoming, USA - YL17G11_20 | ecosystem: Environmental > Aquatic > Freshwater > Lake > Sediment | place: USA: Wyoming | collected...
TAGACCTTGCCGTCCTCGGCCTTCTCCGTCCCCGTGATGTACTTCTTCGCGGCGTCAACGTACGTGTCCGTGCTCAGCCAGTTGAGCGCGTCCGGGTCGTACGTGGTCTCGTCCGGGTTGTTCTTGATCCCGTTGTCGCCAGCCCACTTGATCGCGATGTTCCAGTCGCCGTCCCTGAGAACACCCGCGATGAGGGCGCCCTTCGCGAGCTTCGGGTTCCCCTTCCACACGGGAAGACCCATGAACTTGTCCTCGCCGTACGAGCGCCCGCAGGATCCGATGACCTCCGCCGTGCAGTCCGGGCAGATGTCCTTCAGCTTCGGGTTGAGTGCTGCGAAGAACGCCGCCGTCCCATCGCCCATGAGCGCGATGTAGTGCGTCCCCTCGGTCGAGCTGGGGTTCGACTGAAGCCCCTTCGCGAGAGCGAGGAGGCTCGCGCTCATCTTCCCCACGTCGTCTTCACGCGTGATGGAGAGGTCGATGCCGCGCTTCGCCATGATGCTGCCCTCGGTGGTCCGAGCGCCGCCGTTGGCGAGGAGAAGACCCATCTGGGCGTTCCACGCCCAGATTTGCATCCGAATGGGCGTGCCCTTGCCGACGACGGCCTTGCCGGGCAGCGGAGCGGAGGGGACCGGGGCATCGCCCACGGACGGGTCCGGAAGGGACGGGAGGGCCACCTGCTGAGGGACCTCGGACTTGCCTCCCGGCATCGGGATGAGTCCGCTGGAGACGAGCCAGCGGAAGGTCATGAACAGCGCGGCGAAGGCCGCGATCCCGATCAGTACCTTCGGGAGGGTTTTGATTCGACGTGCCATTTGGATCCGATTCCTTTCTTCAGAGCTTGCGCTGCTGCTTCGCGGTCTGCTCGTCATCGAGCAGGTCTGCGAAGGCGTTGTCAGGGTGCTGCTGGGACAGCGACGATATCTGCGAGGGGGCGTTCAGCATCGGAGCCACACGCGTCTGCGGCATGGCCGCCGGATGCTCGGACTTGCCCATGAGGATCGCCTCGCTGCGCTTGTCCCACTGATCGAGCTGGTCGAGCGCGTCCTGCTCGTAGACACCGTTCTCCAGATCGACGCTCTGGATGAAGCCTTGCGACATCTCCATGAACGTCTCGATCTCGCCCATCTTCAGGCCGTAGTCTTCGGCGAGCTTCTCCAGGGCGAGGTCGTACATCTCGCGCTCGTCCCCGCCGCCTTCCATGATCCGGCGCGCGGCCTTGAAGGCGTTGTACCCCGCGAGGAGGGCCTTCCGCTCCGCGGTGCGAACCTCCACCTCGGACTCGATGTCCTGGATGAGAAACTCGGCAGACTCGTAGACCTTCTTCGACCCGATGAGGAGCTTCTCCATCCGGTTATAGAGGTCCCGGAGCGACATGTTCGACTTCTCGAAGCGGCCCGCCTTCCGGCTCTGAAGGATGAAGACCTTCCGCATGTCCTCCTTCTGCCGCGCTTGGCCCGCGAGCTTGAGGCTCCGCTCGCGCTCCGCCTCGTTCCCCTGGATCTGACCGCCAAGGGTTTTGAGCTGCCCGGCGAGGGAGTCGATCGACGTCCGCATGACCTCGCGACGCTCGTGGAGGTCATCCACGTACGAGCGCAGGATCCCGATGGGATCGATCTCGACGAACTTCCCGGTGAGCCACCGGGTGAACGCCTTGTACCCGAGCCAGGCCAGAGTCCGGATGCGCTTGTCCGTGACGAGCACGAAGAGGAGCGCAAGGACGGCGCAGAGGCCGACGGCGTAGAGCGTGTTCGTCAGCGCCAGGATCAACCACGCCATGATGAGCGGCAGGTTGATGAAGACGAAGACGGCGATGGGCGCGAGGATGAGAAGCGGCATAACGATTGCCGTTTTCCCCTCGGGCCGTTGAAGAAAAGACTTCGACTTTGTCGTCATTGCTGACGACCTAGAATCACCACTCATGGCTCAGTTCATGCTCTTTCCGGCAACTGTTTGCGCTGTAGGTCTAGTCTCGCGACGACGTGCGCGAGAGAGGCGTCGAAGCCCGCCCGCATCGCATCGAGGTTGCCCTGGTCTGTCCGTGCCTTTTGGTCGCTCTCCTGCATCGACTGCTGAAGCGTCTGGATCTCCACCTGGAAGGCTTGCATCTGCGCTTGGAGGGCCTGGATCTGCGCCTCCTTCGACTTGATCAGCTCGGTGATCTGGAGGGTCGATTGCTCGAAGGTCGCCTGGATCCCGCCGCGCTTCGTGTCGTACACGCGCTGGAAGTCCTGAACGGCCTTGTCCATCGCGAGCTTGCCCATGTCGAGCGCCTTCAGGATGTCGGCCTTCGTACAACTCGACGTGGCGAGGGCAGCTCGAAACCGCGTCCCCTCATCGGGGATGACCCCCGCGAGCTTCTCGTACTGCTCCTGGAACGCCTTGTAGGGCGCGGGCATCGCATCTCGGAGCAGGCCTTCGAGGCGGGCGAGCATCTGAGCATCCGGAGCTGCGGCTGCGGGTGCCGTCAGCCGCGCCACCATCACGGGCTGAAGCGGTTGGAGCGGCTGGAGAATGGGCTGGACCGGCTTCTGATCATGGGTCTCCTCAACAAGGAGGTCTCGCAGGAATCCGAACGTGGATGGCTTCTTGGCTTCTGTGGACACGGTGCGTACATACACCGGGGGGCCTAGCCAGGAAGGGTTATCCGCCCAGAAGGGTTAGCTGCTCCCCCCGAATACGAGCTGGGGGACTCGGGATAGGATCCACCGCGACAACCTCGTCATCCTCGTCGTCCTCGACGAAAGGGCGGTAGTCCTTAAGTACCGCGGTTAGCGGGTACTCTTCACGTCGGCCACTCAGACGGACGCGAATGACGTGGCCGCCCTCGGCTTCAACGGCGAGGTAGACGACGCTCTGGCGGCGCCCCGCGGCATCTTGAAGAAGGGCACCTTGATGGAGCCAGTCAGGTACGTTCGACATGGTCAACTATTCGCACTCACCCCTTAGGACTTGAGCTGGGGGAACCTTTTCTCAAGGTCATCGCAGATCGTTGAAGCGAGGAGACTGTTCCGGCCCTGCTCTGCGATAGCCTCTTCGGCGATAGGCTCGGGGCAGAAGACCGGTAGAGGTTGAAGAGGGACGCCGTGCTTGGCTCGGTAGGCGTTCAACGCCACCGCACGTTCGTAGGCATGATCGCGCGCGGAGATCCCGCTGCGGTCCCGAACCGTGCACGCCGCCTCGTACGTGAAGGCCAGCCAGTCGGGGCGAACGTCGTCCGGCACAAGGCAGATTTCCGAGTAGGACTCGGAGATTGGATAGAACCGATGCACGGCGTACGTTTCGGGGATAGGGCCCACGGGCGGACCGTTCTCCATGTCCGCCAGCGCTTGAAAGGAGAAGTTGACCTCGATCATCTTCTCCTTGAGGTCATCGGGCAACCCGTCGAGGGGCAGGGGCTTGAAACCCGAGGGGTCGTGTCGCCTCCTCGATAGCTCCAGGTGGGCTTCGGGGCTGGTCGCGTAGACGGCGCCATCGAGCCAGGAGTAGCCGTTGCCGATCGTGCAGAAGAGGTGGTCGATGATATCGAGGCGCGTCCGGTAGATGGTCGGCCAGTGGTGGTAGCAGTCGTGGAGAACCTGCTCGACGGACGGCGGCCCACTCTTCTTGTAGTCCTCGATCCAGGTGTGGCAGCGCTCCAGCGCCTCTTTGCGCGTCTTGCCCGGACGAAGGCCGATGCCGATGCTGGTGTCGCCCTTGGAGGCCGGATACTCCACGAAGACCTTGGCCTGGTAGATGGACCCGAAAGGCCATGTGACGGAGCGAAAGCGCCCTTGTACGGCCTCGACGTGCATGCGGTCCCTCTACACCGGAGGGCCATTCCACATAAAGCCCAAGATCCGGGGGTAATCTTTCCTCAAGGTCAGCGTAGGATCTCGGTGTATGAGCGGCAGCATGAACCGACGACTTGCGATCCGCGCGTTTGCCCTGAGTCCGTTCGCCGTCCTTTTTGGGCTCTCCCGAGGAGCGGTGGCAGCACCCCCACCTTCACCGGCTGCGGGCCCACCTTACGGCGTGCCCCGTATCTTGAAGGTCACCTGGCACGGCCTCTTGCGCGTGAATGCGCCGCTCAGCGAGGACGGCGACTACACGATCGACGAGCGCGGGGTCATCCGCGCGTACTGCAAGCTCCGAAAGGGTACCATCGTCGTCCTGGAGGATTACCAGAACGGGGTCCTCCAGGGGCACACGGAGTTCAAGATCCCGAAGGATATCCCGGCGATGGCTCCGCTGCACATGATCCACGGCTTGTGAGAAGCGCCGCAGTATTGGATCTATAGGTCGGCCTGAAAGCATGAAGTTCGTTTACCGCCTGCTCACGCGCATTTTCCCGCAGCGTTTCCTCTGCTGGTGCCTCGGCCCCTTCCTTCCGAAGGCCGTGTGCCTTCTTCTATGGCGAGACGGGAAAGTGCTTGCGGTTTCGCGGAAGACCGATCGAACGAAGTTCGGCCTTGTTGGCGGCAAGGTTGACCCCGGCGAGACACTTCTCCAGGCCCTCCTCCGAGAGACCGACGAAGAAGCTGGCATCCGCCCGCTGGATCCGAAGCCGATCTACGAGGGTATCTGCGTGGGGGACGTGACGTTCATCTGCACGACGTTCGCGTGTGACTCGTTCGTGGGCGAGCTGCACACGAACGAAGCCATCGACGTGGCGTGGGTCCCGCCGCGCCTGACCGTCGAGGGTCCTTTCGATGCCTACAACCGAGACCTGTTCAAGGTCTCGGGCATCTTGGTGTAGAGACCTCGCCATGAAGCTCAACCCCGAAGTACCCCGCTCGCTCCTCTATCGGTACGGGGAACGGGGCTACGCCTTCCCGTATGGGACTGATCGCGTCGCGCAGAACCTCCATCGGCGCGGGATTGAACCCGCCCCACGGACCCGGAACAAGCTCTCGACCCGGCGCTGGGGTCGAGACGACCTCCTCAACGCCATCCGTACGCTCGTGACGACGGGGCGCTTCGAGGACGCGAAGCTCTTGCACACGACGCACACTTACGTCGAGGAAGTCTCGTGGGTTCTTCGCGCCAAGCCGGGGGACGTGCGGTGGTGCTTCCAGCGCCTGAACCTCGAAGGGATCATGGGGCAGCGGGCCAACCGCGGACCACATGACACCCGCCGCGACCCCTTCCTTCGAGGTCGCGGTCGAGGGGACGGCCGCGTCTGCGGCGGATCGGGCTGGCAGGCGTCCGCATACGGGATACGGACGCCGAAGACAGCTTAGCCCGCGGTTGCGCGGTCGACCCGAGGGTTGTCGGATCTTTCTCAGGGTGGACACAACCCTCGGGTCGCGATACGACGAACCCATGGAACGGATGCTGGTCGTGTTCGGAATGGGCGGGCATGGTCACGCCTTGGAATGGGACGGGGCCGCTCTGGACTGCGGCTTCACCGAGCACTGCCTCTCGTACGAAGAACTCGATGTGAACGCGCCGCCGAAGACGCGCGGTCCGTGGATCTGGACCGGGACGGTCACGACGGATGCCCGCGGCGCGGACAGCGACCCGGACATCATCTACCGTGGAGAGTGGCGCCCGCTCGATGCCAACGAGCAACTGCGGTTCCTCCACGGCGACGACGTGTTCGACACGCACCGTACGCTCTGGGACGATCACATGGAGACCGTCACGAAGGCTGCCATCTCGGTCGTGACCCTGGGCAGCGACGCGGGCCTCCACACATGGCTGGATGCCCAAAGCGACGAGGACTGCCACATGCTCTGCGCGCTCGCGTACGTGGGCCGTGGGGATGGGCCTTTCGACGAGCTTTACGTGAAAGTCGAGGCACTGACATCTCCAACGCGCACGGTCCGGCACCTTCTCCGCGAGAAGACAGCCGAGGCGCTGGCAACGTATTGGGACGAAGCCCTCGCCTCGGCTGATTGACACCCGGGACATGACCAGGGATTGAAGCCATTGAACCTGACCGCCGCGCGCACGAAGCTCCTGAACATGATGCAGGGCAGCCCCCTCCCGTACTACGGCGACTTCGCGAAGGCTCTTGCGGGCCGCATGTCGGACGACATGGTCCCCGAGGGCGTCCTTCTCGCGGTAAGCCTTCTAGGGTCAGACCTTCAGAGAGGCGTCAATGGGTACACGGGTGAGGCCATCACGACCAAGCTCGCAAGACTCGACGCATCGATGTACCGCATCCTGGGCGCCATCGCCTTGAAGGACATCGTCGAGGCTCTCTCTGAAGCCGATGCCGCAGAGTTCCAGCGTGTGCGGGACGAGATCAACCAGGAGCTTCTGGCCCGCGCGGGCTGAGAGCGCTCTACGTCGGCGCATAGTCAATTCGGCGGCGGGTAGAGGCTGTCCGTCGTGGGCGACTCTTCATCGGAGAACGCGTCGGCGGGGTCCCAGCCGAGACGGTTCAGGGTTGCGGCGAAGACGAGCGCGGGCAGAAGAAGCCTTGCGTCGTCCGCCGCAGGACCCTCCGATGTGAAGGCGTCGAGGAACATGATGGGGCTCGTGTCGAGGTTGACCACGAACCACCGCCCATCTCCTGCGTGACCCACGGCCAAACAGCCATCGAGGACGACCGCGTCCTCGATATCGAGGTCCTCGGTCAGATCCTCAACAGCGGCCTTCTCGATGGCCATGCACTCCTCATCCGTAAGGGGGCGGAGAGGCAGTGTCGACCCTACGTGCGTCAGAAGAGGGGCGAGAGTCTCCGCGAGCGCCATGCGGCTAGATCATCACTCTTGTGGGCAGTTGGGAAGCAGGTTCGCACCGCGGACGCCTTCGTGGCGGGCGAATGCCTTCTGTTCGGATTCCTGGCGTGCTTCCGCGCAGGCTTCGCAGCGTTCGTAAATGCTCACCGGGCGGCTTCTACACCAGCCGCCCGGTGAAGTGCGTTACTTGATCTCGACCTTCGCGCCCGCGTCCTCGAACTTCTTCTTGAGCGCCTCGGCGTCGGCCTTGGAGATGCCCTCCTTGATGGCCTTCGGAGCGGCTTCGACGAGGTCCTTGGCTTCCTTGAGGCCGAGGCCAGAGACCTCGCGGACGACCTTGATGACCTCGATCTTCTTGGCGCCCGCCTCGACGAGGTTGACCGTGAACTCGGTCTGCTCTTCGGCCACGGTGCCGGGGAGCGTCGGCGTGCCGCCTCCGCCCTGGATGGCCACGGGCGCCGCGGACACGCCCCACTTGGTCTCCAGCTCCTTGATCAGCTCGGCGACCTGGATGACGGGAAGGTTCGACAGGTAATCGACGACCTGCTCTTTGGTGACTTCGGACATGAGGATGCTCCTTAGGGTGGGGGCCGAATGGCCTACCCGATCTACACCGACCGGGCAACCCTCAGCGGTTCACTCCAGCAGCCCAAGGTCTTGGAACACGTCGAAGGACTCGCGCACGGAAGCGTATTCCTCTGCGGGCCGGATGCGCTCGTGGATGAGGGGGAGATAGGCCTCGTTCAACTCGATGCCGACGTACGATCGCCCAAGGGCCTTTGCCGCCGCGAGGGTTGTCCCGCTCCCGGTGAAGGGGTCCAGCACGAGGCAGGGCACGACAGACGCCTCGCATTTGCAGCCGGGCTCCCAAGCCTCGGTCGCTTCACTGCGCTCCCATGGCGCGCCACACGTTGAGCAGCAGCCCTTCTCGCTCGACCCTGCCTTGAGGCAGGTCTCGGCCAGCTCGGAGGGCATCACGGCGAAGTGAGCACCTTTGTATGGCTTCGGGTTGATGCTCCACACGCTCCGCTTGTTACGCCCTCCCGGGTTGAAGGCGAGCCCCGCGCGCGAGCCCGTGTGCTCCTGCTGCCCTGGCGGAGCGTAAACGCCCCCCGTCCGGTCGTGATCGTTCTGTCCGAGGAACGGTTCACGGATCGCGTCAGCATCGTAAAAGTAGTGGCGAGACTTCGTGAGCAAGAAGACGTACTCGTGGCTCTTCGTCGGGCGGTCCTCGACGCTCTCGGGCATCACGTTGGGTTTGTGCCAGATGATGTCCGAGCGCAGGTACCAGCCGTCCTCGCGTAGCGCGAACGCCACGGCCCAGGGGATGCCGATCAAGTCCTTCGGCTTGAGCCCTGTGTTGCGCTTCCCGCGGCCGACGTTCGTGTTCCCGTGAAGGGCTTCGGCGTGTTTGCCGCCCGTGGACCCACCCCACTTGTCGTCGTTCGCGTAGGAGTCGCCAAGGTTCAACCAGAGCGTGCCATCCTCGCGGAGAACGCGGCGGACCTCGCGGAACAGCTCGACCAGATGATCAACAAAAAGCTTTGGGGTCGGCTCCAATCCGATCTGGCCATACCAGCCATCACATCGAGTACACGTGAACGTCGTTGCGCTCCCGCCCTTGCCGGCGGCCTCGGCCTTCTTCCACTTCGTCTGCTCGACCTGTCCAGGGTGGAAGGGCTCGTTCTCCGTCTGCGCTTCGGTGGGGTGGGTGCAGTCGGGATCGCTGCCGGGGAACCACCGCCGGGTCGAGTAGTCGCGGAGGCCGAAATAGGGGGGAGAGGTCACGCAGCACTGGACGCTTCCCGTGGGCAGCGTACGGAGGACTTCGAGGCAATCACCGAGGAGGACTTGGTCGCGCACGTGGGGCTCCTACACCATGTCGATCGTGTCGGTGTACAGAAGGGTCATGCCCAGAGCCCCCTTCGTCAAAGGCAGTCGAACCAGCGAGCTAGCAGCGGACCTCATCGAAGAGGCCCGCGAGCCCATGGCGAAGCGAATCTTCGACCGCCTCGCATCCACACCAAGCACGTGCCACGAGGTCGAGAGCGCGCTCGGCTTCAAGCACCAGACCGCTAGCGCGCGCTTCAACGATCTCGTGAACGCGGGCTGCATCCGCAAGACTGGGGAGACCCGCCAGACCGACACCGCGGAAGCGGAGGTCTACGAGTGCATCCCTGGCGTGCCCTTCGAGGTCTACAAGGCCTGGCAGGCGGCGATGAGCAAGAACAAGAAGACCAAGGCGGACACCTCGCTCTTCGAGGAAGCGGGCCGCCAGTACGCCATGGTCGCCGCCTTCGGAACAGAGGCGGAAGCACGCGAAGCCGCCCGCCAGCTCCTCCACGCGGCCATTCGAACCTTCCCCGCGAACGGGGTGCAGCCTTCGGCGGATGACTTCATGTCGCTCGTCGCCGAAGGGTGATGGTGTAGAAGGCCACGATGGACGACTCCCCGCCGCAGGCAAAGCTCGACGAGAACACGCTCCACGGGATCGTCCAACGCGCCTACATGGAGTACGGCTACAACGTCATCCGGTGGGGAGACGGGTCAACGGGGATCGAAGGCGCGACGGAGCGGCAGACCCTCGTCACGACCCGCATCACGGAGCTGATCCTCGAAGCCCTGGGTGAGCGCGAGCCAAGCACGACGCCCATCCACCTCCAACGACGGGGAAAGCTCGTCTGCGGGGCGGACCTCGAAGGCAGCAGCCACGTTCGCGATGTCCCGTGGATCACGGGCCGCATCTCGTGCCCGCAGTGCCGGACGCAGGCGAAGCACCCGCCCGGACGCCGAATCAGGTGAAGCCGCAGTGGCTCGTGATCGTCACCAACGACGACCTGGCCATCACGCGCGCGCGGGCCTCGGGCTATGTCTTCGTCGACACCCTGCTGATTTTCGTCGCGGGCCAAACGCTCCTTGCGGGGCTCTTTCGCGTGGGGGGTCATGTCCTTTTTGGGACGGGACTCGCGATCGACGCGTCCCGAATCGGACCTGGACGATGGCCAACCAATCTCCTTTTCGTACACAACGCAGAGTGCCGCCGTCAGGGATCTCGGCAGGTTAGGGGTGATCCACGATCGGCGCGCGGTCAGGTGCTCGACGGCAAGAGACCCAAGGGCTTCTTCAACGTGGGCTCCGACAAGGGATCGAGCACGCCGGGCGCGCGCGTCTACGGGGACGCATCTGGGTTCGAGACCATCGAGGATTACGCGTGCGTCGAGGGTTGCCCTGTTGGGATGTTGTCCCGTATGGAAGACGGGAGCAGCAGGTTCTTCCCCAATCTGGTTCGCTCCGAGCTTTGGCCATGGCTCGAACGTCTTGTGGGGATCGCCGAGGAGGTTCCCCATGACGCGTGAAGAGTTCGTGCTGATCTGCTTCGCCCCGCTCGACGGCAAAGCCATCGGCCCGCTGCACACGCAGAAGCTCGTGTTCCTCGTCGAGCGCAGGCTGGAAGACTACTTCCAGAGGCTCTTCAACTTCGAGGCTGGCGACTACGGCCCCTTTGACAAGTCGGTCTACCGTGTCCTCCGCGACCTCCAAGCAAAGGACGATGCCATCCTGAGCTTCCCGCGGTCGTTCGAGCCAACGACCTACAGGCTCTCGGTGGCGGGGCAACGTCGGGCTGAAGCTCTCGTCGCCCCACTGCCCGAGAAAGCCCGCGACTACCTGGGCAAGCTCGGGAAGTGGGTCTACGATCTCTCGTTCACGAGCCTGCTCGCCGCCGTCAACAAGGCGTACCCCGACTTCGCGTACAAGTCCGTGTTCAGCCGCTATGAAGTGGCCGAGAGAGCTACCCCCTCGGCCACTCAGGACTAGACGGCATCGTCGAGGTCTTCGTCCTCTTCGATCGCGAGGAGGTCTTCGACGTATTTGCGGTTCTCGCTGAAGACGGGGATCTCGTTGTCCACGTCCCAGCGCGAGCGGATGCCGCCGTCCTTCTCGAAGGTCACCTTGCGGATGCAGCGGCCCCGCTTCTGCGTCGTGGGGGAGTCGTTCCAGTCGATGCCCTTCTCGGCGATGAGCATGGCGATCAGCTCGCGGCGGTTCTTCCCGTGGCACTGCTTCGGAGAGAAGTGCGCTTGCGCGAGCATGCTGACCGAGTTGCGCGTTGCGTCCTGCTGCCTCCAGAGGAAGTAGTTGCACACGTCGTTCTCCGGCAAGACGAAGACGCGGCTGTCGAAGAGCGCCGTCTTCGTGGTGCCGAAGAGCCTCGGGGACGCGACGGTCGCCGCGGTGGACGCGATGGCCGCGGAGATCGAGACCATCTTCTGGACCTCGTTCGAGAACCACGGCTGCGTGTCGATGGACTTGTACCCGTGCACGAGGATGCTGATCTCGTCGGACTGGAGGTACGCGAGGCTCGCACCCTGGACCTCTTCACACAGCGCGACGCCGACATCGTTCAGGATCTCCACGAGCATGGGGTCGAACGGACGGGCGCAGCCCTTCGTCCAGGTGTGGAAGGCCTTGCCGTCTACACGGATGATGACGGGGAGACGACGGGGGAGCGTGCCACGGGCCGCCTCCTCGTACGCCTTCATGCGGTTTCCGATCTGGTCTCTGGACATGGTGCGCGCCTCGGGGTTGGTGAGCGTCACTACACCGAGGCGCGCGTGCGCGCCTCGGAAGAACTGACCGATCTCAGGGCCTGCGCGCCTGAGCAGTCCGGGCAGGGTTGTTTGTGGGTTCGGCACCCTATCTTCGGGGGAGGGTTCCCGGTAAAAGAACCTTTCGATCGCGCAAACCCACGCGGAAACAAGCCTTTCGCGTGAACCCTAGGGTTGCACGGGGAACCCCCAGAAAAAAGATCGTTTTCCTCTGGGCGCGTTCCTGGGGCCACGTCGTAAGTCACGGGAGAAGGGACGGGCCGCAAAGACAGCGGGCCGGCAGTGATCATCATGGGTGCGAAGCAGACGTACGGTGCAAAGGGTCGCGGCGATGTCCTCAACTTCGATCCGGAGGACATTGTCCTCGTCGAGGACAAGGGCCACGCGCTGTACGACGAGCGGGTGCACCTCCCGATCAACGAGAGGCTCGTTCGCAACATCATGGTGCACGGCGTCCTCCAGGCGATCGGCATCGTCCGCGACGGCGACAAGGTGCTCTGCGCCTTCGGCCGCCAGCGCGTGAAGGCAGCGCGGGAAGCGAACCGACGCCTCATCAAGGAGGGCTCGGATCCGATCAACGTCCCCGCCGTCTGGAAGCGGGCCGAGGAGGGCGACCTCATCGGCATGGTCATCTCCGAGAACGAGCAGCGGGAGAACGACACCCCGATGGTCCGGGCGCGCAAGCTCCAGCGCTACCTCGACAAGGGCAAGTCGGACGCGCAGGCGATGGACATGTTCGGCGTGTCCAACGTCACGATCAAGAACTGGAAGGATCTCCTCGACTGCGCGGCGGTCGTCCAGAAGGCGGTCGAGGACGGGCAGGTCTCGGCGGAGGTCGCCACGGTGCTCGTCAGCCTCTCCCACGCGGATCAGGGGACCAAGCTCGCCGAGATGATCGCGTCCGGCGCGACCAAGGGCGAGAAGGGCAAGCGGGCGGCACGTCAGGCGGCGGGAAAGCCCGTCGCGGCCAAGGTCCGGTCCCGCAAGGAGATCCAGGCCATGCTCGATGCGATGAACGAGGTCGGCGACGGCCTCCCCGACGTGCGCAAGTTCGCGCGCTGGGTCCTCGGTGAGGAGGGCATCCTCCCCAAGAAGTGGTCGAAGATGGTCGAGGGCGAGGCGAAGTCCTCGGATGCGGAGTGAGACGTGAGGATGGGCGACGGGCGCCCATCCTCACGGGATTCAGCGCCACTCCCCCAGCACGTCGATCAGCACGGCCTCTCGCGTCTCCCCACGCAGAGGCTCTTGGTCCCGAAACCTAGCTTCCTTCTCTCGGACCACGTCACCCCCGAGAAGCCTCTGCGACGCTTCACGTGAGGTGCAAGCCGCGATCACCACACCAGCGCGAACCACGAGATGAGCATGACCACTTGAAATCATTAGCGCGCCTCCCGGTTGTGAGCGGCACAAGGAATACACCGCCATGAAGGTCTTGGTCGTCGAAGACGATGCACTTCTCCGCCGCTCGATTCAGCGGTGGCTCAAGGCCAAGGGCTACGAAGTCATCCTCGCCACGAACGTCACGGAGGGTCGTCTTCTGCTCTTGGCCACCCCCATCGACGTGCTCCTCCTCGACCGCGACGTCCACGGCGAGAACGGTTGGGCGCTCAAGGAAGAAGCTCCCGCACATGTGAAGGTCGTCCTCATGACCGGCGACAGGGACGTGCCCGAAGGCACGCGTTACTTCGCGAAGGGTGAAGCCCCTCTGAGCGTGCTTTTCCAACTCATCGCGGAGTGATCTCCACCTCGTCGTAGCTGAGCGCCCGATGCTTCGTGAGCGCCGCAAGCTCCTCCCCCCTAGGCGCCCTTGGCTCTCGAAGGGGGTCGTATGACCCGTAGATG
>Ga0315288_10008295_pt1 | contig 13119 bp, 11 predicted proteins | sample YL17G11_20_MG_FD_203454 | JGI IMG/M metagenome (GOLD analysis project Ga0315288, IMG submission 203454) | Sediment microbial communities from Yellowstone Lake, YNP, Wyoming, USA - YL17G11_20 | ecosystem: Environmental > Aquatic > Freshwater > Lake > Sediment | place: USA: Wyoming | collected...
AAAAGACATTAACGAATTAAAATCAGACCTGAAGAAATGGCGCAAAGCATACTATAATCTTATACCGATCGTATCTGACCAAGAATTCGATGCAGCAAAAGACGAACTTTCCAGGTTATCTCCCGACGACGAAGAGGTGATGGCTATCGGGGCAGCACCATCGCAAATATCAGTTTGGGAAAAAGTCCGTCACGAGATTCCGATGGGGTCACTCGCAAAAGCAAACTCCGAAAAAGAACTAGATGAATGGGTGTCAAAGACACAAAATGTTGGGTCATGGGTCATCACCCATAAAATTGACGGGTCATCGATGGAACTCGTCTATCAAGAAGGCAAGTTAGTCCGATGCGTCACGCGAGGTGACGGAGTGATCGGTGAAGACGTCACGTTGAACATATCGAAAGTACCATCGGTACCAAGCTCTTTAAAAAATCCGATAAATATGATAGTCCGTGGCGAAATCGTGATGATGAAAGACGTCTTCACGAAAAAGTATGCAGAAGAATATGCCAATCCGCGCAATACAGCGGCTGGAAAAGTACGAGAAAAGAAAGGCGAGGGAGAAGCATGTAGAGACTTAGAGTTCCTCGCTTATTGGGTTCATTTTGAAAAGTCTGAGCAGCCAGAAACACTGTTTTCAGCAATGGGACTACTTGCTGAAAATGGTTTCAAAACTCCGCCGTTCACGAAAAGTAAAGAAATAGACTCCGTAAAGAAAATATACACTCATGAAGCTTCAAGAAGAGACGAGATTCCATATGAAATAGATGGGATGGTAATCTCAATCGATGATCTTAGCATCATTGAAGAAATGGGGTCTGTTAACGGACGTCCACGGGGTCAAATAGCGTGGAAGTTTGACCCAGCAATGCGAGAAACTAGAATAACAGACGTGAAGTGGCAAGTCGGAAATTCAGGCCGGATTACACCTGTGGCTGTAGTGGAACCAGTAGATGTAGGAGGCGTGACAATCACAAATGTATCCCTCCATAATTTGTCGTTATTTCACGATCTCAAACTAAATCAAGGAAATCGGGTACTCGTGTCACGCAGAAACGATGTTATCCCATACATAGAAAAGAATTTAGATATTGATTTATGATTACGTACCATAAAGGCGATGCGACTGACCCGGTTGGGCTAGGTCAAAAATACATAATCCATATATGTAATGATTCTGGTGGATGGGGTCGTGGATTCGTTTTAGCAATATCAAATAGATGGACAGAACCCGAAAAAGCTTATCGCGAGTGGTATAAAGAAAAAAATTCACATTCATGCGGACACTTTAAACTAGGTAGCATACAACTAGTTAAAGTGAGTCAGGACATAGCAATCATTAACATGATTGCTCAAGAAGGATATGGGTCGGGAAATCGACCGCCAATTCGTTATGACGCTTTAGAACAATGCTTGGAAAAAGTATTCATATCTGCAAAAGTTTATGAAGCTTCGATCCACGGTCCAAGATTTGGAACTGGACTTGCTGGAGGAAGTTGGACTCGAATAGAACCAATTATTGAACGAACAATGAGAGAACTGTCAGTAATCATTTACGATCTGTAAATGATTGATCTAGTTTTCGCCATCCGTCTGAGCTTTCTCTATCATTTTTTCGATGACTTCCATCGCATCAAAAGCAACACAAGACATGCGAACACGTCTCCCGAGAAGAGAACGTAAAAGTTCCTGACTCGAAAAAGCGGTGCCGTCGTCGTCAACGAGCACGAGTTCACCAGTTTCATGATCTAGGTGAACGGTCCCATCAACGATGGAACCGGCATCATACCCATGAGTAAATCTGTCTCGTTCGTTATCGTAGCGAAATTTCATGTCAGTTAATCGTTCACGAACATCCTGTCGTTGTCCCACAAGATGAGCATAGATAACACGAACCATTGCGTTGAGTCATGTTACCACATCGAGTGCAAGGCGGACCACCAAGATTCTTACGTGCTGGTTTAATCGGGATAGCGGAAGAAGGTGAGGGAATAATTGAACGAAAGACATCAGAATCAGGATCTTTGGAAATGCTTTCATTAATGTCTTCATGAGAGTCATCAACGGTTCGTGTTAAGCCAGAGTACTCACCACCGTAATAATGGACATCGAGAACCTTGAACATGTAATCATACAAACTCTTGGCAAACCGAACGTTCTTGTTTGTCGTTATGCCGGAAGGTTCAAATCGAGTATCGATGAAACTAATTATCAATTTTGGAAGCGGAATTCCATACTGAATGGCAATAGAACAAAGTTGAGTAAAACCATCAATAAGACCAGAAACGGTGCTTCCTGGTTTACCGAGTTTAAGAAAGATCTCACCAGGACGACCATCGGGATACTCACTAACTATGAGATATCCTTTATAACCGTCAATTTCAAATTTATGACGCCAACTTTTAACATCTGACGGCATTTTCTCACGATAAACAACAGGTACTTCTCGGATTACCTCTTGGATCCTAACTTCAGCCTCTTTCAAAGCTGCTTGTATTACGGGGTCTTTAGCTTCCTTTGTAACGAGAGGCTGAGACGCCTTACACTTATCACGGTATAGGGCAATGCACTTCAATCCGAGACGCCATGATTCTTCATAAATTTTGGCAATCTCGTCTGAAGTGACGCCTTCAGGAAGGTTAACTGTCTTACTCATTGCACATGTGATAAGAGGCTGTATTGCCGCCATCATCTTAATGTGTGCCATTGGCGATAAATAACGTCCGGAGTCACCAGAAGGCATTGCGGTATCAAAAACTGGAAGGTGTTCATCTTTCAGTCCAGGAGCACCATCAATCGTATCATGAGATTCAACGTACTTACATATCTCATCAACTTCATCTTTTGAATAACCGAGATTAACGAGTGCCTCGCGAACTCCAAAGTTCACGAGCTTCATCACGCCGCCACCGACGAGAGACTTATATGAAACAAGAGAGAAAGCCGGTTCAATGCCGGTCGTGTTCATACCCATCAAGAACGAGATTGTCCCAAGTGGCGCTTGAAGGGTAGCTTGTGAAACATTATACCCATACTTCTCACCAAGAGATATAGATTCACGCCAAATATCAGCAGACAAAGATGCTATATCATCACTGATTGGATCTTTTGAAAGATGCCAACGTTCAGTGATCTTCGTGTCTGCTTCCTGATGCATTCGCATGACACGAAGCATATCATCGCGGTTCTTTTCATATTCTGAAAAAGTTCCGATTCGAGCTGCCATTTTTGACGAAGTTAAATATACGACTCCAGTCATGAGTGATGCCATTCGAGCTGCAATGGCACGACCTTCATCTGAATCGTAACCATAACCAAGATTCATTATTAGGGCACCAAGGTCACCATAGTTAGACCCGATCGGACGAAGTTTGTGTGAGTTAGAAGTTATCTCATCGGTCGGATAAGAAGCCTTCGCTATGATGGCCATTTGTGATGTGCTAAAGATCCTGGTAGCCTGAATGAATCTATCAGCAACAAACTTACGACCGTCAAAAAACTTCGTCAAATTAATCGCGCAAAGATTACAAGCGGTGTTATCAATATGGAGGAATTCAGCGCACGGATTTGAGGCACGAATGCGACCACTCTTTGGTGTAGTGTGCCATTTGTTTATATTATCAGAAAACTGGATACCTGGGTCACCACATTTCCAAGCAGCGTCGGCAATTTCATGCCAAAGCATGCGAGCATTGTAGTTGTGAACTATCTTCCCGCCCTTACGTTCGCGGGTTTGCCAGGTCCCATCATCAAGCATTGACTGCATGAATGCATCAGGAACAGAAACTGAGTGATTAGCATTCTGGTACGGAACGATCTTATACGCACCATTCGGGTTGTCGTATTCAGATGAATAACCAATCGATACAAGATCGTGAGCTAACTTTTCCGCCCAAGATTTGCATGAAATAAAACCAGGACGACCATCACGAGTTTCAAGAATGTCAGGGTGGTCCATGTCCATCACGACCATCTTGGCTGCATTTCTTGTAGCTCCACCAGATTTCATGGAACCGGCATAAGCGTTGTTACCTTGCATCCAAGACATCGGGCCGGAAGTGTACGAACCTGCAGAAATTTTTTCGTAAGAAGATCTGAGGTTTGATAAATTTGCCCCGGACCCTGATCCACCACGAAAAATTGCAAGCTCAGACGCTTGAAAATGCATTATATCGTCAAGAGAGTCTTCAATGCCGGATATGAAACATGCGGAAGCAGTTTGCTCTCGCCCATCAATCCCAAGATTAAACCAAACAGGAGAATTGAAAGCTCCATATTGATGCAATAACGCGTAAATGAGCTCTTCTTCAAAAACCTGTTTGTCTTGAACAGTATTGAAAAATTTTTGATCAGAAGCCCAATCACGAATAGTAGAACAAACGCGAGTGAATATCTGTTTTACAGAATTCTCACGTACACCACCAACGACACGAAAATACTTATCTGCGACAACATTAACATTATTTTGGGTCCACCAAGCAGGGACCTCGATATCTTTTTGTTCAAAAATTATTTCGCCTTTACCGCTTCGAATGCAGGCATCAACAATTTTCCATTCAATTTGATCGAATGGATGAATACCTTCAGAGGTAAAAACACGAGGCCAATGTCCGGCTTCACGTGAAACAATATCTTTGCTTGACAACAAAGTCTTGTTAATACTAACAACATGCGCGTCAGAAGTCACACTAGCGTTCGACATGTTACCCCACTATTTAACATTATTTACCTCTTCTGACATCCGAATAATTTCAGATTCTAAGCCAAAACGAGCTGATCCATCACCACGTTTATGCGCGACATCAAGATCACAAAGAGTACCGAGACTGGTCATAAGAAACTTCGTTGTCCATAAGTCTAGCCTTGTCAATAACAGTTTCTTAAGAATGAATGGATGAACACCAATAGATTTCGCCACGTCTCCAGTAAGCTTAAGCTCAAATGACTCACGAAGCTTTAGTTGCTGCACTACGTGACGTTGCATGTAAGCGATAATCCATCCGGTTTCATCAGCTCTTTCTTGAAGTTTATCCAAATAAGCAATAGCTTTGTGTGTGTGCCCGTCACATATGGCGTCAATAATGTCACGCGGGGTAACCTCTGTAGAAAAAACAATGAGAGATCGGGCTTCATCAGGAGAAACGATAGTACCAGGGGGAACAGATGCGGCAATTTTTTCGATTTCACGATGAAGCTTTCGCAGACACGTTCCTGAGTTCACAAAAAGAGCACCCGCAATTCTGTTTAGATTTATGTTGAAAAAATCACCTTCCCTGATGATCCACTTAACGACATCATTATTATCCTGGAATGATTTCAATTTCGGAAATACAAAAGAACGTTTAGCTCGTTTATCTTGAAGGATGCGCTTTCCTGGAGGAGCAACACAGATAATGGTGTCCAATTCAGATTCAGGCAGAACGGGAATATCCTTCACCCCCCATAAGATGAAGACACGAGATTTACCAGACATGAACTGAGTTTGAGAGTCATGTATATAAGACTCAAGATCATCTGGAATGTTATACTCAAAAGTTTCAGAAGCAAGAGACGAAAGCGCTTCCCGCCTCGCCTCCGTTTCCGATAAAAAGTCTTCTTCCCCGCTGATAAGAATTAACGAAGACATGAAAATGACATTACACTCGAGTATCCGCTATCATTCGTGTCCAGTGAATTTCAGCATTAGCAGAAGTTGAACTAGAAAGAACACTACAAAACCTAAGAATTGGCAATGATGCTGAGTAATCATGGAAGAATTGTTTACATGCGTAACGGATAACGTGTATTACGGCATCCCTTGTATCATTATGACCATTTTCAAGATCGCAAATAACCCTAGGTGGTTTAGCCATAATAAATACTTCACGTTTAGCTACGGAAACAATAGAGTCATATAACTCATCAAACCCGCCATTTTCTACAATAATACGATATAATTCGGGTAATCCCATGGCCATTTTGACGGCCGTATCGGATACGGGTAAAAGAAGAGAGGATGCATACTCATACATCTCATCTAAGGAAACACGGTCCCACCTAAGTTCCGATCGAATTCTTGATGCTAGAGCTGGCTGTAAAGCCCCGGTATCATAAGCCACGAGAACAATAGAAAGTAAACTCGGAGGGCTTTCTAGAAGTTTTAAAAGTGCATCCTGTGATGGTTCTGAGAGTCGATCAGCATTATCAACGAGAATAACTTTCACTGAGCTGCCAACCGGACTCGTCATAGAAAATTCTACAACCTCACGAGAGCCGTCAACGCCCGGTTCCATTTCAATGAAATCGGCTTCATGAATTTCATTCCGATATAATTCTACGGCGACCGATTTCTGACCAAGAAATCGGTCACCAACAAGAGCAACAACCGTCGATCGGTGTTTAACTAGTTGGGTCGGAATCGTGAGATCCCGAAGCGAGGATTGGAGTTTCTGGTTCCCAGGTATCATGTTGAAGTTGAATAGATGTTTTAACGATCGAAATCGTTATTTTGAAAGTACACCTACAACCAACACACACAAATATACCAGGAAGACCCGTCGACTCCAAGTTAGAACTGTCATCAGGACAGTATAGGATCAAGTAGAAAAGCTCCCGCCGATCGGAACTGTCCAGGAATAATTACACAGTGTGCAACGGAATTGCACATGTTGAGAACCATCCGGCGTGAGTTTGTAAGCTTGCATACCGTTACATGATTGTCCGTGGGTAACAAGGTCACTTCCACGACGACATTTCATGTGGATAATAGGATGATCTGGTTTTTCAGCGGTCACAGTTCACCTCGTCCAGCAAACTCTACCGCAAGATAAGGAGAAATGCGATCCTTCAAGTCTTGAATAGACTCTGACTGAAAAGCTGAAGCGCGTCCTGGACTAGTTCCCTGCATGAACAACTTCGCTATATTCTGACATATGGTGAAGTCTTCCTCTCGAAGAACAAATTTTTTCTTAACATACGAATAATGCGTAATGATTATTATGTTTTTGGCACCGTCAGGACTTAATGCCAAAATGTAAGAAATATAGAATTGTCCAGTTATCAGACCAACGATAACTTCAGGATAATCCCTGAGTATTACATCAAGAAATGGTGGTCTATTTAGATGACCGTTTAGAACTCTATCCGCACGAGTCCCATCCATGCCATCACCAGTAGTTAACGGAGGCTATCCTGGATGCTATCGAAAAAACTGAAGCTTGATTATGTGATGGCAAAATCCATTCATGAAAATCACTATCACTGATTGTGACCTCATTCCAACCAGGAATTTCATCTGGCGTTGCGTCAACTAGTTTTAAACTATAATAATTCTTATTGCCCCTAGTAGGGTGAACTTTCACCACAATCCAGTTGTTTAAAGTTTTACGGTCTTTAAGAATAGAACCTTCAACAAGCTTTTGAGCTTTCGTTCCACTAAAGAATTGCGATGATAAAATAGAAGCCTGTTGACGCTTATCCCTTATGGATTTTGTCGTCTTAGCAGAACCTTCGGGGTTTTCACTTGGTTTAATCGAGTCAACATCAACATCTTGACCCTTAAGTTTCTTAACAAGAGAGTCATATGACTTCTTATCTTTATCAGAAATCGTTCCCTGTTCAGTCTCCCACTTAAAGCGAGAAATCTTACGTTCATCTATACCGCGCTGGTAAGACTCTTTCTCAGATTCCTTGGCCTGTTCAACCTTTTCAATTTCTCCTTCTACACCTTCATCAGTAAAGAAAGCGTCATAAAGAACTTGCTGCTGTGCAGGAGATAAAACTTCTTCAACGAAATCTGTGATTTTGGCTAAAAGCTTCTTACGAAGGTCACCAACGAAACCAGACCAGCGTTTTTTATTCTTCTCAACAACTGCCCTTCCAGACTCGGTTTCCATCAGTTTCTCTTCTAACTCTGAAGCCTGACCCATGTTTTCTTTAACATCGGAACCGAAACTACCTACGTCTTCATAAAATATCAGGTCAAACAGAGCACGTTCAGCGGTATCAAGTGTAGCCTGAAGATTCGGAACTTCTTCATCAAGAAGGTCCATGAATTCTTTGATTGCCGCTTTATCGTCAAGGGCACGTCCGAGTTGCGAGTCTGAATCGGTAGGCATACGACCTTCACCACCGGAAGCATCACCACCATCCTCTCCCCTCGTTCCGAAGGCCTCATCAATAGTTTTTAAACGTTGTCCCTTTCGACGAGCTTTTTCAGCAGGAATCTTTTTCGGATCTTGACCGTCAGCTTTTATGAATTTCTCAAGCTCATCCATTTCGGACTGTTCGCTTTCAGTCCATTTATATCGGTCCCTCTCACTTTGTTCCTTTTTCCACTTCAAGTCAGCGTATACCTCAATGTCAGACGGTTTAACCTTTTTAAACCGCCTCATAGACATCGACATTGCGGTAGTACGAACATTGTTCAAAATGTTGTTTAGTGCCTGTTTCCAGTTCGGGGCACCTGGGGCACCCTTTTGCGTCGGAGCTCGGAAATCGAATTCTGGCTTATCTTGATACTTTGGATGTTTTTTCGGGTCCCATGATCCGCTAGATTTTTGCCTCTCAATATCTTCAAGTTCTTCTTCAGAAAACTTAGAAGTATCCACCCCTTTACGGGGCATAATTTTAAAAACAAATTCTTGAACGGCATCGAGGGCTGAAGAATAATCGTTTTGCAACTCTTTCTTGGCCTTGTTGACCATGATGTTGCCAAGTTGAGTACCGGTCATATCCATCTCAGACACTTGGTCGGGATACTGCCTCTTGAGAATGTCAAGAACGTACCTACCGAGTTGTGTCTCAATATCGGCAGCAAGCCGAAGCATAGTATACGCGAGACGGATTGAAGCGGATATATGAATCCGGTCATAAGTGGGTGTCATACCCAAATGAAACGCACAAAGGGCTGAAGCAGTGATTATATGCCGGTTTGAACGCCGGTTTGAACGGCTTCCGAAGTACGATTATATAACGCGGCGCGTTGTATGGACGATGAAACGCGATTTTCCGTCATCATGTGACGGTGCGCGATCTCAGGTATACTAATACCAGATTTATGCAACGCGTTGAAATACACCATCCTAGCAATGATGGCCGGTCCTACAAACACTTTTGGCGACAGCATATCGGAAACTGAACATCCATGCATATTTGCCGTTCGAATAGCCAGGGTTGAGTCATCACCACGAAGCTTTCTAAGCGCTGACTTACGGATTCGGTGGATTTTTTGAATCGATTTACCAAATTCGTCAGAAAAATCACGAATTGATTTATCCCCTAGGTCAATATCAATTATCACACTCATCTCGTCGACCGAGATGTTGGAAACTTCCATAACACGCTCGAGGTCATGCTTATGTTCGAAATTAGCGATCTTGTCCATGGAAAAAACATCACGAAAAACTCGTGTTTTTCCTTCCAATGAGTCGTCAATCTCCCATGATACCTGATCACTATCCGATAGTTCCGGTGAAATACCTTTGTTAAAGACCGTAAGTTGCATATCATCCATACGAGCCATGCTCTTGAAATTATTTCTAACTTCGTTATTTATGATGATCTCTGCATACTTAAGCAAACCGGCGTCAATTCCTTGATTCGGTGATAGTGTAAGACTTCGATCAAATTCATTAACATGCCCGGGACGCATGATGTACGATGGAGTTGATTTAACCATGTTCATGCGGTGCCATTCACGCAAGAATGGTTTGAGTTGAGAGTCATTCCACCGTAGTTTTGCCACGGTTTTAGCAATAGACGGATCACTCCAGTCATGAGCTAAAGAAAGACCACGAGTGTTTAAAATTGCGCGACCACGGACGCATTCTAGACAGTCTTCACCAACACAAGCGTGTTCTGTAAACTCGGCAGGCAGTATCCGACCTTGCCTATATAAAGATTGCAGTAGTGAGTACTGCGTTTCCGGATAACCAAGAAGACTAAGAAACCGATTAGAATCAATCGTGTGATTCTGAGGAGAATAATAAAAACGGTCGATGTCGAATTTAGCAAATTCAAGAAGGTCAGAAACTTTCCATAATGAATTTTGACAAGAACGGACGCATCCACGTTTTTGTTTATGGCGTTTGACGCATGAAGCATTCAAACACGCGAAGTTTGGAATCTCAGCGTGTGGGATACTTCCAACAAATGTGACCTGAACACCACCAAGGATGGCTTCAGCTTGACTTTTATCAACTAATTCATGCGACAGGTGTTTAAAAAACCACCTCCCGATGAAGTCTTTAGAAATGAGACGCAAACGCACATTCTGCGCAACTTCGAATGCACGTTCCTTATCTCTTTTGAAATTTCTTGATACTTTAGCGTGCGTCCAATGATACCATTGGGCAGTGAAAGAATTGTTCGTAGGGATAACTACGCTGACATATGCAGGTTTCATCGTTTCTCCATGCGTCAGTTGTACTGACGACTTGCGGAGTGGTTACGAATTTTATCAACGGATCTTCCGTTGATAAGCGAAAGACAGTAACACACGAAAGAAAAAAGCACAATGGCTTCGAATTACTTCTTCGAAGGTTCGAATTCCAGGTATTGAGTTAGCCCATTAAACCTGGATGTCGTACCAAACTTTAAAACACGTCTTTTTACACAATAAGGACCGTCTATAATTTTTGAACGCTGTAAAACCGGGTCTTTGATCGTCAAAAATTCAAATATTACTTCAGTCCCAACATCAAGCAAAGACATGTACCCAAAATTAAGTTCAAGATGGGTGGGGATATCTAAGAAAATAATGATTGTCCTAGTCCCACCCATCATCTGACCCATCTGACCCATCTCAATCATAAATACGGTGCTAACTCTAACTTCGTCTTCGTAACCTGCTCCAACTCTAAAAGTGACTCCGTAACTGTCTCTGAGGATAACTTCGCTGCGCTACGTTGAGGATGAAAAACAAGAACGAAGATCGAAAAAGAAAAAAGAAAAGATCATAGATCTTTTGATTAGGAAGCTCGATTACCGAGCGGACTTAACCTCGAGGCATACCCATAAACAAGAGTCTGTAAGGTATACATCATGCTTTTTTCTTGGTCTTCCTGAGCCACGTCGCTGATCCAGATGGGATTCGGGGAGTAACACTTCTTTTGACTCTTGAAGAGTTTTTCCTCGTCAAACATATGTTATACTACAATGTAATTCAATGTAGTATAACATATGCCTGCAGTCTACGTCCTTGCAAGAACACCTTACAACTGAACTCGTTAGACTAAGAAACTTCATCATAACGAATAAAGTTTATAACTATGAAACCAAGAAAAACGAAAAAAGCTCCCGCCACTCCAAGTGACGATGAATTCAAAGAAGCTGTAGATAAGTGCGTCAAAAGAATTGCTGGACCGAAAGAAGCTGAGTACCTACAAGTATGGCTTTTAGAAGTTGTCAAAAATAATGCGATTCCGGTAAGTCTTCTAGAATTCATACCAATGCCAGCAGCAGAAGTTGGAAAAACCAGATTTGATCAAATCTACGATGCCGCTATGTCATTAGTATTCCCAGGGTATTCTCAATCAACCTCAGAAAAACTTTTAGGTCCTGCACCAAAGAAAAATATGAAGATATGGAGGATAATACTACCTGAAAAATTCAAGATAACGCACGTACTTATCCGTGCGATTAGTTTTCAACAGGCATTTGCTCTCGGGTGCGACTACGCGTGTCGAATGTCTTTGCGTTTATACGGGAAAATTCCTGTTGATATGACTATTAGGGTCATATTCATGACTGAAAGATCTCTCAGAAGATATCTTAACCTCAGGTGGGCAAATCGAACATCACGACGAAGAAAACTAAAACTCGAGGGGAGAGAAATTTCCCACCGACAGTTAAATGGTGTCCGTTTAGTCGCGCTAGGATCCCCGAAAAGTCATTTATATAGTGTAGCTCGATATTGTGAGAGGAAAGATTTAGATAGGGTTTTGAAAGGAAAAGGTATTTCCAGAGAATCACCCGTAGAAGCCGAGTCAGGCAAAAAGTAACGTGTTCAAGTGTAGGGTTCTACAACAATTTTGGAGGTGACAGGTGCAGGAAGGGAAGTTGAATATACTATTGGACGCATTCTGGGGTTCATCCGGAAAAGGAAAAACATCGTCTTTCCTTGCTGATAAATTTGGTGTTACACGAGTCTCTAGCTCAAATTTCCCAAATGCCGGTCACTCAGCTGTGTTTAAGGACGGCACCAAGTTCATAGCGAAAGCAATTCCAACAGCCGCCATTCTCAAGAAAGTTAAAGGCGTTGGGATGCAGTGTTGGATAACTCCAGGTTCAGGTTTTGCTTGGGCACAGCTTATTAAAGAATGGGATGAATCTGGGAAACCAGAAATCAATATTCACTCGCGTGCATCAATTGTAACGACAGAGCATAAAGAAAGAGAATCTCAGGGAAACGAGTCAACAAAACATATTGCGAGCACGATGCAAGGTTCAGCGGCTGCTATGGTAGACAAAGTCTTACGTAAGGCTGACTGTCAACTCGCAGAAACCACTGAATTGCATAAGGTCATTGAGTCATTACGAAATAATGACAAATCAATGAACGAATTTTTCACTAATGATATAACGCAAGAGTTTCTTGAAAAAGTGCATGTAGTTGATGCTTGGGATTTTAGAAAACTAACTCATCAAGCGTTACATAATGGACACCCATGGCTCCATGAGGGTTCACAAGGATACGCTTTATCTATTGATCATGGGTCCCACTTTCCTTTTTGCACAAGCCGAAACGCTTCGATACAATCTGCGATGGACCATCTAGCCGTACCGCCAAAACTGGTCGGTGACGTTTATCTGAATCTTCGTACCATGCCGATTCGTGTAGGAAACGTCGTTGAGGACGGAGTTCAAAAGGGATACTCAGGAGATTTTTATCCCGACTGTCATGAAATGACATGGGAACAAGTGGCACGAGAAGCAGGAATGCCGGAAGAAGAAGCAAAAAAGCTATCGGAAAGAGAACGAACAACGGTTACTAAAAGAGTTCGTAGAGTGTGTACTTTTTCATTTAGTGGGTTGAAGGATGCTGTTGCTACAAACGGAGCAACAAAACTCATTGTGAATTTCATTCAGTATATAAACTGGCAAGATGCAGGGCTCATGGGAGAGCAAGACGCTTTCTTG
>Ga0315288_10008296_pt1 | contig 13118 bp, 11 predicted proteins | sample YL17G11_20_MG_FD_203454 | JGI IMG/M metagenome (GOLD analysis project Ga0315288, IMG submission 203454) | Sediment microbial communities from Yellowstone Lake, YNP, Wyoming, USA - YL17G11_20 | ecosystem: Environmental > Aquatic > Freshwater > Lake > Sediment | place: USA: Wyoming | collected...
CGAAGAAAACAAAGCCAAACAAACCCAATTTCGAGACAATTTGATCCAACTTTAGCGGCTAAGTATTGAAATCCGCTGCCGGGAGGTGAGAAAAAACTTTCCGTTCCGGGCCTATAAAATGCTCCAATCTCTGCGAAAACGGTTGTAACAGCACAGATAATGGCTGTTTGCCTGCTATTTGGTTGAATTAAGATGGCGGTTTCGGTACAATGTTAATAACAATTCAGGGATGAAGGGGGGCTAAACGAAAGCCGCGTATCAGGACGACCACGAATCCGAATGACCCGATTGTGAGGAGGGTGTCCGTTGGAAAGAGGAATCGTCAAAGGCTCAAACGGTGTTGTTTTTAACCGATTTACTCTTCTGGTTATTGCCTGCGTCCTGAGCTTCATCGCCGGCGCGGCTTATACAAAGGCCGGCAGGCCGATAACTATGCTTAGTACTACAGTGACCGAGACGCAAGCCGATAGTCAGTCGCTGATGAATGAATCTGATGTAAAGACTGAGCCTATACAATCCGCTGCTTTAGCTCTGCCGAGCAAGCCGGAAGAGCAGAAGGCCGAGGCGAAAAGCAATTCTTCCGACGAGTGGCGAATTGTGAAAATGCGTGTAACCGGCTACTGCCCCTGCCCGAAATGCTGCGGGAAATCTGCGGACGGCATCACGGCCAACGGACATAAAATCCGGCCCGGCGATACTTTCGTAGCGGCCGACAAAAGATACTCCTTCGGCACGGAAATGGTCATCGAAGGTTACAACAACGGACAAACCATAAAAGTCCTCGACAGGGGCGGGGCGATCCGCGGAAACAAGCTGGATGCATTCTTCCATACTCACCAGGAAGCCCTTGAGTGGGGCGTCAGGCACATCGATGTCAAAGTCCGCGACAAATAACGTCGGCGGTTACGGCCAGATTTGGTTTTCGAGCCACTGGTCTGCCAGTAAGGCAAAGTCTGCGAAGTCGATCTGGTTGTCGCCGTTCAGGTCGGCCGGAGTCATCAGCTTCTGGTCGAAGATGCCCGTACCATTAGTGGCGACATGTGCGATTTCCGGCTGAGTCAGGGCATAATCGTAGATGCGGAAGTCGTCGATCAGGCCATCGTAGCCGCCGTACCAGCCGAAGCCGATTTCAAATGAAGTGATTCCTGAAATGCGTGAGTCTGCACCGGTGAGGCTGTCATAAAGCACACCGTTAAGAAATATCTGCATTGTTCCGGCTTCGGCGTCTTTCGTGAAGGCCCAATGGTTCCATCGGCCCAGCCATTCGCTTGCATATCGGTGGTTTCCGCTGAGCCTGTTTTCGAAAGACCAGGGCCGGCCGCAATCCCAATTATACTCGCCGGGCCGCCTCCAGCAGCCAAGGTTAATTGCTATCGCGGGATCATCGCCGCCGTAGGTATAGTTCGAGCAGCAGAGCGTGTCGGTATGATGCTGCGAGTCTGCACCATATTGCCAGAAAGCGATGGTGATTGCCGTGCTGATTTTCGAGAACAAATTAGCGGCACCGGTTATTTCCACAGCGTCTTCGTAGCCGTCGAAGCTGATGGCCCGGCCGTAAACGCCCTGGGTATAGGTCGGTTTGCCTCTCGTCCGGCCGTGGGCGATGCCGGCGCTGTCGTTGGCGTTGTTCTCGAACTCGTACCAGGCTACCGGTGCGTTGGGAGCGGCCACGGGATAAATGTTGTATCCTGTATCGAGCCAGTTAAATACCATTTCTTCAAGGTCCTTGAAGTTTACGAGACAATCGCTGTTGAAATCGGCATTCGGCATGTTTTCTTCCAGGCATCGAGACGAGTATAACCTTATATCATCGAAGTAAACAGTGCCGCTGCCGCCACCGTACGGATTGCCTGCGTCTGCATAAAAACCGATCGAGATACTCTCGATATTGCTCAGGTCGATATCCTGCAGTTCCTGAAGCTCGATTCTCCAGGGCAGCCACGTTTCCTTCGCGATGTCGTTGGCGTCGCCGAAATATGGCAGGACGGTCTCGGAATTTCCATCGTTTAGAACAAGATACATCTGTGAAACAGTGTTATATGACCTGCCATAGAAGTACAGCTCCAATGCCTTTGCGCCAGTTGCCGCCCAGTCCTGCGGCGGATTAAACGTACGCACCGTCTCGGAATAGACAGAATTGCGATTATATGAGTATGAGTATCCCATTGACTTTTTGCTGCATTCGTGAGTCTGATCCGTCCAAAGATGAACGCCGACGTTTTTCCACGTGTCGTATATCCGTTTGTGATTGGGGTCGGTCGGCGGAAGGGAGTTGTACTGCTCGAAATCGTCAATAATCAGATGGTCGGTTGTTGTGAAGCTCCAGACTTTGCCGGGCCGGACATTTTGGTCGTTGACTTCGTCGATCCGCCAATAGTAAGTCGTGCCTAATTCGAGGCCGCCGGGATCGAATGTATTGGCGTCCTGCGGTTGCGGGGGCTCGCTCACAACACCTGCACCTGAAGCCACGGCGGCAAAATCCGTGCTTAGGGAGACCTTGTGCTTTCCTGCATATTGTCCCGGCGAGAAGCTTAGGGCTGCATCCGTCGGCACATTTTTTGCGCCATCGACGGGTATCGGATTGCAGGCGGCGTCGCCGCAATCGGTGCAGATTCTCGCTCGCACGTTGGCTATATCGAATCCGGGAGCTTCTCCGCCGGTGTCTATTCCGAGTATGCGGACCGCGCGAGGTTCGAATGGCAATACGATATCGGAGATGTCGAAACCTATCTCAGTCGGATCCACTCCACCGCCGGCGGTTCCGGAAGTCGCGATACCGATCAACCGCTCCCGACCGGCGCCATCTGTAATGAAAACCAGGGCCTGCTCACTCACAGGCCCCAATTCGATAAGCAGTATATCGTCATCCGGACCATCGATAATCGGGCCGCGAAACTGCACTTCGACCCAATGGTCCGGCGGCAAAGTGACTCCCGAAATTTCCGACGGGGGAGGGCCGACAAGCCACTTTTCCGGAACGACCCGAATCGGCCCTTCGTATCGACCCTCAGCGTCCATGCCTGTCCAACAGCTATCATCTGCGTCATAGGCATCGACCAGGTAACATGGATATTCGAATGTTTCCTCTTCCGCCGGGGCGACAGACCCGAGTGATAGAAGAAAATAAATAGCCGCCAGGATTAACGAGCAGCCCTTTTTCATGTCTTACCCTCCAGCCCCGGCACAGAACCGGCGCAGGAATTATCCATATCGATCCACCCCCTAATATCCAGAAGAAATTGTATCATTTTCATGCCTGAAATACAAGAAAAATGACATTGATACTACTATTGATTGCAACTGAACCAAAGGCACATGGAAAAAGCTTGATATGTGAGGGATTACTGTTAAACTTCCGGCGGTACATCGTTGTGCTTCGTTCACGAGACTTATAGGTAGGGCAATTGCAAAAGTCCAAAATGAGATATGAATAAAAGCTAAGGGAAGGAAAGGAACAAATCAATGACTGAATACTCAATAAGTCCGGCAGGTGAAAAATTTGCTACCCCTGAGGAAAACAATTATGCTGAGGAGTTAGAGCGTGTAGCGTCGCTGGCCGAAGCGGCACGTAACGAGGGCAAGGAAATTGTTGTCGTTATGGGTGTCGGCTTTGTAGGTGCTGTAATGGCGGCGATTATTGCCGATACTGTCGATAAGCAAACCGGCAAGCCGGGCAAGTTTGTCATCGGTTGTCAACGGCCCAGCGTCCGGAGCTACTGGAAAATTCCGCTGCTGAATCGGGGTGTCTCGCCGGTAAAGGCCGAGGATCCAGAGGTCGAGCCGATGATTGCCCGCTGCGTGCTCGATAAGAAGACACTGATCGCCACCTACAACAGCGACTGCCTCAAACTGGCGGATTGTGTGGTTGTGGATGTCCAGTGTGATTATACGAAACAAGATCTCGGCAACATGCGAACCGGCAAAGCGGAAATGGCGGCCCTTGAAGCGACAATCAAGACAATCGGGGGAAAAGTGCCGCCGGACTGCCTGACATTGATTGAGACAACCGTAGCGCCGGGGACCACGGAATTCGTGGCCTGGCCCATTATGAAAAAGGCCTTTGCCGCTCGCGGTATAGAGACCGAGCCGCTGCTTGCCCACAGTTTCGAGCGGGTCATGCCCGGCAGGCAATATGTCGCGTCGATTCGGGATTTCTGGCGGGTCTGCTCCGGCTGTAACAGCCAGGCCAGAGAACGCGTCGAGAAGTTTCTGCGCGAGGTACTGAACACCGAAGAATTCCCACTAACCGTGATGGATCGTCCGGTCGAGTCCGAGACGACCAAAATCGTCGAGAATTCTTACCGCGCTACAATCCTGGCATTCCTCGATGAATGGAGCCTGTTCGCAGAGCGCAACGGTGTGGACCTGATCAAGGTGATTAAGGCGATAAAAGTCCGGCCAACACACAGCAATATAATCTTTCCCGGCCCCGGAATCGGCGGATATTGCCTGCCGAAGGACGGCGGTCTCGGGTACTGGGCATATAAGCATATTCTCGGTTTCGACGATGATATATTCAAAATTACACCAACGGCTATCGACGTAAACGATACTCGCGGCCTGCACGTAGCAACCCTGACAAGAGATGCCCTTCGAAACATGGGCCGGCATGTGGCCGGCGCGACTATACTCCTGTGCGGAGCGAGTTATCGACAGGATGTCGGTGACACTCGCTACAGCGGCTCGGAAATTGTCGTTCGGAAGCTCACCGAGATGGGAGCCGAAATGCGCGTGCACGATCCGTATCTCGAACACTGGTACGAGCTGGAACAACAGGATACCTACCCGGATCCGGGACATTCCCGGGCACGGTTCTTCCGCAATCAGGACGGCCTGGTTAATCTCCGGATTCAGAGCGACCTTGCCGAATCGCTGGCCGGTGCGCAGGCAATCATATTGGCTGTGCCGCACGCCCCGTATCTGGAGCTTGATCCTGACAAAATCGTCGAATGGGCGGGCCCGCCGCCGGCGGTCATTGACTGCTTCGGCATATTGGATGACCGGAGAATCCGTCGCTATTTCGAGCTCGGCTGCGAAGTCAAAGGGCTGGGCCGGGGACACATCCAGCGAATAAAAGAAGAGGTCAAAAGAAGTAAAAAGTAAGTGGTAAGCCCCATCCTTGACTATTTTACTTATTTGCTTGTGGCTTCTGTAATGAGACCACGCATAAATTCAGCGGCCAGTTGTGCGTTTTTCTCTGCGTATTCGATGCCTGCCGTCTGGCCGTTCACAACCGGCAGCGGATGGCACAATTCATAGCTTAAATAGCCGGAATATCCGATCTCGTGCATTGCCTGGATGAATGGCCTGTAGAAGCTCTCGCCTTTTATTTTGCCGTCTTTGTCCCTTTCGTATTCGCCGCCGAAATGTGACAGGACCTGCAAATCGCCTACGGCTTGCGCCGCCCTTTGGATACTTTCGGGACTCTTGTCCGTCATAATCGGGGCATCCAGCGAAACTTTCAGGCTGGGAGAATTGACCTCGCGCACCATCTTCAGCACATCTTGATAATCCCGGATAACGGGGGCGTGGTTCTGTAATGCCAGGATAACGCCGGCCTCCCGGGCGTATCGTGCGCATTCTACCATGCCATCGCGGCACCAGGCCCATGTTTCCTCCTCGCTGAACTTCTCGTGCGTGTATTTCCAGATATCCTTTGCGATGGTATATTGTGCGACTTGCGGATGTTTCGTCACGCCCGGCCAGGCTAAAAACACTCGCAGCGTCCGAGCGCCCAAATCTCCTGTCATTCGAATCAGCTCTCTGACGTAGGCAATCTGGCACTCGCGGTATTCCGGAATCGGGCTGCTGAAATCGTTGTTGGCAGCGATTCCGTAAATTTCAATACCTTCTGCTTCAGCGATAGCGCGAAGCTCTTTGCAGCGTTTTGCCGGCCAGTCGAGTGGATTGCCGTGAGGACGTTTACCGTCGATCTCAATTCCTTCATAACCATACTTCTTGGCTCGTTTGATCACTTCCTCCGGAGTAAGGGCCTCTCCGCGATACCAAGTCCCAAGAAACGTGATGCTGTATAAGCCGACTTTTATATTCGACTTTTTCATTTGACTGCCCCGGGAAATGCTATTTAGATTTGCAATCAATCCCGCTGAAGCAGCCAGCGATGTGCTAATAAATTGTCTTCGATTCATTTCAGCACCTTCTTTCTCTATTAAAATTAATGTCTTATTTCTAAATTAAAATTAAATCTGCTTGTGCCATTTGGCCATGAGCAGGGTGATTTTGCCGTACTTATCCTTCGGCAGGGCGTTTTTCAGTATCTTGCGGATTTCGTGCATGGGGGTGCGCTGGGTTGTGTGCGTGATGATGATATGCTCGTTGTTCAGGTTGTTCAGCAGTGTTGCGAGTTCGTCGACGTGCATGTGTTTGCCTGCTTTGGCTCTGGTGGTGTGCTCGCCCTCGTAGAACGTACACTCGGCAATTAGAATTTTGCTCTCGACGATATATTTCAATTGCGAGAAATCGACGTACTGCGTATCGCCCAGGTAGGTGACAATGGGGAACTCCAGCGGATAGTCGATTTCAATACCCTGCTTTTTCAACTCGACGATTTGCGGGCCTGTAAGGCCTGTGTACTCGGGTTTGAGCTTTTTTCGCTTCTCGATGACGGAAAAACCAACGGAGCCTTTGCTGTGCTTCGTCGGAAAAATCCTTGCAATCAAATTGGGCTTGATCTTGTATTCGTCGCCTGGTTTGACGCCGACGAGGTTGGCCGGGATTATGTTGCCGTCCAGCTTCGACCATGCGTCGATGATCTGCTTCATCGGCGGCAGTAGATTGTCAGGGGCTAAGATCGTTCCCGCGGATATGCCGCAAAAATTCCGCTGGGACAGATAATATGCAATCCCCGCGGCGTGGTCCATGTGCCCATGCGTGAGCAGGACGTTGTTGATGGGGATGATCTGGTCGGGGGCTTTGCCCACGTCGAAGCAGACATCTAACTGTGGTAAAGCCACCACGGTCTCTTCGCCCGCGACCGAGTAGCCGATGATGTCCATCTCATCTATTTTTATATGTGCTAAGTTGTGACTGGCCATTTACAATTGATTACAGATTAAGGTCTCCTTCTTTTTGATTGTCAGAGTTTCACTTCATAGTAAATGCAGATAACGGTTATGTCAATTTGTTTTTGACATAGCCGTCGATACGTATACACTGGATTAATGAACAGCGTATTATGAATTTTAAATGAGGGCTTTGGAGCATGAAAATGAAAATCGTCAGAACATTCATGGCATTTCCTGTCTGTTTGATTATTGCGGGTTTGGCCGGCTATGTATTTGCGCAAGAAGTTCAAAACTCAGAGATTATCCCCCATCTGGATCGAGAAAAATTGCCCGGCAGGCAGGTCAAGATTGCGGCGATTTGTATCGGATTCGGGGGAAAGCACGATGTTAAGCTGAAAATGGCGATAGAGCATCTGCATACGGCAGGAAGGAACGGCGTGGATATCGCCTGCCTGCCGGAAGAATTCGCCGGCACAGAGGCTGAGCCAGTTCCCGGGCCAACCACTGAAGCCGTGGCAAAACTGGCAGAAAAGTATAACATGTACGTTATCTGCCCGATACGAGAGCAAGCAGGGGACGAGCAATACAACACGGCTGTTCTAATCGACCGCAAGGGCGAAATAGCCGGTTACTATCGGAAGATTTTTGTGTTTTGGGGTGAAGGTCTGCACCTGAGCACCGAGGGTGTGAAGGCTTTTGATACCGATTTCGGCAGGATTAGCATTCTGACGTGCTTCGACCTGAACTACCCGGAATTGTGGCGTCAGTGCGATGATTTGGATGTGGATATGGTTTTTTGGCCGAGTGCGTACGGCGGAGGTTCGCCGTTGAACGCTTATGCGATACTTTATCATTACTATATTATTCCGGTGGGAGCCGGTAATATCATCGACGTCACGGGAAAGACTTTTGAGAAAGTTGAGAAGCCCTGTCCGAAACAGTTCATCGCGACGCTGGATTTGGACAGGGCGTTTGCCCACCACGACTTCAACGATAAAAAGGTCGAGAAGATGCTTGCCGAGCACAACGATGAGATAGAGGTTGAGCGGAATCTGAGCGATGAGGATTTGGCGCCGTGGTGGCTGTTTAAGGCGGTCAAGCCGGGAGTCAAGGTGAGGGAACTGCTGAAGAAATACGGGATTGAAACGCTTCGGGAGTATCAGCATCGAAGCAGAAAGCAGATTAATGAAGCCCGTATAAAAGGCGAAAGAATATAACAGAATTGAGGACTTTGTTAATGCCTGACAAACGCAGTCACAGAGGGCCGCATCCGGCGGATGAAAAGCTGTTTGCTCCGGCGGCAATTCCCGATTTGCGGCTGGCCCTGGCCGACTTCTCGCTGCTGCTGACTAAAGGCTATGCGGACAAAAGCACGCTGAAACTCGTCGGCGACAGGTTCTCACTAACGGAAAGACAAAGAATTGCCGTCATGCGAAGCGCCTGCTCCGACCAGCAGCTTGCCTCTCGAAGCCAGCGCCGGATCGGGCTAAAGGATATTGCAGGCCAATCCATCGCAATCGACGGCTACAACGTATTGATAACCGTCGAGGCGGCCATGAGCGGCGGGATTATCTTCAAAGGCCGCGACGGCTGTTACCGCGACCTTGCCAGCATTCATGGGACCTACCGCAAAGTCACCGAGACAATTCCCGCCGTGCAGCTTATCGGCGAATTCTTAAAAGAGGCCGGAGTGGGCGAAGCTCTGTGGCTGTTAGATAGCCCCGTCTCCAATAGCGGCCGATTGAAAACGCTTATTCGAGAATTGGCCGAAAAAAACCGCTGGGATTGGGAAATAAAGTTGTCAGTAAGCCCCGACGCCGAACTGAAAAAAAGCGATGCCGTCGTAGCCAGCAGCGACAGCGTCATCCTCGACGGATGCTGTAAATGGACCAACCTCGCCGCCGAGATCATCACCCCAAAACTCCCCTCCGCTACCGTGATTGACTTTGGCCCCGAGGATCCCTTGAATGCCTCGAAATAAATAAGGTATCTTATGAAAACTGGAACCCCCCTCTTTGAGGAATTGGGTCTCTTATTATCTGAATAGTATAAATAGCAATAGCCATATGTAGGGTGCTACGGACAGGATCAAGATACCAACAGTTATGCGAATCGAATATCTTGGTTTCAATGACAAAACCAACGGAGCGAGTATTCCGAGGAACAATATAAGAACTATCGGTATTATCGCGTGAAGGAGTGCTGTCTTGTACATCAGGTGCGTCTGATAGCGAGTAAATCTGAATGAATAATCGTTTAACTCGGGGAGAATATCATGATTTATTGCTTCGACTGTGCTAAAAAACTGTTCGATTGTCGCACGAAATGCATTGCCCAATATCTTGTGCAAATCAATATCACGCTCTGTTAAGTCGTTCCGGCGAGCTACTTCGTCCTTGATTCGTGCCTCATCATATCGACGGAGGAGATCCTCTACCGACGCTCTCTTCTGTCGCCATAGCAAAGTCAATTCGAAATTGAGACTTCCCAAATCCCTCTGCCACTCCCGAGTCCAGTCTTTTCGCAGATCTGAGTACATGACACTTACGACTCCTGGAGATGTCTCACGCGAGCGTGTCGAATAAGGGTAGATATTTGCTACAAAGTTGATGAGGCTGACAAGCCGACTAATGCGTTGGCCATATTGAAAAGTATCCGCGATATTAAGGCCCGACGTGCTTAATATAGCTTCAATTCTTGGGTCAGGATTGTAGCCCAATTGATCGTAGAATGCCCTCACTATCTTGTGGATGTCGAGCTCGTTCGCGTCGAAATAATCCTTGACATCCAGTTCACAAGGGTCATGAAATGCCGGGATGGCCATCGTACGAGCGACTTTCAAACGCAAATCGTCCAGCCTGATGCTACATGTTTCTGCTTGCTGATAATAGTACATGTAGAATGCGAGAAAGACTGCGCATATTACGCTTAGAAATCGTCCATGTATGCCAGCTATCGTGCAGAGAAGAGAATTTTGCGTGTGATTGGGATCTCTACTTTTCATTATTGGAGATTCCATTCCTTTAGGTCTATGTTCGATTAATTCAGGGGGCACCATACTTACAACGGTTTCTTTCTGGATTTTTACCAAGGCTTATTTCTGCATTATCAAATCCATTTTTCCATAAGACTCAACAGTTCTTTGAAGTCTGGGCTTGTCAACATGTCCGTGCCTGATTGTCAAGTAATCCATTATCATATCGAGCGCTGTGGTGAAAATAGCCTGATCTCCCTGTCGTTACCAGAACTCAATATCGAATCGGCCTTCGTTATTGCTGATACGTCTGTATGATTCTTTAATTTCTCGCATCAGATACCATAAGCATCCGTTACTTTTTCGCTGCGGCAGAAATCATAGCATGGCACATCGCGCAAAACAGCCGTGGTTTTTAGGTTCAGTCATTCAAACGCCACGTTGGTTGCCAGCGCACTTCAAAGCCTTTGTCGGTGAAGGTTACCGGCAGCCAGAGGTAGCGCGAGTCCGGCAGGTCATTTTGGTTCCAGCGGTCTGCCATGAGGATAAACGTGCCGGGCTTGTCCGCCACCGGTAGGAAATACGTGCTCTGACCATGGAACGTGGTCTCGGCCTGCGGGCCGCGGCAGGGATTGCCCAGTTCCTTCCATGGACCCCATATCGACTCGGCCACAGCCGAACGCGCGGCATTGGGCGCCCAGCCCGTGCAGCCCGACGCCATCAGGTAGTATCGCCCCTTGTGCTTGAATACCGCCGGGGCCTCCATGGACCTTCCCTCAAATGCCCGCACGAAGCGCCCGGAGGGCTTGAGGTAATCATCCGTCAGCAGCGAGATGTGCATCGTGGCATTATTCTCCGAGGCGTGAAACAGGTACGCCTTTCCATCTTCGTCCTTGAACACCGTCATATCCCGGCTCATCGCGCCATCCGGACGGTAACTGCCGACGTACCGGAACGGGCCTTTGGGCGAACTGCTGGTTGCGACTCCGGCGTGCGACAATGCGTAATCCTGCGAATCCACGTGCATCCATAGAACGAATTGTTTTGTGGCCGCGTTGTACAATACCTTGGGCCGCTCCATTACCTTGCTTTTGTGCAGCTCGTGGTTGGGATCGTCCTGCACTGCCGGCAGGACGTTTCCCTCGTACTTCCAGTTGTACAGGTCCTGGGATGAATAACACGCAATCCCTGTTGTCTCCACCCGCGTTCCGCCCCAACTGCGGTTGATTTCCGGCAGCCAGGTCTTGCCGCTCTTGATCTCCCCGTACCAGTAATAGACTTTGTCGTGGTACAGGATTCCACCGCCGTGCGCGTTGATGGGCGCCCCGCTGGTATCGGTCCAGATTTCGCCCGGCTTAAACTCGGTGTGGCTTGCCGTCGCCGCCCATGCCGGGATGCACAAAATATGCCAGGCAATTAATGCTACGGCTATCATGCTGACAATACTTTGTTGAGATTTTGTTGTTTTCATATCCCTGTTCTATAGCTCCTTACATTTGTGCTGCAAGCGCCAAATCATTCAACTCCCAGGACCAAGTTCGCCTCTATTCCGAGATGAATCATATCATTTGGCAGTGGCCAAGTAAACAATCGGGTCAGACTCACCGGTCGGTTTTTCGAAGCTCCTTGGCATCTATTAAGTCTTGATGCCTGCCGCTGGCTTCTTTTGCTTTTATTAGATCCGCTTTTGATATGAAGGGGATGACCAATCCTTCAAGTTGTACCATTTCACGGTTTGCCCATGCCTTTTCGAAAGTAACACCAGGTATGGACATCATAACATCCAGTCGGAACGGAGGATTTCCCATCTGATAGAAATAACCCTCTTGGGCGAAATCGGACGGGACGAGGCCCTTGAGGGGCGCGCCAAATTCTCTCAGCGCATCATAAACCGCATTTGAGTTGTCCATATCGGTTGAGACCCACAGGTCCAAATCTTTTGTGAAATGGGGTTCCGTATACCTCATGACAGCATAACCGCCGACCACGAGATAGCGGACTTTATACTTTTCCAAAAGACTCAACAGTTCTCTGAAGTCTGGGCTTGTCAACATGTCCGTGTCTAATTAATAAATAATCTAATATCATCTCGAGAGCTGCATTGAAAATAGCTTGATCACCTTGCTGTTGCCAAAACTCTATATCAAACCGGCCTTCATCATCGCCGATCCGCTTGTATGATTCTTTAATTTCTCGCATAAGACACCATGTACATCTTATTATCAATCACTACAATAAAATCATAACACAACATAAGCGAAAAGTCAATGGGATCAGTAAAAAATCCACATCTGGCCTTCTACGAGCAACGAACAGATATTTTTGCTAATTAGTCAATGAGTTTTCGAATGGTATCGAGGCTTATCTGCTCAAGGGAATCGCAGATCAAATCAGCTTGCTGCAGGTTCCTGGCGTTCGTGGAATTTGTTACTGCGATGCATTTGGCGCCGGCGGCCTTTGCGGCCTGCACGCCGCTGGGGGCGTCTTCAATGACAACGCAATGAGCGGGGATAATGCCCATCCGGCTGGCGGCAACGAGAAAAAGCTCAGGATTGGGCTTTTTTCTTGTTATTTCACTGCCGGTAACGTAAACCATTTCTTGGTAGGGGATTTTTGCCGATTCCAGAATGGTCCGGGAAAGTTCGAGCGATGCGGATGTTGCAATGGCCAGACGAAAATCATGTCTCTGCAGCGCCCCATTTATCAGTTCGAGCACACCGGGGAAGGCAGGCAGAGCTTCCTGTTGAATTGCCTTTATCAGATACCGCTCGCGCAGTTTCGCCGCGTCTTTAACCTGTTCATCGGTCAGCATCAACCCGTGCGCATCGGCGCCCGCCTGAACGTACTTCTCAGCTCCTTTGCCTATGCCGGCATCAAAATCCTCCGGCCTGACGCCACTAAGGTCGAACATGTCCGTCAGGACCCTTATTGTGACTTTGGCGTTTACAGGCTCAGTATCGGCGATCACACCGTCAACGTCGAATATTAAACCGTATAATTTGCTCATAGCATCCATAATTTGCATTTTAATATGTCATATTGCTTTTTGCATTTTGTTTTTTAATATTTTTTGCCGCGTTTTCACGTGCCGCGCATTTATAATAGTGATGATAGCTGGG
>Ga0315288_10008297_pt1 | contig 13117 bp, 29 predicted proteins | sample YL17G11_20_MG_FD_203454 | JGI IMG/M metagenome (GOLD analysis project Ga0315288, IMG submission 203454) | Sediment microbial communities from Yellowstone Lake, YNP, Wyoming, USA - YL17G11_20 | ecosystem: Environmental > Aquatic > Freshwater > Lake > Sediment | place: USA: Wyoming | collected...
GTAGATTACATGAAAGTCGCTGCTCTATACCATGATATTGGGAAAATGTTTAATCCAACATGTTTTACAGAGAATCAGCTTGACGATGAAAATCTACATGATAAACTTGATCCAAAAATGAGTTATCAAATTATAACAAGGCATGTTTCTGATACAGCATTGATTTTATTGAATGATCCATTATTTCCAAGAGATTTAATTGAGATAGTTACACAACATCATGGAACAACTATAACCAAATATTTCTTTGATAAAGCTGGTTCGAAGAATGAAGATTCTTTCCGATATAAGGGAAGTAAACCAAAAACAGTTGAAGCAATGATCTTGATGATATGTGATCATATTGAAGCAAGAACAAGATCTGATATTCAAGCTGGTAAAAAAATAGCACCAAGTGATCTTATTGAAAATATTATCAATTATCAATTAAGTGATGGACAATTAGATGATGTTGTAATGAGATTGGGAGATCTTCAAAAAATCAAGATTGCACTCTCAAGAGAGTTAGAAGGAATCTATCAAAAACGTGTTGACTATTCCAAAGCAAAAGAAGAACAAATTACAAATAGGGCTTAGAGCCCCAGTGTCGAAATGGATACTTGGAGCAAACTCATTCTTGAGTAACTATTGCTTTCCCAATCCCATTTCGACACTTACTTTCGTGGAAAATTTAATTGACGGCGTCGCCAAATTGGCTAGGCATTGGATTGCAAATCCAACAATGTGGGTTCAAGTCCCTCCGCCGTCTCCAACTTTTAATGGAGTGTAAATAATGCCATACTGTGGGCTAACGAAGGCAGCTAAAAAACTACCAGAAGATTGCAGAGAAGCATTTAAAGATGCTTTTAAAGCAACAGGAAAAATGGATTTATATAGTGGATATTTACCACACTATTTTATGGTTATAAGACAGACTTTAGATGACAGAGCAAAATTATTACAAGAAGTCCATGATCAGTTAAAACCTTTAGACAAAACTAATAAAAAACTAAGAGAGCTATTTTTTAATTAAATTTAGGGTCGTAACTCAGCGGTAGAGTACCTGACTTTTAATCAGGGAGTCGCGGGTTCGATCCCCGCCGGCCCTACCATCTTTTTAAAGGAGTAATAAGTGAGTAAATATTCATCTTTAATATCTTCTGCAGCTTATGATTTAGGATGTGAAGATACAAAAGTATTTCCTGAAACAAAAAATAGCGATGTAAATGAAATTATTCCTGATAGTATTATTCCTTGGTTAAAGAAGAAAAAGAAAATGAAAGATAACTTAAATGAAAGCTAACTTAGGGGATAAAGTCAAAATAATAGAACCTGGACTATTATATTCAAATTATGATACAGCTGCAAAAATTATGGGATTAATAAAATGGAAAGGGTATGCAAACGATCTTGATAAAGATAAAGTATATTTAGTTTTAAATGATTTTGAGCATCATAAAAGCGGTAAAAGATTACTAGGAATTACAGATGGAAAAAAAGATTATATTATTGGAGATGAGGGAGTTATAGTTGTAGACCCAGGAACAATAATGGAAACTACTAAACCTGAAAAACCTATTGAAGTTCAATTCTTTGATATTAATAATCTAAGTTTATGAGAAATTGACTACTATTATTAGAACATATTCATAAATCTCCACTATTAATTTAGTGGGATAACAAAGTCAAGCTATATGCCTGACTAAAAAATGAAAGTGAGGAAATGTAGAATGAGTGAGAATTTGAGTGAAATGGTCGCCGAAGGTGAAGCCGCAGCTCCTGTCGTAAATGAAGAGACAGTTGCAAAGATTGCTGCAGAAGCAAATCAGCTTATTGCAGAAGAGATCCAAAAGCAAATTATTGACTTTGCCAAAGGATTGAGTGAGGATGTTAAGACAGTTGCTCATGGTAAAACAGTATCAATTAAACTGAAGAACAGAAATTTTGTTTATTTAACCAGAAGCAAAAAGAGCACCCCGTTGAAAGTACAAATTAAAAACGGGAAAGATTGGACAGTTGTAGCTTTAGATATAAACGCGGGATTCGAAGGTTTGAAGAAGGTCATTCAAGACTCCTTCAATGCTCTGCAATAATTTCGAAATAACCTATCAAGAGTTTCCGCCTATCTACAAAAGAACTGTAAATGGCGCCATTCAACAATGGCAAATAACGGTCAAAGATAGAACATATTTTGTGACCGAAGGTTTGGTAGGCGGAAAACTCACCACCTCTCTCCCAACCGTATGCCACGGGAAAAACACTGGAAAGAAAAATGAAACAACACCAGTCTCCCAAGCATTCAAGGCAGCAGAGGCTCTTAGAACAAAAAAATTAGAATCTGGATATAGGGATTCAATTGATGATATTGATATCCCTGATTACTTTAGAGTTATGCTTGCAGCTAATTATGATGATTATAAACACAAAATAAAATATCCTGTTTATTATCAACCCAAATTAGATGGAATTAGATGTGTAACTAGCAAACCAGGAATGATTTCAAGAAATGGAAAACCATTCAGGTCTGCTCCACATATCTATAAAGAGCTTGAAAATTTCTTTTATATTGATGAAACTTTTAGATTTGATGGGGAATTATATTGTAACAAACTAAAAAATGATTTTAATAAGATTGTCTCATTAGTTAAAAGAACTAAACCAACTAGTGAAGATCTTATTGAATCAAAAAAGATAATCCAGTATTGGATTTACGATTTCCCATCAAGCGATAAAAAGTTTTCAGAAAGATTTAACGAATTAACAAAATTATTATCTACTATTAACCGTACATCATTAGTTTTAGTTCCAACGTATAGAGCTGATAATGAAGAACAGCTAACAAAAGCGTTTGAATTATTTCTAGAAGATGGATATGAAGGGCAAATTATTAGAATAGATGCTCCTTATGAAAACAAAAGAACTAAAATATTATTGAAACGAAAAGAGTTCATTGATTGCGAATTTGAAATATGTGATGTAATAGAAGGCGAAGGAAATAGAACTGGAACTGCTGGATACTTTATATTAAAATTAGATAATGGAAATACTTTTAGAAGTAATATAAAAGGTCCATTTGATTATTTAACGGAATTACTTTTAAACAAAAGACAGTTAATTGGAAAATTAGCGACAGTTAAGTTCTTTAACTGGACACCGGATAAAGTTCCGCGCTTTCCATATGTAATACAAATTCGAGATTATGAGTGAGGTAAAAAATAATGTTTAAAGAGATTCAAAGAATTATCTTAGAGAGGTGCGACCAAATAGTATCAAGAAAAACAATGCTCAAAGATCTAGACATGGATTCCCTTGATAAAATGGAACTCCTGATGGATCTAGAAGATGTACTAGACATTAACATTCCAGAAAACGTATTAAGAGAAGAATTAACATTGCAAGAAATAATAAATCTCAGAGAGACATCATTCTCTAATGTGCCTCAGAAAGCCAAACTAAAATAAACAAGAAAGGAATTAAGAAATGAAAAAACTGTTCGCGCTTTTGATCATTGCATTTGTCATGGTAGTTGGTTGCGCTGGTGGAAAAGGTAATGTAGTTGCTACAGGTCCCTGCCCTATTCCCGCTGTTCCTGTGGTAGCTAAAGCAGTTCCCGCCCCTGCTCCAGTTGCAGCTCCTGTTCTAAAAGAGCTCATCGTTTATTTTGACTTTGATAAGTCAGCTTTGAAAGATATGAAACCTACTGAAGTTGCTAAGATGAAGGATCTTGTTGCATTCTTGAAGGCCAATCCAGGAGTTGAGGTCAAATTGACTGGACACACCGACTGGTACGGGTCTGATAAATATAACATGAAACTTTCGGAAAAGCGTAACAACACGGTTAAGACCTATTTGGTTGACGGTGGTATTGGTGCCACAAGAATCAGCACACTTGCTAAAGGCGAGAGTGATTTGATTTCAAAGGAAATTGCAAAACTCAATAGAAGAGTTGTGGTAATTCAAATAAAGTAACTTTCCTGGATGGCTTTCTGGGATTTGAATGAGAGGGGCATTAATAACCCCTCTCATTTTTTTTTAGAACAAAATAAAAATATCATTCCTTTAAATATAGATTCCAGAAGTAGGAGACTATCTATGAAAATAATAAAAAAAGGAGGTGATATTCTATTCAATATTTTAAAATTTATAGCCAAGATTTTTATTAAAAGAGACAAATCCCAACACAAAGGGAATTTCAACTATGCAATCGGGAGACCGATTCTAAAAGGAGTAAAATCTATGATGGAACTAAATGTAACCAATGAAGAAAAAATTCTTGTTACTTGTAATCCTGTAACTTTAGCCGGAAACCCAGTAGTTTTGGATGGCCCAATTGCTGTAGCAGTACAAAATGGGGATGGGTCTTTTGAAATTCAGCCAGATGGAAAAAGTGTATTTCTAATTTCAGGAGCTCTTCCTGGAGATACAACTTACACTATTCAAGGTGATGCAGATCTTGGGGCAGGGATAGAAAATATTTCAGATGTTATTGTTCTTCATGTTGCTGGAGCTAAAGCAGCTTCTTTTGGTCTAGTAGCTGGAACACCAGTACTAAAGTAAACTAAATGGGGCATGGATATTATTTTATCTGTGCCCCATTTATTCTATCATGTAAAATGGTATTAGACTCTTTTAATGCAGCCAGAGCATTTTCTAATCCTGCAATGGTTTCCTCAAGTTTATCACTTTTTCCCTCTAGTTTCTGATATTCTTCATACTTAACCCACTTTCCTTCGATAGTTAGATATTCTTTAGCATTTCCACATGGAAAATCATATCTCTCAATCATCGTTTTACCTCTCTTTATCTAATATTTTTCTTTCTTTTGAAACCCTTCTTTAACCATTACTTCTGCAAAATCTCTACCATCAGGCATTGCAATTATAGCACTATATCGTCCATAAACGCTCATATCCTTATTTGTTTTTATAACTACATCCTTATTCAATAAAAGTTCTTTCGCCTTCCCTGAGGCGGCAGAACCATGTAGAGCTTCACTCTCTGATTTAGGTTTAAATGTTTCAGGTGTATCAAGATTCATAACTCTTAATCTAATTTTGAATGTCATATAAAAACCAAGATCAACAATTGCATCCATTGTATCACCATCAACTACATTAACAATCTTTGCTTTATAAGTATACACTAATTATCCTCCTTCGCATAATCTTTATAAAATGGAAAAAAATCTTCTAATTTATAATCTTTTATTTTATTAGTATCTATTAAAAAATCTGGGTCATTTATATATGCTTGACAGTTTTTGCATTGGCATGGATGGTTAATTTCCCATGTATCAGTTCCACAAGGATTACCTGTTATTTCACATCTAAATACAGGTACAGGTGGGTTACATGATTCACACCCATATGGTTGTCTGCAATCAGACATCATACTTCCACAAATTGAACATTGACTTGGCATTACCATTTACTTTGTGCCTTTCGTTTCTTTATTTCACTTGACATTTGTGTTCTTAATGCTGATATACATGGATGCTTTATTCTACCAGTTCTAAATCCTGACCCCACTAAATAATTCATAACAACACGAATTTTATCATTATCAGTCGTTGCTATTGACCCTAAATATGTTCTGAGTTTTGAACAGCATTGTTCAGGATGTTCTTTCCATTGACCTAAAAGACTTTTCCTGACTGTTTGCCATGCATCATCTCTTACTAATTTATTTTTTGGGTTTTCATCTGACATATTATACTCCTATATTTTTAAATTCCCTCTTGGAATTATTACATTCACATTATCAATTATAACCAAAATATTTTTTGGCCCTTTTCCGTTTGAAACTATATGAATAAATGCTTTTTTATTTTGATATGGCATTTGGGATTGAGCTGTTTTTCTGTAATGCACAACAGCTCGCATCCCAAATTTAGGCCATTTTATCATTTTATAAATTCTACTCTACTAAACCATCCTCTCGCAAATTTTTCTTGAGTAGGCGATTTTGTCATATATTCAAGATAATGATTAGCTTGTAATATATTTAAAATCTTATATAAAAGTTTTTCCTCGCCATTACCTAAAATAATATCCAATGCTTTTATAGTTTTGTTTCCGATTTTTCCATCATCCACTAAATCAGAAAATAACTGTCCATTTTTATTTAAATAATTTAATGCTTGCTGCAAGAATTTAGATGATCTTCCAGTGCCCATATTTACCCCTGTATCAAACATTTCATTTGCAATATTTTGACTAGAAAAAGTATCTAACAAATATACATTCCAAAAATTAGTTTTATAAAATTCTTTTACTGCCTGTTGCAATTTTTCATCCGCCGCTAAATCTTTTTTAAACGTAGGACTTCCTTTGTGCCCATCAACCAACGCCCATCCATTCCAATTAGGATGATAATTTCTAGCTACACCTTTATATGTTTCACCACCAACATCATCGGGATCATTTCCATATCCACCCTCATTTGCCATCGTTATCTGGTATGCCTGGTAAAAGTCTGCCATCTATATCCTCCTCAATATCAGATAATACTTCATATTTCTTTAAAGCATTAGCTCTGACAAGATTATTTAATACTTCACCAATAGTTTTTCCTGTCATCCATTTATACAATGGACATGTTTCAACAACTCTATCTTTTTTAACGATAACCCCACCACATCCGTATTTAGTATCTAGATAATATAATTTCTCATTCATTTATCCATGAATCCTGTTCAAAATCCCAATAACATCTAAACGAATCTTCGTCTGAATGTGTAGTTGATGCTTCAATAAAATCACAATCGTCTCCAATTGACATAAATCTATGTCTTGTTCCTGGTTTTATTCTAAAAGAATCACCTTCCATTAATAAAAATGTTCTTATAACATCATCTATTTCTACCTCAAGTTTAAGTTCACCACTAACAATAAAAAATGTTTCATCCTTTTGTTCATGATAATGAAACTTTCCTTTTGAAGACCATTTTCCATCTTCACAATGCAAAAGTTTCATACAATATTTATCATTATTTTCAATCCATCTTTCATATCCCCAATCTTTAATAACAATATTTGGGTGAGGATACATTTGTTTTACATCTTGAGATCCTATCATTAGCATATATCTCCTCTTCTATATAATTTTCTTTGTTCGAATAAATGTTGTTTTATAAAATCATCTGGTTGAATAGATAAATCATCTATATAAATATCAGCTCCAGGTTTTGAACAAATCTCATGATATTTAACATTCCATTCATCTAATTGCTTTTTAGTAAGATCACTTCTATCAGTTTTAGAATACATTCCCCTTGCAGTATAAATAATTATTTTATTCCCTTGATCATATAATCTATTAATAATTTCAGTCATTAATCTATATGGTCGAGCTAAATGATAGTTACCGTCCTCAGTTTTAGTACAAATTGTTCCGTCTAAATCAAATGCATAAACCATATTAAATCCTTTCGTAGTTCACTGAAGTTAACTCTTTCAATTTATTCAAATAGTCGGGATGTTCATCATGATTACATCCCTTTTTAACACACCAATCAGTTATTCTATTGCTTAATCTCATAAGTCCACAACGGACACAAACTGCTTTATAATACATATTTTTATGGTTCTGGAATTTGTGAGCTTCGAATTTCATCTTCCAATTTCCTGTTTTTTCTTGCTAGTCTTTTCTCACGATAATATTTTAACCATTTACTCATATTCCAGCGACTTTTATTGTGTTTATATTCTTTTTTAAATCTCATCCTCAAATTACCTGTTTTCTAATTTATGATACACATTTGTTCGGTTACATGGGGTTATGATACACATTTGTTCGGTTATTACGTTTCTATAATATTTCCATCATTATCCAGACGTTCAATAGATTCTAAATCTCCACCGCATCTCCAGTAATCATTACCTCCATCAACAAATATAGCTCCACATTTACATGATACAAAATCATGTCTATATTTTGATTCGATAATGTCACTACACTTTTTACATCTCGCTCTATTTTTAGTTTTCACATTCCCTCTTTTAAATATGAGGTAAAGTATTGATAATAAAATATAGTTCTTGCTTACATGAAGAATGCACCATAAAATCACCGAATAAGCTTGAAATAAAACACTTATCAATATACCAAAGAACTGCAATGCCTTCTACGCATCCTCTTTTTACTGCATCATAATGTTCTTTCAATTTATCACTCATATAACCACAGAAATTTCTTCCCCCTTGAATTGTTCCATTTAGAAATCCAAGAGCTTTTGCTTCATCACCAATTGAAAGTACAGTTGCATCTAGATCATTTAAATTAGCATCACATATTAATGAAATAAATAATGGCCATCCTTCATATTGATATTTTCTTACAATCAACGGACTCCAATTTTTATCCAGCAATCTTGTTGATGTTGTACTATCATCTCTTACCAATCCTGCATTTGCATCTTTTCCCATGTCTATCATTTCTCTATTCCTTTCAAATTTACTCCATTTAGGAGGGTATACATCTGGAAAATGAACACATGTACTCACTTTAAATTTCCCTGAATAATTTGACTTCAATTAAAAATTGTTTTACATCTTTTTCCCTATCAATTTGTATATAGAATTTTGTTCTATTTTCATCAAGTTTAATCCATATTGCATCAGGAAATCTTCCCAGTACATCTTGTTCCTCAATATAAGATTCTGCTGTTATTTCAATTACTTTTTTAACTTTCATTTTAAACTCCTAAAAAATATTTTGAAATATAAATACCAAGCACACTTCCAAATACACTTCCTACAATATAGCTAAAAAATATAAACACGTTATTTGTTGTAGTAGCAATTCTTCTAATAACCAGAAAGCTCAATGAGGTTAATAAGACATCAGTTATTATTGTCCAAGGAATATTTGCTTGAGCAACTGCTCTATAATTAAAACACCACCCACAATATAAAAAAAATTGACATATAAATAACTCAAAACATATCTTCGCATTTTTCGATCTACTTAAACTCATTCGCATATTCCTTTTATAAAATTATTTCACTGGCAAATCCCCTTCATTATATAATTTCTTTCTTAATTGTTCAATCTTTTGAAGATCATCTTTACCAACTAAATCCATTGAATGTGGTTGTCTATCATCTTCTCCTATCTTTTTAGCTTCATAACAAAACAAAGCAATTGCGTTCCAAGCTGCATGAGCTAAATGATGAAGCCCACTCTCAGGATCATATTTCTCTCCGCGTAACCATTTATAAATATGCCTTAACATTGGCCCAATAACTTTTCTCCATTGCATACCTTTCCACCAATTATCAGGATCATACTTATAACAACCATAAGTATAAACCAAAACAATTTCATGTAAGGCATATGGGGGAATCAAATCATATCTTGGTTTTCCAGAATCAAATCTAGCTGCTGTTTCTTTTCCCAATTGAGATTCCTGAGTTTCATTTCTAGTAAAAATAGTAACTGGAGTTACAGGTTCCATTTCATTATCCTCATGCCACATTCCGCCTCTTCCAGACATATTTTACCCCTCTAAATTAATTCCACAGTCTCTACAGTGCCCTTTGATAATTCTATGTGCCATTGTATCAGGAGTTAAATCTTTATGTGTACATAAGTGACTATAAATTCTAAATGAAAGATCGCTATTATTTAATAGATATCTAGCTGAAACATCATAGAAACTAAATCCAGAAACTACAATTTCTTCAATTCCTGCATTAATAATTTCAACCAAACATGGGGTACATGGAATTCCACAATCCATATATAAAGTACACCCTTTAGTTTGAATACCAAGTCTTGCTGCATTAATCAAAGCATTTCTTTCAGCATGACCAGCTACACACCATTGTAATCCTTGCCCAGATTTATACCCCATAACATATCTAGGGCATCTTTTAATGTTATTCGGATCATCAGGATTAGCATGTTTAGATTCTAAATAATTTCTCATTTCTTCATCAATCTGATATCTTTCTCCACAGTGAGGAACTCCTCTAGGAGGCCCATTATAACCTTCACATATAATAGTTTTATCTTTAACTAATAAGCAACCAATTTGTCTTGACATACAGCTACTATTTTTAGAAACTGCTGTAGCAATATCAAAAAAGTATTTATCCCATTTTAGTAGTGATTTATTATCAGACATGATACTTTCCTTTCTTATTAAAGATCCCCATACCCACTAAAAATTTCTTTCAAATCAATATCAGATCCTTTTAACAAAGTAATAATATTTTCTTTTGTAAATCCAAGTAAAGGAGCTTCTAATTTAATAGGTTTTGGTCCATTAACTTCTAACACTTTATTAACTCTACCAAACCATTCTTGTTTACAATCTGGAAATTCATGAAGATAATCACTCCAATCAGCTCCATGCCAAATTGTATCAATACCCATATCTTCAGCAATAGAAGCAGCAATTGAAACAAACATAAGATTTCTTGAAGGAACATGCATGGTGTGAACCCCTTCAAATCTTCCTTTTGTTCCATTTCCAGTTAAACCGCTAGTGATTCCTAAGTTATTCAACATAACAATACGATAAGGCAAACACTCTCTTTTCAAATATCTTTGAGCAAACTCTAATTCTTCTCTATGTAACTGTTGATAATCAATTAAAACAAATAACGGATTTTTTCCTAAATCTTTGGCTAATAGAGCCATTAACATACTATCAGCTCCACCACTAAATAGAATTACTAAATCAGGTTTTACTTTTGACTCTTCATTACAAGTGCAAACAACTGCGCCATCTGCGCCACATTTATCACAAGACATTTTCGGAATACTCCTTTCAATTTTAGTATTTTGTTCCAAATTTCAAGGTTATTTTCTCATTTAAAAGTTCTCATTTCTATATATATTAATATCTAAGATAGATAATTCATACCAACTATTACTTACAGGGAGGGAGATTTGAAACAGAAAAAAATTACACGAAAAGATAAGATAGTTGCATCAAAGGTTATTCAAATGAAACCGGAAGTACAAACTCAACCCGAGGTGGTGGAACAATCCGCCCCTCAAATTCAGAAGGAGGAAGTTATGCCCGAGGAAGCGAAGAAAATCGAAGAGCCCAAAGTCGATGCCCCGAAGGTCGAACCCAAGGTCGAAGCTCCTGGTTGGTTCAGCAGAAACTGGAAGTGGGTGGTAGGTGGTGTTGGTGTTGGCGCCGCGGCAGTAGCGGTAGCCATCTACATCGCAACCGGCAAGGAAATTCCCACTCCGGACCAGATCTCCATTCCGGATCAGGTCTAAGTCATCGAAATTGAAAGGTTCTCCTTAACTGGAGGGGAACCTTTCAATTTTTTGAAAGGAAAAAAATGGGAGTTGGAAGAGAATTCTGGAAACAGGGGTATGACCATGGTTCTATTACAAAACAGTTAGATTTCATATCTTTAAATTATAGTGAAATGATAAAAACAATTAGAATTATTGAAGCTCAAACTCAAGAAACATATGATAAAAAGCTTAATGCACATAATGAATTACAAAAACTAAGAGATGTTTTAGATTCAGCTAAAGCTAAAAAATTAAAACTTCCCAAACAACAATTGATGGATCTTGAAGCTCGAATGGATGAACTTGAAAAAATTCGTGAAGAAAACGATCTTATATATTTAGATGGAAAACCTTTACGATACGATGAAGTTGTAGCATTAATCGAAAAATATAAATTGTTTATGAAACCACTGAATAAAATTGATAATGCAATCAGACTTCCTATCGCTAACTTTGTAAATTCTGGTTTAACTATTCTATTCACACCAATATCTAAAATATGTGATTGGTGTAACTTACCAACAATAAAAGAAATTACAAAGGATATTACCGAATCTATAACTGATTCGATTAAAAATCCGTAGTAGAAAAATAGGCGTTCAGTCTCCCCTCCTAGACTGGGAGCCTATTTTTTGCCCACAACTCTATATTTTTTTTGCAAATATTATCAAATGAAAGTTCATTATTAACAGCATATGAAACTTGTTCTTTTAATATTTCATAATTATTCATTGCAAACTTTATTCTGTTTACTATATTTTTTTGATTAACTTCTATTACCCCTTGTTGTTTATAATACTTTAATAATCTTGTTTCTTCACTTACTATTAGTGGAGTTTCGCTCATTAAAATTTCAGTTGAAACTCTTGGACATCCATCTTGTAAATTACTTAAATTCAATCCAAATTTACTTCTATTCAAAAACATATTCAATTGTGGTCTATCAACTTGACCAGCGAAATGAATATTATTTATATTATGTTCTTGACATATTTTTTTGCCAACTTCATTTTTATTTCCGCAATGAACTATCTTTAATGTTTTTAAATATTCATCATTTGCTATTAAATTTAGAAAATATTCTTGCCCCTTATAACGAATTTGCTCAAAGTGACAAGGCCAACAAATATCCCAATTTATTTTAAAAAGATCAGATTCTAACTTTTGAAAAACAGAAGGAGATGCAGTTTTATAAAATGGTAATATAGTAACATTTTGAACAACATCACGTTCATCCTCAACCAAATATACATCATACTTACCGCCCCATTGACTAAATGTTCTTCTACCAGCTCCAAGGTACAATTTCAATCCAAAATGTTTTGGATTTAACTTAGTAGCTTCATCATATTCTTTAAATCCTCCTCTCCAGAAAGATATATCTGGAGCAGAATAATAAATAGTTTGATTAAAATTTTTTACCCATTTTTGAATATATTTCTTACCATTAATATTAAATACTATATCCTCTACTTGATTACTTGATAATCTCCAAATTATAACCTCATCAAAATAGTTGTTTTCTAATAACCATAAAGGAAATAGCATATAGAAATCATGACATGCTTCTTTAAACCATTCTAATTTATGAAAAGGTTCAGAATGATAATATTCTAAATTTCTTATATTCGATCTGAATAACCAAAATGTTTTCATATATTTTTGTTCCAAAAATATTTATTTAAATCTAATAAATCTATATATATTAATGTTTGGGACGATTCATATTCTGGTGTATCTTACCTACCAGGAATCGTTAACCTAAAAGGTGAGCGTGTTTTCCTGCGCGATACAGGATAGGAATGCGGGTACCCCACTAGCCACCGGCCAGGGTTAAGCGCATTTCCGAAAAAAGAAAAAAAGGTGGCATATA
>Ga0315288_10008301_pt1 | contig 13116 bp, 13 predicted proteins | sample YL17G11_20_MG_FD_203454 | JGI IMG/M metagenome (GOLD analysis project Ga0315288, IMG submission 203454) | Sediment microbial communities from Yellowstone Lake, YNP, Wyoming, USA - YL17G11_20 | ecosystem: Environmental > Aquatic > Freshwater > Lake > Sediment | place: USA: Wyoming | collected...
AATATTAAAGGTATTATTATATAAATTAGTCCCAGTAGTTAAACAAAAATTTGCGTATTTTACAATAAATCTTTCAATGTACGGATACAGTAAATGTACTTTAAATAAACTAAAATATATAGAATTTTTATTCGGTAATCTATAAAACAATGTTTCACTCCAATCTGAACCGATATAAACAGAATATTGCTTCCGCTTAACAATACTCAAGATCCCAACGAGAACATTAGAATAAGAGGGTAAAAACAGAACAAGATAATTACAACGCTTTATTGTATTATATAATTTTATTAAATTATTTATCATAAAAAATGTTCGGTGTAATTTACCAGAAAAACCAAGGTAATATAATTTAATAATTTCAATATTTTTTTTATTAAAAGAATATTGATAAATACATTTACCATTAAAATAAATATTGGAATCTTTGGGAGCTTCGGAAGCGACATAATAAACCCTATTAAAAAAAACTGCAACATAATCTATTAACTCACCGATACTCCTATTTACATAAGTTATCTTATTATTAAAACCGACCGATGAATAAGTTATAAAAGCAATCGATTTTTCACGAAAAGAATTCATATATTTTATAATTTTGTATTATTTAATTTATTCATAACAATATTAAGATTTATCACATGTTTCAATATACATTTGATCGATATTCGAAATCATTTTCTCGATAGAATAATTTTGTATTTTTTTAATATTATTTAATGAAAATATTTTTTGTAGTTTTTTATTGATAAGAAGTGTTTCTATAGCTGAAACAATTTTATCTGGTCTGAAAGGAGGAATAAGAATTCCATTTACACCGTTATCAATCAAATCAGATGTACCACCAACATCTGTAGCAATAATTGGCTTACCCATTAACATCGCTTCCATGATGGCGTTTGACATACCTTCTGCAGAAGAAGCATGAAGAAAAATATCAAAACCCTTTATATAAGGAAGAACATTTTGAATTTCACCTATATGTGTAATGAAATTTCCGATGTGATAATTTTCTATTAATTGTTGAAATTTTTTCTGATCACCTCTACCTCCAATAAATACAAAATGAATATTCCTTTTTACTTGAAATAATATTTTTGCAGCTTCAATTATATCATTATATCGTTTTTGTTTAACAAAACGTCCAACAGAACCGATAATAATATTGTTTTTATCTTTCAAATTTTGAATCAATTGAGGTATTTCTAATTTATCAATATCCTCTTTAAGATCAATTCCATTGGGTATTATTTTTATTTGTTTGTATACTTTACAAAATTTTTTTATTTCTTTTTTCAATGTATAAGAGTTTACCAGTATTGTATTACATAATCTATAAATAATTTTATTAATAATAAAATGATATTTTTTATGCCAAAAAAATGTATTTCTTTCGCTTACAATAAAATTTGATTTTCTATAGAATATTTTAATTATGCTAGTAATAAGATTGGGTCTATATAGCCACGAATGCAGAATGTGAGCATTTTGTTTTCTTACGTACAGAAGAAATTTAAAAATAGAAATAATACTCTGAGGATGGAAAATAGATTTTTGAATTGGGAAATAAGTAATGGGTATGTTATTATATTTTAATTTATGATCTAAATCATCTAATAATATAATATTAAAAGTATGTTTTTGGTATAAGTTATTAATAATATATGACAATTGCTTTTCAGCTCCACCTCTACTGAGGTTATTGCAGACCATAAGAATTTTCATAAATATTTATAGTATGTTTCAATTATACATTATGTAAATATATGCTGAAGGTCCAAATATTTTACTTAAAATTTTATGTAATTTAAAATTGAAATATTTTATAAAAATGTGATACCCAGTATAAAATAAATTGTTACTAATAACAGAAATGTCTTGGAATTTATAATTTTTGAAAAATTTCAACCAATATCCCCTACTAAACAATAATATTTGCGTTAAAGCATTACCATGCGCACCATGTCTTGTGGGAAATATAAGTTTATTAAATTTTGAACATGTTATAAATCTATAGTCAATGGGTTTATCTTTATTTAATTCATTCTTTGAATAGTGTTTGATTAAACGAACAACAAGATTATGATAATGTGTCACAATAGTCCATATACGCAACCATGATGAAGGCATAATAGCAACAACTTTTCCGTTCGGTTTTAAAATCTAATAATTTGTTTCATTGTTATATCTAGATTTTGAATATGTTCAAATGTATTTGAATAAAATTTTACATCAAGATCCACAGAACCAATCGGCATATAATTACATTCATAGATGATTACTGGATAATATATTTTAGAAAATCTTTTAAACTAATATTAAATGATAATATTTAACATCCTCAAGAAGACAATTTTTTGGCTTGTAGCACATTATTTTTCCCAATTTCTAAAATTCTTAATCCCCTTTAAATTGATTCTCAACACGGCTTATTTCGAACAGTTATATTTTTTCTTTTAGGTTATATATTGAATAAACAATAATATATTAATAGAATTAATTCTATAATTTATTGTATCGTGATGTGTAATAATCATTTTTATTAAATAATATAGCTATTAATGGCCATATGAAAAAAGTTGATATTCCGGTAAATCTATTACCAAAAAGATCACTTATTACATAAGTAATCATCATAAAAAATATTCCTTTCGCGTAGAGATCTTTAATTTTATATGCTAATGTAAATGAAACTTTACATATATATATAATAATAGTTAAATATAAAATTAATCCGACGAGACCTGATTGAGTAATTATGTGGAGATAATGGTTATGTGCATAAGTTTGTAAATCTGGAATATTGTATAAAGAAACATTATAATTTAGATAGGACGAAAAACCGGATCCGAATAGTATACGAAAAATTCCACCTTCTAAAATAAAATTTAAAGCGCTCATCCATAAAGGGATACGACCGCTCGAAATAATAATCAAATTCCTTGAGTAATATGCATTTATTAATAATTCAGTTTTTTTAAAAAAATTTAAATTTAAAATGTAATAAGTAGTATAATATATTATTACTAAAATAATACTTATAGAAATAATATAATATAGTTTTTTTCTTTCCATTAAAATATATAATATATATGTTATTATAAATGCTAATATTGCTCCTCTTGATTGTGATAAAAATATTGCAAGTATAAAAAGGACTAATATCAAATAATTTGGAAATATTTTTAAATTTCGTTCTTTATATATTATCAAAAAAATTAACATTGATGCATATAATGATCCAAAATTGTTTGGATTAACTCCAAGTATTTGGGGTCCCATTTCTACCGATAAATTACCCGAACAATAACAATAGATAATTGTAGATATACAAATAATAGATAGAAAAAATAATATTGTAGAAATAAAAAATTTTAAATATTTAGATTTAAATATAATTTTTATTAAAAAGAAAATAATAATTGGCATTATAAATAAGAAAATAGAAAAAAAACCTGTCTCGGTAGAATATCCAAAAAGGTTAATTTCATTAAAAATAATATAAATAAAAAAATGCAATAAATATAACGAAAGCATAATAATAAATAAATTTTTCAATTGAAATATCATTTTCCAATTTGAATATGCGCTGATAAAAATAACTAAAATCATGTATATTAATAATAAGGCATAGTTTCTTTGTGTTATGATATTAATAATTAAACCGGAGAATGAGAAAAATGCAAACATGATAATTAACTGAATTTTACGCTGTATTTTACCCAATGCAAAGAAAATAATACATAAAGTAGAAATAATAATTGCTGAGGGATTAATAAATTTAATAATGATATTCACATGAGATTTTTGTTATTATTATCAAAAAATAGTACATAAAAAATTATCTTACGAATTTGAAATAAGTTAATATATATGTTTTTCAAAAACAATCCAATCTATATTCTCGTAACTTTTAATAAAATTCATTATTGATACAATATTGGCTGCATTATATTTTTTGTTAATTAACAATGCATCAACACCACCTTTTATAAAAATGTTTGCAATATGGCCACTGTTGTTTAAATTATCCCTTAATAATATTCTATTGAAAATCATTGCACCAGAATCATGTGGAAAAGAAAATATTTTTTTATTAACAAAATAAACAAATGAAGGAGATGCAATTTTAGGTAGAATTGCAACAACAGTACTGTCACTTTTTTCATTAAGATAATTATATACATCATAAGTGGTTTGAGGTATTAAATTTTTCCGATACTGTATTATAACATAATAAAACATTATAATTATTGATAAAACAGTTAATATAATAAAACTATATGAAGTTATGTTTATTGTTATTGGTATTAATAAAGCAACCAGAGGTGATGAAAATATAATATGTCTACTTCCCGAACCCCATAACCATAAAATTGATACGGCACCTATAATTAAAATAAGTGTTCTTAATATGGTATATAATGGCAATTTATTAAAAGAAGAAGAAAAATAGGACATAATAATAATAATAATATATGGATTTAAACTAATAATTTCAAGCATGTTGGGTAACTTAAAACCTTTTCCTGTTTGTGAACCATAGTTAAAATGAATTTTCAATCTTTTTAAATGGTCAAGAAAAACATAGATATATTTTCCATGAGTAATAATAATAGCAAATAATAATCCAGAAATAAGCCAAATTAATGAATAGAAGATAAAGACTGGTTTTAATGATAATAGTATAAAATTGATTATAAACCAACAAATTATGATTAATTGCGAGCCCATTCTATGTGTGAGAAATAATAATCCCAAAAATATAATGGAAATGAATAAGTATAATAAAGAATTGTTTTGTATACTAAATGCACCAAAAAAAGATGATAAAGTATAAAATATTATGCCTAATTGTCTGGGAGTTATCGCGAAATTGTTGGCAATATTTGATGGCATAATTAAATATATACATGAAACTAACATTGCTTTATCGTATGAATATCCTAGGAATATACTTATTAAAAATAAAAATAATGATATTATAATAGATGAAATTACTGGTAATAATAATAACTTTTTTTCGGAGACTTGTCCAATTAAAATTGAAAGAAAAACATGAAAAAGTGGTGGATATGTATATCTTACATAATGACCAGGGAAATATTTATTATGATAAATTAAAAGTGATTTTTTTATTTTAATTTCTTTCGCAGACTCCAAATGAAATAACCCATCGTTGTCACGAAAACCAAAAAGTAAATTTTTAGAATGAAAAAAATATATAATAATATTACATAATAATATAACACCAATAAATAAAAATGTCATTTTAATAGTTTAGTTGTAAAATTAAAAATGTTATCCAAAAATCTATCAATTTCCGGTAAAAAATATTTTAAATAATATTTTGAAGAATAAAATAATTTTATAGGAAATTTTTTATTGTCTAAATGTCGAGTTTTTCTAACTAACATTAGTTTTTTTCTTAGTTTGGGATATTTATGACTAAAATGTTTTATAAGTATATCATCATTTCTATTTGTTCTTAATTTTAGCATTCTAGAATTTTGACTACTCCAGTAACTATTAGGATGTAGACGATAACACGCCATATCTTCTTTCATAATAAAAGCATCGCCATGTTCAGTTAGTAATATTTTTAAAAATTTGTCACCCGCAAAAACAGCAAAAAACCAATCGGGTATAGGAAAAGGCAAAAATTCGCTTCGGAATACCATAGAACATGTACGGGTTTCTTTTTTATTATTATAAATAAAATCGGCTTGAGTATATATTATGTTTTGGGGCTGCTTTTCAATAAATATTACTTCTTCTTGTTCATTAACAATTGTCACATGATGAAAACATATACTATACTTAGAATGGGATTCTAGAAAATTTATTTGCTTTTGAAGTTTATTGGGATCTGTCCAATAATCATCTCCTTCAAGTAATGCAATATATTTTGCATTACTCTTAAAACACATATCGAATACTCTATTTGCATTTAATTTTGGACCTAAATTTATTTCATTGAGTATTAATTCAATTTTATCGGAAAATTTATTTTTATATTCTATGCATATTTCACGTGTTTTATCAGTTGAATAATCTTCGCCAATAATAAGTTTTAACGGAAAATTTGTTTTTTGCATTAAAACACTTTCGATTGCCTGTGCAATATATTTTGAATGATTGTAGGTTACCATAAAAACCGCTACTAAGGGTGTTTGGCTTTTCATAATATAAATCAATAGTTAGAGAAAAATATTTCTTTATTCTTTTGAAACAGCATATCCAAATCCTGTTTTACCAAAACCATTACCATTATAAAACATATATTTTAAACCATTAATATTCACTATATGGCAATATTCTATCATTTCCGAATCCCATCCATCTTCAGATTTTTCTATGCCGACTTCATTATCTTTTCTATTCCAATTAAGGCCATCAACTGATGCAGCATAACCTAATCTGTAACTTTTTTCCCTATCGATTCGATAGTTTGTAATACTACGATATGAATACCACATTTTATATATACCGTTCTCGAAAATAATACAAGGCCTGCCAATAGCTTCCGCAAAATGATCATAATCTATACATATTACACCCCTTTTTTTCCAATTTATTCCATCCATTGATTCTGCATATTTTATATGATAAGATGGCTCAGGATAATTATTTATCTTTCTCCATCCAGTGCATGAAACATACCACATTCTCCATAAATTATTCTCTAATATTACATATGGTGCTGTATTAAAAAATGGTTCATGTATATTTCTATCACATATGGGTCCAATTGAGTATTTTTTAAAATTATTGCCCCCATCATCGCTTATGGCTAATCCTATAGATAATCTATAAGATACTGTTACCTGGGGGTTCCAACCGATATAATATAAATACTTCATATTCATGTAATTAACAACACAACTTGGCATAATACCATTATCATCAAATGATCCCAATGATCCTAAATTAAATATGGGTTTTTTTTCTATATGTAAAACTTTTAAAAATTGACCATTCATTTTAGCATCAATATAGAATGGCATAGATTGACCTTTATCATTTCTCGAACTAAAATAAATACGTAGTATATCATTCTCAATTTTATCTGCAAATGGAATTGCGGCATGAGATTTCATGAATAATTCATTATTATCAGGTACAAATATTATTCCTTTTTTTATCCACTGCATGTTTATTCCTCAAATTTTTCTAAGCCAATAATTTCCATTAAACTTTTTACAGTTGTCATTGATCTTAACTGGTCTGCCGACAACTTTATACTAAATTTCTCATCGACAAAAGCAAGAATCGACATTCTAGCTAAAGAATCAAATCCTGGGATATCACGTAGGTTTGTATCGATTGATATTGTATATTCATCGAATTCTATCGTTGTTTTTAGTTCTTCAATAAACTCACGGATTTTCATTTCAACCTCCTTATATTTAGTGTTTTTATATTTCTAATATTGTCCCGCCCCATGAATAACCCACTCCAAATCCTAAAAGTAATACCTTTTTACCTTTCTTAATATCACCCTTTTTAATTGCATCATGTAAGGCGATAGGAATTGATGCAGACACAGTATTCCCTGTTTCAAGTAAATTATTATAAAATTTTGCTTCAGGGATTTGGATTTTTTTCCTTAAATAATTTATCATATACTTATTGGCTTGATGAAAAATGACATAATCTATACTATCCAATGTGATTTTATTTTTGTTTAAAATATTATTAAAGCATATTGGAACATTTGCGATAGTAAAATTAAATATTTCTGTTCCATTCATATACAAATTATTTTTTGTATAAAAATTACCAAATTCGGCCTCTAATAATTCTGCATTAGGGTTATATTTATTTCTGAATGCACCATTATGAACCACAAGGTTATTCCATCCCGAACCATCAGTTCCTAGATCAAATTCAAAGACGTGTTCTTTGTCATTATAAGACACAAGAGTCGCTGCTGCAGCATCACCAAATATAGCCAAATTGGCCTTGTCTTTTGGATGTATTAATTTTGTATAAGTTTCAGCTGTTATGACTAGGATGTTCTTTGCAATTCTGCTACTAATTAAACTTTTAGCAATGGCAAGACCATAAATAAAACCTGAGCATCCGAGATTAAAGTCAAAGGCGCCAATATTATTTCTAAGTTTAAGTTTCGCTTGTAAAATGCATGCACTGGTTGGTAAAATATAATCAGGGCATTGAGTGCAAAGCAATACAAAATCAATAAGATCACGATCAAAATTTAATAGGAGCTTCTCTGCTGCATTAAATGATAAATCGAGAGCAGTCTCGTTCTCACTGGATACATGACGTTTTATTATTCCTACTTTTTGTTCTATCATATCAGAATTCCAATCTGGAAATTCTTTGTGTAGATCATCATTTGTTAATATTTTTTCGGGAAGATAAATTTCAATCATTTCGATTTTTGAACCCATGATATTCCTCCTTATAAGTTAATTTCGTCGCTTCTTAATGGATATTTTTTTGTAGGTTCTGCGATATATACCGAGTAACTTTTTATATTTTTCAATATTAAAGCTCCTGCACCAATAATACAATTTTGTCCAATCGAAATATTGTCTCTAATGGTAGAATTTACACCAATAAACGAATTATTGCCAATCGTAACAGCACCGGATATAACTACATGTGAAGATATAAAACAATGATCCCCAATAGTCGAATGGTGACCTATATGGTTTCCACTCCATATGATTACATTATTTCCAATTTTAGCAAATGGTTGTATTACGTTATTTTCAAAAATGAAACAATTTTCACCAATTTCAACATTATCCCAGATATTAATGCTTGAATGAATGTAAGAAATAAATTTATATCCCATTTTTTTTGCTTCAATATACTTTTCCTCTCTATTTTTATTCATATTCGAATAACCCATTGCGATGAACATGCTAAATTCAGATGGAGGGAAAAAATGGTCGACTTCTTCAAAATTAACAACCGGTAGATCAAATAATTTTTCAATATTCCGATAACTAGCATTTACCGTGAATCCCAATATATCGTAATCATTTGAACTCTTTAAATATTTATACATTACTTGTGCTATTTGCCCTAAACCAAAAATTATTATTTTTTGCATATAGCTGACCTCCTATATAAATAAACGGTATATTCATATAGACCATAATCATTTCTTATTACATAATTTCTTGTAATTTCTTGTTTTAGAAATGTGGCCAATGTATCAAATGGCAGATGAAATAAGTCTTTTCTTTCCCAGTCTACATGTTTGGACATAACATTGAAAACTAAACCATAATTAACTTTCAAAAAACAAATTTTTATAATTTTTTTAAAATAATTTAACATTTCATTATATTCTAATTCTCTTTTTTCGGTAAACAAACCACACATTATTATATAATCAGTTCTGGGTAATTTTTCAGGATCTTTTAAAATATCAAAGCAATAGTAATGTATTTTCGGAAATTTCTTTTGAACTATTCCAATATATTTCATTGATATATCTAATCCAGAATAATGTATGTATTTGTATCTATTTTTTAATATATATTCATACAAGTGAGATAAACCACAACCGAAATCAAGCAATTTAACTTTTTTCTTCTTGTGTTCTTTTTTTATTGCCTCAAGCATTATCTGATAACGAATAATAACATCGTCTAATTTCGGCCAATCTACTCCAAGATGAGTATCTCCGAATTTTTTTAGGCAACTTTCATAATGTTTTACTATATTCATATATTTTCTCATAATAATTGGTACATCCCCAACATTTGTATTATTTGGTCTGTTGAATTAAACATCATAATATCAATTATGGATAAAGAAGGAATAAAATCATTATCAAATTGCTTATAAATTATGTCGTTCGATTTTATAAAATTCAATTTAATATTGTATTTATTAAATGATTCTCGATCATAAATGCCAATTCCTCCTATGGGATTTATATAATTAGTGGTTTTTTCTTTCAAGCAAATATCAATTATCCTGTCTTGCCCCTTTAAATTACCATTTTTATATTGAGTTGAAGTAGGGACAATTGTTGTATTTATACCTATATATTTATTTATTTTTACCAGACAATTGTTAATATATTCTGTCAATAAACCAGATGTATTATATTTTATAATGTCATTTATTACTGCAATAACCTCACTATAAAAAGGTGCCTTTTTATATGAAAATTGCAATGTTTTTATAAATTTAGATTGCCAATTATTATTCTCAATATATAAATCTTTAATTAGTTTATTTTGTGATAAATCTTTTAAGGGTAGCGTAAATAGATGCGATTTTCCATTTAGTAAAATATTGTTTCTATTAATCCAACCTTTTTTTATATAATTGACATCATCAAGTATAATAAATTTATCCACTACACTTATTAATTGAAAATATCCGATGTAGGGGAATAAGTAAGGTTGCATTATTCCTAATTGCATATAGATTTATTTAGTTAAAATTGCTATTATATTTTTTATATTGTCTAATTTTAATTCCGGGTAAATGGGCAAACATAATACTTGTCTAGTGATTTTTGCCGCGTTCGGTAATTCTTTATCATTTGCGCTTGATATACACCGATATGTTGGGAACTGACTTATCAGAGGATAAAAATACCGACGAACCATTATATAATTATTACGAAATATCTTATATAATTCATCTCTTGTTCTTCCATATTTCTTTTCATCAATAAAAATTGGAAAATATGCATAGTTGTGTTTTATCCCGGGGATATCATCGAGAAATTTAATCCCTTTTACTTTATTTAATTTTTGTCGGTATATATTCGCTAATTTTTTTCGTTTATCTATATTCTCTTCGATATATTTTAATTGCAATATACCTAAAGCCGCCTGGAATTCATTCATTTTTGCATTAAACCCAGGCCCAACTACTGTAACTTCATCTGCAAAACCAAAATTCTTAAGAAAATCTATTCGTTGTTTCATTTTCTTGTCATGGCATATTATAGCACCCCCTTCAAAAGTCGTAAAGACTTTAGTCGCATGGAAACTCAATACCGATAGATCACCATAATTCAATATGGATTTTCCATTAATTTTTACTCCAAATGCATGGCAGGCGTCATATATTACCTTCAATCCATAGGTATCTGCGATCTTCGCTATCTCTTTAACCCTACAAGGATTACCATACACATGAACTGGCAATATTGCTGTTGTTTTCGGAGTAATTGCTTTTTCTATCTTGCATGGATCTAAATTACAATATACAGAATCAATATCAGAAAATATGGGTGTAATGCCATTCCAATTTAAAGCATGGGTTGTAGCAATAAAACTAAAAGGCGTAGTTATTACCTCACCCGTAATACGTAAAGCTTGCAACGCTGTCATTAAAGCCAATGTACCATTAGCAAATAAGCAAACATATTTTACACCTAGATATTCAGCAAGATCCTTTTCAAATATTTGGTGATATTTACCCATATTCGTAAGCCATTTTGAATCCCAAATATCTTCAAGCATAGGGATGAATTCTTTCAACGGTGGCAAGAAAGGCTGTGTAACATATATCGGCTTCTTAGATAACTTCATATTGTCACCTCCGCTGAATCAACTTGTATATTAAACAATCGTTTATTAATTATTGATTTTAGTTCTGAATATGCCTCAAGATTCAGAATATGAATCAAAACCGTATATAATAGACTAAATAGAGCTATTTGAATTATTAATCTTAAGGTAATTTGAATGGAATTCAAGAATAATCCACCAAAGAATATACAAATTCCGACACCAACAGATAAGAATAAATAGGGTGCAATATCATTAAGTTGTTCATGAATATTATAATTGATTAACCGACCGGAATAATAGATATTTAAAAAATGGGCAATAAAACTCGTGCAAACCTGACCAAAAATCATTATATATATACCATATCTAAAAGTAATTAAAATTGCCAAAGTAATTATTATTTTTTTTGCTATTTCAAGATAAAAGAATATATCAGTTCGACCTTTCACTTTCAAAATATTTAAATTAACTGAACTTAAAGGTAGAAATAGACCGATAATACATAACAGTTGTAGGTATGGGACCGCCTGTAACCATTTATCAGTTAAAAGAACCTTAATTAATGGATATGCACAAATCATAATTCCTATCATCAAAGGAAAATTTATCATTACAATTGCTTTTATTGTTTTTCTATAGACAGTTTTTAAACGGGTTGTTTCATCTTGGATTGTTGCATAAATTGGATAAGTAACACGTTGTAGAATAGATATGGAATTATTTACAGGCATTTCCTGTATACGTTTTGCTTGTGTATAATATCCGAGTGATGCCGGAGTGTATATTTTACCTATAACTAAATTATAAATATTATCAAAAATCTGATTAAGTAAACCAGAAGCTAATAATTTAGAACCAAAAGAAAAAAGCGATTTAAAAGAAGCAACACTGAATACCAATAAAGGTCGCCATTTGCTAAATAACCACAATAAAATTGTTTTTACAAGATTGCTTACAATTAATTGGACAACAAGGCTCCACACTCCGAATCCTTTTATTGCCAGTATTATACCAACTGTACCGGAGATAACAACCGATATTAAACTTATTTTTGTGAGTCGTTTAAAATCTATGGTTTTTGTGATAAGGGCATTCTGAACAATACTAAAGGAATTTATAATCAAATTAAGTGCCATAACCCGTATTAATAAAGTGAGGATTGGTTGTTTATAAAAAGCGGCGATTAAGGGGGCAACAAAAAAAAGAATAAAAAAGAATATAAAACCTAAAAATATATTGAAAAAGAATATCGTTGATTCATCTATATGAGTTGCATTTTGCCGTTGAATTAATGCTTGCCCAAATCCACTGTTAATAAATGACATGGAAACACCCATAAATATTGAAATCATACCGATTAAACCATAATCAGCAGGTGTGAGTATGCGGGCGATTATAATGGTAATAACAAATTGAATCCCCTGTTGTCCAAAACGCTCAACAGCACTCCAGAACAAACCCGATACAATTTTTTGTCTTAAGTGGGGCATTTCATTTCAACGTTTGTATTGTTTCACTAATATTTTTTGACAATATAAAATATATATTATTATTCATCAACTTACCTTCAGTAAAATATTTAGAGATAATTCTA
>Ga0315288_10008303_pt1 | contig 13115 bp, 9 predicted proteins | sample YL17G11_20_MG_FD_203454 | JGI IMG/M metagenome (GOLD analysis project Ga0315288, IMG submission 203454) | Sediment microbial communities from Yellowstone Lake, YNP, Wyoming, USA - YL17G11_20 | ecosystem: Environmental > Aquatic > Freshwater > Lake > Sediment | place: USA: Wyoming | collected...
TCCGAGGCCGGGTGCGTGTGAAAAGGGGATGTCGAGTTGAGAGTTCCAGGTTGAGAATTCCGAGTTCCGGAGCTTCAGGCTCCTGCCTTCAACTCTCAGCTCCGGATGCTATGTCCCTTGGACGGCGAGTCCCTTCTTCTGAGCCAGCAGCCGAGAAATCTCCTGCAGCAGTTTGTTGACATCGTATGGCTTGCGGATGTAGCCGTCGGCGCCGATCTCAAGACAACGTCTCTCCGGACTGAGACCAAGCGAGCTGGAAGCCGAGCAGACCAGTATCAGAGTACCACGCAGATTCGGATCGGCCTTGATTGTCTTGCACACTTCGTACCCATTGAGTCCCGGCATTATCAGGTCGAGCAGGACCAGGTCGGGACGCAGTTCCTCGACCCGTTTGAGTGCCGTCTCCCCGTCAGCGGCCTCCGCGACATCGTAGCCGTTCAGCCGAATTCTCGTCCTGGTCACGAACACGATATCCGGTTCATCATCCACGACCAGGATGAGCGGCCGATGGCGCCGTGCGGACCACTGGCTTGATGTCCGTGGCCCGGTGCTATCTGAAGGCTCCAGGCGCCGGACGCCGAATTCCGCAGCGTCCGGGGGCGCTGTCGGATGGACGACATCCCCGGTTTTCGCCTCGGCGTTGGGAATCGGCGGTTTCTTCATCGGATCTCCGTCAGTCCTGGTTTCAGCTGGTCAAAGAAAGCATCCCACCACTTTACGGCACTGTCCGCGGCGGGCTCCGGGCGTTCGGCGGTGAAAGCCTGAAGCTTGAGTTTGAGCTGGTCGTAGTCGAGCGCCCCGAATTCAAGGCCGACACTGGATCCGGGTTCGCTGGACGACAGGCTCGCTCCCCTCAGCGATTCAATAATGGGCTGCAGCTCCGCCTTGGGCAGTTTCCGCGGAGCGAAGACCAGAATCGCGCACGCGGAATCGGCGACGGACAGGGTTACCGGCTTCGGGAACAGCAAATCCAACAGCTCTTCAAGTCGGGGGAGCACGCCGTTTCCCGCCTTCCCGTGCTGGACCCGGAAGCAGTAGGCGGCGGGCGTTCCATTGCGCGAATTGGCCACGGCCGAAGTAAAGTACTGCAAGTCGGCGGCGAGGCCGGCGGATTCAGTGTGGACCGGCAGCGTGAAGTAGAAGCGCGAACCCTTTCCTTCCTCGCTCTCCAACCAGAGCCGGCCTCCGTTCATCTCGACCAGTTGCCGGCAGAGTGCGAGCCCCAGACCGGTACCCCGAGGTCGGGCCACCTGGGGCGAATTGACCGGCTCGGGTCCGCCAAACAGCCGGTACTGCTGTTCCTTGGAGATTCCGATGCCGGTATCGGAGACGCTGACCGCGATCAGTTGGGCCGACGGCTGACGGCTGACGGCCGACGGCCCGGAGTCCGGGCTGCGAGCCGTAGGCTGTGAGCCGTTAGCGGTTTCGGGCGGCAGGCGGTCGGCGGCAATCGTGATCTTGCCTCCCGCGGGCGTGAACTTGATGGCATTGCCGACGAGATTGCCCAGAATCCGCAACACGGATTCCTCATTCGCCAGCACCGACTCGAGACCGGCAGGCAGGTCCACTCTGAGCGTCTGGTGGCAGCCGCGGGCGATGCCGTCATAGGTCTTTGCCGACTCACACGCAATTCGGCTCAGGTCCAGCCGACGCCGATGCACTGCCATTCTCCCGGCTTCGATCTTCGAGAGGTCCAGCAGGTCATTGAGCAAATCGCCCAGGCGTTTCGTGTTCTTGTTGGCGAGAGACAGGAGGGTCTGCTGGTTCCCGTTGAGCGGGCCGCACGAGCCGTCCTCGACCAGCCCGACGCCTTCGGAGATCGCCGCCAGAGGCGTCCGCAACTCCTGCGAAACGGCGGCGATGAATTCGCTCTTGCCGCGTTTGAGCCGGGCCACCTCCGCCCTGGCCTGCTCCAAACACCGTGCGTCTTCCACCCGTTTCTCGCCGTGGTGACTGTGCGCGCTATTGAGCTCCTCCAGGGCGGTTTCGGCCTGGTGCAGGCGCTGCTCTGCCGCGCGGAGATTGGTCAGGTCGTTCACTGCGACCACAAACGCCGAGATGCTTCCGTTTCCATCCGATAGAGGGCTCGCGATGTATTCAAGATTCCGGACTTGGCCGTCAGGCAGGCGGTGCTCGCGATAGACACGGCTGGTCGTGCCGGTCGTCCGGGCCGCGGCTATCGGACAGGACTCGCCGAGCGTCGAACAGAGATTCGGGTGACGGCTGAAAGCTTCATGGCAAAGCCGGCTGCGGACCTCCGACGGGTCAAAACCCAGAGGCTTGACGTAAGCCGAATTGGCGTCAATGATTCGGTAGTCGCGGTCGATGATAGCGACCCCGCAGGGCAACGCGGCGAAAATGCCCTTGACCAGGTTCCTGGCCTGTTCAAGTTCGGTCAGTGCAGAGACCGAAGTGTCAGTGTTCGTCATTTCCTGTGTATTGCCCAAAATCCAAACTGACTAATTACAGGAATCGTGACAGGGAGCGGCATGACAACATTCGAACCGTAACTTGCCAGTACCTAAAGCGTTAGCACCGACCGCACCGGACGAGCGGCTTGCCCGACTCGATTGTCGAATCGCCGCCTGGAGTCACACCTTCAAGTTAACTCGCTGACTTGTCAAAGGTTAGCGGTGCGACACCTTCTGATGACGAATACCATCAGCCCTCGCTTTCCGGCTTTTCCCTGGCGGCTTCGTCCCGGGGAGTCCTGAGGCTATCTTCGCTGATCTTGGGGCGGCGACGAGTCGACAAGGCTGGTGACGTCGCCGGTTTTTTCGATGGGCTACAACAGGTCGAAGTAGTAGTGAAGTGAGAAACTGTGAGACGGCGACAGGCGGAGCGGATTGGTCCTCCCGTGCATGCCGAGGTCAGTCTCGGCTTCCAGGCGGGAGCGGTTGAGCTTCAGGAGTTGGACATCGGCGGAGACGTAGCCGTGATAGCCGATGCCGGCTGATTCGCTCTCCACGCCGAAGGTGGCGCCCAGCGACCACGACGAGAACGTGATGTAGTTTCCCACAGCGTGTAGATTGTGCATGGATGCAAAATGACGGAACCCGGCGATGGTTAAATAGGGACAACCACCAGTATTCAGCACAGCCGCAGCGCCATCGCCGACCACGAAGTAGCCCCTGAGGCAAACACCTAAACCCAAAGCCCGAAGTTCGAAACAAGCCCGAAATCCGAAATCCTAACGAATCCCGAGGGCTCACCCGGGAACGACGCAAGACGAATGCAGATTGTAGAATGCAGAATGCAGATTGCAGAACACCGAAGGGCGCACCATCACGCTCGTGCGCCTTCCAGAACCGGCTACTTGCCCTCTTCGACCATTCTCTTACGGAAATACGACCGGACGCGCCGAGCGATATGAACTGCCTCCTCGACCGCGTCCGAGGAAATCAGGTCGGCTTCGCCCGGATAACGGGCTATGACTGCGTAGGCTGACAGTCGTTCCTGCTCATCAACCGGCAACTGTGGCCGACAGTCACTCGGCAGAAGGTTAATCAACTCGGCAATGTTGTGCGTCCTGGGAAAATCAACCCGGTGCAGAACGAGGCAAGCCTTGATGTATTTCTCGACCGCCTGTTGAACGTGAAAACAGATTGCTGAGTGCAACGGAGGACTGGCTGCCTTCAGGAGAGTGGTCGCAGCCGCGAAGTCCTCTTCGGCCTTCTGCTTCCACTGTCTTGCATTACGGCGCAACTCGTCACGTTCGTTCATACAGAACCCTGCCTTCGAGCCGTGCCGGCCGGACGACCGTGCCGGGTATCGTGCGCTGCGCCCGCCACTCCTCAGGCGTGACCACAATTACGTCCTTCGGGAAGCGAATGTCGTGGAGCGCCACGCGAATTTCAACCTGCTTCTCCAACTTGGAGCCGGCAACCGGCATGACCACCAGCAAGTCGACATCGCTGTCGGGTCCCGCAGTGCCGCGGGCATAGGACCCGAAAAGGACGATTCGCTCCGGCTGGAACCGTGCTACTATTCGGTCGACCATCTGGGCGGTCAGGCGTCGCACATCGCTGCGGCTCGGCGGTCTTACCCGCGGCCGGTCGGGGACTATATGCTCGGTTCGTGCCGCCTTCCCCGACTTCATTCGTACGCTCATGGCAGTTCGATTATAGTTCGCCGCCGGTTCAAGTCAAGGACGCCCGCAGAAAGAGGGAATAGTGAATGACGCCAGTCGTGGCGGATAGCCAAACCCGAAGCTCGAAACAAGTCCGGCTGGCAGAAATAACCAAGGTCCAAGCACCCAACCACCAAGCAAGGAATCAAGTCTCAAGCGCTAAGGACCGAGGGTGTTGAAGCCGGGTTTCTCGGCGTCTCTCTCGGAAGCGCGGAAACAGACGCCGGAGCCCACCTAAGGGCTAGGTGAAGCGCTCCCCCAGGCACTGGGTGAAGCACTCCCCCAGGCACTGGGTGAAGCACTCACCCAAGCACTGGGTGAAGCACTGGGGGAAGCACTGGGTGGAGCACTCACCCAAGCACTGGGTGAAGCATTGGGGGAAGCACTCAGGGTAGCACTGGGCGAAGCGCTGGGTGAAGCACTGGGGGAAGCACTCAGGGTAGCACTGGGGGAAGCACTGGGGGAAGCACTGGGGGAAGCACTGGGGGAGGCGCACCCCCCTGAAGGGTCAGAATTCGGGGATGTCGCGTAGAATCGGCGGGTTAGACAGAAGACTGGCTCGAAAACGAGTGTACTTATAAGTACACTTCAATTCCAGTAGAGCGGCCAAGTGTCTGGGCGCTAGCGCGATTGTGCCTATCATGGTCAATTTGCGAGTCTTATGACTTGCAGCAGTGCGGACGCAGGGTGCTGATTGCGTGCGATTCCGAGGCGGAACCGGTCAGAGGTGGCTACCACCGAGGTCTAAGTTCCGCAAATACGTCTGTTGCACCGCAAGAGCAAATGTATACAGAGCTGTATACACATGAGACAGATCTGTCTCACCGGACTTCTCGACGAAGGCTCTGCGTTCTCTGCGGCAAGATTCCGAGGCTGCGTCAGTGGAGGAGAACGACCGGGACCGATAGGGCAGAAGTGCCCAAGCGGGCGCGGCAGATGTAGATGCCCTGCGGGAGGCGGCGGCCCGAGCGGTCGAGTCCGGTCCAAGCGAGCCGGCCGGTGCCGGCCGGCTGGAATCGGTTGGCAAGCACGCTGACGAGTCGGCCGGAAGCGTCGTAGATTTCCACGCTGACCCGGGCCGGGTCGGGCTGGCTGAATCGGACGAGAGCGGAGGAACTCATCGGGTTGGGCTGGACCACAAGCGAGAGTTTTGGCCGTCCGCGTCCGACGAGTTGTTTCATCTCGTTGAGCGCGGAGAATGGCGCGTTGGTCGTGAACCGGATTGTCCGTTCCGGCGCGATGTGCGCCGCGGCGCGGTCGTAGTGCCCGCTGTACAGGGCACTCATGCCGATGTCCAATGACTGGTCCTGGATGCCGACGGTGCTGGACGTGTAGAGGTTGGCGGTGAGATACCGGAACTCGAACACGCTCTGGCCCCAGTGCGCCCGGACGGTCGAGTCGTAGATGATAATCTCGAACTTCTCGAACTTGTTGCTGGCCGCGCGATACGCCACCGAATCCCACTCGACAATGAACCGGTGTTCGGCCGGGTCGTGCTGATACCAGACCCCGTTGCCGAGTATCGGCGCGATGGCATCCCAGTTGGCGGCGAGCATGGGCACGCCGGCGCCGGCCGGAAGTCGGACGTTGTCGCGCACGCAGTAGCTGCTCGCGCCGGGCACGATGAAGCCGTTGTTGCAGACTGAGACCTGCGTATAGGGCTGGCCGTAGTAGTTGAACGTGAACGGGAGGTTGATGACCGCGCTGGAATCCCGGCGATAGGTTATGTGCGTGCCTGAGCCGCGCAGCTCGACCCATTCGAACTCGGGATGCTCAGAATAGACAGAGTCCGACTCATCGTAGGCCCAGTAGAGCGGCGGGGTGCGCGGGCCGTCGCTCATCGGGTCGCTGGTGCTGACTTCGCCGACACGGAGGGAGAAGGGCAGGCTCGTTTCGTAGCTTCGGCACGAGACGGTCAGGAGGCACGGGATTTCGGTCTCGGGCAGCATCAATGCGGCTGAGACCAGAAAGCAGTCTGCGAGGTTGCGGCCCGTTGCGCCGGCCGGGACAATGCCAAAGAACCCGACGGAGTCGAGCACTGTCAGGCGCGAGTCCCAGGAATGAAGCGTGGCGCGAGTGGACTCGGCCGGGCCGTGTCCGGCATTGCGCAGGGTGACGATGAGTTGCGCGGTCTCGCCCGGGTCAAGCCGATGGTTGCCGTTGCCAGTCGAGTCATTGCATTGCACGGCGTCGTAGTTGAGCACGGGTGCCGAAACCATGACTTCGAAGCCGGTCTGCTGTACTACGCCGAAGCTGTCCCGGCAGGCGAGGGAGAAGCCAATCGTGTGGGCGTCCGGGCAGGCCGGGGCAACGGTAATGTGATAGCCCTGTTCGCGGGTCTCGGCCGAGTCGTGGCCTGAGACCCGGCCGAAACTCTGTACCGAGTCGAGCACCGAGACCAGCGTGTCGCCGGCGCTGAGCGTCGCGCTGACCGCGGGCGCGGCGGTGTCGCCGTAGTTCACGAGCCACACCGGCAGACGAACGGTTTCGCCCTGGCCGACCAGGCCGTCAGCGTTGCCGCCCGGTGGGGAGTCGTTCACTTCGTGCTTGAGATACACGAGCGAGCTTGCGCCTGAGCCGAACACGACGCAGCGTCCCTGGTACGGGCGCAGGTTGCGGCCGGTCGCAACGATGGTCATCAGGCCCGGGTGCACCGGAGCAATGGCCAGCTCTGCGCTGCCCGCGGCGTCCGTAATCTCAGTCGCATAGACCGTGGAGTCCATTACGAGGCAGACCAGCGCGCCAGAGACCGGCAGGCCGCCGGAGAGGACCAGAACCGGGAAGCTCTGCGCGCCCGGGTTGATGCCGCCCGGGTGGCTGACCCGGGCGGCGTGCGGGACCGCGGTCCAGACGTTGAGTTCCGGGTCGCCGAGCAGGGTCCACTCCTCATAGAAGGCGGAATCGCCGAAGAGCGAATCCATGTGCAGGCGACCGCGCTCCAGCGCCGGGCCGAGTCGGGCGTTGTCTTCCGTGAACAGGCCCGTGAACAACCCGCGATAGACCGCGCTCCGGTATTGCGAGACCGAGTACCAGGAGCGGGTCGTGCCAAGATAGGCGACCGCGCCGCCGAGCGCTTCGGGCGAGCCGAACCGTACCGACGCGTCGCCGAACATGGTCCGGTACGGAAAGAGCGTGACGGTCTCGCAGGTCGCGCCGACCAGTATCGGCGTGCGGCGGCGATTCACCCAGTCTGTGTCCGGCGCGATGGCGAAAGGGTAATACCAGTAGGCCCCGGCCGGGCCGCGATAGGTGATGAAGCTGCGGCCTTCGTTCAGGGCGGCAATCAACTGGGGGGTCGAGTCGCCGGCGAGGTTATACAGGCTCTCGGTCTTCAGATACCCGGCGTCCTGCCAGAGTTCACGCGCGAAACGGGAATCGGGAAGATAGTACAGGTCCGGATTGCCGGGCATGTCTTCGCTGACGCAGGTCGTGCCGGCAAGATACCAGGACGTGTCCGGCGAGGGCGGCGGTTGCTCATACGCAAGGATTTTGGCGACCATGGTCCGGCATTCGTAGGCGTCTTCAGCCGGCAGGCGGCCGACCGCGACTTCCATCCGGTAGTCGCCGGTCATGTTGCCGTAGTAGCAGTCGTTGTCCCAGGTAAAACCGGGCAGGTAAGCCGGGCTGCAGGCGAGCAGGACGTATTCCGGTTTCGGGACCCAGGTCATCCAGGCATTGCGGATGAAGGCCTGAACCTGTTCCGGCGTGTCACCGGTCTGGTCTAGGGTGACGATTCGCGCCGGCACGCCCTTCTGCGTCTTCCAGGCGGCAAGTGGCTGGAGCGCAAGTACGAAGCTGTCGGGCGCGATAATCAGATAGCGTGCGCCGGAGAACGGCTGAGCCGAGGCAAACGACGCGGCCAGCAGGACGACGAACAGCGCCGCGCGGGTGAGACGTTCGAAACGGAATCGGGAAGAGCAGACAAGCACGTTCAATCTTAGGTCTGTGACGCGGCAGTGTCAACCGTCGGCCTGAATTCCGTTTCGGACCTTCAACGCAGAGGCACAAGCAGGGGATTGCAGATTGCCGCGTCTGGACGTGGAACGTGTCACGTGACACGTGTCACGTACACGGACTTCAGGTTGACAGGAGTCGAAACTCGGCTAAGCTTATCCGGAAAAGGACAGTCGAAAGTGCCAGGAGATAAACGGCCGGCAACGACCGGCCAACTCGACGCGCTACCCGAGCTCAAGAAGCTGCCGGTGCCGGACACGGTGCTGGTGGAACGCGTGAAGCAAGGTAGCAGCGAGGCGTTCGAGGAACTGGTGCGGCGCTACGAGCACAAGGTCTACAACATCACTTACCGGATGCTGGGCAGTCCCGAAGATGCGCGGGAAGCTCAGCAGGAGGCGTTCCTGCGCGCCTACCGGTTCCTGCCCAAGTTCGAGGCCAAATCGTCCTTCTACACCTGGCTGTACCGCATAGCGACTAATGTGAGTCTAACCAAGTTGAGGCGGCGCAAAGAGCCGCGCACGGTATCGCTGGATGAACCGCTGGGCGAGGATGGTTCGGGCAGCCTGGAGATACCCGACGAAGTCCACACGCCCCAGACCGAGTTCAAGCGAAGACGTCTCCGGGAGGCAATCCAGAAGGCCGTGGATGAGTTGCCGCCGGACTACAGATCAGTAGTTGTGCTACGGGACATGGAGGGAATGCCGAACGAGGAAGTGAGTGAATCGCTGGGGATATCGGTTCCGGCGGTGAAGTCACGCCTGCATCGGGGACGAATGATGTTGCGCGAAAGGCTGGCCAGATACATGGCGGAATATGATTAGGAACGAGAAGAAGCCGAAACTGACTGCGGTCAAGACACAGGCGGCGAGCGCGCAGTGCGAAGAGTTCTCGGTACTGCTGGCGGAATACTGGGAAGGTGACGCTACGGCCGGCCTGCGGTCGGAGATTGAGCGCCATGCGCGGAATTGTCCGGCCTGCGCACAGTTGTTCGAATCCTATCGGCTCACCATCCGGGCCTGCCGGATTGCCCGGGATGCGCCGGCCGCCCCGCCCAGTCACAAGCAGCTCTGGGATGAGCTGTTCCGGCAAATCAAGGCACTCCAGGATTACCTGGACAAGTAGCGACGCCAACCGACGAGTGTCGGTCCGGGGCGCCGAATGGGCGTGCACGACTTGACGCCTCCGAGGAAGCCCAAAGTCCAAAGCTCAAGGCCCAAAGCAAGTCCAAAGTCCCAAATCAGAAACGAGCTTCGGATACGGAATCGCGAGTCGAGTCTCTGGTGGCCTTTGGACTTGTCTTCATGCGCCTCTTGACTTTGCCGCCGTGGGCGTATAATTACAGGGTTAAGCCCTGGCGAGCGGCAACCGAACAGGCTGTTGCTCTCCTCAGTCGTGGAATTGAGCGATGAGCAGGGCGCGAAGGAGTACTAGCTTTCCAGTCCATTGGAGGCAGAATGAGGAAGATGTTGGCAGTAGTCGCGATTGCGGTGATGCTGCTCGGTTCCGCTCAGTCGGGCGAAGTCTCTCTGACGCTGCGTTTTGACCGCAGTCTCCTGAATCTCGGCGCACAGGACGGCTACACAACCGTCAAGTATGCGCAGGCGCCGGCGATTGACCAGCTTGGCGTGCCGGCGCTGCCCGAACTGCCGCTGCACGTAGTGATACCGCCGACCGCAACCGTGACCTCGGTAGAAATCACGGACCTGATCGAGCAACCGATTGACGGTAACTACAATGTCCTGCCCGGGCAAATTGGTCGCGCCTGGCGGCTGAACGACCCGATACCGGCATTTGTCCAGCCGAACCCGGAAGTCTACGGTTCAAGCGCGGTCTTTCCGAAAGAGGTCGCGAACTGCCAGGTGACCGGGTACAAGGGCGGGTTCCGGGTATCCGGATTGACCGTTCATCCGGTCCGGTATTCGCCGGCGCGGCAGCAATTGCTGTTCGTCTCGCGGGCCGTGGTGAAGGTGCACTATGCCGAGCACACGGTCCCGGAAGTCCGGCACTTCGCGAAACAGAACGCCCTGATGGGGTCGGACCTGGCGTCGATGGTCGCCAATCCGGGCGACATCAGCCGGTTCGCTCCCGGAACCCGGCGCACTGGCGCTTTCTCGCCGTTCCTGCCGGCCGGCTACTATGAGCACGTGATTGTCAGCCCGGCGGTCTTTGCCGACTCGTTCAACCGGCTGCGCGACTGGCGGACCCTGCAGGGAATTCCCTCGACCATCATTACGATTGAGAATATCTGCGGTCTCTACACCGGGCGCGATACCGCGGAGAAAATCCGCAACTTCATCAAGGATGCGGATACCGCCTGGGGCACGTGTTTTGTCTTCATGCCGCGCTGGGACGTTCCGGCGCTGGAGTATCGCAAGGCCTATGTCAGCTACTCCGGCACCGACCAGTTGCCGTGTGACCTCTACTTCTCGGACCTCGACGGTTCGTGGGACGGCAACGGCAACAGCATTTTCGGCGAGTGCCCGGGCGACTCCATCACCGGCTATTCGGACATGTATGTCGGGTTCATCCCGCTCGACGACGCGGGCCAGGTGCACAATTTCCTGGGCAAGCTGTTCCGCTATGAGCAGAACCCGGGTGCGAACTACGTCGAGAAGGTGACGCTGCCGATGGGCGTTTCGTTCTCGGAGAACTATGCCGAGTCGATTGCCGTTAACGACCCGCCCGGCTGGCTCGACTTCCGGGCCTACATCAGCCGCAGTGTGTCGGATCAGGCCTGGCGCGATTCGATTGGCGTGGGCTACGGCTACTCTTCAGGCATCCATCACGGTGACGTGGACGACGTCTACCACGGCTCGCCCGCGCTGCTGAGTGTCAGCCAGGTGCTGGCGATGACCAACCAGAAGCTGGGCATCTTCATTTCGGTCGGCTGCGACCCGGGCGCCTGGGACCATGTGGGAACCACCAACGGCGACTGCCTGGCCGAGAACGGCGTCGTGCGCGCGCCCAACGGGTTCGTCGCGATCATGATGAATGCCCGGTCAGGGTGGATTGACGTGGCTGAGCACTACAACTTCATTTTCATGTACGAGATCATGCCGCCGACCACGCCGCGCTGTTCGAACTACGCCTATATCGGCCAGGGCCTGGCCCGGGCCAAGGACCACTGGATTCCCCGCTGGAACCTGGGCGGCGACTCGAGCCGGTTCCGCTGGGAAGCCTATGAACGGAACCTATTCGGCGAGCCGGCGATGCCGCTCTGGACCAAGGAGCCGGCGAACCTGACCGCGAGTCATCCGGGCGTGGTGACCATCGGCAGCGGCATTCCGTATGCCGTGACCGTGAACACCGCCCTTGACGCGCCGGTCGAGGACGCGCTGGTGCTCTGCTGGAAGGGCAGCGAAGTCTACACCACCGGGCGGACCAACAGCAGCGGTCAGGTGACGCTCTACGTCTCGCCGGTGACGCCGGGCCCGATGGTTCTAACGGTGAACGCGCACAACTACTTCCTGTTCGTGGATACGGTGCACGTCATTTCCACCGCCCGCTACGTTTCCTACCTGCGCTCGACCGTGCTCGACCCGTCACCGGGCGGTAACGGCGACTCGATTCTGAACCCGGGCGAGACGGTTGAGATTCCGCTGTGGGTGAAGAACTGGGGCCAGCAGACCGCCAGTACGGTGACCGCCAAGCTGCGCACGCACGACCCGAACGCCCAGATTCTGGATTCGGCCAAGACCTTCGGCGACATCGCGGCCGGCGATTCGGCCTGGACCGGCGCCGACGGCTTCAACCTGCAAGTCAACACCGGATTGAACAACGGCTACGCGGTGATGTGTTCCCTCATCTGCAAGGACGCCCTGGACTCGACGTGGGTCTCCAATGTCACGTTCTACGTCGGCACACCGGTCCTGAACAACAACGGCGTGACCGTCAAGGACTCGACCCACGGCAACGGCAACGGCAAGATTGACCCGGGCGAGACTTCGGAACTCGAAGTCGAACTGAAGAACGCGGGCATGGGCCACGGCTACAACTGCTGGGCCAAGCTCCGTTCCGGCGATGCCCGATTCACGATTGACGACTCGGTCTCGAACTACGGCTACATCCCCAAGGGCGGGACGGCGAACAACAGCGCGCACCGATTCCTGGTGACGGCGGGCGGCTCGATTCCGATGGAGACGCCGATTGCCTGCACGCTCTACATCTATGCCGACGGCGGCTATGTCAGCGCGCCGCAGGTCTTCACGATTGTCGTCGGCGAAATCCGCTCGGTGGACCCGATTCCGGACGGCCCGCGCAACCCGCCGCTGTACTACGCCTACGACGATGTTGATGCCGGCTACCCGTCGCGCCCGACCTACAACTGGATTGAGCTGCGCGGCAGAGGCACCCGGCTGACGCTTTCCGATGACCAGACCACAACGATCTCGATTCCCTCCGGATTCGGGCCGCTCCGCTACTACGGCGCCAGCTACAGCCAGTTGTCAATCTGCGGCAACGGCTTTGTGACGCCGGGTTCATATAGCGACGCGCCATGGACCAATGACGCACTGCCCTCGAGTTCGCTGGGCGCGCCGGCAATCTGCGTCAACTGGGATGATATCTATCCGCCCACCGGCGGCGGCGTCTGGTGGATGTATGATACCGCGAGCCACGCCCTGGTCGTCGAATGGGACTCGGTCGCCTACTACAGCCCGCAGACCACGTTCGACAAGTACGAAATCGTCATCTTCGACTCCTCGGTTCACGGGCTCACCGACAACAACATCATCACCCTGCAGTACAAGACGGCCAACAACTACTCATCCAGCACGGTAGGCATCCAGGACCAGACGATGGCCATCGCCATCAACGCCCTGTCCAACGGCGCCTATCATCGCGGCTGCGCCGCGCTCGCGCCGAGCCGGGCAATCAAGTTCACGACCGACCTGCCGATGTCCGGGATTGTCGAGGAAGACAACCTGGTCAGCATCCTTGCCAACAACCGGTTCCTGGCCTACCCGAATCCGTTCCGGGGCGCGGGCAACATTGCCTGGAGCGTTCAGACCGCCGGGAAAGTGACCCTCAAGGT
>Ga0315288_10008305_pt1 | contig 13113 bp, 6 predicted proteins | sample YL17G11_20_MG_FD_203454 | JGI IMG/M metagenome (GOLD analysis project Ga0315288, IMG submission 203454) | Sediment microbial communities from Yellowstone Lake, YNP, Wyoming, USA - YL17G11_20 | ecosystem: Environmental > Aquatic > Freshwater > Lake > Sediment | place: USA: Wyoming | collected...
GCAAGAAGAATATAAAGTTATATTGGGCTGAAGCTATGCTTCACCCAAATTGTGCAAAGCTGAAGGTTTGCACAATATTCGCCTCGACAGCAATTTCCGATACATGTTCTCGACGCGTGCCCTGTTTACAAACCCGTGGAACTTGAAGCCGCCGCCGAACGCAGCCGGGATATGCAATAACTCATGGATAAGCGTTTTCATCTGCTCGTCTTGCGGCATCTTGTCGAATTGTTCGGCTATGACCTCTATAATATAGTGTGCAGGCATACCGAATGCCGATTGCATGATGCGCGGCATCGCATGGCACCGTGCTATCGTGCGCCGTGCAGCCGAGCCATGACTGCGTATGCACAAGACGCGCTGCGGGTCGATGTGACGTAATTCAAGCCCCGAAGCAATCTCTCGCACACGCTGCTCGATGTCTGGCGCGCGGTAATATTTTATCATGCCATTATGTGCTTCGTAAAGTTGTTTAAAGCGTTTGTATTAAGAAATACCAACTGAAATGCCTCCGTAGCTCAGCTGGTAACATAACTGGCGCTGCCATATGGTCGCCAGCTATTCGTCAGCAAAGAGCGTTGCCTTGGTAACAGCCCTTTTCTTCGGAAAAGCGCTGGCGGAAACCAAACAGGCAAAGGTCGCGAGTTCAATCCTCGCCGGAGGCTTTTATTCTAACGAGCCGTGAAACGGCGAGCTATCTGTGATTTAATTTCTTGTTCAAGTTCTAGAAAAACTGCTATCCTCGTATAATCAATAAACACTACCAGCAATAAACTCTAACTTCTCCGCGACCGCCTGCACCGCCAGCACCGCCTGATACCCCATTTGGAGCTGTGCCACCTCCGCCTCCTCCTCCACCACCAGCTCCACCTGCGCCACCTGCTCTTCCATTATTAATAGAACTTCCTCCGCCTCCTCCACCACCAGCTCCAGATACTGCCGAAGTTCCATCACTGCCTGCTGTCCCAGCTGTTTCCGCAGCCCCGCCATTTCCGCCTCCACCTGCTATAAAAGAATTACTTGCGCCACCGTTTCCTCCTGCAACATACCCTTGCCCGCCTGCGCCTCCTCCGCCTCCACCTCTAAGAGATGAGCCTCCTTTTTTCCCTGTGCTTGTTCCTCCACCGCCTCCAGCCGCACCGCCATTTTCTGCGCACAAACCATCAGAATTAACCACCCCACCTGCGCCTCCTCCACCAATGCCTATTTTTGCCGCAGTATCCTGAGGATTTCCTCCTGTTGAATTTGAACCTGCGGCGCCATTTCCTCCAGCACTTCCTAAACCTCCTCCAGCTCCTCCAGAAGTATCAGCTGTATTAGTTCCGCCAGTGCCTCCACCACCCCTATAAGCCATCAGTCGTGGAATGGTTCCAAAAGTTGAATTGCCTCCTGGGCCTCCGGCGCCTCCTACCCCATCACCTGTTCCGCTAGTTCCACCGACTCCAACTGTAATATTTTCCGTGGCGCCTAAATCAGAAGCTGTAAAAATCTTTTCCGCATAAGCGCCTCCTCCGCCTCCTGCTCCTCCTCTATATCCGGTACCTCCGATTCCTCCACCGCCACCGCCGCCTCCACCAATACAAACTACTTTGCAAAACTTTGCTCCAGCCGATTTTGTCCAGGTTCCTGACGCTGTAAATATTGAGACATTAGGCGCAGACCAGGGGGCGTTCTGGACAAAGCTCGCGTTTATGCTTCCATAGAAATTGCCTGTTGTATTGATGTCACCGAACAATACATTAATCCCGCCGACGATATTCACCGGCGACCCGCCTGATATGTTGCCGCCGACAATCAAGTTTCCAGTAATATTCGCATCGCCCGCAACAGTCAGCTTCTGGCTCGGCGTCGTCGTCCCGATGCCGACGTTGCCGACATCACTAATTCTCACCTTTTCAGAAAAGGTGGTTGTGCCATTAGCGGTCGTTGAAAAGCGAAGAAAAGTCCCCTGCGCGGTATCGTTCCAGTTCTCAGCAGCTACTATGATAAGGGCGCCTTTGGTTGATGTGGCGAAGCCTGTCGCGCCGTATCCGCGCGCGCCATAACCCGCAAGCGCATCATTCGCCAGAACAGCAGACGGCGCATCGCTAGTCCCCCGAGCGCGCCTGGCCCCGAAGATTGGAAAATAGCTGTTACTATATACGTCATAATAGAAATTGTTGTTGCCTGTCGGACTGCTTACTGAAGCATGAAACACCGCGCTCGGGTTCGTCGTCCCTATGCCCAGATTATCCGCAATGACAAGCGAGTTGTTGAACGTATAATTCCCGCCACCCACCGACGAACCGAACGTGCCCGCCGCGACCTCAGAAGCAGGGTGGAATACGTTCTGCGCAAACGCAAAACTAGTAGTGAGCAGAATGACTGCAAAGAACGCGAATGCGCGCATATTGGTATTTTTGCTTCGGTGTGACTTAAAGTTACCCAACGGTTGCCGTAATCTTCATGCTCGGCTTTCAGATTCTAGTCGAAATTAAAATCTTTATATACGATCCGCAAACAACGTAATTTAGGTGGGACAGTGAAACCTGTATACGTTATATTCGCTCTAGCTCTTTTGATCGCCTTTGCAGGCTCTGCAAACGCATTCGAAATGGTTCTTTCGACAGATACCGTGACGGTTCACACAGGGGAAGTGAAATCAATAGAGCTTGGGATTGTAAGCCCTGCGGATGACGTAGTAATCTTTGCATCACCGATTGAGCAGCCGTGGATGTCGATGCCGACTCATCTGGTGGTAAACGCAAGCCAGCAAGCTACAGCACAACTCACGTATGCCCCGTTCGACAAGACCGAACCGAAGATATACTTATCCCACCTTGCGCTGCAATCGCTGAAAACCGGTGAGCGCCGTGAGCGCAACATCACGATAATAGTCCGCTCGGCGCAGGTTGCGATAGAAAACATTGTTATCGGAGGAGAGCTGGAACCGACCGGATTCGGACAACTGGACGTATATGTTAAAAATTACGAGACGACACCGGCAGATGTAGTTCTCAATATAAACGCAACGGGATTCCTGTCATCCAGTGATAATTTCACACTCGCTCCCGGCGAATTCAAGGTCGTGAAACACGGTTTTACAATACCGGATTGCCAACCTCCGGGTGAGTATAGCATACACGCAGATGTGCAATTCAAAGGCACGAAAGTCTTTTCGACCGATCAAACATTTGTAATTCCTGAAAGATTCATTCCCGTCACGATAAAAAACGAAACCCAATCTGGATTCAAGACGGATACGCTTGTGACCGTTAAGAACGCCGGTAATACGGAAGGAATTGCAGACTATACGGACCACATCCTCGGTGCACTTTTCTTCTCAGGCGATAAACCGGCAAGAACAGATGACGGTTTCAAGTGGTTCCTTAACATGGCTGCCTGCGAAACGAGAACAATCCACTACCAGATTGATTATACGCCGATTCCCGTCGGTCTATTTGTAATATTCGCGCTCTGGTACATATTTTTCCGCTTACGCACCGTTCGTGTGACGAAGCGCATTCTGCAGCGTGCGACAATCGAGAAAGGTATCGAGTTCACTGTCGGCATCGATGTCAAGAGCTGGATAAATGCAAAGGATATCGAAATCCGTGATTTCGTACCTTCACTGTTCGAAGTTCGTGATACGCCGGGCATAAAGCCGATAATGCGTAAAACCGAAGCCGGAACAGAATTGCTGTGGCGCTTCAAAAGCTTCACACCGCATGAAGAGCGAATCCTCGATTACAAGATAATTCCGCTGTTCAGTATAAGCGGGGAAGTCAATCTGCCACGGGCAGCGGTAAGCTTTGGTTACATCGGCCGCCGTATGACCAAGCACTCACACTCGACTAAACTTGGAATGAATATGAAAATCGAGGAATCTGTAGAACGTGCTGGTAATTTTACCGACTGGATTGGTTCGATTCTGAAAAAGGCTCTGAAGAAAAGTTAATCTAACGAGTTCATAACGACTAGTAAAGCGAGCTATTATCTTGTTCGGAAGTAATCGGAACAGTTTCAGAAGTCAGCGGTTCACCGCCATCTCGCCAAAACTTTCTTTTCTTTAGCAGGTTGAATTTTGATAAAATAACAGCTGCTATGACTACAACTATCGCTGCTGCAATAATCGCGACCAACGCAGGATGCAGGTAAGCGCTAGCTGCAATTGCATACAGGCTGAATCCCGTACTTACAGCCTCGTACGTCACGTACTCATTGTCTTCCGACACTTTTGTTGTCGGCAAGCTTTGCCACGAGCTGGAACAAAGTTCCTGCTGTGCAGCAGGAGTTCGAGACTCCTGCTTGCATCCGTTGCTCCAGCGTTCGAGCCGTACGCTCGATGCATCAAGACCGTTATCTTTCAAATCAGCCTTGCTAAGCTTGAAAATAATCTTAACGTTCTCTATGCCCGAGTCGCCAAGCGTTTCGCCACCGCTTGTTGCGCTAAGCTCGAAGTATTGGCGTGTTCCTGCAAGCAACGTCGCAAGAACATCGCTTTCGGCCACAGTCTTTGCCAGTATCTTAACATCCGTAATCCTTACACTCGGCGTGACTGTAATACCCGTGACTGCAAGCCCGCTCACGTTAATCGGAACGAACGTTGGGCTTCCGCCAGGCATCGCGGCAACCGTTAGCTCCCCGACAGGCTTTTCAGGCTGTTCAGGTTGTTCAGGCGGCAATTGTGGCTGCGGCGGTATAACTTTCGGAACTGTAATTGCGAATGTTGAAAAGCCTGGCGCAACCGATGTGAATTCCGTATAATCGTTGCGCTCGCTGCCGATGGCTGTTGATAGATATTTCCATGTTCCGTCGTGATAGCGTGCAAGCCGCGTCTTGGTATTGTCAAGCTTGTTCGCGGCAAGCCAGCTGTTGTTAATTTTATACGAAACACTAACGCCCATCATATTACCGGCGAATGTCGAACTGGCTTCAATGTATTGGTAAACGTTCTCCAGTCCGCTTGGAGTTCCGTCAAGCAGGCGTCTGACTTTTATCTCTCCGCGAGAGACGCTTTCATTGACACTGAACTCTATCGAAGTCCATGCTATGTCTTCCAGGTTTATTGCAATGGTATATTTCATGCCTGGGAAAAGATCTCGCAGGTAGTATGTCGCCGTATCCTGCGGCTCATGCCAACTCGAGCCACTTCCGCCACCGCTTGGTGCAGGAGCATAAGCGACTGTCAAAGCAACCGTATTTGATGCAGAATTGCCGTGACCATCACGTACTGTGACTTTTGCCGCATAAGATGCTGCTGCGCTATACGTCTTCAGCGCAGTCGTAGAGTTGAAGCTCGTCTGGTCGACTATGCCGTTGTTATCGAAATCCCATTCATAAGTCATAGTAGTGCTTGTATCAAACTGACCTGATATCGCAGCCGTGAACGTTACTGCGGTATTCGTATCAACGCTTGACGGCGAGAAGCCCAAGCTCACCGATGGCCATGAAGGATTGCTCAAGTTAAACGGAATGCCGTCCGTTGCGTTATACGTCCTGTTGTCAGGCAGAGTGATTGTACCGTTGTACAAAACTCCATCCGTCAGATTCGCACCAGTCAGCACAACATTTGCGATTGTCGTACCGCTTATCACAGAGTTCGTTGCTGTTACGTTTGTCAACGTTGAGCTCGTCACGCTCGTATCCGTCAAAATAGAGTCTACAATAGTAGAATCTGTAACGTTCGAACGAGTTAGCACTGAATTTGTAACTGTCGAATTGTCAGCCGTCGAGTTAACCAGCTGTGAACCAGTAATCAAAGCGCCATTAATGACCGTTGCCCAGCTAAGCGTCGAATCTCGCACCGTTGAATCATAAACCGTAGAGTACGAAATATTCGAGTTATCTATTACAGAGTTATTCACGTTCGAATATGTGATGTTCGAATACGTGACATTAGAGTACGTCACATTCGACTGATACGTGTATGAATTCGTGATATTCGAACCTGTCAAGTTGTTGCCTCCGCCAGGCGGGTCGTACACGCCATCCTTCAAATAACAGTTAGAAGCTACAATATTTTTGACCGTCGCATTAATCACGACACAGTTCGTCAATATCGAGTTGTTGATGCTAGATGCAGTCGCATTGACGCCCGTCAGCCACGAGTATTCAACTGTCGTGTTATCAATCGTCGAATCAATAATCAGAACATCATCAAAGCCTTCCAGTTTGATGACAGAATCATTCTTTATCAAAGAATTGTTGATGTTGCCCCATATACCTGTCGACTGGCTCGTGTAAGGTGTTCCATTCACAGTCGAATCGTACACCCAGCCTGTGTCAGCTGTAGTGACATTTGTAACAATCGTTGATGTAACAGCATTTGCATTGCCCGTCGCAGTTACCGTCACATCGTAAACGCCCGGATTCGAATCTGAAACCGACAGAGTAACCTGACCAGTTTGTCCGGGATTCAAAGTCAGCGCAGATTGATTCAGTGTCTGGTTGGCGCCGTTCAAATTCTGCACAGTTAGATTATAGTTATCAGCTGTGTCACCGGTATTGTTAACAGTAATCGTATACACTGCATTTTGCAAAAGGCCGACTTGCTGATAGTACGAATTCGAAATTATGCTTACATAATAGTCGGGGACTGGATTGACCGTCACAGTAATGGCATTGCTGGCAGCTGTCTGAGAAGCATTGTCAGTTGCCGTGAATGTCAACGTTTCATTGCCGTTCCAATTTGTCGGCGCTGAAAAATCAACTACTCCGTTGGAATTTATCGTCACAATAATGCTGCTGTTTCCGCTCACAGAGTACGTCAGTGTGTCTCCCCATATCGTATCGTCGTCCGTGAAATAATTATCAAGGTCGAATGCACCTATCAAAGATGTATCCTCGTTAAAGTTCTGATTCGGTATCGTTCCAGAAAATACAGGTGCATCGTTAACATTCGCAACAGCTATGGTAAATGCTTGGTACACAGTCGCCGTTCCATCGGTCACGCTGACATTAACATTATTGCCCCCAACCTGAGAGTTATTCGGCGTCCAGCTAATGACGCCTGTTGAGTTGTCAATCGTCATTCCTGTTGGGAAGGTTACGAACGCAAACGTTAGCGTATCGCCGACATCGACGTCGGTTGCGTCTACATCGTACGTGTAAAGTACGTCTTCTGTTGTGGCTGTGACAGGCGCAGATGTTATAACAGGAGCATCGTTTACAGCCGTCACGGTTATCGTTATATCAGCCGTGACATCAAGCGAACCGTCGCTTGCCGTTAGTCGAATATCACGACCATCGTTCCAGTTAGCGGCAGGCGTCCACGTAAGCAAACCGTTTGCATCGATTGAAAAGTCAGTATCATTTACATAATACGATATCACATCGCCAATATCTGGGTCACTTGCATTGACGTCATAATTTAGCGAGCTATCCTCGTCTATCGTCTGGTCAGTCGGGACTTCTGTCCAGACAGGCGGATCCGGCTGAGGCGTTACAGTCACAACAACCGGATTGCTCGAAGCCTGCGCCAAAGCCGTATCGGTTGCGGTAAACGTCAGCGTTTCATTGCCGTTCCAGTCAGCCAGAGCAGAAAAGTCGACCGTGCCGTCAGGATTAATCGTTACGAACACGCTGCTGTTTCCGCTGACAGAATACGTCAGCGTATCGCCCACGTCCACGTCGGAGAAGTATGTATTAAGATTAAATGCATCAACTCTGTCGCCATCTTCGTCAAAGTTCTGTGGCGCAATCGGTCCAGAAAACACAGGTGCATCGTTCGTGTTCGCGACAGTTACTGTAAATGGTTGTGAAACTGTTGCACCGGTCGAATCATTCACACGAACCTCGACATTATTATTAATGCCGACCTGAGAATTGTTCGGAGTCCATTGTATACGACATGTTACTGGTCCACCGCCTCCACACCAGTTTATGACCATACCGCTTGGTGCAGTTACAAGTTCAAAGACGACCCCATCGCCATACGGGAAGTCGTAATCGTCAGCAACGACAAAATATTCATACAGTGCGTCTTCATCAGCGATCGTAACAGGCGTTGAAGTTATGATAGGCGCATCGTTTATGCCGTTTACAGTAACCGTTATGTCCGCCGTCGCAGCCAACGAGCCGTCGCTTGCTGTTAGCTGAATAGAGCGCACGCCGTTCCAGTTTGCAGCAGGCGTCCACGTCAGCACGCCGTTAGCGTCAATAGAAAAGTCCGTATCATTAACAGAATACAAGACCGTGTCCTCGATATCCAAATCAGTTGCGTTAACATCATAACTCAGTGAAGCATCCTCGTCGATCGTCTGGTCCGTTGGAACTTGGTCCCACGTCGGCGCCCTGTTTACATTTGCGACTGAAATCGTCCACCCCTGACACGTCACTGCACCCGGTCCGTCAGTCACACAGGCTGAGACATCATGATCACCTGCCTGCGTATAGTCAGGCGTCCAGCTAATCAAACCGCTGATGGAATCAATCGTCATTCCTGTCGGGAAAATTGAAAGCGAATACGCCAGCGTATCCAAATCTGGGTCGGTTGCATCAACATCATAAGAGTAAGCAACATTTTCCGTTGCAGTTTCAACAGGCATAGACGTTATGAAAGGATTGCGATTGACATTATTGACTGTTATCGTTATCGCTTCGCTGTCCGTCGAGCCGTAACTGTCCGTCACAATGAACGTAACGCCGGGATAAACGCCAGATTGCGTATAACTCGGTGTCCATGTAAATGTCGAACCGACAAAATTGGCCCCGAGTGGCAAGCCGCTTGCGGAGTATGTCAGCGTATCGCCAGGATCCGTTGCAGATATAGTAAATTGCAACAGCTGACCCTCGTCTCCAACCTGATTGCCTATAGGTGCAAGCACAGGCGGTGTGTTGAACGTTACAACTACCGTATTAGACGTTGCAGCATGGCCGCCATTGTCCTGCGTTGTCGAATAATAAGAAAATACTCCAGGCGACGCCTTGATTACGACCTTCACAAACGTGCAGCTGGATATACCGCCACAGCTCTTCGTATCAAGCAAACCGCCGTTCTCGTAAATCTTTATCCACTGTATGCCTGCGTTGTCAAGAACGTCAACAGCAACAGCCGTCAGCGTAACACTTGTAGTTACGCTTGTCGAATTCGCGCTCAGTGAGACCACCGGCGCAACGTCAACGGCAAAAGCCGTTCCCGCAAAACTAGCCATGACTACAAAAATCATCAGCGCTGCCATAGCATTAAACGCAAATTTACTTTTTGCCATCTTTACCATCTTTCTTGTTATCTCCGCCAAGCGGTATGCTCACGCCAAAAGTGAATATCGTGCTGCCTTCCTTGTTTTCCGGAGTAGTAAATCTATTATCAGGATTTTCGCGGCCGATTCCGAAATCAAAAGACATCTTGTTGCTTTCGCCGGGATAATAGTGAGCAAATGTTCCGTACGAATCCATCATACTGCCATTTTCGCCATATCCGCCCAAAACAACTTTATTGCTGACAGGGATTATGAGTGAACCGCAAAGTCCGCCTGCCTCATTTGGCAGTTGCTTGTTGTAACCGATGTCAAGCAGCCAAGATTTCGAATTGCGAGCTAGCGCAAGCAGATAATCATTTTCTGCAATCTTCTTCTGTTCGGGTGTCAGTGAAACATCGTTCCCAAGGTCAATAATACACTTGTTGTAAAGCGCCACATCGTTAAGCGCACCTTTGCCGAAAATGATGCTACCGTATCCAGTTCCGTCCTCGACGCGTCCTTTAGCGCCGAGCAGAAAGCCTTTTCCGACATCGTTGAGTATGAAAGCATCGCCACCGAAGTGATATTTGACATCATTGCCCTGTGTAAAATTGGGTTGTACATACCATGCGACGTTACTCTTCAGCTTGTTGAGATTTAGGCCAAGTTTCCAAGTATCCCATTTTTCATCCAGTATTTTCATTTTATCGACGCTGGCTTCGGCTTTAGCATTCGCTGTACTCAGATAACCGCCAAAACCGATCGGGCCGATTAAATCGTATCCTAGAAGCATTTTTTTCTCTTCTGTTGAAACATCGGCTCTGACATCTAATAGGATAGGCTGTATAATGCTGACTTTAGTATTATCTTCGGATTGAGAACCTCCGTATTGCAAAGTGAACCTGGAAGCCTTGTATGGAATCATGGTAGAAAAGCCGTTGAATTTATTCGAAACCGTTTGCTTCGTTTTGTCGGAAGTTGTTTCTGTTTCACGCGATATGCGCTCACCGCGATATGCATAACGCGATTTTGCTTCCTTGCCGTCAAAGCCCAATATGTAATTAAAGTCGGATGAATCATAACTAGAACCGTCAGTTTTCTTATTCGCCTGGCCTCCGAAAATATCGAGACCTACCCTTTTCGGTCTCGTTATAGAGTCTTCGCTCTCGTTCTGAGGTTTCGGAACATCGTAACTTCCAAAAAGCCGGAACGTAGAGCTGCCATTCCCGCCGCCAAATCCGCCTCCTGAAGAGGTCGAGCCATATATATTAGAAAAATCGTACATCTGGTAGCCCAGATTCATTTTGTTATCAGCTGGCTTCTTCTCTTCCGGTTTCTTTTCCTCAGGCTTGGGCTTTTCTATGGGTTTCTCGTCAATCTGGGTTTTCTTTTCAGGCTCCTTGTTTTCTATCGTGATTACTTTTTTCGGTTGGGCAGGCTCTTCAGCCGATATGTAATTTGGCGAAATTAATGATGTATTAACAAACAACAGAAGTCCTGCCGCGACACCCGTAGCATATCTGCCAACTTCAGTGAAGTTTTTGCTGACGTATTCGCCGACTTTATCGCCGATTTTGCCGAAAAAGCCCTTCTTCTGCGGGCTTGAACGATTAACAGGCGTAATAGGTTCAGCAAGTTCTATATTTTCCTCTTTTCCGATATCAAAATAATCGCTATTGGCACCAACAGTCAGGTCTGCAAGATACCTATTTACACTGTCCCTGTCAGAAACCTTTCTCTTACTGACTTGCTTAGAGAATTCGCTGTTCATTCCTCGCAATGAATTTAGTGCATTTTTGCTGAGGTATTGCTTATTATCATTATAGAGTTGGTTAAGCGCTTCTGAACGTTCTGCATAGCTCCAGACCTTTCTATTACGGCCCGTTGCAATCCGCTCATATTCTTTGAAAATCTCGCGCTCTTTGTCAGAAAAAGCGTATGGCTTGTCAGAAAGAGCGTCTCTTTTAGCGCCAATAAGCGCCCGTGTCAACTTCGAGTTGTATACCACGACCACACCTTATTTTCCGAGGTAACTCACCGATACCTTTTAGTAACCTCTTACCAGTAATAACCACCGAAAGCTTCTTAAACCTTACCGAAATCGCCCCTTGAGAAGCCGCCTTATAAGGATTTCGCTTGTCCGCTAACGAGCTTGCGCATCAGCGCAAGCGAGCTATTGGTGCGAAAGAAACGAAGAATCCCGCGGGTGAGATTGCTGCAGAGAAGCTATGCTTCTCTGAGTTCCCAGCGAGCCTTCGGCTCACGAGGCGAACACAGGGTTCGCCTGTGCAGCAGAATCTTTGATTCTGCTTGCAGCTGAGGATGAACTCAGGAGTTCAAATCGAACCAAAAATCCCGCGGGTGAGAGTTGAACTCACAACCTTCCGGTTTCTATCGAACGTCTGCTGGTGAAAAATTCGGCCATTTCTGGCAGAACTCCTCTACAGCCGGACGCTCCACCATTTCCCCTGTTCCTCTCACTCATGTGAAGAGAAGAATCAGTTTGAGCTACCGCGGGTCGATAATTCTTGCTAGCTCTCCTTAAAAGTTTAACAAACATGTTTCTTTTTCTTTTATAACAAAAGGTGGCAGGATATAATTTTGAGGAAATTTTTACAATGTTTTCTTTACCGTAAATATACAACCTGAAAGCTGTTTTTTCTTTTTTTATGGATGTGGACTTTATACCCAGTTTTTCCAACATATTTCGCAACCCTTCAAGATAAGCCATAGAGCCCGAAGATATTCTAACTAGGTAATCTCTTTGTAAAATATCACCGTCTCCATCTAAAACACCTCTCAGATAATTCCAAGCAAATTCAGGTCTGATAGACTCGAAAATAATTGGTATTGTTATTGTTTTGGATTTAGGGCCTAACGGTATGTTGAATTTTTTATTTAGAAATTCCACTATAGGCTTTGACGAAATGTATATTTCGTAATTATTTCGTTTGTTCCATCCCATTCTTCGAACTTTAACGGATGCTCTATATTGGAAAATTTCATCTATAAGTCTGGCCACCATTTTACACTCATCTGGGTAGCTGGTGTAAATCAGCACTTTTCTAGATTTTCCATTAGAACAATACAGATGCCCGTCAGTTGAAACTATACCAGCAAAATAGCACAGTTCGATGCTTAGATCCGGTATTCTTGGTATCTGCTTTTTATTTATCGTATATCCTGCTGCGTAAAGTGCATTATTCCATGTACCGAAAAATTCTCTGGATTTTTGGTAAAGAGTAGATGCGTCACGCTTAACCGGTCGCTTGCCAAGTTTTTTCTCAAGAGCCTTTATGCGCGAAACTACGATATTTTTGCTCCATTTTCTACCACGGGTCATATTTCACCTTTACTTTGGACGATATTTAAGCATTCCAGCGGCCACGCGAAATTACCGCAATCCTTATATATCGTCCAAATCCGCATTCTACAATAACGTTGTACACTAGTGTACAACAATACAGGTGTACGTAGTGCCACCGAGCTACGCAGAAGGTGTTCTAAAGGAGCGCATAGTCAACGTGCTGCGCCAGCATCCGGAAGGCCTTACGACCCACGATATTTCTCAACTAATCGGCACGCACCGCCACACGGCTACGCGTTATCTTGCCGAGCTAAGGGGTGCGGGCATTGTTATCCACCGCCCGGTCGGTTCTGCCATACTTCATTACTTGTCTGAAATCAGCCAACCGGCTAACATCGAACGGAAGGTCGAAGCATCATGATGACAAAATTATACGCTAGCCGAAGAGGCAAGCTGATTGCTGAAGTAGCGATACTCGCCGTTCTGATTATGGCTGTTGCTTTGTTCGATCTCGGAATTCACGGTACAGGCATGTTTGCCGCTTCACAGGCAGCGATATATGAAAAGGTACAATCCGATCCCGCATTTGATCTCATAATTGATTCCGCAATGCGCGAAAATGGCACATTGGTGGTAACATTCCAT
>Ga0315288_10008306_pt1 | contig 13113 bp, 4 predicted proteins | sample YL17G11_20_MG_FD_203454 | JGI IMG/M metagenome (GOLD analysis project Ga0315288, IMG submission 203454) | Sediment microbial communities from Yellowstone Lake, YNP, Wyoming, USA - YL17G11_20 | ecosystem: Environmental > Aquatic > Freshwater > Lake > Sediment | place: USA: Wyoming | collected...
GTCAGTGGCTACGGTGGAGACCATCCAGCCCTTGAAAAATGAAAGACCTATATTCGACGAGGCTTCCTCGTCTTTAGCGATTAAGGTGTGATTTGGCAGCCTTCCGCATAGAACTTAATATCTCTCAGGCGCAGGATACCTATCAACGCCTCATAGACTCGTTGCCTAAAGGTACCGACAATATGAAGGCTAGTCTGGTCATTCCGTCGCACACAAAGACGACGCCGGTCTCGCTTAAAATATCTAACGTCAGACCTAATATCCGACATGTACTCCGCATCGTCTCCGAATGGTCCAGTGCTCCCCAAGCCTCTGTAACCTTTGTACCGACGTCGGACACGGCTAACCTTACAATCGCTTTTGCTTATGGTCCCAATAACCTCTACCTCTACGACTCCCTAGGCAATGAGACGCACTACAACGCCGTTGTCACCCATTATGCGACGATGTTCCTCGCCGAAGCGCAGCAGATCACCGACTATTCGTGGCTGCCAATTAAGACTATTGAGAATGCCATCGCTTCGCCACTGTCCTATCTGCTTGCCATACCGTTTACAGGTAAGTACTCGGGGTACATCCCGTCTGACCTAGAGACACTAAACATACTAGGCAATAAGCTGCTTAGCAAAAATCTCTTGTGGGGACCAGGAACAGACCGAGGTGTGCGCGAGATCTTCGCTGCCTTCTCGGCGTCGAACCCAGTGCTGCACAAGATGCAAAACACTGGAGCACCGACAAGCTTCCTGTATCGTAACGAGGAAACCTTCTCAGGCTACGAGGCGCACGTCTGGCTACCCAACCGAGACATCGAGCGCTGGCAGACTTTCATCCGCTACACAGACAACTTGCCGCAGGTCTTCACTCTTAAGCAGATTGAAGAAAACGAAGTCTATGTGCAGGTCGGTAACACGGTCCATCGCCATGTCTTTGACTTTGATTCCATAGCCGCAAATACCGTCATCGACACCTCATCGCAATGCTTCAAGGACCTGTTTAGGCTTGACATGTCTATGGTGAAGAAGATGTACATCACCTTCTGCCAAGCAAGCTACCCCTTCGATAACCAGATGCCACCACTGCTCAGCGATGCCGATCCGCTAAGCGTGCGCAACTTCACGTCCTTCACACTTTCAGGTCGCTTTGAGCAGCAGTTCGACGAAGACAACTACATTCATGACTGGGTTTATGAACCCATCATCGGTACCATAGATGGCGTTAACCGCTTCTTCTCACTATCTGAAACACCGGCAAGCCCGTACTCAATCAAACTCTTCTCAGACGGACTCCTGCTCGGCTACCTAGCTGACTTTAGAATCTCCACAGGCAACAGCTTCAGAGCCAATATCTATGCGCTCAACGTCTCACTGGACCCGGAACTTCTCACCATCGACGTCGGCGACCTTAGGTCCTTCATTGGACCGGTCTTCCATACTATGGAGATCGCCGATACCGACAGCGTACAGTTTCTCGCCACGGCGGTTAACCAAACTCTAAACGAAGTGCTGTTTGTCATCTCAGAACCGCCGATAACCTCAGGCAACGCTCGCATTCACTACGTGACACCCAACGTCGCAGCTAACCTCTACGGCGGCGCTAACCAATACGGGATCGAAAGCATCAGCGGAACCAGCTACGCGCTAACTTATCCTACGCCTGCTAGCTCGATGAACTACCAGTTGCTTGTCCAATACGCCGAGGACCCGGCGGGTCTGCCGAATACCGTAGACCAACCCGTCTACATTGTACGGAACCACACTACCCTCGGTGCAACGATTGAGTTCTCGACGCCTATCACGGCACCTGGCGCTCAACTGCACTGGTGGCTTATCGAGGGGGACATCTCCCTAGAGCGTGACACGGTAATACTGCCTAGCGGCATCTCAAGTCTACTCATTCCATTCACCAGTGGTCCGTATTTTGACCGTGTATGCGTCATCGTCAACCTGTGGAATACGACAGCGCTCGGTGATGTGTCCATGCCACTGGTGGCCACCCACAATGTCAATACCGTGTCCTTTACCGTTAAGTTTTCGGAACCCCTAGACAGCGCAAACTACCGTCTCGACTACGTGGTATTCCCCGCTGAGCTAGGGCTTAACGTACTAGAGATATTCATACCGCCGACGCCTCCGCAAATTGTCGAAGCACAATACGATACCATCTACGCCCAATGGGCAAATGCGGCTCCCATCGAGGTCGTAGACGGTGTGACGCAAACCTTTACGCTGGCAGAGCCTTGCGAAGTGCCTAAAGCTATGTATGCGACTTTGAACGGTCGTTTACTTACCCAAGGTGCTAACGAGCAGTACACCGTCGAGGGTACAACTCTGCGTATGAACTTTATACCGCAGCCGAGTCAAAACCTGTGGTGTGTCTATCCTACAGGCACCCCAGGCAGCGCTTGGGATCAAGGACGCCTGGCGTGGAATAGCCACACCGGGATCGGTGCCTACGCCTCAGGCAAGATATTCCATGATGCTGTAATCGGCGCAGGCGACACGGTAACCCTACTTGGCGAGACGTTTGTTGCGACCGCGACCGCCGAGGGTCAGGTCTATAACCCAAGCCATATCGTACCTGCCGACACACTTACCTTTCCCAGCGCAGGCATTACCCTAACCGGGGTACTTTCCGCGCTCTACGATGCGCCTTTGCAGATAGGCACCATACTGGCGGTTAACGTAATCATCGGTAGTCCAGGGACCATCACGCTCCCTAACCACGGTATCTTCGGTAACACGTTAGTCTATTTAACAGGCGATGATCTACCCCTTGGGATAACGCAGTACCAGCGCTACTACATAGTCAACGGAACCGCCAACACGTTTGAGCTGTCTCTGACCTACGGCGGTCCTGGTGTAGCCATAACCTCGCAGGGGACCGGTAGCTTTAAGCTCTTTAAGGACGCTCTGCCCATGGAGTTCCCTTGCGGCGTAAGCCGTGACGTTGATGGTGCAGCTCTGACAGCGGCCATCAATAGGATGTTAAGTGATCTATATTATGCTTCCTACCTTGGCAATGGCGTCACCACGATTAAGGCGTTCGCCTTAACGGGTACGGCATCTAATGACCCGATCACCTCTCCTGGAGTCAGCATCCAGGTCACGCAGCCAATAACTGGGGACTCATTAAGCTACGCTAACGAAGTTCAAGAGATCACGTTTCCTAATGTACCGACCAGCGGGAAGTTCAACCTTAAGTACAACGACGAAGTAACCGCAGACATACCCTACAATGCCACGGCAGCCGATGTGCAGGATGCCCTCTATGATCTGCCGTCACTAACTTCGGTGTTGGTAACCGGAACGGTTGGAACAGGGTTTACCGTAGAGTTCGTTGCCGCTGACGGCAAAAAGCTACACCCGCTACTTACGGTAGACAACACTGTCGTCAGCTTTGATGCTACCGACATAACGAGCGACACGATCTATGCCTTTCAACACGGCTTAGAACACGAACAAACTGTAGGTGCCTTCTCGGCGGGAACTCTGCCTTCGGGACTTAACGGTACCGACGTGTATTATGTGTTCGATGCTCCCATCGCTGCCACTTACCTTTCTGCAGGCACGACCGTCATGGTCACAGGTGCCGACACTACGGGCTACACCGTAGGCGCGGAAGTTAAAGTTTACGGCGGCAGCGACGCTGCGGTGAATGGCACCTATCCTATAGATAGCATCCTGTCGCCAACCTCGTTCACCTATATAGTAGATACGGCTCCCATTATCCTGGCGGGTTTTTTAAGCTACATTGATGGCAATCACATCCAGCTTATGACCGCACCGCCGACGCCTGCTATTGTGCCTTTGGTGGACCAGGGTGTCGGTACGCATTATTTGGCTAGCAACTCCTTGAGCGATGGTGTGCAGATCACACCTGTTATAACGCGACTTGTTGAAGGTTACGGCGACCGGTTTCCCGTGGGTGTGCATCGGCTTCATGACTCGCAGGCATTGGCAACGGCGCTGAACGCCAACGATGTTGTGCGGCGCAGTTATCAGGCGTATGCCGTGACGGGTGAGATTACCGTGACGGCAACGCACGTCGGTACGGCATACAACAAGTCGGTGACCGCTACGGGTAGCCTGCGCAGCGCCGGTATCGGCGGCGGCATAGATCCCGTATTGCCGCATACAAGACCGCCTGCTTTACAACCTGCAAAGCCTTTCTACTATGCAGAGGCACCGGTTGTTAGCTTAGATGGTTTGGCGACCAGGAGATACACCGGCTATAGCGGCAACGCGGTGGCTTTTGACGTGCAACCCGAGTCGTTGCAGATCCCCTATATTGTGTCTCAGGTCTACCCCATAGATTATCACCCGCTAGACGACATGATCGCCAATAAGCCATGCTCTTATCCTAAGGGGGTGTTTACGCAGGGTCTGCAAGCCGTATCCACAGAGATGGAGTGTGACGTAACCCAGACTGGTATTCTTGCCATCACGACGCGTGGAGCGCCAAGGCAGGAAGAGCCCGCAGGCGTCGTGGACGGCGTGAACGATACCTTTGACTTGGACTTTACCACCTGCAATGCGCCTAACTCTCTCATGGTGTGGATCGACGGCATCTTTCAGCCGCCAACCAAATACACCTACAGTGTGTTTTTAGGACACGGCAGAATCACTTTCTTAACGCCTCCGGCAACTGGTCAGCTTGTCTGGGTATGGTACCTCATTGGCTCCGACTACTGCCTGCTAGAGTACGTTGAGCAGCTCACCGGAGTCACAGACGGCGTGAACGCCAGCTTTGGCTGGTTGAATGCGGTCGTAGACCAGCCCTCGGTGCTTGTCTTCATGCAGGGTCTTTTGAGCTTGCAGACTGTGAATTATACGGTGGATGTGGGGAATATGTCGCTCACTTATGTGTCCGCCCCTCCGGCGGGTGTGAGCATGTGGACGCATTACAATACGGGTGCGGTTGAGACGTGGAGGCAGGATGTTGTTGGAGTTGGCGACGGCTTGCAGGACGTGTGGGTGTTGCCAACTTTGGTGCCGACACAACTGCCCAACACTAAAGATTCAGTAATCCTGGCGTTGGACGGATTCGTACAGCGCCAAGGGGTAGATTTCTTTGTCGAGATCGGTGTCAACGGGGCTCCTAATGGATTCATTACGTTTGCCACCGCACCGGACATAGGAAGGGAAATCGAGGTCGCATACTTGACGAGGGGATAACTTGGCTAACAACTCTATCATTAGGACCTTCGATGTCGTCGAGGTTAAAGACACTAAGGTACTGACCTCGGCACCTCACGCCCCGCTATCTGTCGCCGCAGGCGAGGACTACAACTCGGTAACCACTAAGATCGTTAACCGTCTACCGACAGCAGACCAAAAGCTCGCACTGGACAATACCCTATCGCTACCCTCGGCAGCTAACCCAGTAGTCCTTAAAGATGACATAGAAACCTATATCCCAGCTTTGGATCTTGGCGAGGTTAAGGACTCGGTGCAGACCTACGGGGACCTGCCTCTAGTCGGTAACACGCTGGGCGATTTAAGAGCAGTCATAGACGACAATATCATCTACCGGTGGAACGGAGCCGCTTGGACACAATTCATCCGCAGCGGTACGTTTGACCACACCGAGCTTAGTAACCAAAACGATGACCCGGCATTTCAACACTTAACGACTGCTAACCTGACGACACTCAATACGCAGACGCACGTCCATACTAACTTGGGTGTGCTCAATGCAATCACAGATATTGGCTCGGGTCAGATCATAACAACGCCGGAACGAAATCGTATTCCGAGTTCCGATACCGTGGATGCTTTGAAGGGTACCTACGGGGTGCCAAACAACACCAACAGGTACGTGACGCACCAGGACCCGAGGCTCAATACGATAAGAAATCCCTACGTTACGGTAGGTCCGCCAGCTAGTTTAGCGACCTACACAGGCGTCGATATGATCCCCTTTGACCAGGCGATCTTCGCCCTTCATTCGGGAAGTGCGACGGCTGTCAAAGCGATTGAAGTCCTGCCAGGCACCTATACATTCGGCGCTGGACCTTTAACATGGAGTAACGCCGCGCCGCTTCTCATAGAGGCAATGACACCGGGGTCTGTGACCATAGATGTCGGCGTAGCGGGTATCCTGGCGACAGGAGCCGGAGGTCCACTGACGCTGCGGGGAATCAACTTTATCGTCCATGATTATTCAACCTATGCGCTTTCTACGACGCGTGACTACAGTACGTTTGAAGATTGTACGTTCAACGGTACGCCGCTAGATAACACCCAAATCGGATTGCTACTGAACGCCGCGAAGTGTTTAGTGCGGCGCTGTGTGTTCAGCGGTGTCCTACTTGAAGGCGTAAGGATCAGCGGCAACGATTGCATCGTCGAGGACTGCGAGTTCAACCTGGATACCGCGACAAGAGCCGGTGTGCATGTCATGCCTACGGCGAGCAATGCTAAGGTCGTGCGCAGCAAGTTCGCCAGTGGTGTGGTCTTTACCGAAGGCAGCTACACCGAAGTGCTCGATAACTATCTGACCAGCTATGTTAAGGACTTTGCAACTGGAACACGAGCCTTAGGTAACGTACCGGGGCAGTATAACCAGTCCTACCTCGGTGTGGTCAAGACCATTGGACCTTTAAACTCACATGCGGATTATAGGTCCGATGACCAGACGGCGTTCACACAGGCGTTTAGCGACGCTGGTGCCTCAGCAAAGTACTCCTGTACGATTACCGTAGCAAGCCCTGCCGTGGTGACGACACCCGTGAATCTGTTTGCAAACGGTGAGCGTGTGTTCTTCACTAAGACACCTACCGGAGCTTTACCGACCGGACTTCTAGAAAATACGATGTACTATGTCAAGAATAAGTCCGGTAATACCTTTCAGGTCGCAGCGACTGCTAGCGGACCCTCTATAACTACTACCCTAGCCGGTAGCGGTACCTTCTACGTGCATAGCGGCGTGACACACTTTGAAGTTCTGCCAGGCACCTATACTTTCGTCAGTACCGTTACCGTCCCGGTAAGCTGCAGGCTGAAAGGCGTAGGCGCTACAGTAAATTCTAGCGTCACAGCGTTCACGCTGGAAAATTTTGCTGGCTTAGAGGGCCTCTCGCTTGTTGGCGATAACGCAGCGGGACTCGTTGCCTCCAGTGGTACGAGCATTGAGATCATGAAATGCAGCTTTACAACCACAGCAAACCACGGGCTCGTGCTTACTAATTGCACAGATAGTGTGGTACGTGGTTGTCTATTTGGCGGCTTTAACGGTTATAAGGCGAGCGGTTTGACGCGTGGGGTAGTCGAGGACAGTACGTTCACCTGTACCAACGACAACATGAGACTAGACAACGGCAGCAACGTTCAGGTCAGAGATAATTATTTCGTCAGTACCCCTATGCCTCAGATTGGCGCTTTGCCACCTCTTTTGACAGATAGCATCGTTGAGGGCAATCACTTCTTAGGTAATTTGCCAACTAAGATCAATACGACGGGTACGATATGGCAGAGCAATTACCCCGAAGATGCTAATAACATCGACGGTGTGGACTTCATTGAGATTGATCTCATGGGTTATTTAGAGCCTATTACATCTCTTTGCACGTTGAGTACGATAGCTTCCACGGGGTCTATAGAGTTTGATGCTGTCAATAAGTCTTCGGCGGTGACGCCGCTTATTGATCTTAAGGCAAAGGTCCGCACCGATGAACCGTTTTATGTGGACCTTTATTGGTCCTCTACCGGGGCATCGGGGGTTGTAAAATGGGAAGTAGTTAGTGTGTTTAAGAATAAGAGCACCGATGTCTTGCTTTCGGCTTTTAGCGTAGCAGACGTTGACACTCGGACGGGAGCTACGAGTGATATAGTGGACTCGCTGCTGGACTTGACGCAATCAAGTTATGGAGCCGCTAGTGTCGATGCGGTGTCAGTTACGGTGTCGAGGTTAGGTGCCGATCCATTAGATACAATGATACAGGCGGCGCATCTAGTAGGCGCTAGGTTACGCATCCCGAGGGATTGATGGCGCTTTACAATGAAAAGTTAACGACTGAAGACATCGTTGAGGTTCGAGACGGTAAGATACTGTCTACGCTTGCCATTCCCTCGTTAGGGATTGTCGTAGGTGACAACTATCACACCGTGACGACGCAGGTGTCTACAAGGACGCTGACACTCGCCGAGAAGGCAGCGCTCAATGCGGTGCTGAGCACTCCGTCTGCGTCTAACCCTGTGGTGCTTAAAGATGATGTCGAAGTCTACTACCAGCAGGGGGACTTTGGGGAAATCCTCGATGCGGTTTTGGATCTTGTTGATCTACCCCTAACTGCTAACCTTGGCGATCTGTGTCCGGTTATCAACGAGGGAGCTTTATACCGCTGGAACGGTCTTAGCTGGGACCTCTTCATTCATACCGGAACTTTATCGCATGTAGACTTGATAAATCAGAACGGTGATCCTTCTAGTCGGCATCTCACTAGCACCGAACTTAATGCACTAAATAATAACGATCATATACACGGGGTGTATTTTGATCCTGCTGATGTTGACACTCTCAACAATAAAATAAACATTACAAACATATACCAAGATGATACGCCGGTTAAGTTTTCATCTATGGGTACCTTACCGGGAGGATTGACTGGCGGAACCCAGTACTACATCGTCAACTCCACACCAACTTCCATTCAGGTATCTCCGACAGTGGGGGGATTACCGGTTGTTCTTACTTCACAGGGTAGTAATCTTACCCCTACCGGTACCGCAGCGCCAGAACTCACAGACAGTCACTTCCTAAGCGTACTGTCGCTCTTGGAGCAGATCACAGCGGCGGGGTCCGGCAAGATCATTACTGACAGTGAGCGGCTGCGACTGAACACGCTTACTTCGGATGTTATAGCAGCTCTGCTGGGGACTGTGGGTACCCCGAGCAACATTAATAGGTACGTGACGGACTTTGACCCTCGGGTTAATACGCTGCGTAACCCTTATGGGACCGTAGGGACCGGCGCTCCGCCGTGTTCCTATCCAGGTGCAAGCCAGGCGGCACTTGAAGATGGCTTGCGCGGGATCTCATCTTTCCCTTGCACAATTTCTTTCGCCTCTCCTGCGGTAGTCACGGCAGACACCATTTATCAAAACGGTGATCAGGTCTATTTTTTTGACTTGAGCACGCTGCCTGATCCTATCACGGTGGATACGCCCTACTTTGTGCGCAATGCGGCGCTAAGCACCTTCAACGTGTCTCTAACTCCACTTGGTCCTCTTGTCGCCACGACAGAGCCCGGCAGTGGTATTGTAGGAGGCAATAACAGCGCGTTGAATGCTTTGGCTTTATTGCCTGAGACCTATATGGTCACAGACAGTCTTTATTGGGATAAGCAACCTGACGGTTGGCTGTTGGAGGGTTGGACCCCTGGAGGCACTACACTTGATTGTGTGACTCTCGGGTATGCGCTTAACATACTTCCTGATGGCGACAAGGTACATCTTAGGGGTCTAAATATTGTATTAACCTCTAGTGATGGGGTACTGCTAGAGCGCGACCGCTGTGTGCTTGAGGACTGCACCTTCTCTGGTGCAGGCGCAGGCATCCATATCAACGCCGATTACTGCGTAGTGACGCGGTGTTCATTTAAGGACACCGCAAGTCTAGAGATCGTCGGCAACTTCGCTCTGGTGTCGGAAAGTCGATTTGATCTCACCAATACCGCAGACACCGCCATCGACGCCGCTGGCGACTATGTGACAATCGCAGGCTGCTATGTGACTAAAGGCACTGTGCTAACGGCGGGTGACTATGCGCTTCTACGAGGCAATACGTTTACGAGCACTGCGGTCTGGACAGACCTAGGAACGGCAACGCGGTTCATCCAGAACCCGTCCTATGCTGGCGACAAAGGTGGTGATGCCTATGTTGGAGCACGCAAGACGATAGGTCCTCTCTCAAGTGGTGCGGATTATAGGGGAGACACCCATGCGGTGTTTACGGCGGCGCTAGCAGACCCTGACATAAGGGAATTTGAGATACTGCCAGGTACCTATACGTTTGCTGCTGCGGTGGTTATCCCAGCCGGAAAGCGGGTGTTGGGCAATAATGCTGTGCGTATATTGCACAGCGCGTTGCCTGCCTTTCAGCTCAGCAACGATGTGGTGCTTAGCGGGTTGCGAATTGAGCGCACGACGGGAGGTTTTCCTCCTAATGCGGTAGAGATACCGGCGCTGGTGCAGCGCGCTGGCGTGGTGGATTGTACGATCAATGACGGGGGTGTCTACCTTACAAATGCTCAAGGTTGCCGGATTGAGCGGTGCAGGTTTGTCAGTGCAATACGTGGTGTAGTCTTAGACAATACCTGTACGAACGTGGTTGTTAGCGGGTGTCTTATCATGGCAGGTACTGCCTTAAGCAGTCATGCTAGTAGCTCGGGGTGTCTGTTCAGAGACAATGTGGTCCAAGCCGGTGCGGTCAGCCTTGCGGGCACTGCGCACATCATCCGTGGAAACATATTCGCAGCAGGTGCTCCCGTCAAAACAGGAGTAGTCGGAGGCATATGGCAAGGGAATTTTCCCATGTCAGCAAACCAATACGGTAGCCTCTACGAGGTACTTGATGTAGGCAGGCACCTGCGCGGGTATACGCCGGGCTGTGATAGGGTCGTGACGGCGGACTGTGGTGCGTTATCGTTTGTTGAGACGCAGATCGCGAGTGCGACGACGGGCTTAGTGCGTATCCCCTTCGAGGTAGACACCGCAGTCAGCTATGATGTAGCGTTGACCTATACTTCACAAGCAACGATTGGCAACACCTACTGGCGGGTGATTGTGACGTTTTTTGACGGGATAAACCAATTAGGCACGCCGCAAGTTCAGTACCTAGTAATACCGAGGTCTGGTCTTACCGTGCGGGTACCCGACGTGGGGACTTACAGTAACGCTACTTACGGTGTTAGTAGTCCGACACACTTCTCGGTAGACATAACTCGGCTACCTAATGATGCGAACGACACGATGGTGTATGCGGCAGATTTACTGAGTGGTACGATAACGCTAAAGAGGTTGTAGATGTACGACTTGGAACCTGAAGAGTACCTAAGTTTAGACTTGTCCTGCATGTCGCCTGATGACCTGCATGACTTAGCGTACTTCGTCTGGTGCTGCTACGACGATGATGTGGTGCTGATGGAATGGCGAGAAAAGCTCCTGCTGCCTTACATAAATAAAGTATGTCCTAAATCAATTTTAGCTGAGGTAGAGGAAGAAGAAGAAGAGGAAGAATTCGAGGTGATCGATGACGAATCTTAAGGTAAGAACTCCTGACGTCGCGGAAATCCAAGACGTCAAGATCAAGGCTAGCTCGGCGCACATCCATATAGGAACCGGCGTCAGCGTCGCCGATAATTATGATGCGGTCTTAAATCAGATTGCATTGTCATCGCCTACCATGGTGCAGAAAGATGCCCTGGATGCCGCCGACAGTCCCAGTGGTATTAACCCTTATATCACTGAGTCGGACCTTATAGCTACGCTAGACGAGCGTATCCCTTGGCGCACGATCGGACCTCTCGGCAGCGATGCCGAGTTTACCGGAGCCACAAATGCGGTGTTCACGACCGCCTTTGCTTCGGGTGACTTCTGGTACCTCGTGCTGCCGGGTATCTATACCTTTGCAAGCACCGTAATTATTCCTCAAGGCGTTAAGGTCACCGGGGTTACGGCAGACTCGACGGTAGTGACGGGCAATACCAGCAGCGCTTTGTTTGACATGGGTCAGGCATCTTACCTAGGGTTCATGACGGTGTCACAGGCGGGTAGTGGCTCGGCTGTCCAAGTTACCGTTAACGATGTAGCGTTAGAGTACCTACTACTAGAGCAAGCTACAACTAACGCCAAGCTGATAGATGCAGCAGGTGTGTCCAACTTGCGCATGTTCTCGGTTAGCAGCAATACAGGTAGGAACTACTTAATCGGCTGTACCGATGTTGTAGTACATGGGTGTCTATTTAACGACATCACTGTGAGCTTAGAACTCAGCGCCTGTTTTAATCCTACGGTCACATCTTGTATCTTCAAGAGTGGATTATTTGAATTCGCCGGAGGTACTAACCTACGTGCGGTAGCGAATCATTTCGCGGATGGAATAACCGATGGCGGGGGCAATAGCGGGACGCTGCTCAGGGCGAACACCCCGAACACAGTGAACAACGAGGCTGACGATTTTGCGAACTTGTTAGCTTACATCGGCAGTCCGGTTATTACAGCGACCAATCCACTCTATTCCAATAACTATGCGGGTCTTAACGGTCAGGATTTGACGGCTAGAGCCTCGGCGATTGACCTGCTTTTGCAGTGGCGTTACGAGGAGAGGAACTTTCATCTCGTCGCTGCGGCAGAAGTAACCACGCTAACCTGGAACCATCTAACCAGTGTGCTTACTAGCAGCGGTGACATTTATATTCAGTCTACGCACCGGGATTCCTATTGGAGTCTAGGTACGCTCAGTTACAATATACCAGACGGTAGTGCTTTATACTTTGTATTGGACAGGAGTCTGACGACTACACCTATTGATATATCTGGCTCAGCCGTGGTTGCAAGCTTAGGCACGGTACCTAACACGACGGCTACGCAGCAGGTTTACGTGTTGGCTTTCAACAAAGGCGGTACGCTTTGGTGGCGCGGCGGGAACGGTACACGGTTTCCAGCGACCGGCACTCAGATCGGTCAGTATTTCGTAGACGGGTCTTCTAAGAGTTTGCTTGATTACATTGGTGCCCCGGACTACAACGCCTCCCAACCCGCCTATAGCTCAAACTTCTCGGGTGTTGGCGGCGAGAGCTTAGTCGTTAGGACATCTAAGAATGACGAACTGATAAGGACGCTGTATCAGAATAGCAACATGAGCGCTTACCTGTCTGATGGCGGGTATTTCACTTATGAGGGTACGACGCTTTCTTTGACAGGCACGCTGTTCATGGCTTTCCCTCATGTCGTGGGTCGAATGACGCTAGCTGCTGATACGTGGTCTTTGAGCGATGGCCAGTGTGTGTATCTTACGCTTAACCTCGGAGCCAAGGCGGGAAGTTTAGCCGGGTCCGATACTGCCGTGGTTGCTGACACCATAGCGACTACGGTTCCTTTACCGAATGCTTAC
>Ga0315288_10008307_pt1 | contig 13113 bp, 9 predicted proteins | sample YL17G11_20_MG_FD_203454 | JGI IMG/M metagenome (GOLD analysis project Ga0315288, IMG submission 203454) | Sediment microbial communities from Yellowstone Lake, YNP, Wyoming, USA - YL17G11_20 | ecosystem: Environmental > Aquatic > Freshwater > Lake > Sediment | place: USA: Wyoming | collected...
CCCCAATAACACCCGCTGCCCCCCCTTGGGGGGGGCCCGACGCTCCTGATATGCAATTTCGGGGTGTCCCTGCACGTTAACCACCGGGCGACGCTCGCTGGATCGGCGCACCACGGGGGGTGCGATCGCCGCCTGGATTACGGCAGGCGATTGTCGAATGCGTTGAGCGCTTTCATATAGTTGGCGCGCTCGAAGGCGGCAGGCTCGCGCACGGCGCGCTGGCTCATGCTGCCCTTCATCTGGCCGATCGAAGCGTATTCGCGCTGTTCCATCCAGGCGTGCAGGTCGCCCAGAATCTGCGTGGCGCGCCCCGCGCCATGTTCGATGAACTCGGAGGCCACCATCGCGGCGCTCGCACCTGCCATTACGCACTTGATCACATCCTGCGCCGAATGCACGCCGCCGGTAATTGCCAGGTCTGCCGCGACTCGCCCGTAGAGGATGGCGACCCAGCGCAACGGCAAGCGCAGCTCGCCCGAGCGGCTGAGTTCCAGGGTGGGCACCACCTCCAGCGCCTCCAGATCCAGATCGGGCTGATAGAAGCGATTGAAGAGGACCAGGCCGTTGGCGCCTGCCTCCGTCAGCCGCTGCGCCATGTTGGGGATGGAGGTGAAGAACGGGCTGAGCTTGATGGCGAGCGGGATGCGAACCATCGAGCGTATGCGCTGGACCAAGTTGACATACTCATCTTCCAGCACCGCGCCGGTGAGGTCCACGCTCGTCGGCAGGTAGTATATGTTTAGTTCGAGCGCATCGGCCCCGGCCTCCTGAATGCGGCGCGCAAAATCCACCCAGCCGCCTGCAGAAATGCCGTTCAGGCTGGCGATGAGGGGAATGCGCGTGGCTTGCTTCACCTTGTGGATGTGCTCGAGATAGGCTTGCGGCCCCAAGTTGTACTGGCCCAGGTCGGGGAAGTAGGTCAGCGCCTCGGCATAGGTGTCGGTGCCGCGCGTCAGATAGTGATCCAGTTCGAGTTGTTGATGCGTGATCTGCTCCTCGAACAGCGAGTAGAGCACGATTGCGGCAATGCCTGCCTCTTCCAGCCGCTGCACGCGGTCCAGCTTCTTGGAGAGAGGGGAGGCGGAGGCCACCAATGGGTTCTTGAGTTGCAGTCCGAGGTATGAGGTCGTCAGGTCGGGCATGGGCGATCTCCTAAGAACCATGGGCAGGTTGTGCAGCGGGGCGCCCGCGATCCTGGGCGCCCCGCCTGAAATGTCAACCTAGCTTGTCGGGCCGTTGCCGGCGGGCAGGCTGGCCAGATAGCGATACATGGCCCAGCGCTGATACACGTCCGCCTGGGCCAGCTTCATCAGCGCCTCGGCCCGCGTTTCGTCGCTCTGCAAGAGCATGCGGAAGCGAGTTTCGTTGTAAGCATAGTCCGCGAGCGGCAGAGCCGGCTCCTTCGAATCCAGGCTGAGCGGGTTCTTGCCTTCCGCGGTCAGCGCCGGATTGTAGCGATACAGCGGCCAGTAGCCGGTTTGCACCGCGAGACGTTGCTGCTCGAGCCCCTTGCGCATGTCGATGCCGTGGTTGATGCAGTGCGAGTACGCGATAATCATCGACGGTCCCGCGTACGCGTCCGCTTCCTGGAAGGCGCGCAGCGTTTGCTGGTCGCTGGCGCCCATGGCCACCCGCGCCACATAGACCGAGCCGTACGACATGGCCATCAGCCCCAGGTCCTTCTTGGGCATCCCCTTGCCCTTAGAGGCGAACTTGGCCACCGCCGCGCGCGGCGTGGATTTGGAGGCCTGTCCACCGGTATTGGAATAAACCTCGGTGTCGAGCACCAGGATGTTCACCTCCCGCCCGGCGGCCAACACGTGATCCAGGCCGCCGAAGCCGATGTCGTAGGCCCAGCCGTCCCCGCCAATGATCCACACACTCTTGCGCACCAGCACGTCGGCCAGCGCGGCCAGATCCCGCGCATGTGGGTCGCTCTGCCCGGTCAGGCGTTCGCGCAGCGCGGCCACCCGTTTGCGCTGGGCGATGATGCCCGCTTCGCTCGACTGATCGGCCTCGAGCAATTCGGTAACCAGCGTTTCGCCGATCCGGTCGGCTTGCAGACGCAGCAGCTCGCGTGCAAACTCGCCGTGCTTGTCGAGGGTCAGGCGCATGCCCAACCCGAACTCGGCATTGTCTTCGAAGAGCGAATTCGACCAGGCCGGACCGCGGCCCTCGCGGTTGCGCGCCCAGGGCGTGGTGGGCAGGTTGCCGCCGTAGATCGAGGAGCAGCCGGTGGCATTGGCCACCAGGATGCGGTCGCCGAACAGTTGCGAGACCAGCTTGACGTAGGGCGTCTCGCCGCAGCCTGCGCACGCACCCGAAAACTCAAACAGCGGCTCGAACAACTGTGAGTTTTTGATCGTGCCCGGGTTGACCTGCCCGCGATCGACCTCCGGCAGCCCGAAGAAGAATTCCCAATTGCGGCTCTCGGACTCGCGCAGCGGCGGCTGAGGCGCCATGTTGAGTGCTTTGCGGCCCACCTGGCTCTTGTCTTTGGCCGGGCAAGCTTCCACGCACAACGCGCAGCCGGTGCAGTCCTCGGGCGCGATCTGCACTGTGTACTGGGTGCCCGGGAATTCCTTGAATTTGGCCTCCAGGCTCTTGAACGTCGGCGGCGCGCTCGCGAGGAGCGCCGGGTCGTAGACTTTGTGGCGGATGACCGCGTGCGGGCAGACAAAGACGCATTTGCCGCATTGAATGCACAGGTCGGGTTCCCACACGGGGATCTCGAGCGCGATGTTGCGTTTCTCCCAACGGGTGGTCCCGGTCGGGAAGGTCCCATCCACCGGCATCTTGCTTACCGGCACGCTGTCGCCCTGAGCGGCGATGATCGGGCCGAGTACCTCGCGCACGAACTGCGGCGCGGCCTCGGGGACGGGCTGGCGGCGCGGCTTGGCATCGGGCGTCACGCGCTTGCCCTCCAGCTTCATCTCGTGCAGGTTGGCCAAAGTTTGATCCACCGCGCGGTAGTTTTGCTGCACGACCGCGTCGCCGCGCTTGCCGTAAGTCTTCTGGATGCTCTTCTTGATATCGGCGATGGCCTGCTCGCGCGGCAGCACGTTGCTGATGGCGAAGAAGCAGGTCTGCATGATGGTGTTGATGCGCCCGCCCATGCCGGTTTCCTGCGCCACCGTGTAGCCGTCGATGACGTAGAAGCGCAGCCTCTTGTCGAGGATCTGCTGCTGGGTCTCGCGCGGCAGATGCTCCCACACGTCGTCCGGCCCGTACGGGCTGTTGAGCAGGAACACCCCGCCCGGCACAACGTATTGCAGCACGTCGTAGCGCTCGAGCAGCGAGAACTGGTGGCAGGCCACGAAGTTGGCATGGCTGATGAGATACGGCGCGCGGATGGGCTTGGGCCCGAAGCGCAGATGCGAGATGGTGTAGGTGCCCGATTTCTTCGAGTCGTAGAAGAAGTAGCCCTGGGCGTAGTTGTCGGTCTCTTCACCGATGATCTTGATCGAGTTCTTGTTGGCGCCCACCGTGCCGTCGGAGCCCAGCCCCCAGAAGACGCAGCGCACGGTCTCGGGCGCTTCGATCGAGAAGTCCGGATCGACCGCCACGCTGGTGTGGGTCACGTCGTCGATGATGCCCACCGTGATGTGGCCGCGCGGTTCGGGGGCGCGCATCTCATCGAACACCCCTTTGACCATGGCCGGCGTGAACTCTTTCGATGACAGACCGTAGCGCCCGCCGATCACGCGCGGGGTCTTGGCAAAGCGCGGCATGGCGCCCGTCTGCACCTCGGCCAGCGCCGTGACCACATCCTGATACAGCGGCTCGCCCGCCGCCCCGGGTTCCTTGGTGCGGTCGAGCGCGGCGATGATCTTCACCGTCATCGGCAGCACGGGCATGAACAGCTCCACCGAGAACGGCCGGAACAGGTGCACCTTGAGCACACCGACTTTCTCGCCGTGGGCGTTGAGGGAGAGGGCTGTCTCGGCCGCCGTCTCGGCGCCCGAGCCCATGATGACGATCACCCGTTCCGCATCCGGCGCGCCGACGTAGTCGAAGAGATGGTAGGCGCGCCCGGTGAGCGAGGCGAAGCGGTCCATCGCCTGCTGCACGATCCCCGGGCAGGCCAGGTAGAACGGGTTGACCGCTTCGCGCCCCTGGAAATATACATCCGGGTTTTGTGCTGTGCCGCGCAGCACCGGCCGATCGGGCGAGAGAGAGCGCGCGCGGTGAGCCGCGATGAGCTCATCGTCGATCATGCCGCGTAACTGCTCCTCCGACATCTGCTCGATCTTGTTGATCTCGTGCGAGGTGCGGAAGCCGTCGAAGAAGTGGATGAACGGCACGCGCGCGCGCAGGGTGGCCGAATGCGCGATGGCGGCCATGTCTTGCGCCTCCTGCACCGAGTTGGAGGCCAAGAGGGCGAAGCCCGTGGCGCGGGTGGCCATCACGTCCGATTGGTCGCCGTAGATCGACAGCGCCTGCGCGGCTAGCGCGCGCGCCGACACATGGAAGGCGGTCGACGTCAGCTCGCCCGCGATCTTGTACATGTTGGGGATCATCAGCAGCAGGCCCTGCGAGGCGGTGAAGGTCGTGCTCAGCGCGCCGGCCTGCAGCGCGCCATGCACCGCGCCCGCCGCGCCGCCCTCCGACTGCATCTCGACCACCAGAGGCACCGTGCCCCACAAGTTGGTGCGCCCGGCTGCCGACCATTCATCGGCGAACTCGCCCATCGGCGAGGAGGGCGTGATAGGATAAATGGCGATCACCTCGCTCAACTTGTGAGCGACGTAGGCCGTGGCTTCGTTGGCATCGATCGTGACGATGGTTGGCTTCATGGACATTTCTCCCAGATGACGCGACACGCAAAGCAGTGCCCGCATCCTCTCGCGCGTGCCGCGCTATGCCGTCGGATGTTGGCTGAGGAGGCGCAAAGCTGTCGGAGGTGCACAACGTGGAGTGCGGCGATGGCGCGCACAGCCTCTTCTATATCCTAGTATTTGTATTGCCGGGCGCGCGAAGCGGCGAGTGACGATAGGCACGAAAATGCGAGAAGGCTGTCATTCTATTTGTACCCGAAATATGGGAATTTCTGGCGCGCGCGCACGTCGGCCCGCCTTGCTGCCTCGTCCTGGCTCGCGCGTTGCACACGCGCAGGCCTTTCCCGACCGGATTCTCACGCGCCCAGTGTTGAAACAGTCAATGGGCAGCATGCCGCCGGGCTGCCTGGCGTGCGCGCGATGAGCCAGGCTCATGCCGGCGATTGTCTCGTCCGCCCGGCGCGCCCCAACGACGCCGCTGCGGTCGGCCTCGTCCATCGTTCGGATGTGATCGCCTGGAAGGGGTGGGATGCACACGGCCAGCCCACCTGGTCCGAGTACGAGAAGCTGACCGCCTTCGAGCGCTGGATGAACGGCGGTCCGTGGATGGATGAGGCGTTGTGCCGGCAGCACCTGACGCACATGCAAGGTCCCTCGCGCGTGGCCCTGGTGGCCGAACTGGAGGGCGCCGTGTGCGCTGAGGCCGAGGCCTACTTTGGCCATGAGCCTCCTCCATTCGGCACGCACCTCAACTTGGCCGTGCTCTACACCCGCCGCGGGCATGCCGGCCGCGGCCTTGGCGGCGCGCTGATGGGGTCGCTCATGGAAATGGCGCGCGAACGAAGCTGCGAGACGTTGAGCGTCAGCTGCGCTTCCGCGCCCGGCTTCTACTCACGCTTCGGCTTGGCCTGTTGGCAGCGCTGGCGGGCGTTGACCGTTCGCGCCAACCTGCGCAACACCCTGTATGACCGCGACTCGTGTGAGCTTGCGCCGGCGCCCCTGCCCGCCGGGTGGGGCATGGCGCTTGGGCGCATCGGCTCAGCCGCGCAGATGTGGGATCGCCTCGACCCGGGCGAGCGCCCGCCGCATGACGCTCGCTCGCCGGTGACCCTCATGGGCGCCGATCTCGCGCTGCGATCGGGCCGCGAGCGGGCGCGTGTGGTTCTCCAGGACCAGCCGTTCGTGGCAGGCGCGGTCACGGCCTGCGTATGGACTCCCGACGGCCGCCTCTCACCGCGCATGTGGGCCGCGCTTGGAGATTGTGCGGCACGCCTCGGCCGCAGCCAGACGTATACCTGGGCGGACGACGAGCGGCGCGCCGATGTTCCGGCGGACGCACGCTGGGGGGAGGAAGTGCGCGAGGTATGGGGCCGGCGCTTGTGAGCGAAACCCGCAGCGATGCGCCTCGGGCCAGGCGCATGGCCCAAAGTCCTGTGCTATACTCGAACGCGGCCGACGAGGACGTGGGAAAATGCGGCTCACGCATCTGCCAGGAGGACGACCGTCTGAACCGCGCACGGACACGACGCCGAAGGTCGCGCCGGCAGGCTCGGCCGATCCCCCACTCCTGGTCCAACTCCTGAACGACGAACCGGGCTTGCGCTTCTTCGCTGCGCAGCTCCTGCACACTTCCGAACCGTTGCTTTCGGCATGGGTCGGTGATGGCGTCCTGACTCGCTGGCTGGCCTGGCTGGATGACGAGCGAGGCGCAGCGGGCGAGGTGCCCTCCCCCAGCCGATCGGTCGGACCCATTTCCTGAGGTAGGCAGGGAGGCTTCGCCAGGTGGATGCGCTGATCGGGTGGGTCGCCCTGGGTGTGGCCGGGCTGATGGCCGGGCTGATCTTGGCCTTTAGCCTTACGCGCCGTGCGACGTGGCCGACCTTTCGCCATATGCCGCCGTTCGAGGCACTGGCGGTCGACCTGGGCCGCTCGGTCGAGGCCGGCACGCGCTTGCATGTGGCGCTAGGCTCGGGGTCGCTGACCTCCAACGATGCCGCTGCATCACTCATCGGCCTCGCGACTCTCTCGCAAATTGCCACGGCCGGGTCGGTCTCCGACAAACCGCCCCTGGCCACCTCGGGCGATGGCGCGGTGGCGCTGCTCGCCCAAGACGTGTTGCGGGTTGCCTTCCGCCAGCAGCGCGCTGAAGACCGCTACGATCCCTTGCTGGGGCGGGTCACCGGCGTCGGCGCTCAAGGCTATGCTACCGGCGCCATGCACACTGCGCCCGATGAGGATGTCACTGCCACCATCGTGCTGGGGGCCGTCGGCCCCGAAGCCGCCCTGATCGCCGAATCTGGAGCGCGCCGCGGCACTGTCATCGGCGGCACGCTCGACGTTCAGGGTCAGACCGCCCTCTACGTGACCGCTGATCACCCGCTCATCGGCGAGGAGCTCTTTGCCTCCGGAGCCTACCTGCACGTGAATCGCGCTCACGCCGCCAGCCTGCAGGCGCAAGACATCCTACGCTGGCTGGTCATCGCCGCCATCGTGGCCCTGGCTATCGTGCGCACATTGGGGTTGCTGTGAGGATCAAGGCTTCGGTCATCGTCGCCATACTCACCGGCGCCGTCATGCTGCTCGGGTACTTCCTCCCCGGTGCTTTCTTTGCCTCGGTGCGCGATGTCATGCTGCGCAGCGGCATGATCATCGGGACGGTCGCGTTGCTACTGGGTGTGGGCAACCTGCTGCAGGTTCACCTGCGCAAGATCCGCGAGCAGCGACCCGGCCATCTGTATAGCATCTTCATGGTCATCTCGCTATTCAGCGTTTTCGCGGTGGTGGTCTTGTTCGGGCCGGCTCACCCGTACTCGGTGTGGGTCGTCTCAGAGATCCAACGGCCGCTGGAGATTGGCCTGATGGCATTGCTGGCCGTGGTCTTGCTGCTGGCCGGGGTGCGTCTCCTCTTTCGGCGGCAGGCGCTCGGGACGCTTGTGTTTTTTCTGACCGCGATCTTGGTCCTACTTGGAACGGCGCCGCTGCCGTTCATCTCGCTGCCATTCCTAGAGGGATTGCGCAACTGGATCGCTCAAGTGCCGGCCGTGGCTGGCGCGCGCGGCATCATCCTGGGTGTCGCTCTCGGCGCAACGGCCACGGGCCTGAGAGTCTTGCTTGGGTTCGACCGACCCTACGAGCGGTGATGGCCGCCGCCGAGGCGTAAGACTGGATCTGGAGAGGCATGGCTGACATTCGCTGCCCGATGTGCGGCAAGCCCAATGCGGAGGAGGCTGAGACCTGTCTCTACTGCCAGGCGCGCCTCAAGCCGGTGGGCCCGGGCGCCGCGCCTCCGGGCGCTGCGGAACCATCGGCCGCCGGCGGCGAGGGGGTCCCCGATTGGCTTTCGCGTTTGAGAGACCAGGGAAGTCCGACGCCGAGCGGTACGCGCGAGCTTTCCGGCGAGCGCGAGGGTCCCTCCGATGAAGAAGCCAGCGATTGGCTCTCACGCATCCGCACTCGCTCCGACGAAGAGAGCCCCGCGCCCTCCAGCGCCGCCTCACCGGCCGAGGATATGTTTGGCCGCGGAAAACCGGCTGAGCCCTCTGGTCCCGTGCCCGCATTCGGCCCATCCGCCGAAGAAGTGCCGCCGGCCTCGGCCGCGACGCCCCCTGCGGAACCGGCCTCCGCAGAAGACGACCCCGAGTGGCTTAGGCGCCTGCGTACACGGCGTGCTGTAGAAGGCACGCCGGGTGCTGCCCCCGCGCCATCCTTCCCCGCACCCCAGACCACGGGCGAGGGTTTGCCTCCAGACTGGATGCACGCTCCGCATGAAGATCTCGCGACGGGGCCGACCGCAGCCCCGGTTCCGCGGCCGGCGGGCGGCGAGGGCAGTGTGCCGGACTGGCTGCGCGATGTGCAGCCACCTGCGCCCGCGCCAGCCCCCATCCCATTCGCGAGCGAAGATGATGAACTGCGCGGCGCTTACGCCGAGAAGGAGATTCCCGATTGGCTGGCTGCCGCTCGCGAGGAGGCGGCCGCGCCGGTGGACGTGGTGGACCTCGCGAGTCCACCCGCGGCACCCATCGAGACACCTTCGCTGGAGGAATTGCTGGCGCCCGGCGTTCTGCCCGAATGGCTGACCGCAGGCTCCTCGCCCACACCGCCGCCGGTCGAAGCCCCCGGAGAAAGTCTGGAGCAGGCCGTCTTGCCCCCATGGTTGCGCGCCATGCGCCCCGTGGAAGGACCCTTGGCGCCCAAAGGAGAGGCGGGTGAGGCTGAAGAGCGAGTTGAGTCCGCAGGGCCGCTCGCGGGGCTGCGCGGCGTCTTGCCTCCCAAAGTGGAAGCCGAAGTAGGGCGCCATCCTCCGGTGCTGCCCAGCTTGCTCGATATCCAACCGGCCCACGCCGCGCACGCCGAACTGCTGCAGCGCATCGTCTCCACGCCCGAATCGCGCGCCGTGCCGCGCGCTCGCCGCCGCGCCCAGGCCCGGCCGTGGGGCGGGTTGGCCGTCTCGTTGATCCTTGTCGCGGCCATGAGCGTCCCTGGGGTCACTGGGACATCGGTCTTCGCCCGTCCGTCGGTCATCGCGGTCGAAACTCTGCAGACCGCCAACCTCATCAACTCCCTGCCTCGCGATCGACCGCTGCTGCTCGCCGTGGATTACGACGCGGCCGCTTCAGCCGAGCTGGAGGCGGCGGCCCTGGCCGTCTTGGACCATGTCATGACCGTCGGTGCCCCGATTGCCTCGGTGTCCACGCGCCCGGTGGGCGCCGCGCTCGCCGAGCGCCTTATCGCGCGAACGAGAGCCGCCCATCCGCAGTACCAAAGCGGGGTCAACTACCTGCCGCTTGGATATATTCCCGCCGGCCCGATCGGCCTGCGTGCGTTCGCCGCCAATCCGTGGCAGGCGGTGTACGGACAGTCTGCACCTGAAGGCTGGGATGCGGCGATGGTCGATGCCCTGCACACTTCGTCGAATTTCTCGGCCATTATGGTGGTGGCCTCCGACCCGGCGGTGCTGCAGGCCTGGATTGAGCAGGTGCACACGGCCGTCCCCTCCGTGCCGTTGGTGGCGATTGTCAGCGCCGCGGCTGAGCCGCTGGCGCGGCCCTATTACGAGAGTGCGTTTCCGTCGGTGCAGGGAATGGTCGTCGGTCTGGCCGGGGCCGAGGCCTATGAGTGCCTGAATGCTTTCGACCCGGCCAGCGGACGCTGCGGGCGGCTGGGGGTGGCGGACTCGATGTGGGATGCGTTCGGCATGGCGGTTCTGGCGGCGGTACTGATCCTGCTCGTCGGCGGGCTGGCCTCCGTCATCCGCCGCGGCGTGATCTCGATGCGCAGGACCAGCCATGAGTGATGTTGCGGCGGCCGCCCTGGGCTTCTTCCTGACCGTGGCCATTCTTTCTTATGTCCTGGGCGACAACGTCCTGTTCCGCATCGCCGCGCACTTGCTCATCGGCGTCACGGCCGGCTATCTGGCCGCCGTCGCCTGGCAGAGCGTCTTATGGCCGCAGCTTTTCGGTCGCATGCTCAACCTGACGGCCTGGCTCGATCCGGCATTGTGGATCCCGCTCATCCTGGTCCTGCTCATGATTGGGCGCTCGACCCCGCGCCTGTCGGTGCTTAGCTCCGTGCCGATGGCATTCCTGGTGGGGCTTGCGGCCGCGGTGGCCGTCGGCGGTGCACTCACCGGGACGCTCATCCCGCAAGTTGCGGCTACGGCCGTTTCGCTTTCACCGGTGCGCCAGTCGTCCGGCGGGGTGTTCCTCGATCTCGAGGGCGCGCTGAGCAACCTGATCATTCTGGTGGGCACCGTGACGACGCTGGCCTACTTCCATTTCGGCGCGCGGCCGCGCGCCGGCGAGGCGCCGGCCCGCCCGCTGTGGGTGGCGCCGCTCGCGCGCGTGGGTGAAATATTCCTGGCGGTGGCCTTCGGCGCGCTGTACGCTGGAGCCCTGGCGGCCAGCCTCACGGCGCTCATCGACCGCGTGGTCTTTCTGCAGCAGATCCTCGGGCGCCTCCTCCCATGAGCGAACACACTGCCACCGCGCCCATAAAGCAAGACCCCGAGTCGCTGCTGGCGGTCGATGTCGGCACCGTCTCGACGCGGGTGGCCCTGTTCGACGTGGTCGAGAGCCAGTATCGCCTGCTGGGCGTCACCACTGCGCCGACCACAGCCGAGTTTCCGTATCTCGATGTGAGCGAAGGTATCCACCACGCGGTGGAGACTCTCGGCACCATTGTTGGGCGCCGCTTGCTCGATGACAAGGGATCGCTCATTCTGCCCTCGCGCCCCGACGGCAACGGCGTGGATGGGGCGGTGCTCTCGTTCTCGCTCACCGCCGACGTGCGCACGGCGCTGGTCGGCCTGCTGCCCGAATACTCGCTGCGCAGCGTCCGCAACCTGGCGCGCTCGGCGCCGGTGCGGGTCGCGGCGGAGGTGAGCCTGGGCGACGGCCAGAATGAAGAATCGCTGCTGGATGTTCTCATTCGCGCCCGGCCCGACCTGCTCGTGATTGCCGGCGGCACGGAGGGCGGCGCCTCGCTGGCTCTGCTGCAGACACTCGAGGTGGTGGGGCTGAGCGTGCACCTGTTTTCGGTGGATTCCCGCCCGCAGATTCTCTTTGTGGGTAACGGTGAGGTGGCCGATCGAGTGCGCGAGTTGCTGAAGGACGTGGGGGTGGTTTACGTCGGCCCGAATGTCCGACCCAGCCTGGAAGTCGAATCGATAGACGGCGCGCGCGCCGAACTCAATCACCGGGTGGTCGAATTACTGCGCAGCAAGATCAGCGGACTCGACGAGCCGCTCTCGTGGACGGCCGGCGCGCTGACACCCGGCGCGCTGGGCATCGGCACCATTGTGCGCTTCCTGGGTCAGGCCTACGAGGGCAGCAAGGGAGTCTTGGCGGCTTCGATCGGCGCCGGCTCGACCATCTTGGCCGCGAGCTTTGGGCCGACGGTGGATCTCTCGGTGCGCCCGGACCTCAACCTCGGGCGCGAAACGGTGGGCCTGCTCGAGCATTGCGCGTTGGAAGAGATCGTGCGCTGGCTGCCGGTGGACCTCTCCGACGGCCACGTGCGCGATTACCTCTATAACAAATCGCTCTACCCGCGCTCGGTTCCTGCCACGGTCGAAGAGCTGTGGATTGAGCAGGCAGTGGCGCGCCAACTGTTGCGCGTCGCCGTGCAAGCGGCGGCTCCCTCCTGGCGCTTGCGGCGCGCGCGCCCGTGGCCGGCTCTCTTGCCGTTAATCGAACCGATCCTCGGCGCCGGCTCGGTGCTGGCCCGTGCGCCGCGCGCCGGCCAGGCGGCGCTCATACTTCTGGACGGGCTCGAACCGGCCGGTATCACCACGCTGGTACTCGACGCGCACGGATTGCTCCCGCTGCTCGGCGCAGCGGCGCGGGTGAACCCGCTGGCCGTCGTGCAGGTGCTCAGCTCGTCCAGCTTCCCGAGCCTGGGAACCGTCGTTGCACCGGCGGGCCGAGGCCGGCATGGCGAGACGGCCATGCGCTACACGCTGGCCTATGAATCCGGCCGCCAGGTGCGTGGGCAGGTGCTGGCCGGATCGATCGAGGTGCTGCCCTTGGCGATGGGCGAAAAGGCCCGCCTGGCCGTTCAACCCAGCCGCCGCTTCGACCTGGGCTTGGGCGGCGCCGGCCATGGCGGAACGATTACCGTCAGCGGCGGGCTGGTGGGCGTGATCCTGGATGCGCGCGGGCGCCCGTTGGTGCTGCCAGGGGAGCGCGAGAAGCAACGCCGCGCCCAGGAAGAGTGGTTGATGCAGATCGGGGCCTGAGAGAGACGATGGACCTGCCAACCCAGACTCACGTTGCCCCTCTGGTGATTGTGCGCCGGCGGCGCGCTTTGCCGCTACCTGGCACGATCACTGCACGCTTGAATCAGAAGGTGCAGGCCGGCGACCTGATCGGTCGAACAACTCTTTATCCCAAGCATTTCCTGATCGATGTCGCCTACCACCTGGGCGTGCCGCCCAAAAAGGCGGATCAGTATTTGCGCTACAAGGCGGGCGATGCGGTCAGCCATGGCGACATCCTGGCAGGCCCGGTGGGCTGGATGCGCAGGGTGGTACGCGCGCCGGTGGGCGGCCGGGTGATTGTGCAGGGAGAAGGTCGATTGGTTTTCGAGGCGGTCGGCGAGCCGTTTGAATTGCGCGCCGGGCTTCCGGGTGTTGTGGTGGGGATGGAGGCCGAGCGCTCGGTGACCATTGAGACCATCGGTGCGCTGGTCGAAGCCGTGTGGGGCAACGGCCGCGAAGAGGTCGGAGTCCTGCGCATGGCCACGCCCTCGGCGGACACCGAATTGACGCCGGAGGCGATCGACATTGGCCTGCGCAGCACGATTGTCGTGGCGGGGCGGGTGACGCGGCCGGACGTGC
>Ga0315288_10008309_pt1 | contig 13111 bp, 6 predicted proteins | sample YL17G11_20_MG_FD_203454 | JGI IMG/M metagenome (GOLD analysis project Ga0315288, IMG submission 203454) | Sediment microbial communities from Yellowstone Lake, YNP, Wyoming, USA - YL17G11_20 | ecosystem: Environmental > Aquatic > Freshwater > Lake > Sediment | place: USA: Wyoming | collected...
ATCCGGGAGGCCGGCGGAGTCCGGCCTCAGCAGATCTACGCTGCGTGGGATCAGAAGCTGGATGCGGCGCGGGAACAGCGGCGAGAGCGACGGGCCAGCCCAGGGTTCTCTCTGCGACGGCTGCGGACTTGGCAAACGGCCGTGGAGCGGTAAGCTTGGTGGCGTCCACCCGGAGGATAGGGCTCTGCGGGGATGCAACCCGAGCGCCGCGGTGGACTCGAATCCCGCAGGCTGGGACGATCTTCGGCCCGGCCGGGCCGGCTGCCTGCGGGTTCGACAGCCAGGCGAGAAATCCCATGGGGTTTGGGGGCTGAGTTCCCCACGATCAGACCCCAAGCACAACCACGAAACCAGCGGCAAGAGTGCGTGAGCCCTGCGAGCCAACCTGCGCTTCACGCAGAACCCGTGCAGCGATTTGATTCCGAGCCCGGCGGTGCCGTTGGCGTCGAGGGAATGCCCCGAGACGCGTGGATCAACTCAACGCCAACGACCAGCACGGACCCCCACCGGGAACATCCATGATTGATCGCGGACACGTAGAGGCAAAGCAGGGGAAGCTCGTGGCCTTGCTGACCGCCAATGGTTCGAACCAGTTCCCGACCGCTACCAACCCGCGACCGAAGGTCGGCGTCATCGAGGGGATGGGCATCGGGCCGGAGGTCATCGGGGCCGCTCTGCAGGTCCTGGCGAACGTGGAACAGGTGATCGGCATCCGGTTCGACGTCCGGCATTCGGGGTGGTGCGCAGGCGAAGCCGAGGACCAGCTTGACTGGTCGCTGCCCGATTCCGTGGCGGCGTTCTGTGCAGAGATTCTTGACGGCGGCGGCGCCATCCTGAACGGACCGGTCGGGGGCCGCTATGTCTACGAGCTGCGCCGGCGCTTCGACCTGTTCTGCAAATTCGTGCCGGTCCGTCCGTGGCCCCAACTGGCGGGCGCCACGCGAATTGCCGCGCCCCGCCTCCGGGACGCGGACCTCCTCATCGTGCGCGACAACGCCGGCGGCGTCTACCAAGGGCGCTGGCGCGATCGGGTCACTGCCGAAGGCCGGGTCGCCGAGCACTCGTTCAGCTACAGCGAACCGCAGGTCCGGCGTCTGGCCGAAGTCGCGGCGCGGGCGGCGGCCCACCGCCGGGGCAGACTGCACGTCATCGTCAAGGAGGGCGGAGTGCCCGGGATCAGCGCCCTCTGGCGCGATGCCGGCCTGGCGGCGGCGCGGGAACACCACGTCAAGGCGGTGCTCATGAACATCGATCTGGCCGCCTACGAACTGATCCAGCACCCGGTGCAGTTCGACGTGCTGGCCGCGCCCAACCTTTTTGGCGACATCCTCGCAGATATTGCCGGCGTGCTGCTCGGCTCCCGCGGGGTGACGTTCTCGGGCAATTTCAACGCCCGCGGACAGGCCGTTTATCAGACCAACCACGGCTGTGCGCACGACCTGGCCGGAGCCGACACGGCCAATCCCGCGGGCCAGATTCTGTCGCTGGCAATGCTGCTGCGGGAGAGTTTCGGGCTGGGGGAAGCGGCGGCTCTGATCGAAGCGGCCCTGGCCGAAGCGTGGCGCCAGGGCTGGCGAACGCCCGATCTGGCCGAACCCGGCTGTCGGGTCGTCGGCACCCGGGCCATGGCGGAACGGGTGGCGGACCAGGTCGTCCGCCTGGCGGAGGAGCAACCGCACACATGAAACCGGCGCTGCTGCTCGTGGATCTGCAGGGCGATTTCCTGGCGACACCGGGACTCCAGCCGCCCGCCGGCGCCCTGGTCGATCGAACGGCCCGCTTGCTGGACTGTTGCCGCGATCGCCGCATCCCGATCCTCCATATCTGGACCACGATCCACCGCGATCACGACCAACGGCTGCCGCACTGGCGGCAAGCGGATCGCTGGATGTGCGTCGCGGGCACACCCGGGCACCAACCTCCCGCCCGGCTGCGGCCTCTGGACGGCGAGGTGCTGGTGCACAAAGCAGGCTTCAACGCGTTTGCCAGCGGCGAACTGGACGCGGCGCTTCGGCGCCTGGGCTGCGATACGGTCATCCTGGCCGGCTTGCACCTGCACGCCTGTGTCCGGACGACGACGGTGGAGTGCCTCGAACGCGGTTACCAGGTGCTCGTGGCCGAGGATGCCGTGGCGAGCAACGATCCGATTCATGCGGCCGCAACCCGCCGGTGGCTGACGGAGCGGTGCGTTGGCTTCGCGACCACCGCGACCATCCTCGGCAGCCCGAATGGCGGGGCGCCCCCGACCTGGACGCACCGATCCCCCCGGCGGACCCACGAAGTGTTGTTCGAGGTGCCCATCACCGCCGCCAGGGGGATCGCGACGGCCACGGCAGCGGCTCAAAACGCCGGGATCGGCTGGCGCCGGACGTCACGGTCGGCCCGGCTGCGTCTTCTCGAAGAGGTGGCTCATCGGCTGGACGCGGCCGCGCCTGATCTGGCCCGCCAGATGGCCATTGAAATTGGAAAGCCCCTGGCGCACGGACGGGAAGAGCTCCGCCGAGGGGCGGACAACGTCCGGGACGCGGCGCGGCGCGCGGGCAGCCAGGCTCCGCAACGGCGGCAGGCTGCGGGCCTGGTGCGTGACCGGCCTCTGGGTGTTGTGGCCGTCATCCCGGCATGGAACAATCCCGTGGCCATTCCCCTGGGCAAGATCGCGCCCGCGCTGGCCTACGGGAACACCGTGGTCTGGAAGCCCGCACCCGCGGCCACGCGCGTCGCCGAGGTGCTCCTGAGGTTGCTGCACGAATCCGGCGTGCCCGCGGACGCCGTGTGCCTGGTGACCGGCGACCACACCACGGCCCAGCGGCTCGCGGCGGATGAGCACGTCGACGCCGTGACCTTCACCGGATCGCTCCTGGCCGGCTACGCGATGCAGGAGATTTGTGCCCGGCGCCTCGTGCCGTTGCAGGCGGAACTGAGTGGCAACAACGCGTCGATTGTGTGGGACGACGCCGACCTGGTGCAGGCCGCGGCGCAGGTGGCCTGGGGTGCCTTTGCCTTTGCCGGGCAACGCTGCACCGCCAACCGCCGCGTGATCGTCTCCCGGTCCCGCTTCGAGGCGTGCCTGCAAGAACTGAAGCAGGCTTCCGACCGATTGGCCTGGGGCGATCCCCTGGAAGAGGCGACCGAGATCGGACCCGTCATCAGCCTGGCCAAGCGTGCGGAAGTGGCCGCGATGATTTCGCGGGCCCAATCCGGCGGCCACGCGGACCGGGTGGTGTTCCTCCAGGACGCGCGTGCCGAACAGCCGTGGACGCAGGCGGGAGCCTATGCGCAGCCGACCATCGTTTGTTGCGACCAGCCGGACCAGCCGGTCGTGCAGGAGGAAACGATGGCCCCGTTGCTTGTGGTGCAGCGAGCCGAGGATTTCCAGCACGCACTGGCGTTGAGCAACGGCGTGCGTCACGGCCTGATCGCGTCGCTCTTCAGCCCCTCACCCGACCGGCAGCGACAATTCCTCGAAGAAGCCCGTGCCGGCGTGCTCAAGCTCAATGAGTCCACCGCCGGCGTGGACACCTCGCTGCCCTTCGGCGGCTGGAAGGCCTCGGGCATAGGACCTCCCGAGCACGGGGAAGGAGACCGCCTGTTTTACACCCGCCTGCAGGCGGTGTACGGGGCGGCCGAGGTCGGGATCGAGGAACACCCGGCTGCGGAGTAGCCATGGCGAACGCGGCTCCAACACCGACCCCCGCGCGCCCATCGCCCGCGTCCATCCCCGGCCGCTTCGCCCAGGTGGTGTCGCAGCACGCCAGACGAGTCGCGGTCAGCACGCCCGACACGCAATGGACCTATGCGGAACTGGACCAGCGTTCCGAGGCGGTGGCCCGCCAGATCCTTGACCGCGCGGGGGCGGCTTCCGAACCGATCGCGCTGCTGATGCAGCACGAGGCGCCGCTGGTGGCTGCGATTCTGGGCGTGCTGAAGGCGGGCAAGATCTATTCGGTCCTCGATCCGACCGAACCGGCGGCACGACTGGCGGCGAAGGTTGGCGACGCCCAAGCCCCGCTCCTGCTGACCGACAAGCCCAGCGCGGCGTTGGCCCATTCGCTTCCTGCCGGTCGGTGGCAGATCGTGGAGAGTATCGATCCCTCCATCATCGGTTCAGCGACCCCCCTCCCGGCCGAGGTTCCGTCGGAGGCCGGAGCCTGGCTGATGTTTACGTCAGGGTCCACCGGCGCCCCCAAGGGCGTTTGGCAGAACCACCGAGGGGTCCTGCACCATACGGACGTTTTTTGCGAGCTCATCCAAGTGACGCCCGACGACCGCCTGTCGTTGCTGACGTCGTGCAGCCTGGCGGCCTCGGCCACGGCTCTGTTCGCCGCGCTGCTGAAGGGCGCCACACTATGCCCTTTTGATGTGCGCTCCCAGGGAGTGGAGCGGCTGGCACTTTGGCTGCAACAGCAGCACATCACCCTCTATCACTCCGTGCCCACGGTCTTCCGTCACCTGATGCGGCGATCTGGCTCCAGGCGTCGGTTTGAGAGCCTGCGCCTGATACGGCTCGGGGGCGAACCGGTTCTCAGAAGCGACGTGGAGGCGTCTCGGCGGCACGGTCCCACCGACTGTCGGCTCCTGCACGCCTTGAGCTCGACCGAGACCGGTTTGATCAGCGCCTGGATGGTTGACCGGGACACCGCGCTGCCGGACGGACGGGTCCCGGCCGGCCGGCCGGTTCGTGGTGTCGAGGTGCGGCTTCTCGACACGAGGGGGCAACCGGTCAGCCCCGGGAGTGTCGGAAGGATCGCCGTCCGCAGTGCTCATCTTGTGCAAGGCTACTGGTTGCGGCCCGACGAGACGGCTGAGGCCTTCCAAACCGACGCCCAGGATCCCCTCGACCGCGTCTTTTTCACTGGCGATCTGGGGCGATTCCAGGCCGATGGCTGTTTGCAGCACCTGGGGCGCGCGGACCAGCAGGTGAAGATTCGCGGCCAGCGGGTGGACCTGGCGGAGGTGGAGGCGGCTCTGCAAGCGACGGATCTGTTCGAGGAAGCGGCGGCAGCGGCCCAGGAGGATCCGTCCGGCGAGCAACGGTTGGTGGCCTACGTCGTTCCCCGCGCCGGCGTCGGTACGAAGCCCCAAGCCTGGCGCCGCGCCCTGCTGCCGTCTTTACCTGGGTACATGGTGCCCGGCGATTTTGTGCGGTTGACGAGGTTGCCGCAAACGCCCGGCGGGAAAGTGGATCGGCTGGCGTTGCCCCCGGTGCCGCGCCGGCTCAAGGAGCCTGCCCGGCCTGGCGCCAGGCCCCGCGACGGCATCGAGAGGAAACTGGCCAGAATCTGGGAGTCGGTGCTGGAGGTCCCTCGCATCGGCCGGCGCGAGGATTTCTTCGACCTCGGTGGGACCTCGCTGGAGTCCGCCATCGTCCTGGGTCTCATTGACGAAACGTTCAGCGTCGCGCTGCCGCCCGCGACGCTGGTGGAGCACAGCACGATCGAGGAGTTGGCAACGTTGGTCGCCGACGACGCCCTGATCCCCTCACCCACTCCCCTGGTGCGGTTGCGCGCCGCCACCGCGGGACGCCCCTTGTTCCTGATCCACAGCGGCCAGGGCGATGTGGCGACGTACGGCCTGCTCGTCCGGCGGCTGCCGGATCGACCCATCTACGGCCTGCAATCGATCGGGCTCCATGGCGAGAGTTGGCCGCTCATGAACATCCCCGACATGGCCCGGCGTTATCTTCCGGAAGTGATCGCGACGGATCCGACCGGACCGTATCTTCTGGGCGGCACGTGCATGGGAGGGTTGGTTGCCTTCGAACTGGCCCAGCAACTGGTTCAACAGGGCCGGCCCGTGGGCTTGGTCGCCCTGCTTGACTCCCCGGCCCCTCCGTACAGCGGGCGTCGCTCGCGCTGGCACGAGCGGGTGCTGGACCCGCTGCGGGACACCTTGAGGGTTCTGCGCTGGGCGGCCGTCCGTGCCGCGGGCTCGGGTCGCAGCGCCCGCTGGCTGCCGGGCTATCGCCGCTTTCTGGCCGGCATGAACGGTCGCGCGCCCTTCACTTACCGACCCGGCGTCTATCCCGGAAGGATCACGCTCATCATGACGGCCGACACGAAATATGCCAGGGAGGATCGGCGTCCCCTGATGAGCCACCACGCGCGCGCGACGCGCACCATCACCCTCCCCGGAACTCGCAAGGGGTTGTTCATTCGCCCGACCGTTGATGAGTTGGCCCGTCAGTTGCAGGTTTGTTTGGACGAAGTCCAGAACGCGACTCTGCCCTGACAGCGGGGCGTTGAGGAGTTCCCTCGCCAGAACAGCCGAAATCCCCACGCAGGCCACTGCTTGACCGTGGCGGGCTGCATGAGCCGGACATACCGCGTGCTCCTGCTGTTTGTTTTCCTGCTTGGTTGTGCCCTCGCTCGGCTACCGAGTCCGCCTCTCATCGGGGGCTGTCCTCGGCAGCCCCTTTTCCCAGGCTCCGGACGATCCACTCCTGAGCCTCCTTCCACATGGCCTCAGTGACACCATGCCCCGCTTCGGGGAACGGGAGGAAGCGGAGGCGGTCTCGGTCTTTTGCATAGAGCGGCTCAAGGTCAGCCACGAACCGGCGCACCGACTCGATGTCGATGTACTCGTCGCGGCCGCCGTTGAGGAGACATAGCGCCTTCGGGGAGATCTGGGCGAAGCGGGTCTTTGGGTCAATCGAGGTGACCAACTCCCGGAGACGGGGACCGTAGGATGCCTTGCGCGCTTCCTGTTCGGGGCCAGGCGGGATCTTCGTTACGTCCCACCAGAAATCCACCGCGCCGACAACGCTGGCCACAACGCGGACACGTGGCTCGCGCCAGGCAAGGACCATGGCCGTGCTGGCACCCATGGACACCCCCGTCGCGGCCACCCGGGAGGCATCCACGTCGGGGCGGTGAGCCAGTGCGTCCAGGATGATGGGCACGTCCTTCGCCGTGCGAGCAATGGACGTTTGATGGACCCAGATGCTGTACTCCCCGCCCAGCGAGGCGATGTTATCACCGTGGAAGATGCCGGCGATGGAACGTTCACCGTGGAGATGGGCGTCGAGGGTAATGGCGAAGATGCCCCGAGCGGCGAGATCGCGGCACCACGGTTCGAGGTTCTCTTTCGCACCCCGGAAGGAGTGGAGGCAGATGGCCACGGGGAACGGCCCACCCGACACCGGATGGATGGCGACTGCCGGCACACCCTCGTCGGGATCGAAGCCCGGCAGACTGAGTTTCTCGCGCACGAGTCCGCCGGGCAGGTCCCTCCGCTCAAGGACCTGCATTCCCGCCGGAAGAGCAGCGCCTGCCGCGGCAAGCGGGACCACCAGAAGAATCGCAAAGACCTTCGTGCTCCACGTCCTGACCTGCAACGCAACCGTTCCTTTCACAACTGAATAGGAATGATCCTCGGTCAACTTCATTGGTCGATCACGTTGGCCTTCACTGGCCATCGCCAGTCCGCGGCTTCTGCACAGCCTCTTTTGATTTGCCGTCCAGTGGCACGGGGCGGCAACCGGGGTCGACGCTGGACGCCGCTGTCGCTCTCGCACGCGTTGCAGTGCTCGACGACTGCGTCGATCTGTCGAAAGCCCGACGCAGCACTGATGCTCGCCATTGCGCTGGTGGGGACAGAGTGGCGGTTGCACCTTGTTGATCCATGCGGGGAGCGTATTCCCATGCGGACGGGCATCAAGCCTTGAGTCTGGCCGATCCGGGCCAGGCAGGGGGTGTCGCTCCGTCTCGCGCGGTAAGGTGGAGCTTCGAATAGCAGAAGACCTTTCGTCCTTGGCGATTGAACACGACCAGGGAATTGAACCTTTTACGGCCCGCGGAAGTCGGACCACCCACCAGCACATGGCAGTGCGCAGCGCGGGCCGCACGGGCGATTCTCTGGAGGGCCGCTGCTACCTGCGATGGCGAAACTGCGGCCAAGTCGCAATTGTAGCCAGAAAAGGAGGGAGAGCTTCGGGATGGTCTCGCCCGTCGAAGGTCTTTCAGCGGTCGGTCAATTTCACTGCTCGACCTCGACCGTCGAGGTCGGGCCGTCTATCCCAAACTGGTTCCCTGTCCTAAGCTCCAGACGGTTCGAGCCCGGGTGGATGCTCCACAGAACATTCGCATCGGCCGAACCCCAGACGCCGCCATCTATCCGGGCTTTGTAGGCCTTGAAATTCGGAGTCATGGTCTGGAGCGCGACCCGGAACTGGCCTGGTTCGGGAACGAGCGTCAAGGCGACCGGGTTGATGGGGAAGTAGGGATCCATTGCTGGATTGGCTGGGACCGTGCGTTGGTGCCAACGGGTTCCCTCACAGAGCTTGTCCTTTATGATGAACATCTTCGCGTAGTCCAACCCGGCATCCATCAGATCCGTGTTTGGGATAAAGCCGATGAAACCATACTTGTCGAGTTCATCCGCCGGAACGGTCAGATTCCCGAAACCGGCGAAGCGCCCGAGGAAGATCGGCAGGTCGGATTTCCGGTGCCGCTTCCGCTCTTTCCCGATCACGAAGACAAGGTCTCGGCCTTCGCGGTAGAACCATTCCTGTCGGATCTCGTAGGCATTGAGCGGCGTGCCTTCCTTTTCGATGTGCAGGTTCGCGGTGGGGTCCATCATCACCCACTTGCGATACTGATTGGACCAGATCTCGGTGGTCGAGTGCTCGGTGGAACCTCCCCCAGGCGCGTCCTGGTGCCGGCGCAGGGCGAGTTCCCGATCGATCCATCCCAGGCTGGCGGCGGCCGAGACAAACACGTGCGCGTACTGGGCGCAGAAGAACGTGTGCCCCTGTTCAATGGCCTTGAGGATTTCGAGTGCCCCCGTCGCCTCGACGGACGGACGGCCGAACTTCTTGAACTGATGGTGCACCCAATCGAGCAACCGGACCTGCTGATCGAATTCGTCCTTGCCGGGCGCGACCACCGCGTCGAGCTGGTAGCGCTCGCGCAGTTCTCTGAGCATTGGATTGGTGAACGAGTCGAAGCGAAACCGCTTCGTAAACTCGCTTTCCACATAGGGCAGAGCGTCGAGCTTCCTGAGGATCGCCGTTCGTCCTCCCAACTGGACTTTTGTCCGCTCTTTGAAAGAGGTCGCAGGAAAAGCGGAGGCGGCCGGCGGTGGCGATTCCGCGGCGTTCGCGGCCATTGCCTCGGAAACGATCTGCTCGCCACCGGCTGTGGCGATGAGCAGGAAGACTGCGACGACAGGAGCGATTGACTCCCTCCAAAGCGCCGCGGGTTCTTGCCTCATAATGGGTTCTCCTTTCTGAGCGACTGAGTCTGGCAAGAATGTGCTCGTGGCCGTGGTTTTCGGACACCTTGGGATTCCAGCCCTGATCGGGCACCCATTCAAGCCGATTCCCGGGGACGCGGTAATCGGTCAGCCGTCGAGGAAGGCCATGGCGGGCCAGACCGGTTGCGAAGCGCCTCCGGCCCCTCCCCGCCGAGGCTGAAGGGGGCGCAAGCAGTCGCCATTCGCCGGGGTCAATGTTGAACCTTGAAAAAGAACCAGCGTCGGTATAACCAAGGACCACGAGCATGAACAAAGCCCTATCTCCATTCCTGGTGGTTACGAGCCTGCTGCTGGCGCCGCGCTTTCCGGCCGCTGCCGCCGAGTTCCATGTCGCCGCAAACGGCAACGACGCCAAGCGCGGAACGAAGGCGGCGCCGCTGCGCACGATTCAGCGCGCTGCCGACCTCGCGCAGCCGGGCGATGTCATCACGGTGCACGAGGGCATCTATCGCGAGCGGATCAACCCGCCGCGCGGGGGCAAGTCCGACCGGAAACGCATTATCTATCAGGCCGCGCGGGGCGAGAAGGTCGAGCTCAAGGGTTCGGAGCTCATCAAGGACTGGGTGAAGGTCCAGGACGGGGTCTGGAAGGTGGCGTTGCCCAATTCGTTCTTCGGCAGCTTCAATCCCTACCGCGACCTCATCCGGGGCGACTGGTTTGATCCGAGGGGCCGCGAGCATCACACCGGTGCCGTCTATCTCAACGGCGACTGGCTGACCGAAGCGGCCAAGCTCGAGGAGGTGCAGAAGCCTGTGGCCAGCACCCCGCTTTGGTTCGGCCAGGTGGACCCGGACCACACCACGATCTGGGCGCAGTTCAAGGGCGTGAACCCGAACGAGCAATTCGTGGAGATCAACGTGCGCCGAACCGTGTTCTACCCGGACCAGCCGGGCCGGAACTTCATCACCGTGCGCGGCTTCACGATGCGCCAGGCAGCGACCCCGTGGGCGCCGCCGACCGCAGAGCAGATCGGCTTGCTGGGCACGCATTGGAGCCAAGGCTGGATCATCGAGAACAACGTCATCAGCCACTCCATTTGTTCGGGAATCGCGCTCGGGAAATACGGCGACCCGTGGGATAACACGTCGGCCAACACCGCCGAGGGCTACGTCAAGACCATCGAGCGGGCCCTCCAGAACGGCTGGAACAAGGAGACCATCGGACATCACGTCGTCCGCAACAACACCATCTCGCACTGCGAACAAGCGGGCATCGTCGGCAGTCTGGGCGCCGCGTTCAGCACCGTCTCCGGCAACACCCTCCATGACATCCATGTCCGGCGGCTGTTCTCCGGCGCGGAGATGGCCGGCATCAAGTTCCACGCTGCCCTTGACTGCGTCATCCGCAACAACCACATCTACCGGACCTGCCGGGGACTGTGGTTGGACTGGATGGCGCAGGGCACACGCGTCTCGGGGAATCTCTTTCATGACAACGCCGGCCAGGATTTGTTCGTTGAGGTGGACCACGGTCCGTTCGTGGTGGACAACAACCTGTTCCTGTCCGCGGTCAATCTGCTGGACATGTCCGAGGGCGGAGCCTACGTGCATAATCTGTTCAGCGGGAAAATCATCAGCCGGCCGGAGCCCACGCGCGAGACGCCCTATCATCCGGCGCATGCCACCGCGGTCGCCGGCCTGGTCAACATCAAGGGCGGCGACAACCGTTTCCACAACAACATTCTGGTCGGCGCCGGCGGGTCCTCCGGTGGCCCAGGCACGCCCGCCGCCAAGGATCCGGAGTGGGGGGGCGGCTTCGGGTTGTGGGTGTATGACTTCCGTGAGCTCCCGCTGCAGACCGGCGGCAACGTCTTCTACAACGGGGCGCAACCTTACGCCAAAGAGATGAACGCCGTGGTGCAGGAGCGAAGCGATCCGAAGGTGAAGCTCGTGCAAGCGGAGGGCCGGTTCAGCCTGCATCTCACCCTCGGCCCGGAATTGCCGCAAGCTGACACAACGCTCGTCACGACCGCGCTGCTGGGGAAGGCGAGGATTCCAGGGCTTGCCTACGAGAACGCGGATGGTTCGCCGCTGAAGGTTGGCACCGACTATTTCGGCAAGAAGCGGAACAAAGCGAATCCAACGCCCGGGCCATTCGAGCATCCCGGAGCCGGCCCACTCACTCTGAAGGTCAGGTAGTGCCCTCGGCAGGTGTTTGGCCGTGGACTCAGGTTCTCTGAGGGCTCAGATCGAATTCTCAAGCTGACCGTCGCGTGGCTGGTGCTGCCGTGGCTCCTGGCGCTCACACTCGAGGGGGTTACGTCGCCCATTCCCGCCAGAGTCCGACTCTGGCCGGTGTGACGGGTCCAGTTCAGCGAGTCTGGTGAGTGTGAAGCACCCCCTCGACCGGGCGTTTGAGATCCAGAGTGGTGTGCAGGCGATTCAACGTCTCGGCTGGGGATCGCTCGAGGGCGCCGGCGAAGGTGACGAAATGCCTGGCGGGTGGCGAGCCTTCGATCCCCACCCCGCCTGCGCCCGATCCTGGGGCGACGTGGTGGAAGGCGGCGTTCTCCGGCGTGATCAGTCCCAGGGCCAGTTTGTCCGGATTGTACTTGATGCCCCAGAAAACGTTCTGCGACTCGACTTGCGCAGACACGCCATCGGCCTCGCGGCCCACAGGCCCGGTCTGGCCGTTCGAAAACAGCCAGGTGCCCGGCGTGGGGCCATCCGCAGCGAAGTTCATCGGATTGTCAAAATCCCAATAGATCGACGTCGGTTCGCTCAGAAAGACTTCGATCGAACTGGCTCCGCCATACAAGCGCACGGTTTTAGTGTGGCCCGACGCGTCGCTGCACTGATACTCAACCAGCGCTGGGCCGCGCGCGGTGCAATTCAAGCGATACTGGGAATGACGATGCGGAGCCATGTCGCAGAAGCCAGCCCAGCCCGACTCCCCCGGCATCGTCAGGTCCCGGTTGCCTGCGGCCTTTAACTCCCAACGATAGACATGCGCGCCCTCCGGACCCAGAAGCAGGCGAACCCGATCGTTTTCCAGCCATTGCATCCCGTTCGAGCCGGGACTCGTGCGGACCGCGCTTGGGAGAACCGGCGCCCTCGCCAGTCCGAGATACACGTGAAGGGAGACTTCGGCGCCCTTCAGAAACGGCCCGGGCAACACCAACGTAAGCCGGCCCTTGCCGGGTGGCTTCGTGGAGTCCATTTGAGCCAGCACTTCGCGCGAAGACCCGTCGGCGCTGAGGACGAAGGCGCCTACGGGCTTGGCGGCCAGATCGACAGACAACTCCAGTTCCACCTCGACCGGCAGGTCAAATCGGTCCGCCGCCCCGGCGCGAATGACCAGACCCAATCGCTGCGTCGAAGACGGCTCAGCCCAGAGCGCCCCGGGGGCCAACGGTGCTGACCGGATCGCTTTTGCGTGAATCAGCCGCGAGAGCGGCTTGGGAATCGCCAATCCGGTGTCCTCCGGCGCCGGCAGAGCCTGGCCAACGGTTGCGGCCCTTCGGGCCGTGGCCACCTTTCGGAACAACGCATCGTACTGGCTCACCACGTTCGTGTAGCGCTGGAGCGTCCAGTCGAGCGCGTAGGGCTTGTTTTCTGAGAGCCAGAGCGCGGCGAACTGTCGGCCCAACGTCTCGTGGGCGTCTTGGTTTCTGCGGATGAGCTGCTCGACCTGGACGAGGTTCGGGAGATTCGTGGACGAGGCACAGGCCTCTTCGTAGAGCCGCGCGGCCTCCAAGCCATCGAGCATTCGCTGCCCGATTACCTCCATGCGACGGGCGCCAAACCGCAGGGCCTCGATCACGTTCTGGTTGCAGCGGGCCTCGCGACGGCACGCATCCAGGTGCTGCAAGGCCGGGCGCACCACCGCCAGCAGGTTGGAAGCGCCGGACTCAATTGCC
>Ga0315288_10008310_pt1 | contig 13108 bp, 25 predicted proteins | sample YL17G11_20_MG_FD_203454 | JGI IMG/M metagenome (GOLD analysis project Ga0315288, IMG submission 203454) | Sediment microbial communities from Yellowstone Lake, YNP, Wyoming, USA - YL17G11_20 | ecosystem: Environmental > Aquatic > Freshwater > Lake > Sediment | place: USA: Wyoming | collected...
AAAGTTGACGAGGCATTGAGTATCCTCAGCTTTTTGCCTACCCCTACAGCCAAGGCCGTGGCTAAGGTAATCAAATCAGCAGTAGCCAATGCTGAAAACAATTTTCAAATGTCGCCTGCTGAGCTTAAAATCACTGATATATTTGCTGATCAAGGGCGTACCTTGAAGAGATTTCGCCCTCAGTCGAAAGGGAGGATTAGTCCTATCTTAAAACGGTCTAGCAATATTACAGTTTTCGTTACCGAAGAGGAGGAATAGTTTTGGGACAAAAAGTTCATCCTTATGGTTTCAGGCTGGGTATTAACCAGGATTGGCGGGCCAGGTGGTATGCTGAGAAGAACTATACTCGGTTTTTGTTAGATGATTTAAAGCTACGCAGAGTTGTGGAACAAAAATGTCTTGGAGGAGCAGTTGCTCGGGTGGAAATTGAACGTCCGGGGGACGAGATACATTTAACTCTTTACTCAGCTCGTCCTGGCATCTTGATTGGTCGGGGGGGACAAAATGTGGAAGTATTAAAGTCGGACCTGGAAAAGGTCAGTGGGGATAAAATTAGATTGACCATTAGGGAAGTTGAGCACCCTGAGCTCGAAGCTCTTTTGGTAGCTCGGAGCATAGCTGAGCGGCTTGAAGAGAGAATCCCCTTCCGCCGGGCTATGAGGCAAGCGACCTTCCGAACTTTGCAAGCTGGTGCTAAGGGAATAAAGATAAAGTGCGCTGGAAGACTTGGTGGGAATGAAATTGCTAGAAAGGAAACACTCCGTCAAGGTCAAATGCCGTTGCATAAGATACGTGCCAATATTGATTATGGTCTTGTTGAAGCTCATACTGTAATGGGGCGTATTGGGGTTAAAGTGTGGATTTATAAGGGCGATATTATCCCTGAAGTGAAGGAGAAAAATGCTACAGCCGAAACGAGTGAAGTACCGCAAGGTACATAAAGGAAGGCGAAAAGGTAGTGCCCAGAGAGGGAATACCATTGTTTTTGGTGATTTTGGCATGAGAGCTGAGGAATCTGCGTGGGTAACAGCGCGACAGATTGAGGCAACCCGTCGCGTATTTGTCCGCCACTTGCATCGTGGTGGTAAGCTATGGATACGAGTTTTCCCTGACAAATCTGTGACAAAGAAACCTGCGGAGACAAGGATGGGTGGAGGGAAAGGCGCTCCGGATCACTGGGTAGCCGTAGTCAAGAGAGGCAAAATCCTGTTCGAATTGGCTGATGTAAAAGAGGATGTGGCTTCGGAGGCAGCCCGCCTTGCCTCCTACAAGCTTCCTATAGCTACTAGTTTTGCCAGGAAGGAGAGGCAGAAAGTTGAAAGCTAGCGAAATTCGCGCTCTCAACAATGAAGAGCTATTAACGAAGCTCGAAGGAGCTCATGAGGAGCTTTTTAACCTCCGTTTTCGCTTGGCCACTAGACAGTTGGGGAATCATCGGGAGATTCCTAGAGTGAAGAAAAGGATTGCCAGAATAAAAACTATTTTAAGAGAAAGGGAACTTGGCACAATAAGATGAATTATCTCGAGAAAAGAAAGGTTAAAGAGGGCTTAGTGGTGAGTGACAAAATGGATAAAACCGTTGTGGTAGCCGTGGAAACCAGAAAAGTCCATCCACTCTATAAGAAGGCTATCAGGGTTACCAAAAAATATAAGGCTCATGACGAAAATAATGCCTGTAAAATTGGAGACAAAGTGAAGATTGTCGAGACTCGCCCTTTGTCTAGGGAGAAGAGATGGCGGGTAATAGAGATAATGTCTAAAAGAGAGGTAGCTGAAACCAAGCCATAACAAAAGAATGATTCAGGCTTATACCAGACTGAAGATAGCAGATAATACTGGGGCTAAGCAAATTATGTGCATTAATGTCCCTGTTGGAGCAAGGAAATATGCTCATGTAGGTGACATTATTGTAGCCACGGTGAAGCGAGCGGTGCCCCATGGGATGGTGAAAAAGGGTGAGGTAGTGCGGGCTGTGGTGGTGCGTGTGGCTAAGTCCTATCGCCGCTCTGACGGCTCTTATATCAGATTTGATGAAGATGCCGCAGTCATTCTTGGTGATAAAGATAATCCTAAGGGCAGCCGTATTTTTGGTCCTGTAGCCCGAGAACTTAGAGATAAAAACTTTGCCAAGATAATATCCTTGGCCCCCGAGGTCTTGTAAAATGAAAATCAGAAAAGATGATACGGTTGTCATAATTGCTGGCAAAGACAGTGGGAAAAAGGGGAAGGTTCGCCGTGCCCTCCTCAACGAAGATAGAGTGATAGTGGAGGGACTTAATATGATTAAGCGCCATTCTCGAGCTCGTAAAGCTGCTCGACAGGCTGGCATAATTGAACTTGAAGCTCCAATTCATGTATCCAACGTAATGTTGGTATGCGAGAAATGTGGCAAACCCACGCGAATTAGTTTCCGCTTTTTGGACGATGGCAAAAAAGTGCGAATTTGCAATTCATGTCAAGAGGTGATTGACTAAGGGATTTGGTTATGAAATCTCGCTTGGAAGAAAAATATTTAACTGAAGTAGCTCCTCAGCTTAAAGCTGGACTAGGCTATGACAATATAATGCAATTGCCCAAGTTGAGAAAGATTGTGCTTAGCATTGGTTTGGGCGAAGCAACACAGGAGCCTAAAGCTCTTGAAGCAGCGGAGAAGGACCTAGCTACAATTTCGGGGCAACATCCGGTGACGACACGGGCAAAAAAGTCTATCTCCGCTTTCAAACTACGGGCTGGTGTGCCTATTGGGATGATGGTGACTTTGAGAGGTAAGCGAATGTATGATTTTTTTGACAAACTGGTTAATGTTGTTCTACCTAGGTTTCGAGATTTCCGCGGAGTATCACGGGATTCGTTCGATGGCCGAGGAAACTACAGCCTGGGCATGAAAGAACAGATAGTTTTCCCTGAGATTGATTACGATAAAGTAGACAAAATTCGTGGCCTCGAGGTAACCATTGTTACTACGGCCAAGAACGATGATGAAGGCAGGACTTTGTTGGAACTAATGGGCATGCCTTTCAGGAGGGCTTGATATGGCGAAGTTATCTAGGATTGTCAAGTCAGAGCGCCCGCCAAAATATAAAGTGCAGCAACGTAATCGCTGTAAGTTATGTGGTAGGCCGCGTGCTTATATGCGTAAATTTGGCTTGTGTCGTATTTGTTTCCGAGAACGTGCTTTGACTGGTGTAATCCCTGGGGTAAGAAAGTCAAGCTGGTAAAGAAAAATGACAATTATTGACCCTATCGCTGATATGTTGACCAGGATACGCAACGCTATCATGGCAAGTCACGAGAGTGTGCTTGTGCCCTCCTCTAAAATGGGGCTTTCTATCGTTAAAATACTTAGGGAAGAGGGTTTTATTGACCGTTATGAAGTGCTTAAAGGGAACCCGCAGCCAATGATAAAAATCCACCTCAAGTACACCGATGAGCAGCCCGCAATCTTAGGTTTAGAAAGAGTGAGCAAGTCAGGCCTGAGGGTCTATGTGGGAGGGCGTGAAATCCCCCGCGTCTATGGGGGCTTTGGTATTGCCATTCTATCCACATCCAAAGGCATTATGACTGGCCAGAAAGCATGGCGGCAGCATCTTGGCGGTGAAATTCTGTGCTATGTATGGTAAATTAACTTAGGAGCTGTAAATTATGTCTCGTATTGGCTTGCTTCCCATTGCTATCCCTCGGGGTACCGAGGTAAAGATCAATGGAAGCGAAGTTGTGACAAGAGGAAGCAAAGGAGAACTCCGTCGTCGATTGCACCCTGCCATTTCTATTGCTTTGAAGGACGGGTGCTTGATTGTAACCCGCCCTAGTGATAGTAAGATTCATCGTTCTTTACATGGGCTCACTCGCAGCCTTTTGGCAAATATGGTTACAGGGGTGAGTGAAGGTTTTGAAAAAATCCTGGAAATAAATGGCGTGGGCTATAGAGCGCAGAAAACTGGCGACAAGCTGTTGCTTCAAGTGGGATATGCCAATGCTGTGGAGTTCCCCCCCCCTCCTGGTATTAGTATCACCATTGAGGGGACAAATCGCATTCGCGTCACTGGTATTGATAAAGAACTAGTTGGAGAAACGGCTGCTAAAATTCGGAGGATACGCCCTCCTGACTCCTATAAAGGGAAAGGCATTAAATACTTGGGTGAGAAGCTACGTCTTAAACCTGGCAAATCGGGCAAAGTAGGTAAGAAATAGTGGCTATAATGAGCGGGAAAGATTCAAAAGCAATCAAAAAGATACGACACAGACGGGTGAGGCAAAAAGTAACGGGAACGATATCACGTCCTCGATTATGTGTCTTCCGTAGCTTGAATCATATCCATGCCCAGCTTATCGATGATTCTATGGGCCAGACTTTGGTCTCAATGAGCACTCTTGACTCTCAGGTGAGAAGCAAGACTGATGGAATGGGAAAAAGCAAGAAAGCCGAAATCGTGGGGACTTTGCTTGCGGAGAAAGCATTAAATGAAGGGGTCAAACAGGTGGTTTTTGACCGTGGTGGCTGTAAATATCATGGCAGAGTTAAGGCTTTAGCTGAGGCTGCCAGGAAAGCTGGATTGGAATTTTGAGGATTAACTTATGAAGGCAGTTACTAAAGTAAGAGGGAAGAGGGCCAAAATCGATGCCTCAGAACTGACTCTCGAAGAGAAACTGTTAGGCATCGACCGTGTAACTAAAGTGGTCAAAGGTGGTAGACACCTTCGGTTCAGAGCTTTAGTGGTAGTTGGCGATGGCCAGGGACATGTCGGATTTGGTTTAGCTAAAGCGGCAGCGGTTCCTGAAGCAGTTCGCAAAGCAGGTACTGTGGCGAAGAAGGGGCTGATTGAGGTGCCTATGAAGGGCAGTACCATCCCTCATGAAATTCTAGCCAAGTTTGGTGCGTCTAAGATCTTACTAAAGCCGGCAGCGCCGGGCACAGGCTTAATTGTCGGTAGTACTGCTCGAGCAGTGCTTGAATTGGCAGGCATAAAAGACGTCCTTGGCAAATCGTTTGGTGGACCGAGCAAAGTCAATGTAGCTAAGGCGACGATGCTTGCCTTATCTAACTTGAGAAAAACTGAGGAAGCGGCGATTCAAACTGATGTTGAAACTCAGGAAGAGAAGGTAGATGAAACAGAATGAATTAAGGCCTCCTGTAGGTGCTAAGCACAAGAGGAAACTCGTAGGTCGGGGGAATGGCAGCGGGCATGGCACCTATTCGGGGCGGGGGTGCAAAGGGCAAAAGTCTCGCTCTGGTGGTGGCGTGCGCCTTGGCTTTGAAGGCGGGCAGTTGCCTTTGATAAAACGGCTACCACGAAAAAGGGGATTCACTAACATTTTTAAAACTAAATATAATGTTGTCAACGTGGGAAAGCTGGCCATTTTTCCCTCAGGAACTGAAGTAACTCCTGAGGAATTGCTTCGGGCAGGGTTGATTAACACCACGGGTAATCCAACCAAAATTCTCGGCGTTGGCGATATTCAGCATCCATTGCTAGTTAGTGCTAACAAATTCTCTTCATCGGCGGAGAAAAAAATTCTGGCTGCTGGAGGGAAGATAAAGCAGGCTTAGAATGGAGCGCAAAACGACCCGACCACGTCTCGTCCAGGCAATGATGGACATATGGACATTGCCTGATTTGAGGCGAAAAATTCTTTTCACACTTGGCATGCTTGTGGTTTTTCGCTTTATGACTCACGTTCCCTTGCCCGGCGTGGACATCGCGAAGTTGCAACAATACATCGGGACAAGCCCCCTCTTCGGCATGCTTAACCTTTTTGCCGGTGGTGCCATGGAGAAGTTTAGTGTGGCTGCTCTGGGCGTTTATCCGTACATCACTGCGTCTATAATTATGCAATTGCTAGTCCCGGTAATCCCCAGGCTTCAGGCTCTATCCCAGGAGGGGGAACTTGGTCAAGAGAAAATCAACCGAATTACTCACTTAGCAACTATACCTTTGGCTGCCCTTCAAAGCTATGCTATGATTGCTTTGTTACGTGCCCAAGGAGTTACTATTGCGCCGCTTACATCATTGACCATAGCCAACATAATAATAACAATGATCGCTGGAACGATATTCCTCGTGTGGCTAGGTGAATTGATTACCGAGCGTGGTGTCGGGAACGGAATATCGATAATAATCTTTGCTGGTATCGTGACTGACCTGCCTGGGATAGTGGGTCGTGGCATTGTTGCTGCTCAAGGCGGACAGCCCGGGGGGTTGATCGCCTATATTATTATGACCTTAGCTATGGTGGTGCTTATAGTCATATTTGTTGAAGCTCAGCGCCGTATTCCCGTACAGTATGCCCGGAGCACTTTTCGCAGTGGCCGTATGTATCGCCAATCGGGTTCAACCTACATACCGCTGCGAGTCAATACTGCGGGAATGATACCCCTCATTTTCGCCATTGCCCTAATGCAACTTCCCGGCACGATAGCTACATATTTTATGAATCCAAGCACTGAAAACCCGAACTTCTGGAATACAATCTTTAAGGTGTTTCAGTCTAATACCCCAGCCTACAACGGGTTGTATTTTGCCTTAGTAATTGGTTTCACCTTATTCTACACTATGGTCATATTCGAGCAAATGAACCTGCCTCAAACTTTGCAACAGCAAGGCGGATTCATCCCTGGAGTTCGACCCGGCAAGGCAACGGCTGATTATTTGAATGGAATCATAAAGCGCATTACCTTTGGTGGCGCCCTCTTTCTGGCTGTAGTGGCAATTATACCCTTCATTGCTATGGGAATTACCAAAAATGTAGATTTGGGAATCCGGAGCACCGCCATGCTTATAGCTGTTGGTGTGGCCTTGGATACCATGAAGCAATTAGAGGCTCAACTAACCATGCGCCGCTACGAGGGTTTCCTAAAATAATGTACATCATTATTCTAGGTGCTCCGGGGGCAGGGAAGGGAACTCAGGCAGATATTCTCTCTCAAGAGATGAGTTTACCTCATATAGCCTCCGGGGATTTGTTTCGTCAGGCATTAGAGGAAAGGACCGAGGTTGGTCTCTTGGCGAAAAGCTATATGGATAAAGGAGAATTAGTTCCGGATGAAATAGCCATAAAATTGATTCTGGAAAGAATTAATCAGCCTGACTGTGTCTCTGGCTGCCTTTTCGACGGCTTTCCCCGGACTTTGCATCAAGCTAAAGTTCTAGACAAAGCCCTTAAGGAGCAAGGAAAAACCATAGATAAAGCAATATACATTGAAGTGCCTAATGAAGAGCTAGTGAAACGCCTCAGTGGAAGATGGCTTTGCCGGACTTGTCAGACGCCATATCACATAATAAATTCACCGCCTAAAACGCCGGGGAAATGTGATAAATGCGGTGGTAAATTGTATCAACGTTCTGATGACAGGGAGGAAACAGTAAAGGACCGACTTAGTATTTTCTTTGCTCAAACTGTTCCCATACTTGATTATTATAAAAAACAAGGTAAACTAATTAGGGTCAATGGTAACCTGGGGATGCAGGGGGTAGCTAGAGAAATAATCTCTGCGCTCAAAGCAGGGATAAAATAAATGGTGATTATAAAATCTGACGAAGAAATAGTTATTATGAGAAAGTGTGGCAAAATCCTCGCCGCTGTTTTAGATAAACTAAGGGCGGAAGTAATACCGGGGATTAAGACTGGCCAATTGGACATAATGATGGCTGAAGAATCGAGGAAGAGGGGAGTTATACCTTCCTTTAAGAATTATCGCGGCTTTCCTGCGAATTTATGTGTTTCGGTAAATGATGAGATAGTCCACGGCATTCCCGGTGAACGAATACTACAGGAAGGAGACATCGTCTCTTTAGATGTAGGTGCAAAACTTAATGGCTTTCATACCGATGCCGCCGTAACTATTGGTGTGGGGCGGATAAGTAAGGAGGCCGAGGACCTTATCGCGGTCACAGAAGGTAGTTTAAAGTCAGGCATCGCTCAAGCGATAAGTGGGGCATGGGTAGAAGATATCTCAGCTGCTATTCAACATTACGTTGAATCAAAAGGATTTTCTGTGGTTAGAGAATATACCGGGCATGGAGTAGGTCGGGACTTGCATGAAGAGCCCCAAATACCTAATTTTGTAATTGGAAAAGATCTCTTGCTTCGTAAGGGCATGACTCTGGCTATTGAGCCTATGGTTAATGCTGGAGATTGGCACACTAAATTGGCGGCTAATCAATGGACGGTGCTTACCGCTGATGGAAGTCTTTCAGCACATTTTGAACATACCATTGCCATAACTGATAATGAAGCTGAAGTACTTGTTTAGGTATTGTGTAAGAAATGGCTAAGAAAGAGAGGATAGAAGTTGAAGGCAAGGTGATTACAGTCTTACCTAATACCATGTTTCGCGTCGAATTGGCCAATGGACATCAGGTATTGGCTCATATCTCGGGCAAAATGAGAAAGCACTATATCAAGATTTTGCCGGGGGATAGGGTTCTGGTAGAACTTTCCCCTTATGATTTAAGCCGGGGCAGGGTTACCTATCGGCTTAAATAGTTTGACAGGTTAACTAAGAAAGTTTATCATAACAGGGTTTGTTTGAATGGTGATTGGAAATGAAAGTAAGAGCTTCGGTTAAGCCGATATGCCGGAAATGCAAGGTTATCAGGCGGGAGGGTGTGGTCAGGGTGATTTGTGAGAATCCAAAGCATAAGCAGAGGCAGGGGTAATAAACAGTGGCACGTATTGCCGGTGTAGACCTTCCTAAAGAAAAGCCAATTTGGGTAGCTTTGCAGAGCATTTATGGCATCGGCGCTACCTCAAGCCAGCGCATTATGGCTGCCACCGGTATTGACCCTGGCATTAGAGTGAAAGAACTTAGTGAGGAACAAGTTGGCCAGATTCGAGATGTTCTTGACAAACAGTACAAAGTGGAAGGTGATCTTAGGAGGGAAGTTCAATCTAATATAAAGCGGCTTATTGAAATTAGTTGCTATCGAGGCACAAGACACCGTATGAGGTTACCAGTCCATGGACAGAGGACGCGCACGAACGCCCGAACTAAAAAAGGGCCAAAGAAGACAGTGGCCGGTCGAGGGCAGAGACGTGGCATAGCTAAGAAGTAAGGAGCTTGTTTTAACAAATGCCAAAGAAGAAAAAAGCCCATAAAAAGGTTAGCGAAGGCAAAGCTTATATCCAATCTACCTTTAATAATACTGTTGTTACTATTACTGATATGGAAGGTAATGTTGTTTCCTGGGGGAGTTCCGGTACTGCCGGATTCAAGGGTTCCCGGAAAGGAACCCCTTATGCTGCCCAAATAGCTGCCAGAGATGCAGCACACCGAGCAATAGGTGATGGCTTGCGCCGAGTTGAGGTGTATATTAAAGGCCCTGGTAGTGGACGAGAAGCAGCTATTCGCGCCCTACAGGCCGCCGGCATTACTGTTGCAGCTATCAGAGATGTGACTCCTATCCCCCATGACGGTTGTCGTCCGAAAGGGAGGCGAAGAGTATAAAATGGCGCGCTATACAGGCCCGACTTGTCGCCTATGTCGCCGTTTTGGGGACAAGCTGATGCTCAAAGGCGAGAAGTGCGCTACACCTAAATGTCCTTTAGAGAAAAGGAATACTCTTCCTGGCGGGCGTCCTCCATCTCGAGGGCGTGGCGGAGCTCGAGGGCGTGGTGGGATTTCCGACCGCGGACTTCAATTGCGCGAAAAGCAAAAGCTGCGCTTTAGCTATGGTGTCCTGGAGCGACAATTTCGCAGGTTTTTTAACGAGGCCAAAAAAAGCCCCGGCGCTACTGGAGAAACCCTTCTCATATTGCTGGAAAGGAGACTGGATAATGTGGTTTATCGCTTGGGCTTTGCTGATTCACATGCCCAAGCCAGGCAAATAGTTGGGCATGGTCATATAATGGTCAATGATCGCAGAACAGATATTCCTTCCTTTCTGGTGAAATCGGGAGACGTTATAAAATGGCGCGAAGCTAGTAAAAAAACGGAATATTATAAAAGATTAGCTGAGGAAATTGAGGGAAAATTTATCCCTAATTGGTTAAGCTTGGACAAAGAAAGCATGACAGGTAGAGTGTTAAATTTGCCTGGCAAGGATGATATTGAAGCTAAGTTTAATACGAAAGCTGTTGTTGAATATTACTCGAGGTGAGCTATGCCCGAATTGTCTATCCCCACTGTAACTTGTGTTGAAAGCAATGTTAATTATGGTCGTTTTCTTGCTGAACCTCTAGAGCCAGGTTTTGGTGTCACTTTAGGTAACGCCTTGCGGCGTGTGCTTCTCAGTTCTTTGCCTGGTGCTGCGGTAACCTGGGTCAAGATCGAAGGAATTCAGCATGAATTCTCTCCTATTCCCCATGTTAAAGAAGATGCTATGGAGTTCTTACTGAATATCAAGCAACTGAGACTCTGCCCTCTTTCCCGTCAGCCCGGCCAGTTGCTCTTAGAAATAGAGGGGGAAGGCAAAGTCTGTGCCGCTGATATTAAACCCTCGGCTGACTTTCGCGTTGCCAATCCAGAACTTTATTTAACTTCTTTAGATTCCTCCAAAGCCAGGCTTTACGTCGAACTTAATGTAGAGCTAGGGAGAGGTTATGTGCCGGCTAAGTCGGCTAATGGTTTACCTGTGGGAGCACTGCCAGTAGATGCCATCTTTACCCCAGTGCAGAAGGTCAATTTCTCGGTAGAATCTATCAAACCTGGTCAGGAGGGAAGTCCGGAAAAGCTCATCCTGGAGATTTGGACCGATGCTACCATTTTTCCCTGGGAGGCGCTTAGTCAAAGTGCTATCATCTTAATTAATCAGTTCTCTCCCTTCAGGGACTTTGAAGTTCCCATGGCTGGAGCTTTGTCCATTTTGCCCGAGCAATATAATACCCCTCTGGAAGAACTAAATTTATCAACTCGCTCCTATAACAGTTTGAAGAGAGCAGGTATTTTCACTCTGGGACAATTGGTAGAGAAAGGCAGGGAAGGTTTGCCAACGTTGCCTGGTTTGGGGGCAAAATCTCGAGCCGAAGTGGAAGAGTTAATGGCAAAATTCGGCTCTCCTGTTCCTGAAAAGGAAAAGGAATGAGACACAAGATAGCAGGACGGAACTTAAGTAGGTCGACAGGGCACAGGTGGGCGTTATACCGAAATCAGGTTACTGCGCTTCTGGATCACGAAAAGGTCACCACCACTGAAGCTAAAGCTAAAGAAGTTCGCAGTTTAGCAGAAAAGATGATCACTTTAGCTAAAGACGGCAGCCTTGCCTCAAGGCGGGAAGCCTTAGCTTTTATTACTGAAAAAAAAGTGGTTGACAAGTTATTTGCTCAAATTGCTCCAAGCTATGCTGACCGTAGCGGGGGTTATACTAGGTTGCTAAAGCTGGGACCCCGCCGTGGTGATAGCGCGCCTATGGTTCAAATTGAATTGGTTAAGTAAGTTTATTTTGCTCATCGAATATGACGGTACCCAATATTATGGCTTTCAATGGCAAGTTGGCTTGCCGACCATTCAAAGTGAGCTTGAACAGGCTATAAGGCGATTTTGCGGGCAAAGCAGCCGGGTTATGGCAGCTAGCAGAACTGATACCGGTGTGCATGCCCAAGGACAAGTGGTGAGCTTCTGGGCGAAATCTACATTGGATACCATGACGTTAGTTAACGCCTTAAATTATTATTTACCTAAAGACATCGCAGTCAAGGCGGCTTACAGGGCTAGCGATGATTTTAATGTTCGGCGCGATGCTCTGAGCCGAGAGTACCATTATTATATTTTAAATAGCAATACCCGCTCGCCGTTTAGTCGAAGGTTTGCTTTATTTATGCCCAAAATGCTGAATATACAGGCAATGAATGAGGCCTGCCAGCTTATCCAAGGTGAGCATGATTTTGTTTCCTTTGCCAGTTCTCTGGATGGAAGCAAGAGCACGCTGCGTAATGTTTATGAAGCGGGAATCGAGGAAAAAGGAGATTTTACCGTTTTCCGTATTGTGGCTAACTCCTTTTTGCCCCACCAGGTACGAAGCACCGTAGGTCTTTTAATCAGGCTAGGCCTGGGTAAGATAGGCATCGCAGATTTTCGTGATATAATGGAGGCCAGGAGTTTGGGTTTAGCCGGTCCCCTGTCCACTGCTTGTGGCTTATGCCTTAAGAAGGTCAATTACCCTAGGCCTTTGGGAAGCTAGACCTGTCCTGAGTTTATCGAAGGAAATGAAAACTTATAGTACTAAAGCTAAAGATATCGAGCGGGAGTGGTGGGTGATTGATGTCGCGGATAAAACTTTGGGAAGAGTAGCGACAGAGGTAGCTAATTTACTTATGGGCAAGCATAAGCCGCTTTATGCCCCTTATATTGATACCGGTGATTATGTTGTGGTAGTTAATGCTGCCAAAGTAAGGGTGACTGGGAAGAAAGCCGAACAAAAGATTTATTATAGATACTCGGGTTACCCCGGCGGCTTAAAGAGCCCCAGCTTTAAGGAAGTATTTAATAAAGACCCTGCCCGTGTGATTGAACTTGCGGTTAAAGGGATGTTGCCTCATAATAATTTAGGCAGAGCTATGTTTAAGAAACTGAAGGTTTATCCTGGAAATGAGCATCCTCACCAGGCTCAGACTCCCCTTCGTCACCCTGAGCGAGGCGAAGGGCGCAGAATGACCGAGAACAAAGAAAGCGAAATATTATCAAAGGAAAGGTGATGATTTATGAGCGAGGAAAGTTACGTTTGGGGAACGGGTAAGCGCAAGTGTGCTATAGCCCAAGCCAGGCTTTTCCCCGGCAAGGGGGAGATAATTGTCAATGAGAGGCCCTATCAAGAAGCTTTCCCTCGTATCGAGCATCGCCGTATGATTGAGCATCCTTTGCAGGCTACCAATACTATGGGCAAATTTTGTATCATGGTGAAAGTGAATGGCGGTGGCCTCAGTGGTCAGGCTGGAGCCATTCGCCATGGGATTGCTCGAGCTCTTGCTAAAGAAAACGAGCTGTTTAAGCCCATGTTGCGTAAAGAAGGCTTGCTTACTCGGGATCCTAGAATCAAGGAACGTAAAAAATACGGACTCAAGCGAGCTCGCAAGGCACCACAATATACCAAGCGCTAACTGTGCTCCAACTTATTGATTGGCAGCGTGTGGCTGTTTGTGGGGATTTTCTTTAAACCCAACTTTGGCGGTTTCG
>Ga0315288_10008311_pt1 | contig 13107 bp, 12 predicted proteins | sample YL17G11_20_MG_FD_203454 | JGI IMG/M metagenome (GOLD analysis project Ga0315288, IMG submission 203454) | Sediment microbial communities from Yellowstone Lake, YNP, Wyoming, USA - YL17G11_20 | ecosystem: Environmental > Aquatic > Freshwater > Lake > Sediment | place: USA: Wyoming | collected...
GAGGGGGTCTACGCGCTCTTGCGGGTTGTCAAAGAACTGAGGTCAATCTATCCGAGTTTAACTCAAAAATCAAGGTTTTTCTTTCAATCGCTTTTTCTTGGGGTTTTTCGGGGGAGTCCCCTGGGGGACGGATGGGGGGGATTCCGGCCGGGCCGAAAAAAAGGGCTATAAGCATTTCAGCAAGGAGGCAAGGAGACATAATGCAGCCCATTATGTCTAGGGAGCCGAGGGGCGTTTGAAGGGCGCAGGGCTTGCGGCTTTTTTGCAAGCCCTGTGACCTTCAAACCGCTTTTGATAACGGGCCGATTATCAGAAGCGCTGAAGGCGAGCGCCTTGCCCCATGAAAAGGGCAAAAAGGATGGAACCAAGCGCCCGGGACGAGTACAGGGGACGTCCATAAAATTATAAAATTAAACTTTAAAGACCTAATTTCATCTCTTTTACAATCAGCTCCCCGCGATAGACCGCGATACTCACGGCCGGTTGGGTCAGCTTAAGAGCCTTGGCCAAGGCGGTTGCCGTTTCCCCCAATTCCCTCACCGCCCAATAACAATAAGCGCTCCGGGCTTGAACGCTCTTGCGGTATTTGCCGCTCCGGAAGATCTCCTCAATAGGGATATTAAATATATTGGCGACTCTTTCGGCCAAGCGTTTCAGATTGAATCCTTGTGTTTTCAGCGCATATTTCCGCTCCAGTTGATCCTGATGCACAGCTAAAGCATCCAGGACAAAATCGTTGTCGCCCAAAATGCGTTCATCCCCTTTGCGGCTTTCCGGTTTACCGGCCAACTTATGCGCCTCCGCCCAACCTCCAAGGCTTCGGATCAACCCGCCGCCGACCAAATCCGGCCGCTTTCCTTTTTCTATCCCCTGCTCCACATATTGTTTGTATTGCTTACGAGCAGCGCCTTCAGAACGGTCGAAAAAAGCTAAAACATAATTGATATCCTGCCAAGGATTTTTATAATTCCCTAAAATGGTGCTATGGCCGGAATAAGGATAGCGATTCAATTTAGCATAATCGCGCACCAGCCCGGCTCTTAAAGGATTCAGGTGAATGTAACGCACCAATTCCAGAAAATAAGGATCTTCCTGGCAAAGGATGGATTTATAGCGATTTTGAAAAAGGTGGCCGGAACGGTTATGTTTGAGATTATACGAGACGGCATAACCGGTCAAAAGCCGGCGCATGATTCCGGCAATCGGGATATTGCCGGTACGGAGCAACAGGTGGACATGATTCGGAATCAAGGCCCAGGCATAACAGGCGGTGGAGGTTTTGGTCAGGATGTTTTCCAGACGCTCGATAAAATCATCCCGGTCATTATCGTTTTGGAATATCTTTTGACGCTCGATTCCGCGGACAATGATGTGATGCAAGGCATCCGGAGCATCTATGCGGGCTTGTCTGGGCATGAAAGAAAGCGTATCATATCTCAATTAATATGTCAATTTTATAATTTTATGGACGTCCCCTATGCTTCCCCCGGAGCCGCTCCGTTCGGCGCTTCTGATAAACGGCCATTTATCAAAAGCGGCTGAAAACGCACAAGTCTTGCAACAAAACCGCAAGTCTTGCGCCTTTTCAGCTCCCCTCTCTCCCGCTTTTACATAACAGGAGTGTTATGTAAACTTCCGGCCCTGATCGCTCGCTCCAGCCACTGGCCGACAAAGCCAACAGCCGACAGCTCCCATCCTTAGGGCTCCCTTTTAAGAGAAAAAAAGAAAAAGGCAGTTGAAAAAAAACTTCAACTGCCTTCCTCTTTAAAGAATTTTATAATTTTATGGATGTCCCCTTTGCTTCTTTGCTTCCTCACTCTATGCTGCCCCTTGCTTCCTCTATGATACCTTCCTTTGTCCTTATTTGCCCTAATACATATACTCGAAATCCATCTCGCACTTTTTCACAATCTTCTATCGTATTACGATAAAATTTTGCCATTAAATTGGCTACAGCTCTATAAAAATATGCACTTTCAGTATAATAAGACAAGGAATATTTATCCTCTATTTTTATTACCATTGTAAAATCATCTATGGCATCACCTTGATTGCCAATTTCTAAACTATAGCATCCCCTAGTAAAAAAATCATCTGGCTCTTCTGAACCAGATTCGATTAACCTATTTAGATCTCTGATAGCATCTTCATAATTATTCATTCGGGCAAGGACAAGCGATCTTTGTTTATATCCTTCACGTTCATCAAGTTGATCATTAATATATTGATTACAAATTCCTAATGCTTTTTCGTACTGTTCCTTTTTCGCATATTCATACGCTTCTTTAATGTTTTCTTTCATATAAACACCTAAATATTGATTTTCAATCACCATGATACTGGATTCCCACCACACTCCTCAGAAACAAATCCTCTTGCACAATCATAAAGATTAGTATGGCCGCCAGTTTGTCCTTTAGGAGGGCACGGCATACGTAATAATAGCTCACAGCGAGCATATGCATCCCTCCACTCTTTTCTACAACGATCACTATTTCTTGGATCTGGCATTGGAATGGGAATCGGAACCGGTACCGGTTTAGCCTTTGGTTTGCTATGCGTCCAATCATAAAGCGCTTCACCAAGCCCACCTTTTCCAAGCCAAGTATCATGTATTGCCCAAGCTGTAATACCGTATCCAGCCGCTCCTGCAAGTGCAGCACCACCTGTCCATACACCAGCCGTACCGAAAGCACCTAATGTACCGGCGCCACCTAGTCCTATAGCAATTGCATTTTGGCCATTTGGATCAGCATAATTTGTAGGGTTATTCCCTACAAACCCGTAAAGATTAATCCCACCCTCTTCTCCCAACGGGTCTCTATTGATCCACCTGCCCATTGCTGGCGAGTAGAATCTGTAACCGTAGTAGTTCAGTCCTGTTTGTTGATCGTAGTACTTTGTCGAAAATGTCTGGATAGGCTTTAATGCCCCAATAGACCCTTTTTTGACCCCCCCGAGGGTCCGGATTCTCAAAGAGCCGGGCTTAATCTATCTGAGTTTAACTTAAAAAGCAAGGTTTTTATTTCAACTGTTTTTCTGCTGTCTTTCTTCAGGGGAGCCCCTGGGGGCAGATGGGGGGCTTCCGGCCGGGCCGAAAAAAAGGGCTATAAGCGTTTTAGCGAGAAGGCAAGGAGACATAATGCAGCCCATTATGTCTAGGGAGCCGAGGGCAGTTTGAAGGGCGCAGGGCTTGCGGATTTTATGCAAGCCCTGTGACCTTCAAACCGCTTCTGATAAAATGGCGCCTTTATCAGAAGCGCTGAAGGCGAGCGCCTTGCCCCCTGAAAAGGGCAAAGAAGATTGAACCTAGGCGCCCGGCCGGAGCCTTGGGCGGGCGGGGGAACTAAAGCGAACGAAGAGAGCGGCCAAGACAGGTCCGGCTGCGGGCGCAGCAACCGGAAGTCACGCGCTTCGCGTGACTGAAGGGCGAGCACGCAGACGAGCCATGCCTTTCAAGTGAACGGAACGAAGTGGAGAGAACGATCAAGATAGCAACGGGCTGAAAGCGGCGGGAACGGAGGCCGCTTCGGCCGAAGTCCGCCGCCGAAGACCGTTCCTTAGCTAACGGCCGTTAAGATGTTCCTCCAATGCTTCAAAGATTTTAATCACGTAATCATTGATCATCTTGCCGATGGTTCCAATCGTGGCGGACTTGATATCTTCCTCGCCTTCCTCCAACCTGCCGATCATCATCAAGGTATCGGCCAGGGCCTGGACCTTTTCAAGCAGCTCTTGGATTTTAGACAAAGCAACGCCTTTTTCCATAAAACTCTCCTTTCTTGGAAGAAGTGACTAAAGTGAACTAAAGTTTAAAGTGACTAAAGTTGGGAAGTGATAGATCGGGGGAAAAAGAGGTGTCTAAAATTCAAAGTGGCCTAAAGAGCCTAAAAAAGAACAATGTTTATTGGTTTTCTTTTAACTTTAGCGCACTTTAGGCACTTTCAACTTTTAACTTCTCCGACGGGTGATATTTAGAGTGGACTGCCTTCAGGTCATTGATGGTGACATGGGTGTAAAGCTGGGTCGATTCCAGGGAAGCATGACCCAGCATCTCCTGAAGGTGCCGAATCGGAGCGCCATTCCTGAGCATGTGGGTAGCGCAGGTATGCCGGAAGGTGTGGGTGGAGATGTTCTTTTTAATGCCGGATTCCTTGACACAGTTGTGCACGGTCCGCCAGACGCTGTTGGGGTCCATGCTATGGCCGGTGTAATTCAGGATCAGATGGCCTTGATCCTCGGCGGATTGCAATAAAACCGGCCGAATAAAAAGGAGGTAGTTCTTGACCAATTCACAAACTCTTTTGCTCAAAGGCACGACCCGGTCTTTGTCGCCCTTACCGGCCCGGATCACGGCATAACCGGATTCCAGGTCCAGGTCATTGATCTTCAAGTTGCTGAGCTCGGACCGCCGCATGGCCGTGTCATAGAGGATCTCCAACATGATGCGATTGCGATAACCCAAGGGAGTCTTGGTATCCGGGGTCTGAACCAGCTTGCGCACTTCTGCCGAGCTCAAAATGATCTTGGGCAGGCACCGGGCTTGCTTGGGCCGCTTGATATGCTCGCCCGGATCGGATACCAGGTAATCTTTTTCCTTTAAATACCGGGCAAAGGAGAGCGCGGTTAAAAGAAGTTTCTCCTGGCTGCGTTGGTTCAGGAGCGAGCCCCGTTGACTTATGCGAAAGGCTAAATCTTGCTGGTACTCTTCCATGATCTCTTGGCTAAGCTCTTCGATATTTAAGATCTTCTCGCTGTCCAGGAAGCGGACAAAATCCTTTAGACAAGATTTAGCGCTCTTGCAGGTGTAAAAGGCACGACCGATGGTTTGCAAGTATTTCAGATATTGGGTAATGAGTGCTTTTATTTCCATCGGGTTGCCTTTGCCCCCGGATGCGTTTTGTTGTGCGTTGCCTTCACCTCCACGGGCAAGACCTTGGTGTAATACTGGGTGGTTTTAAGATACGTGTGCCCAAGTAACTGCTGGACATAGCGAATATCGGCGCCTTGCTGGATCAGGTGTGTGGCGCAACTGCGCCGGAAGGTATGCGGCGAGATGGTTTTGTTTATCCCGGCTTTTTTGCAATAGTACCGGAGAAAGGCCCGGATGTTGTTGCCGGTTAAAACATGGCCGGAGTTGGTCAGGAACAGCCTTCTTTCCTTGGGGTTCTTTTTGGCGTAATGGGACCGGATTTTCTCCAAATACTCCCGGAGCCAATGACAGGCCGTCTTACCCAAAGGCACGACCCTTTGTTTTTTACCTTTGCCTTTGCGGATATAAATCACCTGATCCTTAAGATCGACATGATAGACTTCCACATTCACGAGCTCGCCAATACGCATACCGGTGCTATAAAGCACTTCCAAAACGGCCCGGTCCCTGATCTGACTGCGCAGGGAGAGGTTGGGCTGAGCTAAAAGACGTTGCATCTCCTCTTGGGTCAGCACCATGCCGATATGACGGTTTTGGCGGCAGGTCTCGACCAGGCCCTCGGTGGGGTTGATCAGGAGTTGATGGGATGCGACCAAATACTCAAACAAGCGCTTAATGGAGCGGATGCTCAAGGCCTTGGTTTCCCCGGCCCAGGGTCTGGTCATGACCTGGGCCTGATAATCCAAGATCGTCTGATGATTAACGGCCTTTAAATCCGTGATCTTTAGCTCATCCAGATAACGTTTAAAAATGAGCAGGAAGTCGCTGTAAAGGCGCACTGTGCTTTCGGCATAGCCTTGGGCTTTGAGTTGGTTTTTAAATTCGGCAATTGCGAGCATGATGTTCATGTTTTTTCCTGACTCTTTGCTTTTTCACTTTAAACTTTAGGCACTTTAGCGCACTTCCGTAGAGACGATTTTATGTCTCTACGTGTTTACCACTTCTTCCCACCTCTCCCTCCCCCCTCTTATTCCCCCTTTCAACTCCAACTAGTTGCCTTTTTCTTTTAATGGCAGGCAGTTAAGTCATTTTTCCCGGCCCACCAAGTACCCTCCTAGTTCTGTTTTTACCCTCCTAGTCACTCAGTTTAACTAATTCTTTTTGCCGAGGTCATCGGGATCAGGTGGTGTCGTAGGTATAGGAGCCTTTTTCAGCATCTTCTTAATTTCCTCAATAGGCGTGAGGTTTAAGAAGCATCTGGACGATGGGTTTTCCTCGGCCTGGCCTTGATAGTTCAAGGCATAGGCGTATTCTTTGCCGCGTGCGCCCATGCGCACGTAAACATATTCCATTTCCTCCAGTTGCTTGATATGGGCCTTGACCTGCCAATCGGTCCAGCCGGTGTATTCGCGCACATCCCGCCGCGTGAAAAAGACTTCAGATAGGGAAACATTTTGTTTTTGGCTAAACTCCTGAACCATCTGAAAGATGCTGTTTAAAAGCGTTCTAGATGGCTTGGCGAGCTCGTCCAGGCTCTGGCCCAGGACTTCATTGGCGATCTTGTTGGCTTTGGCAATGTCGTCCAGGATCACCTCGACAATCTCCACCCTCTCGCCCTCAATTTCCATAAACTTGGTCTCTCTTTGATACTGGTAAAGGAAAGCGATCGCTCGCATCAGGGACAGATACTTTTTATGGTCCCGCCGCGTGCGCAGAGACTGGCTGGGATAGGAAAGATAGGGCGTGAAGGGGTTGACCACGGCCAGGGGTTTAAGCATGCGCTGGGCGGTCTGGTGCTTCCTGATCAGTTTCTCGCCCTTTTTCTCCCGGATCAGGCCCTCGAGAGTCTCGGCTTCCCTCTGCTTTTGATGAATGGCCTCAGTCATGGCCGAAGACTCGTCAATGGTCAAAAACAGGAACCTTGAAGCGGTTTCACCGTCCAGCTCGGCCGCGGTGGTGGTGATCATCACGGCCACCGGGCCTTTGACCGTGTATTCTTCGGTTCTCATCTTGCCGGAAACCGGGTCTTTGCCCGTGGCGGCCACAGTGATCTTCTTCGATGATTGGATATTGCGAATGGAGTAGGCAGCGCCGCCCATGCCTTGCTCTTCTTCGATGGCCAGGATTTTGTGGACCAGGGAGTCTTCCTCTTTGTAGAAAAGGGCCTGATCCGTGATCCGGGTATATTTGACAAAGTCTTCTTCAGGCACGAGCGACAGAATCGCATCCTGAAGCGTGCTCTTGCCGGCAGCGCTCCGGGACTGGATCAGGATGGAAAGGGGCTCTTTGAGTTTGCGGGAAATAGCCGCCAAATAGCCCGTGAGCTTGTTGGTCTCTTCGCCGGTGACGCCGAGGGTCTCCATATCCGAGAGAATCTCGGAAAAGATATCGGGGTTCTTGAGAAAAGCCAGGGCCTGGGCTTGTTCTTCAGGGCCGGCTTCATGTTTTGTTTCCTGCTTTTCCCTGGTTTTATAGCCTTCCACCAAGGTCAGGAGCTTGCCCAGGTCTTCCCGGATCAGTTCCTCGGATGCGCCGAACAGATCGGCGCAGAACTTGGAAAAAGAGATTCTGGACCTTAAGGAGTAAAGGTCAATGGTCGATAACTCAAAGGGTAGATTGGCCGCCAAGTCTTTGGAAGCTTTGATGGTTACCTTGAGTTGCGTGCCGCCGCGTTGGATACCTTTGACTTCATACTGCCGCTCGCCGAAGCCGACTAAAAAGCCGTGCTCGGTTTCGCTGTAAAGACTTTGCTGGCGTTTGCTGATCTTCTCGGATTGTTCCAAGCTCCGGGGATTGGCTTGCTTCATAAGGGCTTCAAACTCCTCGGGCGTGTGGCGCTTGAAAAAGAGGTTCACGTCCTTGACCGGCAGGGTGATGATATGGCAGACAATCTCTTTTTCTTTTAATCGCAGAGCCACGGCCTCGGCGCCGCTCTTGCCAGCCTCGTCGGCGTCAAAGCAGAGATAGGCTTCCTTGATGCGGCGATGAAAGAGTGAGAGGTGATCGTCGATTAGGCCGTTGACACCATAGACCGGCACCGTGTTCTTGAAACCCTGGTCATAGAGGGTCAAGGCGTCGATGATCGACTCGGTCAAGATGATGGACTGCGATCTTTTAACCGCCTGGCGGTTGACGGTGCCGGAACGCGGTCCGGGCAGGTAAAGATGGGGCACCGTGCTTTCCTGGTCAATACTGCGGCCGTAAAGGCCCACGACAGCGCCGTTTTGATCGTACAAGGGGAAAACAATGCAGTTATAAAAAAAATCATGATTTTTGTTGCTCAAAATCCCAATTTTTTTCAAAGCGATGATAACTTCTTCATCGCTGGAAAGGATATCCAAAAGCGTGCCATTCGCAAATCCGACGCCGAAGTCCTTAAAACTCTGGTTGTCGTTGATACCGCGTTCGGTCTTGAGGTAGTTCAGGCCCCTGGTGTCGGTTGCAAAGGTATGTTGATAGTATTGAACGACCTTGGCTAACAGTTTTATTTGTTTTACGGTTGGCGAGTTACGGGTTGTGGGTTGCTGATTTTCGGATAAATCCTTTTTCGCTGGTGACTGATGACTTCCGGATGACATCTTCACGTCATCCGTCTTCCCGGATGACATGTTCACGTCATCCGTCTTGCCCGGTGACTTTTCCCCTGCAAGCAAGGCCACAGCTCGGGGAAAATCCACTTTGTCGTAAAGCTCCACGAACCGGATCACATCGCCGCCCTTACCGCACCCGAAACATTGCCACAGATTTTTATCGGTAGTTATTGAAAAAGATGGGTTATGATCTTCATGGAAGGGACAAAGGCCCACATACCCTTTAGCGGTTTTTTTTAACTGGATGCCCCTGGATTCCACCAGGGCAACTAAATCAACACCTCTCTTGAGCTCCTCGATTCTCTCTTTCTCTATCATCGTGTAATCTCCCTTCTGACCCCAGCGAAGTTTTTAACGAAGCCGGGCTATTGTCTGTTCTCAATCTCTTAAAAGTGATATCTCGTAGATGATTCAAGTTCTTCCAAAGCCTCACCGCATCAACCATAAGCTGTCCGGGGTGATGATCCAGGTCCAGGCTTCCCAAGCCTTCACCTTCAAAGACAAAGCTCACTTGACGGGGATTCCACCAGTCATTGACCTTCACCAGCCGTCCGCCGCAGCACATCGCAAGAGCGCCGGTGAAAACATCCGTTGTCTCAAGCATACCCCACATGATTTAATCACCTCTCTTTCTTTCCGCCGTAGATTCATCGAAGGCGGATCTATCCGCCCTATCTTCAGCGAAGACGGATTTAGTTCTCAATCTCGTGCTCATAAAAATGATGTCGCGTAACTCGTTCAGGGTTTCCCTAAGCAGCAACGGGTTGACCGTTGCCCGGCCCCGGCGGTAATCCAGGTCCAGCCGGTCGATCTCCTCGCCCTCGATCAGGAAAGCCACGATCCGGCGATTGTCTTTCTTGATCCTGACGCTGGTCAGCCTGGCGCCGTGGCACAGGAAAAATGCGCCCCTGAAGATGTCCGTGGTCTCAACCGTGTTCAACATTCGGTTTCACCTCCTTTCCGTAGGCCACGGCGTAGTTAAAAACGAAGCCGGGCTTTCATTTGGATTGATTTTTATGTGGAGATTTGATAGAAAAGAAGAGCCGCTCCCATTGGAGGGGCTTTCCCAGGGTCATCAACCAGGGTCCCGCAAAGATACCGGTTGATGACCTTTTTTCTGCCCAAAACCCCCTTCTAAAAAAACCTGTCAACAAAAAAATTCCATTAAAAACATGATAATATAAAATAACGATAGTCGTTATTGATTGTCAAGCTTTTTTAACTATGGATGTTATAATGCCCGACATGAAACGAGATACTACAGTCAAAAATTTCGGGGAAAGATTAACGGCCTTACGACGGGCTGCGGGCCTTACCCAAAAGCAACTCGGTGAAAAAATTGGGGTTTCCAACCGGGTTATTCATTACTATGAGACCGAAACAAACTTCCCTCCTGCCCATCTGATCGATCCATTAGCCAAGGCTCTTAAGCTTTCTACGGATGAACTGCTGGGAATCAAAGCGCTTAAACAACAACATAACCCAGAACATGCGGCCTTATGGCGGCGATTGAAAAAGGTTGAAACCCTTCCTAAGAAAGATCAAAAGGCGTTGCTTCATTATCTCGATGCCCTGGTGTCAAAAAACGGGGATAGAAACACGAACATAGACTAAATGATTTAGCAGGATTATGAAAGAGGAAGCGATAAAATTAGCAAAGTCAAAAAACCCAAAAGTGGCTGCCATTGGCGGTATTCTTTTAGGCTTAATGATAGGATTTGGCGGGGGTTACTTTTTTGCTAAGGAGATGTCGGCCTCAAAAATAGATGGTCTTACAATGCAGCTTAATTATGAAAAGGGCAAAATTGTAGACCTTGAAAAAATCATCAGCAGTGATTCAAAATCATCTATCCACCATAACCAAGATTCTACCTCTTTAGCCAAAAGAAAAAATGAACTGAAAGATTTAATAAATAAGAAAAAAATCGAACTCGATAAAAAGAGGGAGGACCTTGCCCGGTTCTCTCCTTTGGGCTTTAATGACCCCAAAGGCGATCTTTATAAACAAATAGAAAAAGAAATAGAATTAATTCAAAATCAAATTGATGAAGCTGAAAAAAAACTGATTGAGTTGATGTAGATATTTTCGCTTCCGCCGCCTTCCTTCCAGCCACTGGCCGACAAAGCCAACAGCCGCAGCTCCCGTCCGCCCCGGGGCTCCCCCTGAAAATCAAAAGAGCAGTTAAGGAGTAAATCCAAAACTGCTCTTAAGCTAATTTCAATTTTCAAGATCCGGCACGGGAGCCTTAAAATCAAGTCAACCTATCCAACAACGTCTCACCTTCTACTATCTTACCTATCTTGCCTTGACCCCTTTTTCCTTCCTTAATTTTATGGCTGTCCCCTATGCTACCTATGGCTCTACAGCTAAAACAGAGGTAAGATTTGTTTGAGAAACATTACGGACGCCTTCATCATAACGAATATAATAAAGTTTAATTTTCCTCTCTTTATATAAATAACATAAAACATTCTTAGCGATTTCCAGATCAGATTTACTATTATCCAAAAATAGTTGATATTTTTTCTTCGATAATATCTTTTTCGCAACCGACAATGAACTGTCAAACTTTTTCCATTCATTTAACGTATAAAAATCGGAAAAAAATAAAGTGTATAAATAAACAAAATCATCTAATTCTCCAAGTGAGGTCCCTTTGTCGGCAACAAACAAATCACAAGTATTATCAGGGCAAAATTCGATTGATAATTTCCTATCGGGAGATTCTCCGACTTCCACTGAGTAGTTTTTTTTAAGCTCTAAAATAGAAAGTGAAGGCTCTCTTGTTATCGCACAATACTGCATCGAGATTACCATAATAAAAGTAATCAATGTTGTTATGAATTTATTAAAATAAAACAATTTCATAATGTTATCCTCTTAAAAATAAAGCTTTAACTTATGGAGTGTAATCCAAATCACCGGGAAGCGCACCTGGAAGGGCAGGAACACCATTACCTGGATTCTGTTGGAGGTGCCAATGATTTGCATTTGGAGTATTTGGGAAATTTTCGTAATGTCCCGCACCAAAACCACACCTAGTTGCACACTCCATAACGTCTTTATCATTAACAGGATTACTATTTGGACCAGCTACATCACAAGCTTCACCCTTATAATGATGACTATTTGCAGTATGACCAGATGTCTCGGCACCGCCAGTTATCATAAGATTTAGGTTGGGATTCTTTGTTTTCCGTTTTAAACACGCTTCTACGCAATCTAGCATAACTTTAGTCGTTCCTGTCACTGGGACTGTTCGTGGCGCTGGATGATTGTACTGTTCTAAACCCAATGGATCCACCCAATTAACCGGGTCATTTTCTACGAACCCGTAAAGATTAACTCCACCTCTTTCTCCCAACGGGTCTCTGTTGATCCATCTTCCGAGTACTGGCGAGTAGAATCTGTAACCGTAGTAGTTGAGACCTGTTTGTTGATCGTAGTACTTTGTACTGAACTGGAACGGCTGATCCAGGGTCCCGGATTTGGATACCACCCTTCCAAATTCGTCATAGGTGTAGGTGGCGACCGTGTTCTGGCTGCTGTCCAACACGGCCGTCACGTTACCCTTGCCGTCATAAAGGTAGCTGTAATCCTGGCCCTGCTGGCGCATATTCAGGAGCCCGCCAATACCGCCGCCCAGGTTCAGGCCCCAAATGTAGGATTTGACCGTTGACGGCTGACCGGCGACCGTTGTTCGTTCCTGGATGGGCAGAAACCCCTCTCCGATGAAATTCACTTCAATCATTTTAACATGATTTTCAAATTTTTCAAGCTTTACTAAAAACGAGTCAGCCCGATAGGTATTGACCGTGGTATGCACAATTCCCTGGGTATCCGTATATTCCAGGCTTTTCAGCCGGTTCTCGGCATCATAGGCTGCGGTAAATTCATCGCCCTGGGGCGTGTAGCCTTTGGTCATGTTACCATTAGCGTCATAACTCAGGTTTGTGGTTTCTGGTCCCTGGTTTTTGGTTACCTGGAGCAACTGATTTAAGTTGTTGGTTTGATAAGAAGTGATTTCGTTCTGCAGGGGCTTAACCAAAGTAACGCCCGAAATGATCTCATCCGACCTTTGGTCCAATTGAAAATCAGGGTGATTAAAGCTGTAATTGTATTGATTGATGATTTCCTGGTTCGATTTTTTGTTTGAAATTTGGGTCAATCTCTTTAAGGAATCATAGGTGTAGCCGGTCACGCTTTGATCCGGCCGGGTCAGGCTTTGAATCAAAGGGCTGATCTGGTTCTCATAAGTGTAGGTGTAAGTGCTTGTTCCCGATGCAATGGAAACCAAACGGCTCAGGTCGTCATAGGTATAGGTCAGGGGATTAGCGCCATCCAGGGTCCTGGTTTTAGGCCGTCCCAGCCCGTCATAAACATAGGTTAGAGTGTCGTTATTCAGGGGACCGTCTATGGTCTGCAGGCTGGAGTCGTTATAATAAGTATAACGATAGATTCCGCTGCCGTCCTGCACGCCGACAATGCGGCCGAAATTGTCCCGTTCATAAGCCACAGCCGGGGTATCATCCGAGTAATTGGTCCGAATGAGTTGGTTATCTTCATCATAGGCGTAATCGGTGCGAATACCGCGGCTATCCCGGCGCCAGGCGAGCTGACCGTTTTTATCATAACCAAAACTA
>Ga0315288_10008313_pt1 | contig 13105 bp, 9 predicted proteins | sample YL17G11_20_MG_FD_203454 | JGI IMG/M metagenome (GOLD analysis project Ga0315288, IMG submission 203454) | Sediment microbial communities from Yellowstone Lake, YNP, Wyoming, USA - YL17G11_20 | ecosystem: Environmental > Aquatic > Freshwater > Lake > Sediment | place: USA: Wyoming | collected...
GAAGCTGGGGACGATGGGGTGGAGCAACGGGGCCATCCTGACCATCCGGCTCCTGGTGGTGACCGACCGCTTCAAGGCCGCCTCTCCCGGCGCGGGCGAGGTGAACTGGATCAGCGACTTCGGCAACTGCTCCTTCGGGCCGCAGTTCGACATCTCCTACTTCGGCGGGACTCCCTGGCGGATCCCGAAGGTCTATTTCGAGAAGTCCCCCCTCTTCCAGCTGGAGCGCGTGACCACACCCACCCTCATCCTCCACGGCTCCGAGGACGACAACGTGCCGACGGAGCAGGGATGGCAGCAGTTCCGGGCGCTGAACATGATCGGCAAGGCCCCGGTGAAATTCGTCCTGTTTCCCGGCGAGCCCCACGGTCTCCGCAAGATCTCCCACCAGCGCCGGAAGATGGAAGAAGAGCTGGCCTGGTTCGAGCGGTATCTCTTCAAGAGCCTCCTCGAAGCGTCCGAGGCCCTCCAGGAGAACTCCCCCCTGGACCTGGCGTTGAAGGGGAAGGGGATCGCCCGGGAGGGGGGATACTACGGTGTCCTTCGAAACGGGACGCTGGTCCCCGAGAGCGTTCCGTGGGAAAAGAAGGAGCTCGGACGCTTCGAAGTGACCCGGGGCCAGTATGCCGCCTACGACGGCGGCGTGCGGTTCGACGCCGCCACGGGCGATCTCCCCATGACCGGGGTGGGCCTGGAAGAGGCCCGGGCCTATTGCCGCTGGCTCAGCGAGCGGGCGGGGGCCCACTACCGCCTCCCCACCTCCGCCGAGATGGAGAAGCTCGCCGGGAAGAGCGGCAAGGATCGCGAGTCGGAGATCACGCTCGATTACTGGGCCGGCTACGACCTCACCCCCGACGATGCCGCCGGAGTGCTGGTCCGGGTGAAGGAGCTGGGCCCTCTCACCCGCCTCCTCAAGCCGGTCGGGAGCGCCCGGCCGGTCGATCTCGCGGCGGATCGGCCCGATGGGCGGGGGAAGGAGGAGGCGGTCCTGGTGTTCGACCTGGACGGCAATGCCGCGGAGTGGGCCGACGAGGGGGGGACGGGGAAGGCGACGGGCGGGTGTGCCTCCCTGCCCCGCGACCGGAAGGCCCGCGGGATGCTCCCGCCGACGGAGATGACCGGCTTCCGGGTCGTGCTCGAGAAGCAGTAGCCTCCGGGGAGCTTCCGAAGAGCACCGGCCCTTCGCGAAACCTTGGACAACACAGAGACACGGTTGACGGCGCCGGGGCAATCCGATAGTCTCGCGCCATTATGGAAGAGAGAGATTTCTACACGGAGAAGACGGAGCAGAAGCCGGCCCAGATGAGCTGCCCCTTCTGTCGCCGGGCCTTCACTTACCAGATCCGCTGGGTCGTCCGGACCAGGAAGGACTCCCTGCCGCCCCGCGCATCCTCCGAGGACCGGGCGAAGTTCGCCAAGGCCCGCTCCTACATGGTCCGCGCCGACGACGTGGTCAACTGCCAGGAGCCCCGCTGCCGGAAGCGCTTCGAAGTCTCCGGCCTCCAGTCGGTCGTACTCCTCTAGCCCACCCGCGAACAGTCATCATCCTTCGGCGCCCCGCCTTTCCTGGTCAGGGGCCGGAGGGATTGCTCCGCCTCAGGAAGAGGCGCCGGATCTCCTCCGTCCGGAGATACCGGATGACGAGCGCGCAGACGACGCACTGGGCCAGCGTCAGGACCATTCCCGCCACGGGGGCGGCGACCCCCCCCAGGGAGGGGACGGGAGCGGAGCTGCCCGGACCCAGCCAGGCGAGGATTCCCCAAGCGCCGGAGGCGAGGCTCGCGGCGAGAGTGACCCAGGCGAGGATCTCCAGCGCGGGACGCGCCCAGGACCGCAGGCGGAGGAACCCGATGCCGACGACGAGGGTCACGATCCCGAGAAGGAACTGGATGGCGGAGAGGGCCTCGAGATTCCGGAGGACCATCCGGGAGAGGGGATCCAGCGCCTCCTCCACCGGGGCAAAGGGATCGAGCCCCTGCTCCTCCAGGGTGCGGCGGGCGAAGGCGCCCAGGGCGAGGCCCGCCGCGGAGAGGATCATCACGCCGCCCAGGATTACACAGAGCCACCCGGTGACCCTCACCGGGGCGGGGCGCCCCGGCGGCCCCTGATGCGCGCCGTCTCCTCTTTTTCCCGGGTTTCCCATGGGACTCCACTCCCGGCTCAGGCTCCCGAAGCGGGAGCGGCCTGCATCATCCCGGAGGCGTTCCCGCCAGCCTATCCACCCGGGGCATTATCCACTCCACTCTCAATGCTGGAACTGCATTCTATCGCAAACCTCAAGACCCCCCGTGAGTGCAGTCACAGGCGGCGGCCGCATTTCTCTGCGCAGCGGAATCGTGTACCGCGGGTGGCGCCCGGGGCCGGATTCTGAGCCGGAGGGGCGGAGAAAACCGCCTCGGGCGGATTTTCGAGGCGATTTTCCTATTGACACGCCCCGTCTCCGGACGTATAGAGATAGCAGACATTGCGGGGGAGCTTAGAAGGATCGGGGCGTAGAGTCCCGACCTTATGACCCGGGGACTCTTGCCCCCGGAATAGGAGGGCGGCTCGTCATGGGCCGCCCTCTTTGCGTTTCGGCAAAGAGAGGGCCCTCGCGCGGATCAGTCTTCCGAGTCGAGGTAGAAGGCGTCGTCGTCCCGGTTGTAGCCGAAGAGCTCCGTGTAGCGCCCCCAGTTCACCAGGGTACGGAAGATGGAGAGAGGCTTCTCCTGGGGAAGGATTCTCCCCGCTTCCACCAGGATCTCCTCGCGGGAGGCCTTCCGCTCCGGAAGTCCCTTCAGGAACCCAAGGAAATGGGTGAACAGGGAGTGGGCCTTCACCTGCTTCTTGAGCAGGCTCTTCTTGGTGTTGACGTCGCACTCGATGAGCTGCTTGCCTAGGGGCTGCAGGACCACGTCCCCCCCGGGCGTGTGCACGAGCCCCAGGATCTCCGCCGCCTTGATGACCCCCAGCAGATCGCCGAACTCGTAGTTCAGGTCCCGGGCCAGCCGGTAGATGTCCTCCTGCCCGCCGTGGTCGTCCACGACTTCCAGAAGCCCCAGGATTCTCGTCATCCCCACTTCCGGTACCGGTGTGACCTCCATTCTCCCCTTCCCTTCCTTCCCGTGATGGCAGGCGGTTCAAGCGATGAGTGAGAAAATCTCGTCCACGAACTGTCCGAATGCCTCCGACTTCTTGTTGCGGGGACGCTGGAGGGGGACCGGCAGGTCCCGGAGAATCCGGGCGGGACGGTCGCCCATGACGATCACCCGGTCGGCCAGCTCCACCGCCTCCTCGATGATGTGGGTGACCAGCAGGATGGTGGAGAGCCGGACCTCCGGGTCCCTCCAGAGGTCCAGCAGCTCTTCTCTCAGGGCCACGGAGGTGAGGGCGTCCAGGGCCGAGAAGGGCTCGTCCATCAGCAGCACCTCCGGCTCCACGGCCACCGCACGCGCCAGCCCCACGCGCTGCTTCATCCCTCCCGAGAGCTCCCGGGGGTAGGCCTCCTCGTACCCGTCCAGGCCCACCTTGTCGATGAAGAAGCCGGCCTTCCGTGCCCGTGCCTCCGCTTCCATCCCCCGGGCTTCCAGTCCCAGCTCCACATTCTCGCGAACGGTCAGCCAGGGGAGCAGGGCGAAGGACTGGAACACCATGGCGCAGCCGAGGTTGACCCCTTTCATGGGCTGGTTCCGGTACAGGACACGGCCGCCGGTGGGCTCCAGGAGGCCGTTGAGGATGCGCAGGAGAGTGGTCTTGCCGCACCCCGAGGGGCCGACGATGGCCACGAACTCGTGGTCCTGGATGGAGAGATCGATTCCATCCAGGACCGTGATGGTCCCCTGGGGCTGAGGGTAGGTCTTGCGAACGTGCTCGAGACGAAAGAGTTCCAAGGGTTCCTTTTCAGCCCTCGATCTTATATCGGTCCGCCGCCAGCGCGTAAAGCCGGTGCCACACGAACCGGTTCAAGAGGATGATGGTTCCCACCATGGCCACAAGGGTCAGCAGGATGACCTGCTGGTTGCCCGTCACGTAGGTGGCCTGGTCCAGGAGCGAACCGATCCCCCTCACCGAGTAGACCTGCTCCTTGTAGACAAGGTATTCCGAGACGATGAGGGAGTTCCACCCTCCTCCCCACGCGGTGAGGCTCCCGGTGATGAGGGACGGCAGGAGCGCCGGAAGATCCACCTTCCTCCAGGTCATCCAGCGGCTGAGGCCAAGGGACCGGGCGGCCTCCTTCAGCTCCGAGGGAATGCTCCGGACTCCCGCGATGAGATTGAACAGCAGGTACCACTGCATTCCCGTCAGCGCCAGGAGCACCGAGGCGAGGTTCATGCCTCCCGCCGTCCGGATGACCACCACGATGATGAGGGGGAAGAGGGCGGTGGCGGGAAGCGAGGCGCCGATCTCCGCCAGGGGCGTCACGATGCGCGACACCCGCGGGCTCTCCCCCACCCACAGCGCCATGGGAATGGTCCAGGCCAGGGAAAGGACGTAGGCGACCGCCAGCCGGAGAAACGACAGGAGCAGGTAGAGAGGGATTCTTCGCGCCTCCTCAGGCCAGGGCAGCGCCAGGCCGCGGGCAAGGGCGAGGCCCGCCCTCACTCCCACGTAGAGGGCCAGCAGCGCCAGCAGCCAGGAGAAAGCGGTCCGGGTGGCGCTGAGGGTGGCGGGCGAGAAGATCCTCCTCGCCAGCGCGAAGCCTCTCCTCCGGGCCCAGCGGGAGAGGCGCCTGCGGAAGACGCGGACCCGCCGGGTCAGGGGCCGGAAGATCCGCCGGATCCAGCGGGCCACGGCGGCGCCTCCCACGAACACGAGCGGGAGCCTGGTCTCCTGGTGGGACGCCTCGGTGGCGAACTCGTAGCGGAATCTGCCGGCCCAGGCGGACAGCGGGCCCCAGATCAGAAAGTCCATGGCCAGGACCACCAGCGTGAGGACCGCCAGGCCGGCGAAGGTCCCGGCCAGGTTCCCCTCTTCCGTGGTCTTGATGAGATACGAGCCGAGGCCTGGCAGCCGGTAGCGCGCAGGCCCCAGAGCGATGATCTCGCAGGCGATGAGGAAGTACCAGCCTCCCGCCCACGAGAGGATGCTGTTGTAGATTAGCTTGGGCACCGACGAAGGAAGCAGCAGGCGCAGAAACGTCCGCCACTTCCCGCAGCCGAAAGAGGTCACCACCTCCCGGGCGTCGGCGGGTATGGTGCTGATCCCTTCGTAGACGCCGAAGGCCATGTTCCAGGCCTGGCAGGTGAAGATCAGGAAGACCGCCGCCATCTCCACGCCCAGACGGCTCCCGTGGGTCATCCGGACGAAGAAGTAGACGGCGGCCGGGAAGAAGCCCAGAACGGGAACCGACTGCATGATGTCCAGGAACGGGAGGATGATCCGCTCCCGGCTGGGACTTGTGGCGGCCATGTATCCGCAGATGATGGCGAAGAAGAGGGAGAGAGTGTAGGAGGCGAGCATCCGCACGAACGAGGCCGCCGTGTACCCGGCCAGGCTGACGAGGTCGGTGGCGATGGCCTCGGGCAGAAGACGGACTCGGGCCCCGCGCTCGTAGAGGAAGGCGGCGACGAGCACGACCGCCGCGAACAACAGCAGGTAGACCAGGTCCCGGCGTCGTCGTTCCCACTTCAGGCCCAGCATTTCTTCCCTCGCTGAAAAGCTTCTCAGGCTACTTGAGAAGCGAACCCTCCGCAACCCCCGGATGAGACGGGTATAGCTCCCCGCGCACCGTCCCTTCACGGATGCAGCGGGGGAGCCTTGACCGGTCGGGGTCGATGTGAGAGATTCTGCGCCGGCCTCCCCGGGAGTCGCCTCCATCGTGATGAGGAAAGATCGCTGGCTCTGGGCCATCCTGATCCTGGGCGCCGTCCTGCGCCTTTACGGGCTCGGCGAGCGGAGCCTCTCCTACGACGAGTGCCAGCAGTTCTGGGCCTCCCAGGGAAACCTCCTGATCTCCAACCGGGAGATCACCCTCGATCCGCCCCTCTTCGCGGCGCTCCTCCACGTCCATTCCCTCGCCTCCCGCGCCGAGCCCTGGCTGCGGCTCCTTCCCTGTCTCTTCGGGATCCTGGCCATTCCGGCGGTCTATCACCTGGCCCGCTCCGCCTCCCGGGACGATCGCACCGCCCGCACGGCAGCCTTCTTCTTCGCCCTGGCCCCGTACCCGATCCGCTACTCGCAGTCGCTGAGGGTCTACAGCCTGACGCTGCTCCTCTGCGCCCTCCTGCCGGCCGCCTTCCTTGCCGCCCGGGACAGGGGACGGCGCGGCGACGGGTGGATCCTGGCGGCACTCCTCTGCCCCGCGCTCCTGACGATGTACGGCGCCGTCTGGCTCCTTCTCGGAATGGGACTCTGGCTCGTCGTGGCGGAAGCGGCCAGCGGACGGACCGCGGCCCGGTGGAAGGGAGTCGCGGCCCTGGCGGCCGGAGCGGCGGGAGCGCTTCCCTTCTATCTCCTGAGCCTCCCCACCCAGCTCCACCAGGGGACCCCCGCCTCGTTCTACGAGGACAAGTTCCTCCCCTCGGGGGGCCTGCCCTCCGCGGTCCGCTTCCTGGCGGAAGGGACGCTGGATCTCTCCGGCTACATCTCCTTCATCCATCCCGCCGCCGGGATCCTCTTCGGGGCCCTGGCCCTTTTCGGGATGGCCCGCCTCCTGCAACTCCGGGAAGGCCGGCCGGCGGTGTTCCTCCTCGTCTTCTCCGTCGCGGCGGCCGCGGCGGCCTCCATGCTGCGCCTCTATCCCTACGGCGGGACCCGCCAGATGCTCTTTGCCGCGCCCCTGTTCTATGCCTGCGCCGCCGCCGGGATTCAAGGCCTCCGGCCCTATCGGAGGGGGATCTTCACCGCCGCGATTCTGGTCGCCATCACCGCCGGATCCGGGATCTTTCTCTACGGGTATCACGCCGGCCCCGGCGGGCAGGAGATGCGCCCCGTGATCCGGTACCTGGAGGAGCATCTGCGCCCCGGAGACCGGATCCTGGTGAACAAGGACGCCATCCCACAGTTCCGTTTCTACTACCCTGGGGACCCGGCCGCCGTCACCTGGGGGCGGGAGACGGTGATCCGTGACTACATCTCGGAGGTGAACCGGATTCTCGGTACCGAGACCTCCAGGCGCTGGTGGCTGGTCTTTTCCCACGGATGGAGCGCGGCGCGCAGGAGCGAGCTGGCGTCGGTGGATCCCCGCTTCCGGGCCGGGGAGAGCTTCGAGGCCCACCAGGCGGCGGTCTATCTTTTCGCCCCGCCCGCATCTCCGGACGGCGCCTCCCCCGCGGAGAGCCGGCCGTGAACGGACCCGGGCGGGTCCTGATCCGCGACCTGGCTTTTCTGGCGGCCGCCTTCCTGCTGGCGCTGGTCCCCTTTACCGCCGCCCGGACCGCCGCCGGGTTCGCGCTGGCGATCTTCTTCCCGGGCTACTCACTTCTGCGCTGCCTGCGGACTCCCACGCGCCCCGACTCGCTCCCCGATCTGCTGCACTGCGGCGCCGCCTCCCTGGGCCTCTGCCCGCTGGCGCTCCGGCTCGCCGGTCTGCTGGTCCCCTTCACCCGGGGCAACGTCCTCTCCGTCCTGCTCCTCCTCCCGGCGGTCCTCCTTGCGGTGGGGGCCTACCGGCCCCGTTCCGCGTCGCCGGTCCGCTGGAAGAACCCCGGCCCGGCCTTCTATCTCCTCCTGGTGGTCACCCTGGCGCTCCTGATTCCCGCCCTGGTCATCTCCTCCACTCCCGACGGAGGGGAGACGCGGGTGAAGGGGTGGGACCTGAACAACCACCTCTCCATCGCGGAGACGATCTCCACGCGAGGGCTTCCTCCCGCCAATCCTTTCCTGCAGTCCGACTCGCCCTTCTATTACCACACCTTTTTCCACATCCTCCTGGGAGCGATCCTGATCGTCGCCGGTCCGGGCGTTCACGCCTACTTCTGCATCGCACTCCTGACGGTCCTGCTGGCGGCCATATTCCTCGGGACGCTGTTCCGGGTCACTGCCGAGCTGACCGGGAACGGCCGGGCCGCGCTATTGGCCCTGCCCCTGGTCAGCCTGGCCGGAGGGTTCGATCTCCTCCCGGTGATGGGGCTGGCCGGGTGGCGCCGGGAGAGCGGCTCCTGGCGGGAGATCTTTCTGCGCCACTGGAACGTGGATGGATGGGTGTCGAACCGAGGGATCCTCGTGCCTTCATTCTTCGCTGAGTACTACTGGGGCCCTCACGCCATGGCGGCCCTGGTGGTCTTTCTCCTGGCCCTTCTCTTCCTCCGGAAGACCGAGACGGGGCTGGGCGCCATCGGCGTGGCAGGGGCCTGCCTCGCCTCCATGGCGGGGTACAACGGCTACGTCGCGCTGGGGGGCGCGATCACCATCGCCCTGCTGCGGGGAGTGGACCTGGCCCGCTTCGCCGTCTCCCGGTCCGCCTTCGGACGCCAGGTCCTCTTCCGGAGCGCCCTGGCGGGTGGGACGGCGGTGGTCCTGGGGTGGCCGGTGCTGAGCCTCTATGTCGGCGAGCGCGGGGACGTGGACAAGTTCCGGTGGGCCCGTCCGGGTCCGCTCCTGCCGCTCCAGCTTCTTCTGGAGTTCGGGCCGGCACTCCTTCTGGGCGCCGCGGGGATGGAGATGGCGCGTCGGCACCGGGAGCTGCGGCCGGGGACGCTCCCCTTCCTGCTGATGGCCCTGGTCAGCCTGCCCCTGATCTGCCTGGTGGCCTCCACCGGCGAGAACAACGACCTGGCGATGCGGATCTCCCTGTTCTCCTGGATCGGGCTGGCGATCTTCGGCGGCATCGCCCTGGACCGGATCTTTCCCGCGGCCCCCGCTCCACTTTCCCGGGGCGCCGGGATTCGGGCCGCCGCTCTGCTGGCAATGGGATTGGGCTTCCTCTCGGTGGCGTGGTTCGCCGCCGGCGCCGCCCTGGCAAAGCCGGTCCTGCCGGCCGACGAGGTGGCCGCAGGACGATGGGTCCGCCTTCATGTTCCCCCGGGCCTCCCGGTCCAGGGCTCTCCGCTGCGGCACGCCCCCGAGTTGGTCTACCTGGGGGGCCATCCGGCGGTCCTCTCCGACACGTGGGCCGGCCGTCTCTTCTACTCCAATCCGGCCGACTTCTCCCGGCAGATGGAGGCGCTGATGAAGGCATTCTCCTCGCCCGATCCCCGCGTCTCCTGCGACGTCATCCGCTCCCGCCGGATCGCGGCGCTGGTGGTGGGCCCTCCGGAGAGGGAGGCCTTCCCCCTCCTTTCATTCCCACGCCCCTGGCCCTGCCTGACGGAGGCCTTCTCCCGGGGAACTTACCGCGTCTACGTCGTTCGATAGGCCCGCCGATAAAGCGGCCGTCAAAGTTCTGGCGCTTCCCGCGCGAACTCCCCCGGGGATTCCCGCTCCCGTCCTTGCCCCGGCGGGCCGGGAACCTATATTTGCTTCCGGTTTTTCACACCGAGGCGAGGGGTCCTTCGGGAAGCCATGGCGATCCTTTCAGAAATCCTCGAATTCTCCACGGAGAGGCTGACCTCCTTCGAGCTTCCCCGGAAGCGCGCCTTCCTGCTGCTCCGGTGGACCCTGTTCGGGGCGCTGTTGGGGCTGGGGACGGCTTCCCGGGGCGAGCTCCTCGACACCTTCCTGGTGGATCTGAGCCTTCTGCTCTTCTTCATCGCCAACCTGGCGGTCACTTTCCTCCCGCTCGACGCCCTCCGGTCCGCTCCGTTCCAGTTCTCCCTGAACCTCCTGGACACCGCCCTCATCACCTACGTGGTCTTCCAGGCCGACACCACCGGCTACCTCTGCATCTTCCTCTTCATCCTCCTGATCAGCACCGCCGCGTCCACGCGGATAGGCCAGATCCTCCTGGGATCGGTGGTCCTGTGCGGCCTCTATCTTTTCGTACACGGCGTCCGCGGAAACCTGGCGGACCTCCTCTCGGCCCCGCATCTGATGGTCTTCCCGACTTTCTATGCCACCGGCCTTTACTTCGGGTACCAGGTCCTGCAGATCCGGAACTCCCGCGCCCAGGTGGACGTTCTCTACCGGGAGCGCCAGGAGCTAAGGACCGTCCTGAACATCCTGGAGTCGATCACCTCCTCGCTGGATTTCCACGCGGTGATGTACGAGATCGCCAGCCGGATCGCCGAGACGATTGATGCCGTGCGCTGCTCCATCCTGCTGGTGGAGCAGAAGGACACGGAGCACGTATTCGTGGTGGCGGCCAACGACGACCGGAAGCTCAGGATGCTCCCGGTGGAGCTGGCGAAGTACCCCGAGGTGCAGGCCGCCATCCGGCGCAAGCAGGCCATCATCATCGAGGACGTGGAGAAGAGCGAGATGATGCGGCCCTACCTGGAGGAGCTGCGTCGGCTCCACTTCCAATCCCTGCTGGTCCTCCCGATCCTCTACCAGGAGACGGTCGTCGGCACCCTGTTCCTGCGCGCGGCCCGGAAGCGCACCTTCACCGACCAGGAGTTGAAGTTCTGCCGGGTGGTGGCCTCCGCCGCGGCCAGCGCCATCAAGAACTCCATGCTCTACCTGGCCCTTGAGGAGAAGGTGCGGGAGCAGGAGGCGGCGGGCGCGCAGATCCGCGCCCTTTTCGACAACTCCCCGGACATCATCCTCCACCTCGACTCGCAGGGGAACATCCGGGAGGCCAACAGGACCGTGGAGCGCCTCTCGGGCCGGGGCCGGCAGGAGATTCTCGCCATGGAGGCGGGGTCCCTCATCGACGGCCTTCCCGCCATGGCGGTCCTGGCCGACCACGCCATGAAGCCGGGATCCCCCGCGCGCTACGAGACGAAGCTTCAGACCCGGGAAGGGCCGACCCGGGGGCTGGAGGTGACGGTGGGGTCTCTGGGGGAGGGGAAGGGGGGCCTGATGCTCATCGGCCGGGACGTGACGGAGCAGAAGGAGGCCGCCGTCATGCTCCAGCAGACCGAGAAGCTCTCCAGCATCGGCGAAATCGTGGCCGGCGTGGCCCACGAGCTGAACAACCCCCTTTCGGGGGTGCTGGGCTTCTCTCAGCTCCTCTCCCAGAAGGACACGGAGGGGAAGTTCCAGCGGGACATCGAGCGGATCGTGGACTGCGCCGACCGTTGCCAGAAGATCGTCCAGAACCTCCTCACCTTCGCCCGTCCGGCGCATCCCGAGAAGAAGCCGGTGGGCCTCAACGGGATCCTGGAGAAGACCCTGGACCTTCTGGAGCCGACCCTCAAGGCGGACAACATCGAGATCGTGAAGAATCTGGCGCCGGGCCTTCCTTACGTCCTGGCCGACTTTCACCAGATCCAGCAGGTCTTCACCAACCTGATCACCAACGCCCAGCAGGCCATGAACTCCCACCGCGCGCAGGGACGCCTGGTCCTGCGCAGCTACGTCCGGGACGGGCAGGCAGTGCTGGAAGTGGGGGACAACGGCCCAGGCATCCCCGCGGAGGTCCTCCCGCGCATCTTCGATCCCTTCTTCTCCACCAAGAAGCAGGGGCGCGGGACCGGGCTGGGGCTGAGCGTCTCCTACGGGATCGTCCGCGAGCATGGCGGGGAGCTGAGGGTGGAGACCCGCGTGGGCGAGGGGAGCACCTTCTCCACCGTCTTTCCCGTCCACCTGCAGGGCGTCGCCCAGCCGACCGGTGAGAAGCAGGCCTCAAGCGCGGCATCGGGAGGGAAGGAGATCCTCGTGGTGGACGATGAGGAGATCATCGTCGAGCTGTACCTCCAGCTCCTGCAGGCCCTGGGCCATACCATCGACACCGCCTCCACCGGGCTGGAAGCGCTCAAGAAGATCGAGTCCCGGGATTACGACCTGGTCATCACCGACATCAAGATGCCCAAGATGACCGGCATCCAGCTTTACGAGAAGGCCGTGGCCGTCAAGCCCTCCATGCAGGGCCGCTTCATCTTCATCACCGGCGACATGAACTCTCTCACCAGCCAGCAGATGACCACCGTCACCCACAACCCCTGCCTCCTGAAGCCGGTGAACATCGAGAAGATCGAGTCCACCATCCGCCAGGTCCTCTCCGGACAGCCCCCTCTCGGCGGGCTCCCCATCTCGCCCAACTAGTCCTCCGTCTCTTCGGCTCAGGATCCGGCCCCCGGCGTCACCCGCGGTACCTCTGATTCCCGGACCAGTCCACTGGATTGAGCGTTTGCTGTCGCCGGCGGCGCGCTCGGTTCCGTGCTCGACACGCCTCCGAGCGAGGACGGGGCCGCCCCTTTCATGGTCGTTTGAGAGGTAAGGTCCTCTCAGCAGGCGGGGGCCTTGACGGAACGGGGTCGGCCGGGAGTAGACTGGGAGCCTGGAATCCAGGTCTGCTTGGGACTCATTGCATGGCAGGGCGGATCGCCCGGAAGGAGGAAGCATGAAGAAGCTGGTGCTGTTGGCGGTGATTGCGGTGATGGTGGTGGCGGCGACGGTGGCCATCCAGGCGGAGGCGAAGCTCCCCAAGTGCTCCATGACGATGTGCCGCGCGGTGAACTGCTCGCCGGACGTCCTCTGCGTCTCCGGTGCCCATGTCAGGACCTGCGCCGACGTCTGCAACTCCCGCTGACCAGGACTCGGAGAGGCCCGGACCTCGGGCTCGGCGCCCGGGATCCGGGCCTTCGTGTCTTCGAATCCTACCTCCCTCTTCCCAGCGGCAGGGGTGACGGCCGGCTGAAGCCGGCGGCGTCGAGATCCAGCAGGGCCGCGATGGTGGGCGCGATCTGCGCCACGTCCACCGCCCCCTCCTCCACTCCGGGGGCCACTCCCCCTCCCCAGACCAGCAGCGGGACCCGGGCGTCGTAGTCGTGGAGCTGCCCGTGATCGGCCCCACCCCCGGGACCGCTCACGGTCCAGTACGGGCTCGTGAAGACCAGGAGGTCTCCCGAGCGATCGGCGCGGTAGGCGAGGCGGACCGCCTCCGGCGCCGCCCCCGCCTCGATCTCCTCCGCCGTGTAGACCTCCTGGATCCCCTCCAGGCGGAGCAGGTACTCCTTCAGCCAGGACCGGCAGAGGGAGAGGCTCTTCGTTCCGATCTTCTCCCGGTTCAGGTAGAGACCGGGCTCGTGGTAGGCCGCGATAAAGGCCTGGGAAAGAGGCGTGTCCGCGCTCACCGGATCACCGAGCCTCCGGGCAAGCTCGAATTCCAGGCGCTGCCGGATCGGCGGCAGGTCGCCGATCTTCA
>Ga0315288_10008314_pt1 | contig 13104 bp, 13 predicted proteins | sample YL17G11_20_MG_FD_203454 | JGI IMG/M metagenome (GOLD analysis project Ga0315288, IMG submission 203454) | Sediment microbial communities from Yellowstone Lake, YNP, Wyoming, USA - YL17G11_20 | ecosystem: Environmental > Aquatic > Freshwater > Lake > Sediment | place: USA: Wyoming | collected...
GATTCGCCCTCTTGGCGCTGAGATCGCCAAAGTGGTTTGGGAGAGATACAAGAGCCTCGGGGAGAGACTCTTAAAGGGCGTGTCCAGGGATGACCTTGCCGCACATCGTCGGGTTAATGACATCATCCGTGGACGGATCGAGAATCCTGCTTCAACCGTGCAGTGACCGATTCATTCCCATATTAGGGATAAATGAGGGGTAGGCGACACGAGGTTCGTGAGAAAGAGTCTGGTCCTGGCGAGCGACCGGGCGTCTGCGTCCGCGAAGGGGGCTTCACCCCAAAGTGGAAATCATCGAACTGGGCGAGCCAACGGAGGGTAGTGTCCTGACAATCGTCCTGACTTTTGGCTTGCGAGAGTGGGCCACCCCGGCAAGACTACTCGGCGAGGGAACACAACCGTTTCCTCCGAAAGGCTATGAAAACCAAGAGTTTGCATGAGCCTTTCAACGTGGGTCGCGCGGTTAGCTCAGTGGTAGAGCACTACCTCGACACGGTAGGGGTCGCAGGTTCAAGTCCTGCACCGCGCACCAGGGGCTCTCCTCGCACGCCTGTTTCTTGGTTTGCGGTGGCATCTCCTTCCGCACTGGTCGCCGCAGGTCTTTGGGACGGATTCGAGAGGCCGGACGACGACACGGGGAGCGCGCCGCGCTACGATTCCTCCTGCTTTGCGTTGGCAAGGGTGTTGGCCAGGTCGCGCACGCGGCGCAGGTCCAGCTTGCCGGTTCCAAGGTGTGGAAACTCGTCCACGTGGAAGAACTGATTCGGCCGGGGCGCCCACAAGTTCGGCAAGTCGAGCTGCGGCAGCTTCTCCAGCAGCGCCTTGAACTTGTCGGCGCGCAGGTGGTGCAGGACCACCAGACGCTCACCCTTCTTCTCATCCGCGACGCCCGTGACCACGAAAGTCAGCTCGGTGGCGCCGGCCAACTCGTGGAGTCTCTCCTCGACGCGGACGTGGGGCACCATCTCGCCGCCGATCTTGCTGAAGCGGCTTAGCCGATCCGTGATTTGCAGGAACCCGTCTTCGTCTTCGGCCGCGATGTCGCCGGTGACATACCAGTCTTCGTGGAACACCTCGCGGGTCTTGTCCGGCCGCCCGAGATAGCCCTTCATCACGTTGGGTCCTTTCACCAGCAACACGCCCGGTTCGTTGACGCCCAGGGGGTGGAGAGTCACCGGATCGGCGATGCGCACACTGATGCCGGGCAGTGGGTGGCCGATCTTGCCCCGCTTGGCGCCCACTTGCCGGATGCCGGTGCTGCGAAAGTCCTTCGTGTTGACTGCCACCACCGGGGCGCACTCGGTGCAGCCGTAGCCCTCGAAGGGTCGGATGCCGAACTTCTCCTCGAACGCGACGGCGAGCCGCTCGGGCAGCTTCTCGGCGCCGGCCACCACGAATTGCAGGCTGCCGAAATCTTCCGGCTCGCACGCACGCAGGTAGAGTTGCAGAAACGTCGGCGTGGCCAGCAGAAACGTCACGCCGTAGCGGCTCACGAGTTCGCCAATCGCCTCCGCTTCGAGTGGCGTGGGATGAAACACCACGCCAACGCCCAGCGTGCCGCACAGGCACAGCGTGCCGGTGAAACCGAACGAGTGAAAGAAAGGGAGGATGCCGAGGAATCGGTCTTTGCGGCCCAGAGCGAAAATCTGCTCCATCTGCTCAATGTTCGACGTGACGTTGTAGTGGGTCAGCATCACGCCTTTCGGGTCACCGGTGCTGCCGCTGGAAAAGATGACCGTGGCCAGATCGTCCAATCGCACCGGGCGCTCGCAACCCACGGCCTTCTCCAGCCAGGCTGCCGGCAGGAGCCAACTCAGGACCGCGGCGAACAACTTCTCACTGAGCCGGGGTTTCCGAACCAAGTCCTCCAACAGCACGGGGGCCGTCGGCAGTCGCAGCTTGAGCCGATCCAGGAACGCGCGCGAGGACACAAGGGTCGTGAGGTTGCACTGCTTCATGGACGAGGCGATTACCTCGGGCGCAGCGGTGTAGTTCAAGTTGACGGGCACTTTGCCCATCAGCAGCGCGGCATAGTTCACCAAGGCGCCCGCCACCGACGGCGGCAGGAGAATTCCCACCATCGGCTGGCCTGCCCAGATCGACCGGAGCCGGCGGGCCAGGAACACGGTGCGTGTCAGCGCCGCGCCGGCCCGGAGCTTGGGCACGCGGGCGTCCGCCATGGCGAACCGGAACGGGTGACGCCGGGCCGCGTTGATGAACGTCCGCTGGAGCGGTCGCATGTGCTCGCGCCGGTGCGGCCAGGCCGCGGTAGTGAGTTCCTGCACCGTCCGCCGCACCTCGAACGGAGTCGCGGTCGGCGGCAAGGGCCGGCCGTAGGTTACCGTGATTCGGTGCGGGATGCGGCGGGGCAACTTCCAGATGAACCGGCCTTGTTCGAAGCTGAAGATGCTGCCCCACACGCCGTCCAGGCACAGCGGGATGATGGGCGCCTCGACCTCCTTCATGATCCGCTCGAATCCGCGCCGGAATGGCAGCAACTGGCCAATGCGCGTCATCTGGCCCTCGGCGAAGATGCAAACGATCTCACCGCGCTGAATGCCTTCGCTGGCCTCGCGCAGCGCATGGATCATTTCACGGGGCCGCTGTCGGGAGGAGATGGGAATGGCCCGCATGAGGCGGGCGAGGGGCTTGATGAGCGGCCGCTCATAGATGTCCTTGAACATGATGAAGCGGACTGGCCGGCTCGCCGAAGCCTGGACCAGCAGCGCGTCCGCCAGGGAAAGGTGATTGCAGACGAACAGGGCGCCACCCTTGCGTGGGACGTGCTCGCGCCCCTCCACCCTGAGCCAATAGACCGAATGCGTGAAGAGCCACAGCACGACCCGCAGGGCTGCGGCCAACACGCCCCACAAGAGCCGGCCACCAACCGATCCGGATGCGTTCATAGACGTGTGGTCGAGTTCGGCTCGCAACACCTGGACTCCAGCACAGTCAACCAGCGAGCTGAGTCTCGGCGTCTCTCCGGACCACGGTGTCGCGTTGTGCCCAAGCGGGATCCGGATCCGGGTAGTCCAGGTTATAGTGCAGCCCGCGGCTCTCGGGCCGCATCAAGGCGCAGCGCACGATGAGTTCGGCGGCGGTGGCGATGTTGCGCAATTCCAGCAGATCGCTCGTCACGATAAAGTCCCAGTAGTACTCCTGGATTTCATCCTGAAGGTTCGTGAGGCGCTTCAAGGCCCGCTGGAGCCGCTTGGTCGTGCGGACAATGGCCACGTAATCCCACATCAACCGACGGATTTCGTCCCAGTTATGGGAAACGACGACCATTTCGTCGGCATTCTCCGCGTTGCCCGACTGCCAGTCTGGAATCGGCGTATCCATTGGCGGCAGCGGCTGTGCGGCCAATTTCGTGGCCGCCCGGTGGGCGCACACCAGCGCCTCCAGCAGGGAGTTGCTCGCCAACCGGTTGGCCCCATGAAGCCCAATCGACGCCACCTCGCCCACCGCCAGCAGGCCCGCGATCTCGGTCTCGCCGTCCACGTTCGTCTGCACGCCTCCGCACTGATAATGCGCCGCAGGCACGACGGGAATCGGCTCCTTGGTGATGTCGATCCCAAAGCTCAAACAGGCGCGATAGATGTTGGGAAAACGCTCCATGGTGAACGGCGCCGGCTTGTGCGTAATGTCGAGCAACACGTGATCCGCGCCCGTCCGCTTCATCTCTCGGTCAATCGCCCGCGCCACGATGTCCCGCGGCGCCAGCGATTTGAGCGGGTGGTGGCGGTCCATGAAGAGGTCGCCGTCGATCGACTTGAGCACGCCGCCCTCGCCCCGCACGGCTTCGCTGATCAAGAAAGACTTGGCCTGCGGGTGATAGAGGCAGGTCGGGTGGAACTGGATGAACTCCATGTTCGCGATTCCTGCCCCGGCCCGATAGGCCATGGCCACCCCGTCCCCGGTCGCGATATCTGGATTCGTCGTATAGAGATAAACCTTCCCGCAGCCCCCCGTCGCCAGCGTCGTGACGCGCGCGGTGAACGTCACCACTGTGCCGGCCTTCTGGTCCAACACGTACGCGCCAAGACAGCGGTTGGGGCCAGGGCGTCCCAGTTTCCGACTCGTGATGAGGTCCACCGAAAAATGGTCCTCAAAGATCTGGATGTTCGACTGTTGGGCAACCGCGGCCAGCAACGCCCGCTCCGCCTCGCGGCCGGTCATGTCCTTGGCGTGGGCGATCCGCCGTCGTGAATGTCCGCCCTCCCGACCGAGGTCCAGCTCCCGGACGCCGGGCGACCCGGGCACCTCGGACTGCGAGAACTGCATCCCGATTTCGATCAACTCCCGGATCCGTGCCGGGCCGTCCTGCACGACGGTGCGCACGACTTCCTCCCGGCACAGGCCGGCGCCGGCTTCCAGCGTATCGCGCACATGCAGGTCGAACGAGTCGTCCTTCGCCATCACCGCCGCAATGCCGCCCTGGGCGTAGTTCGTGTTCGACTCGGCGCTCTGTTTCTTGGTGACAATGGCCACGCGCCCGTGCCGCGCCGCCTTGAGCGCAAAGCTCAAACCCGCGATGCCGGTGCCGATGACCAGGAAATCAAACTGTTTCATGCTCGCATGACGATTCATACTGCCAGGCTCAATGGCCCGATCACAACCGCCCGTTGTCGATCAACCGCGTCTCGCCGACGAAGACGGCCAGCGCCAGGTGCGCGCCACGGCTGACTCGTGCCCGGGGCTTCAACGTCCGCGGATCGAAGAACTCAAGGTAGTCCACGCGTGCCGACGGTCGCGTCTCGATCAGCCACTTCAACTCGGACCTCAGTCGGGCGGCCGGCAGGGCTTCCCGCGTCGCCCGCACCGCCCGCCGGGCCTCTTGAATGGCCTGCCAGAGGGCCACCGCTTGCGCCCGCTCCTCCGGCGCGAGATGCCGGTTGCGCGAACTCATCGCGAGCCCGTCCGACTCCCGGATCGTGGGAGCCACGACCACCTTCAGCGGGTAACTCAGGTCGCGCACCATCCGCCGGACCACGGCCGCCTGCTGCCAATCCTTCGCGCCGAACACCGCGACGTCGGGCTGAACCAGGTTGAACAACTTCGCCACCACCGTCGTCACCCCGCGAAAGTGGGTCGGCCGCGACGCCCCCTCCATTCCACACGACAGCGCTTCTTCCGTAACATAGGTGCTGAAACCGGTCGCATTCTCCTTCGGATACATCGCTCGGTCGTCCGGCAGAAACAGCACGTCCACATCCGCGTCGCGGCAAAGGCGCGTGTCGCGCGGCAGGTCGCGGGGATACTTGGCCATGTCCTCGTGCGGCGCGAACTGGGTAGGATTTACGTAGATGCTGACCACCACCTGACCATGGCGGCCGACCCACCGGCGCGCCTTCGCCAGCAGACTGAGGTGCCCAGCGTGCAGACAGCCCATCGTCGGTACCAAGCCCACTTCCAGCCCCTGCCGTTTCCACTGGCCGGCCAAGCATTGCATGGCGTGGATAGACCGGACAATGCGCATGGCGCAACGGTGGTCGAGCCTCGGTGAAGTTGCAATTGCCATTTCACCTGGTCCCGAGTAGAAACGTATCCCTATGCGCGATCCACTCTCATATGAAATTCCTCGCCTGACACTCACCGTTACTTTGTTGGCGCTGGCCACTCATCTTTCCGCCCAGACCGCTCCTCAGCCTGTCCCGGAGAAGCCGGACGCCCAGGGCTGGGTCCAGCTCTTCGACGGCAAGACGCTCAGCGGCTGGACCGCCCCCGATCCGGGCGACTGGCGGGTTGAGAACGGTGTCCTCGTCGGGCGCGGCAAAACGAGCCATTTGTTCAGCCCGAACACCTACACCAACCTCGAGTTCAAAGCGGAAGCGAAGTTGAACCACAGCGGCAACAGCGGCATGTACTTCCGTGCGGTCTATGGCAAGGGCTGGCCCAACGGCTACGAGGCGCAGGTCGAGAACACCAGTCCCGATGCGCAGAAAACCGGCAGCCTCTACAACCTCTCGAAAGTCACCGACCAGTTGATCCCAGACGACACTTGGTGGACCCAGCACATCATTGCCGTCGGGAACCGGATTATTATCAAGGTCAACGACAAGATCGTCAGCGACTTCGTGGATGCCAAGCACACCCACCAGGCTGGGCATCTCGCCTTGCAGCAGCACGACCCCGGCAGCGTGGTGCAGTATCGGAACCTCATGGTCAAGCGACTCCCCGCCGACGAAAAAGCGGCGCTGGCTGAGGCGAAGAAAGACATGCCGGACCTCAAGCCCTAGGCAGCGCGCTCGCTGGTGCGATTGCCCGACTGTGTCGATTTCTCGACGTCGGCAGCGCTGACACTGGCGGGCAGCACCGCGATGCACATGCTCACGGACCAGACAGCAGCTCTTCCATTGCCTGGCGCGCGGCGGGACGATCATGACCTGTGGGGCGACGACGGGACGCGAGTTGACGTTCATAGCTCGGGCGTCACGCCCGGCGCGCAGCGAACGATCGACGGGACGCAGTCTTCACCTTTCCGTCACACGCCTGCCACAATCCAGCGGCATCCTGAAGCCAGATATGAACATGAATACCTGGCTGATGAATCAGAGATACCGCGGAGCCGGTAGTCCCGGATTGTCGCCCGGGACCGTCCTGGCCACACTGCCGGCTGATCTGCGGCAGTGGGTGAATGAAGCGACCCTGATCGGATGCGTCCTGGAAGTGGTCTCCGATGCCCTTGAGGGCTATTCCCCAGCATCCTCGCTTGCGGAAGATGGCCCGCCCGTCCCCACGATGCTCACGGTGCTGACTTACTGCTATGCCACCGCCCGCTATGCTTCGGACGAAATCGAAGCGGTGGCAGCGACGGACCGCACGATCCGGTATCTATGCGCAAGTCACTTCGTGACCAGCAGCGCCATCCGGCGTTTTCGCCGAGCTCATCGCGCGCTGTTACATTCCTGCCTGACCGCCCTTCATCGGTGGGCGTGGCGGCACCGCTTTGCACTCCGCCCCAGCGGCTTAGAGTGGTCAACGGAGTCTTCGCGCTTTGAAAGCGGCCACGACGACCGGTTCACCTACCGGCTCGCTGCCGCCGCCGAGCAGAAGATCCAGCAGGCCATCCTGGCCGACACCATGGCGATGGACATGTGAAAGTCGTGCCCGTCTTCGCCTGATATGGGAACCGTGCCCCGTGAAGTGCTGGGTGACCGCTTCTACGACTCGCTGGAAGCCAGTGCCGAGGAGGCGTGCCACAGCGTCCGACTCCTGGCGGGCTTCGTGACGGCCCGGAGCGAAAGCACAGAAGACTTGGCCGCCGCCCGGCGGAGGAGCAACCAGATCGCCGCTGAGATCACCGCGACACTGGCCAAGACAATCATGGCGAGCCTAGAACGGGACGACATCCAAGGACTGTCCCGTGTGCTGCAGAAGATCCCGGTGCAGGTGGAGAGGTTTGCCGGGCGTTTCAGTCTGGCCCGGGATCGGCTGGCCGACCTGGATTTCCGCCCACCCGTGGAGCTGTTGGGGGCGATGATGGAAACCGTGGTTGCCATGGTCCATCAACTGCGCGCCTTTGCGAACCTCGAAAGCACGCAGCAGTTAAATGCCCGCCTGCAGGACCTGATGGACCGTGCCGAGACGCTGCTGGAAGGCGTGGTCCGGGACCTTTACCGCCACCAGAATGACCCGCTCAAGGTCGTCATCGCAAAGGACCTCTCCGACCAGATCCAGTCGATCATCGATGCCTGCCGCGACGCGGCGAACCTGACTTACCAGGCCGTCCTCAAGTACTGCTGAACGACTCGCGTTCACCAGGAGCGGCAGCGGAACGAAGGGGCAATGCGTCGTCGGGCCCGTCCGTGTAGCGGCCTTTGACTGGGAACATTACTCCGAAGCCGTCATCCGACAGGCCAGCCACATCTGCGCGAGAGACTGAAGTTAATCCTCAACGGAATCGAACCGGCATTTCAGCGCCGGGTGTTCACCACGATTTCAATTTCATCCTCCGTCAGGCCGTAGAGGTCATAGACGAGGCGGTCAATTCGGGTGTCGGTGGCGGCGATCGGACGGGTGATCGCGGTCTTCAGGCTACGCCACAATCTCCACTCGGGCGCGGTAGCCAAGCCGTGCCAACAGTTGCTCGCAGTCCTCCCAGGTCAGACCGAAGGCGCGCACGTCAGCGACCCCTAGGCGCGACACCACGGCGCGCAACGCGGCCATTTCATCCTCGGCGAACTCGCCGTCCATCATGGCGTTCTCCGCCCAGTCCACCAACTGCGCCAGCGTGATCTCGTGATGGAGATAAGAGGCGATCTGGTTGGCAACGGTCTGTCTCGTGATCGTCATGGCGGTATCCTAGCTTCTCTGGTGGCCTTTATCCACCGGGTATTTCGCGTGGGTCTCGACCAGCTTGCCCTGGTCGTCGTAAATCTCCTGCCGGAAACGCAGGGTGGTTTCCTGCGCATCCACTTCCTTCAGGTACCGCGCCGTCCAACCCAGCCGTCCGGTCACCTCCAGCCGGTAGCGCCGTCCGCCGCCCGGGAGTTCCTCCCAGGTGCCAAACTTCTTCTCGTTCTGCGCTCGCGTGCTCATGATGCGGCCTGCTCTCTCTGCGTCACGGTATTCCCAGTTCTTGCCTGAGATACTGCTTGAGCAACTCCTGAAGAACCGAGACCGTCACACTGACGCCCGCCCTCGTGATTTGCTCGACTGCCTTCTTCCAGATCGTTTCGTTCCGGGCAGCGGCAAGAAATTCATGACCAGCCCACGTCAGCCTGAGCACCGCCGTTCCTCTTGGATTTCCATCGCTGCTTTTGAGGACCTGCCCGTGAACAAGACCCGCCTCGATCACCAAAGCTGAGTGTTCGACCAGTTCGGCCTCGGTGTATGCGGACAGATCCGGCTTTGGTTCCTCGTCCTCGTATTCGAGCAAGAGCAACCGAATGAGGTTCATGTCGCGTCTCATGTGCCACTCTCCAGAATTCTGGTTTCGCCATCGGTCAGGTCGTAGAGGTCACAAACGAGGCGGTCAATTTGGCCGTCGGTGGCGGCGGTCCGGTGCTGCCGTCCGGGGCGTGCGGGTGGCAGCGGGTGGCCCACATTGAATGCGTCCGGCAGACGGGCGTGCAGGTCGGGGCACTGCCGCCAGATCAAGGCGGCGAGCCAGTGGCGCATGAACGTCCAGAGCCAGTCCCGGCCACCGTTGCCGGGGCCGCGGAGTTGCCGGCCGACGCGCGCGTTGCTGGCGTAAAGCGCCTCCGCGCGCTCCGTGAGCCGGGCCAGCCACTCGCGCGGCAGTTCCTCGCCCAGCCACGTTCCAGCCTCCTCCCAGACACCGGACGCAACGGCCCGGGGCACCAGGGGAGTGTCGTGTTCAATCCGGGCCGGACCAGGCCAGCGAGGCCAGCCACCGTGAATCATTTTGTCTTCGAGCAATTGCATGTTCATTCCTTTCCCTGCGACGGCGCCTGCTCCCCGCCCGCGCCTTCCACGATTCTGATTTCGTCCTCGGTCAGGCCGTAGAGATCATAGACGAGGCGGTCGATTTGGGCGTCCGTGGCGGCGATCTGGCGGGTGAGCGCGGTCTGCTCCTGCGGGGTGCGCGCACCGGCGGCTTGCGGGTGCAGCGCCAGCATCTGCTCCACCAACCGGTCGTGGCCTGGCAAGCCCATACGGAGAATCGTCAGGCCGTCTGGTATTGAAACTCCCGCAAGTTGAGCTTCGGCACGCGCTGGGAAAGGCGCAGAATCTCGACGCCGACGACTTCCGCGCGCTCGTTGAAATCCAGGACCACGCCGGGAGAGACTTCCTCCGACTCGATAATCTTGAAATCGTCCAGGCGCAGGTAAAGTGCGTCGGCTTTCTCGTCCAGCTTCAGTTTCATAGTTTGCCTTTCATCGTTCGGTCAAAATAGGCGGTCACAATCCGGACCGGACTCGACTGCTGGTTAATTACCACACGCAACACCCGATTGCCATGCTCCGGTATTTCCCCCAGATGATGCACCGTCCCAGGATCTGCTTTATCGGGTTCGGTTCTCGCCGGCGAGATCATGACCCGCTCCACCCATTCCACCGATATGGCGCGCTCCGTCAAGGCGTCCCGGGCGTTGCGTCAACTCGTAGTTCATGCGGCGGCTCCTTCCACGATTCTGATTTCATCCTCGGTCAGGCCGTAGAGGTCATAGACGAGGCGGTCGATCTGGGTGTCGGTGGCGGCGATCTGGCGCTCGAGCGCGGCCTGCTCCTGCGGCGTCCGCGCGCCGGCGGCTTGCCGGTGCAGCGCCAGCATCTGCTCCACCAGCTTGACCAGGCGGTCGTGGCGTAACTTGTCGGCGGCATTCGACGGGTCGATGACGCGGATCGGGACTTTCTCCATGTATTGGTAGATCAGCCGGTAGCGGTACTCACCCGCACGAATCCCGAACGGGATGCTGATGTTGCCGATCGCAAACCAAAACAGCCGGCTGTTCAACACCCCAAGCAAGTAAAGGTCGTCGGTGCCAAGACAGTAGGCGGTGTTGGCCAGGTAGTGACCGCCGGTATCAAGGCTGAAGCGCGGCCCTTTGCAGATGTCCGGGAAGATGATCTTCGGCCCGTCGAAGACTTCGTAGTACGCCACGTCGTCCTGAATCTCGTACCATTCGTAGCGCCCCGGCTTGCGTCCGCGCTTGGCGTTCTTGTCCCGCTTCGGCGTCAAGTCTTCCTTCCACTGTGCCAGGTGCTCTCGAATCGCCGGATACCTGTCGATGTCAACGCCGCGCCGGGTAAAGATGAGCCAGAGCCCGGTTTCGTGGAAGATGTAGCGGCGGATGTCTTCTCCGCCAAGCAAGGGGTGAATCAACTCAGCGCTACGCTTGTCTTTGGCGATCAGTCTCCGCTTGGTTTCGGTGTCGATGATGAACGCGTCATTCAAACCACTCGTGACGCCGCGAAAGAAACGTCGCTCGACATACTCACCCAGCGGCTTGCCGGCTTTCATCACCTTGGCGAAGACGGCGGCTTGGGCGTCGGACTTGAGCGACCACGCTTCGGGCGAGAGGCGTTCGTGCGGAATGGTGAAATGGTTCGCGGCAACGTACCCGACCAGCTTGAGGTTCTTCAGCGAAGTCACTTTGGAGACTTCAACCCGCGCCGGCTTCGCTCCTCTTGCGAGAAGTGGAATGCAGACGTAGGTGTCTTTGGCGTTGGTGAAAACCGCCAGGCCGCCGAAGTCCACGATGCGCTGAACCGCGGCGTGCTTTTTCAGCGTGCGCCGGAGCGGTTCGCCGTAGGTCGCCCGGAGAAAACTGCTCGACACGATGATGCTGAACAGGCCGCCATCGCGCAGCAGCTTCATGCCTTGCTCCATGAAGTAGGCGTAGAGGTCAGCCACGCCGTCGAACGCTTCGTAGTGTTTCTCGAAGTAGTCCTTGAAATCGGACAGCGATTCCTGACGGACGTAGGGCGGGTTCCCAATCACCGCGTCAAAGCCGCCCTCCCATTCGGGTTCGGCCGGCGCGGGCGGCGGCGCCTTCGGGCCTTTCTTCTTCTTGTAGCTGTAGCTGCCGTGCAGCGGCACGCCGGGCATCCCGAAATCCAACGGCGAAGCGGGCATTTCGCGAAGCTCGCCGCTGGAAGTCCTCCGGCGGAAGACGTGGGGGAACTCCGCCCGCCAGTCGAAGACGTTGATGCGGTAGCGCTCCTCGTCGGTCAGCCCGAACAATGTTGGCTGGTAGGGACGCGTTCCACCGCGTCCCTGACTTCCTCCGTCCGCGGACGATGCGATTGGGGACGGAGTGGAATCCGTCCCTACCATTTCGTCGTAGAAATCCGGGCCGATGAGGGAGTTGCCGCACTTGATGTTGTCGCCAAGGTCGGGCAGGGCGCGTTCCTGGGAAAAGCGGAAGACCGGCTGGAGACTTTGCGCGGTTTCGCCTTCCAGCACCTTGAGCAGCAGGGAGAGCTTGGTGACCTCCACCGCCTGCGTATCGATGTCCACGCCGTAGATGTTGTTCAGGAGAATCCGCTTGCGCTCGGCGATGGAGAGCTTCCAGCCCTTCGTGGTCTGAACGATGGGTGGATCCTTGCCGCGTAGCAGCCAGTGGGCGCGCTGAACAACCGTAGGAGACGACGTGAGGAGGCTCGGACTCGGTTCCTTCGATTTGAGACTCGTCACCTCGTCTCCTACACCGCCTTCGTCACCTCGACTCCGACCGGGTTCGGGGTTGCCCAACAGTCGAACGTAGAACTGCAGATGCCAGTCGAGCAGGTGTTGATAGGCGCCGATGAGGAACGAACCCGAACCGCAGGCGGGATCGAGGATCCGGAGCCTCGAGACGCGATCCAGGATGCGCGCGGCAGCCCGGGGCGACAGTGCGTCCCGTTTCCCCTCACCCCGGCCCCCGGGGAGAGGGAGAACGGTCCCCAGCGCTGCGTTGGAATCGGGGGCGTCCGATTCTCCGGAGAGTATCGCGGCGGTTCCCTCTCCCGGAGGGGGGTCAGGGTGAGGGGGAAGCGCACGGCTCAAAGCCGGTTGGCCGCAAATGTCCTCGAGGAGTTTCCCCACCGTCTGCCGCACGATGTAGTCCACGATGTAGGGGGGCGTGTAATAGACGCCGCCGGCCTTTTTGACCTCCGGCTTGTCGTCCACCACCGCGCGGTGGCCCTCGGTCAGCCGGATGACCTTGCCCAGGAACTGCTCATAGACCTGGCCGAGGATGTCGGCGGAGAGGACGGAGAATTCGTACGGGCTGTCAGGATAATAAAGGCCGCGGAGGATGTCGCGCAGGAACTTGTCGTCGAGCTCGAGCGCCAGGGTGAGTTCGTCCGGGGCCTCGTGGCGGTCCTTTTCCCGTTTGAAGTGGAAGAGGCCGGAGTTGTAGCGGGCATCGGCCGCCTCGAACAACTGGGCGAGGCGCGGGTAAATGCGGTCGCCGTTGACCAGGGCGCGGAGGCGGCCGTAGTCCTCAATGCCGCGGTCCTCGCAGATGCGGAGGAAGATGATGCGGTCGATGATCCGCTGGACCGCGAAATTCAGTTCGCGCTGCGAGAGCTTGGGGTTGCGGAGGGCGAGATTGCGGGCGAGTTCGAGCCGCCAGCCTTCGATGGTTTCCAGGAAGGCGGCATCAACTTCGGATGTGCCGCGCTTGCCTTTGCTCGATTCGGCGAACTTGTC
>Ga0315288_10008315_pt1 | contig 13103 bp, 10 predicted proteins | sample YL17G11_20_MG_FD_203454 | JGI IMG/M metagenome (GOLD analysis project Ga0315288, IMG submission 203454) | Sediment microbial communities from Yellowstone Lake, YNP, Wyoming, USA - YL17G11_20 | ecosystem: Environmental > Aquatic > Freshwater > Lake > Sediment | place: USA: Wyoming | collected...
GCAGGTGAATTCCGTCGCCCCCTCTTCCGAACCATTTCAGCCGAAACTCCGCACTTCCCCCTGCTTCCTGAATTCCCTCCATCTGAGATCGAACGAGATCAGGAATCAGAGGGGCCCGGAGAAGCTGAGATAGATAGTTCAAATCAACTGAGCCCTCGGAGGAGAGATTGACCTGGTTTGTTCTCACCGACCCATCGAGCATGAAGGAAGAACTCCCCGATTGAAATCTCAACTGTGAAAAAACCACGCCTCCGTCAGAGAACTTGAACGTTCCCTCACGGAGGGCGAGCGGAGAAGGCACCCCTTTCGGATGATAGGACGCGCCTTTCGGGATCCATTCTCCTTCGTAACGGAATGCGGGCGTCTCCTTGATCGTGTGCCCCTCGAAGATGATTTCACTTCTCCCGGATAAACCCTCGAGGTCTTCAGCTTTCTTTCGAAACGCTTCTGGAAAAAGCGAGGACTTGAAGAGACGAAGGGAGCTCTTGAGATCAACCCTGCCTCTGGCTTTGATGTCAAACCCGGTCGGTTCGCTCCATTGCCATAATCCATTCGTGAGAAGAGAACTGTTTTCGAATTCGACCTCGGTTCCTGACCATTGCAGACCATCATTTGAGAGCTTCACCGTTCCCCCTCCAAGGAAAATAGGAAACGGCAGGTCTTTGTGCGCGTAACGGGCCTTTGAGAGTTCGCACGTTCCCTGGTAGAGAAAACGGAAAGGAACCCTGAGATCACCCTCCAGCGTCAGTTCGACCCTTGCACGGCCTGAAAGGGATTCACGGGAGGCCAAGAGATCTGAATCAGCCGCAGGGAGTGAGTGAAGGAAGCTTTCCAGGTCCACCACCCGTGGAATGTCTTCCATCTCGATATCGCCTTTGACGTTGACTTGGAGCCTAGACCCATGAAGCAGTCGATAGATAAACCCATTGGCTTTCTCAAGGGTGGAACGAAAGATCTTCCCCTGCACACCTTTCAGCTGGAGATGGCCATTCTTGAAGAGGAGATGGCCTGTCAGGTGTTCGAGGGCAGGAACGGCCCAGGGCAGTTGGAGGGTGGTGCCGTCCGTCTTCAACTCAACGCTGAGGACATGAGCGTTCGACAATGCGTCGCAGTGATTGATCTCCTCCATCTTTCCCGAAAGTTTGACCGAGAGGATCTGGACTTTTCCTTTCCCTTCGGCACGAAAGAGGGCGTCTGACACTTCGGGTGTAATAATCCGGTATGGAATCAATCGTTTCGCATCTCCGAGGTCGAAAGGCCCGGTCTCGGCTTCTGCCTCCATGCCCGCGCTCGGACATCCGATATCATAGATCTTGCCCTGGGCCTTCACCCGTAACTCCGGCAGTGTCACTGAAATCTTGGGAACCTTGAGGTCTTTCCGATCGAATTCCACCTCGGCTTCGATCTCCACCCACGGGGAAGTGAGGAGAGTGGAGAAGACCTTAGGGTGGTCGAAATGGACATCTTTGAATCTCATTTTGGCGCCTGTTTTGAAGGCTCCAGAGAAGTCTCCGCGGTACCAACCGCTCAGGTCGAGGATGCCGGCAACTCTCTTCATGGGTAGCCAAGTTCTGAGATAAGGCCAGAAGTAAGACGTATCGACTCCCTGCATCTCGACCTCGGCTGCGATGCTTCCTTTGGAAAAATCCATGTTTTGAGGAAGGCCCTCCAGGGTTCCTTCCGCGGTGAATTGGCCCATCTGATTCTCGTGGCCCATCTTCCCGCCAATCCGGAAGCGGAACGACCCATGATCAGCCATTCCTTCAAGGGAGAGATTGAAATCCTCAACAGTGGCAGTCAGCGGACCCTCAGCAATTCCCTCGTCCACGATGGAGACCCTGCCTCCCTGGAAGATCACCGATCCACCGAAGAGTGTGGTCAGTCCTTGGAGAATTTTCCGCTGGGCGAGCCCTCGCTGTTCCTCCCCGGACGGCTCATCGATGAAATTGAACCGTCCGTTCTTATCTCTCTGAAGTTGAAAAATAGGTTCTTCGAAAATGAGGCTGCGCCCTTGGATCGCTCCCCAGAGAACAGGAAGAATCCTTATCCTCAAAACCAACCGTTTCGATCGAAACAGGTCAAAGGCTTGAGATCGATCTTTGACGCTCACCTCCTCAAAGGTCATTCCCACCCCTGGCCAGAAGCTCGGGGTGGCTTTCCCGATGAGGACCTCTCTCCCGAGAACCTCGCTCAACTTTTTCTGAACGAGAGTTCGATAGAGTTCAGGGTCAAGGAGTCGATGAAGGGACAGGAAGGCAAAAACACAGAGACCCGCGATAAGGATGAGGGCCAAGAGAAGAAATCTCTTTTTTCGCAAGTTCATCATGAAAACAACACGATCCACAGAAACCTCGGAACAGGACGTTCATCTCTGTGGGTCTCCCCTTTGGGATTCCCTTCGGAACGGTGCCCTTCCTCGGCTAAATCCTCTTCACCGCATGGGCCAAGGTGAGAACATCCACCCTCTCGGCGCCTGAAGCCAACAGGACTTTTGAACATTCATTGACGGTGGCTCCCGTGGTAAAGACATCATCGACGAGAAGGATGAACTTCTTTTGAACCCGATCTTCGTGGGCAACCCGAAAAGCTCCCTTGATCTCTTTCTCTCTCTCCCCACCACTGAGATGAATCTGGGGAACGGTGGGCTTGATTTTCAGAAGAAGTCTCTTTTCGCGGGGGATGCCCGTCTTGTGGCTGATTTCGGCTGCCAGAAGAAGGGATTGATTGAATCCCCTTTCCCTCAAACGCCCCGCGTAAAGGGGGACCGGAATCAGGAGGTCAAAAGAGGAGAATCCCCAAAACCGTTGGAGTCCGTCTGTCATCCACTGTCCGAACAACCGGGTGAGACTCATCCGCTCCTCATATTTCCACCGATGGATCGCCTCCTGAAGGACTCCCTGATAAGAGCCCAAAGCTCTCGCTGTCGTGAAATACCTCCGCTTTGTTCGGCAAGTTCCGCACGGGTGCTCTCCTGCCTCGGGAGAAGCAAACGGACTGCCGCACACAGTGCAGAGGGGAGGTTCAATCCACTGGACTGTTGAGAGACAGGATGGGCAAAGGCCTTGCTGTTTCTCCTCAAGAAATTGTTCGCAGCACGGACATTGTGAGGGCAGAAAGAATTGAAGCAGTCTTCCGAGGAGGAGACGCATTTACAAAAAGTCGCTGTGGTCCAGTTCAGAGATCGAAGGAGGAAACAAGGGAATGGTTTTCTCGCCCTCTTCGATCGTATACCGATCCCATTGGTGGCATTGAGGGCAATAGGCAATCCACTCTTGGGACTCCCTCGCACAGGAGGAACAGGAAAAGGGAAGGTATGCCTTCCCGCTCATTTCAAAGGTCTTCTCAAACTCCTGAGCGGCCCGACTGAAATCTTTCCTGTGAAGGTAGATTTCCGCGAGAAGCCGATGGAGCGCCGGGAAATCTTTCCACCTTAGACTGATCTCGTCCAAGGCTTCAAGGGCCTCATCGAGCATCTCCAGCCTGAGGCAGAGTTTGGCATAATGGAAGGCGGTCACCCAGTCCTCTGGGTTGTTCTTCATGGCCCTCTGATAGATCCGGAGCAGTGTCCCTGGATCTTCCCGCCCGAGATAGAGGTCCTCCAGCCGAAGCATGAAGACAACCGATTTAAACCGGACGAAGCTTCTTCCCCACACCCGACCTGCGGAAGTCCATTTCCCCATCCGAAGATAGACATCGCCTAACAGAACAAAACCAGGGACAAAATCCTTCTTCTCCCGGGCGATCTCTTTTGCTTCTTTCAGGGCATGCTCGAGGTCGGCCTCCCTGCCACGGCTGAGCAGTTCTCTTGCGTGTTCATACTTCAACCCCAAGTAGAACAGGGTCTCTTCCTCTCCCATTTGCTTCCCTTTGGTATGCTTCAGGACCAGCTTCTGCACCCGGGTCGCATCATCCCACTTTCGATCCTCCACAGAGATCTGTCGAAGGCACTTCAGCGCTCCCAGGTTTCCCTCATCGATGTCGATTGCTCGGTTCAGGGTCCGGACCGCTTCGTCGAGTCGGTTCATTCGTTTGTACAGCTCGGCTTCACGCAGGAGAATGTCGACATTGTTCAGGTCGATCAGTCTTGCCCTTTCCAGCCAGTGGAGGGCCTCCTCACTTTTCCCTTCTTTATAGTTGATCTCGGACAGTCTGAGATAGAGATCGATCTGCGTCGGATCCCTTTTTAGAACCTCTCCGAAATGATCCTTGGCTTTGACCAGATCTCCCCGAATCAGGTTGTCCATCCCCCGGCTAAACTCCTCCTTAAGGAACTGGGCCTTCTTTTCCTGTCTCGAACGTCGAATATCTTGAATCGCCCGTCTGACATCTCGAGCCAAGGTCCCTACAAACACCAACAGCGCCCCTAACACAAAGGAGGTGATCATGAGGGTGGGAAGGTCGGTCGTAACGGTTTTGCCGAAAAAAAAGAACTCCACATCCATGGGATTGGTAAATGAGAGCCAACAGAAGAGCGAAATAATGAGTAAGGTCAGGATTAATAGCAATCGTACTATCATGGGTTATAATTTCTCTTTTTCTAACTTGGTCAAACAAGGGACGCAGTACTTGGCCACGGGCCTTACTTCCAAGCGTTTCAACCCAACGGGTTCACCGCACTCCTCACAGATTCCATAGGTTCCACTCTCGATGCGATCCAGGGATTCATCTAAGTCTCGGAGTTTCATCCGATCATTCTCATTCAGGGTGAGTAAAATCTGTTTATTGTAGATCGTGGCCGCCTCATCTCCAATATCCTGAATCCCATCCTGTCCCATCTCCTTGGAAGACTCGTCCATCTGCTTGACGTCCCCAATGATTCGCTCCCGTTCCTTGAGCAGGATCTTGCGGAAGCGTTCGATGGTTCTCTTGTCGAGCTTTTCCGGCTTCAGCTTATCCAGCTTTCGTTTCTCTGGCCTTGGTTTTTCTGGCTTTGATTTCTTTGGCCTTGGTTTATCCGGTTTGGCTTTAAGCTGTTTTTTTCTTTGAGCCGATTTTCCTTTCGACAAGGTCACCTCCTTCTTGAAAATCGATTCTTGGGGCATCCATCCACAGCCCTTCGAGGTCATAGAAACGTCTGACAGGCTCAAGAAAGACATGGGCAACCACATCCCCATAGTCCATCAAGACCCATCTTCCTTCCCGCGTTCCTTCCAGCCCCAGGGGCTTGAGGCCCTCCTTTTCGAGAACGTCAGCGATACTTTGGGCAATCGCTTGAACCTGACGGTCTGATTTCCCGCTGCAAATCAAGAAATAGTCCGTAAAGGTTGTGATCCCCCTCATCTCCAGAAGGACCAGCTCGGTGGCCTTCTTTCCTAAGGCGGCGCTGACCATGAGCTGGGTTTTTTTCCCAGAATCGGTAGTCATATCCTCCGAATGGGTGAATTTGGATGTAGCATTATAACAGAAAAAACAAGGATGACAACTAAAAAATGATTTCCGTCATGTCTGATTTTCCAGTGGGGAAGCCCTCTGCGATCCGACAGCAGATGGACATTCAGATCCTCTGTCGATAAAGCCCGTGGTCCTGGATGTAAGCCTCGACTTCCAGAGGAATCAAATACTTCGCTGACTGCCTTTTTTCAATCAGTCCTCGAACTTGGGTAGACGATATGTCTAAGAACGTAATGTCCTGGAATCGCACGGTCTGACCGGAATGATGAATCCAGCACTTCGCTCCTGCATCGTATTGAAATGCAGAAGAGATCACCTTCGGTAACTGTTCAGTCCTTGAAAGGTCTCCCACCCCAGAGCGGTCCATCACAATGAAACTGCAGAGAGAGAAAAGAGTGGGGTACTCTCTCCAAGTCTCAATCTCTACGAAAGCATCCCTTCCCAAAACGAACGAAAGATTCCCCTGATCCTTTTCAAGAAAAAATCGGATGGTGTCGATGGAGTAAGATGTCCCGCGTCGCTCCATTTCGACCGTGGAGACGGTGAAGCGGGGGTTTGTTTTTGTCGCCAGCCTGAGCATTTCCAGTCTATGAGTCGCTTCAATGACCTCTTCTGCCTCCTTGTGAGGAGGGATGGCTGAGGGAATGAAGATGATTTCATCTAAACCACACAACTCTCGGACTTCCTCGGCTCCCCTGAGATGACCCAAGTGAATGGGATTGAATGTTCCACCGAAGAGACCAATTTTTCTCTTTTTCTGAACCACGGTTGCCTTTACAACCCATCCGATGTGAAGGCTCACGTATCGAAGGGTTCGAAAAATGCCAATCGTTTATCCCGACCACCGGGCATCGATTCCAAGGCTTCTGAAATCGCCTCGACGAGTTCATCCACTCCCTCTCCGGTCTTCGCTGAAATCAGGTAGAGCCCATAACCCAGCTTCCTAAAGGGTTCGATGAAATGGGATGCCTTTTCCCGCACTCCAGGGACGTCGATCTTGTTAACGGCGACGATCTGTTTCTTTTGCGAAAGAGCAGGCTGATAGGCTTCCAGTTCACTGTTCAAGGCACGGAAGTCTTCCAGGGGGTCTTGATGTTGCCCATCCGTAATATCCAAGAGATGGACGAGGAGATGAGTTCGTTCAACATGCCGAAGGAAACGCAGTCCCAAACCTAAACCCTTGGAAGCCCCCTCAATCAGTCCAGGGATATCTGCCACCACAAAGGGTTTGTGGTCCGTTCTCACGACTACTCCTAAATTGGGAGAAAGAGTTGTAAAGGGATAACTGGCAATCTTGGGTCTTGCAGAGGAAATCTTGGAAAGGACCGTCGACTTTCCAACGTTGGGATATCCAACGAGACCCACATCCGCCAGGAGTTTCAATTCGAGCCGAAGCCGACGGTCTTGCCCCTCTTCCCCTTGTTCAGCGATCCGAGGAGCTTGCCGAGTGGATGTGGCAAACCGTGCGTTTCCCCTGCCTCCTCGACCTCCCTGGGCGGCCACATAGCGTTGGCCTTCCATGATCAAATCCTGGATGACTTTCCCTGTTTCGTCGTCCCGGACAAGGGTCCCTGTGGGGACCAAAATGACGAGGTCCTCTCCGTTTTTTCCTGTTTGATCTTTTCCTTTACCGTGCGATCCTTTGGGGGCTCGAAACTGTTGTGGGTAGCTTAGATCGAGAAGAGTAGAAAGCTGAGCATGTGCCTCGACAATCACATCCCCGCCCTTTCCGCCGTCACCCCCGTTGGGACCTCCCTTCGGGATGAAGCGTTCTCTCCGAAAACTGATACACCCGTTTCCGCCATCGCCCGCCTTGACATGGATTCTAACTTCATCCACAAATTTCATCGTTGCTCATTGCAGGCCGATGGGAGGATCACTAAGCAGCCTGAGTGGTGATACTCACCTGCTTCTTGTCCTTCCCCTTCTTTTCGTATTGAACAACCCCTTCGATCTTGGCAAACAGGGTGAAGTCTTTTCCCATGCCCACGTTTTCACCAGGAAAGATACGTGTTCCTTTCTGTCGAACCAAAATATTTCCTGCCTGAACAAACTGGCCGCCATACTTTTTCACGCCGAGGCGTTGCCCAGCGCTGTCTCGACCATTCCGAGAGCTGCCCCCTGCTTTCTTGTGCGCCATAGTGCTCCTCCCAAGACGTTAAACTGGACTATTGGGTCAAAGTCCTCTTTCTCTGCGGCACTCCGTTATTCCATTATTCCACAAACCCACGATTTTACTCTTATCCCTTTTGTTACGCAACGGAAATATCATCCACCTTTAGATACGTGTACATCTGTCGGTGCCCTCTCAAACGACGGTAGTTCTTTCTTCGCTTCATCTTGAAGACGAGCACCTTCTTCCCCTTGACCTGCTGAATGATCTCCCCGGTCACGACGACCTGGGCTACTTGAGGTGTCCCGACGTGAACCTCTCCTTCTTTGGACACCATCAGAACGTCTTTCAGTGCCACCCGGTCTCCCACGCTCCCATCTAACTTCTCCACTCGGATGATGTCTCCCTTCGAGACCTTATACTCTTTGCCACCGGTCTTTACTACTGCGTACATAAGACGCCTCCAGAAGAAAAATTGAAAGAATATGATAATTGATTTCCATTGGGTTGTCAATGTCAACGGCTTCGCAAAGGCACGAAAAAACCTTTTAAAATTTATCACTTACAAGGGACGCATCCACCTCACATGGAGCCCCACGGGCTAAGCCCCTGCCTACCGCAGGCAGGCGTGGTATCTTGTCCAATGCCCATGTGGGGCGACATTTCCCGTCTCTCGTCGGGACAGGCCGTCCTGAGATCGCGCGTTCCCCCTCCCGGTTAGTGTCGGGGGGGTACCTGTTGCCGGAATGGAGCCAAGCTAAGTCTCGATGATGTTGAACTGCTCTTGATGGAACCCTGCCTTGCCCTTGATCACGATTTTCTTCTTCAGCTTTTGCTCCAATTCCTCCACTCCTGTTCTCTCCTCTTCGTAGAGAAGGCTGGCAATTTCCGGATTGACCTCCACCATGATATTGTGACCCCCCAGTTCGGACGAGGTCCTCTCGATCTGTCTGAAGATGTCATAGCAAATCGTCGTCTTTGACTTGATGAATCCCGAACCTTCGCAGTAGGGGCACGTCTCACTGAGGATTCGGGTGACGTTTTCCCGCGTCCTCTTTCGCGTCATTTCCACAAGCCCTAGGTCCGAGATTTTGAAAATGTTCATCTTCTGTCGATCCTTCTTGATGGCCTCCTCCAGGACCTGATGAACCTTTTCTCGATCTCCCTCCCTCTCCATGTCAATGAAGTCAATGATAATGATGCCGCCGATGTTGCGGAGCCTTAACTGATAAGCGATCTCCTTGGCTGCCTCCAGGTTCGTTTTCAATATCGTGTCGGCCAGGTTTCTTTTCCCCACATAGCGTCCCGTGTTGACATCGACGGCAACCAGGGCTTCCGCCATATCAATCACGATATATCCGCCGGACTTGAGCCAGACCTTTCGACCGGAAATCTTGTCAATCTCCATCTCAATCCCGTGGGCATCGAAGATGGGTCCTTTCTCCTCGTAGAGGGTGATCTCGTACTTCTGCTTGGGCATGTAGGTGTTGATGAAGGAAATGATATTTTCGTATTCCTCTTTGGAGTCGATGAGGATTCGGTTGACGTGAGGAGACAGAATATCGCGGATGACCCGGAGGACCATCGTGAGATCGCTGTGGATGAGAGAAGGCGCGGACACATTCTCTTTCTTCCGCTGAATATTCTCCGAAACATGGAGGAGAAATTCCATGTCATTCCGGATTTCCTCGGCCTCGGCGCCTTCACTCGCTGTCCGCACGATGAACCCCCCGGAGTTGGTTTTGAGGGCTTGGACAATCTCCCTCAGCCTCCGCCGCTCCCTTTCATCCTTGATCCTTCTTGACACGCCCACATGGTCCACCGTGGGCATATACACGAGGTACCGACCCGGAAGAGTAAGGTGGGACGTAATCCGGGTTCCCTTTGTGCCGAGAGGTTCCTTCGAGACCTGAACCGTGATCTCTTGGCCCTCCGAGAGGAGGTCTTCAATCGGGAGGGACGGGCTAAGATAAATGGGCATCTCTTCACTCGGGAATCCCATCTCCTCATACTCTTCGACTTTCCCATAAACATCCGAGACATACAGAAATGCAGCCCTCTCCAACCCGATGTCGACAAAGGCAGCCTGCATGCCCGGCAGAACCTTCACGACTTTGCCCTTGTAAATATTGCCAACGATCCCGCAATCCTTCGTCCGCTCGATGTAAAGCTCTGCAAGCACCCGGTCCTCGAGGAGGGCGACTCTTGTCTCATAGGACGTCACGTTAATAATCAATTCACTTGCCATAGACTCATCTCCTCTTCCTTGTGTCAACCCGCCGTCATTCGATTTTTACCACTTTGCATCCAGCCATCAATTCTTTTCCCAGTTGGAGCAAGCGTTCCATGATCTCCGTGGGCTTTGCTGTTTTTCCTTGACTCCTTCGAAGAACTAATTCCACTCCCCATTCCTCGTTCTCACCTGATCCTTTGGGTCCCGAAGCAAACCCGTCACGATCGTTTTTCGACGTCACCCGGATTGCTTCGATCTGGGGCAGGATATCCACCTCTCGTTGTTTCCCCTTTCGTTCCTGATGAATGAGAAGTTCTTTCGCGCTGAGCGCTTTCTTTATCCTTTTTTCAGCTTCCTCTCTCGTTAAGGCCTGACCCAAACGAATCCAATAGATGGATCGATGGATCAATGGAGTGATGGGGGATGCGAGCGGTACTTCTTGAGCTTCAATAATCTCGATTCCAGAGGGGAGACCCTCATTCAATCTCTTCTTAACGTCGGAAACCAAAAATGTCCCTTCCAGCTCCAACTCCACGACTTCTGCGAGACTCTCAACCCCAACGGGAAGGGCTGATGCGAAGACGATCCTCGGCATGGGATGGAAGCCTTCAGAGTACCCCAAAGAAAGGTCAGCCCGCTTGGAAGCTCGGTGGAACAGAGAGGCTAGTTCTAAGTGACTGATGAAACGAAGATCTCCTTCCTTCTTGAATCTCAATCGAACCTTTCTCCGAGTGGGTTTCTTGCGAGCCTGTTGCTGACTTCTGCTTCCCGAGGAGAGGCTCTCGGTTGCGGGGAATTGCCTCAAGGTGATTTCTTCCCCGTCACACACACCGCATCGGTGACACGGTCCTTCCTGACACGGAGGACTCACTTCCCCTTGCAGTCCTTTCTGGTACTCTTCCCAGAGAAATTGGGTCGTCACCCCGGTGTCCACGAAGGACCAGGGCAGAGGGTCTTCAAGGCTTCTTCTTCGGGTGTGCCGATCCATTTCAACTCCCACCTTCTCGAAAGCCTTTTCCCAAGACCCGTAGCGGAACTGGTCACTCCAGCCATCGAATCGGCAACCGAGCCGATGGGCTTCCACGAGGACCTGGGAAAGATTCCTCCCTCCCGTCGAGAAAACACCCTCCAGATAACTCAGATGAGGATCCTGCCATTTAAGGTGGAGGTGATTTTCCCGGGCCTGATTCTTGAGGAATCGAAGCTTCTCCTTCATGTCATCCAGTGGGATTTGAGCTTCCCATTGAAACGGCGTGTGGGGCTTAGGTACGAAGGTAGAGACACTCACATTCACTGTGGGGCGAATCTTTTTCTGTTCGTCGACCCTGGAGAGTCTCTTGGAGAGTTCGATGATCCCTCTCAGATCCTCTTCTCTCTCCGTGGGGAGTCCCATCATGAAGTAGAGTTTGATATTTCTCCAACCCTTCGAAAACAGTTCTGCCCCTCCCTCGAAGAGAACGTTTTCATCAAGCTCTTTGTTGATCACTTTTCGTAGCCGTTCTGTTCCTGCTTCCGGGGCAATCGTGAAACCCGTCTTTCGGACCCTCTTCACCTGCTCTGCAAGAGTGCCTACGATACTCTCGATCCGTAACGAAGGGAAAGAGGCAGCCACCCGTCTCGATTCATTGTCATCCATGAGGGTAGAGAGGAGCAAGCCGATGGAGGAGTAGTCTCCAGCACTCAGAGAGAGAAGCGAGAATTCCTCGTATCCCGTGCTCTTGAGTGACGCTTTCACGAGGTCCTCGATCGTGCTGGAATTCCGTTCTCGATAAGGTCTGTGAATGAACCCCGCCTCGCAGAAGCGACACCCTCGCTTGCAACCTCGAGCGATCTCGATGCTGAGGCGGTCATGGATGACTTTCATGTAGGGAACAATCGGACAGGTGGGATAAGGAGCGCGATCTAGGTTCGACACAGTTCTCTTGCGAACCTTTCTCCCCTCCGGAGGGTACGCCGGAACATAAACCCCTTTCAACTGGTTCAAGGACTTGAGAAGATCTTCTTTCCTCCCTCCGCCCTCTTTCGTTCGCAAAGCAAGATCACACATTTCGATGACGACTTCCTCGCCGTCTCCAATCACGAAAGCGTCAAAGAAATCAGCCACTGGTGCTGGATTGAAGGTATTCGGCCCTCCGGCGATCACGAGGGGGAATCGGTCGTCCCTGTCCTTTGAAAAGAACGGAATACGGGAAAGTTCCAGTAGGGTGAGAACATTGCTAAAGCAGAGCTCATACTGAAGCGAAAAACCCAGAATGTCAAAGTCACGAAGTGGAGTGGAGGATTCGAGGGAGGATAATAAGACCTCTTTCTCCCTCAGAATTTTCTCCATGTCACTCCAGGGGGTGAAAACCCTTTCACAGGACACTCCTTCCATTCCGTTCAGAATGTGATACAGAATTTGAATTCCAAGATGGGACATTCCTACTTCATAAACATCGGGAAAGGCGAGACAGAATCTGAGGGTTACCCGGTCATCATCTTTTCTTACGGCATTGACTTCCCGGCCCAGATAGCGAACTGGTTTTGAAGTGAGAGAGAGAAGTTTTTTCAACTAAACACCCTTTGCTGGAAGGTGATGCACCGTGGTTTCTAAAAGACGAAGAGGGAAACCTTCCCCTCCCAATGAGCACCATAGGTTACTAAAAATACTACATGTTTGGCCCATTGTCAATTTTCGAAAAGGATGTTTTTGAGCGCGACGGATTTGATCTTCTTGCACGTGATGATGGACAGGAACCCAATTTTCGAGCGATGGTTGAAACGACTCGGATCTCATTGTTTTTGGTGAGAAATAGGGATAAAATGAACAAGCGATGCGAAGACCGAACCAGTGAAGCTGCCTGTGCCTGCCGACAGGCAGGCACAGGGCGGGGCTTCCGGGTAATGTAAATATGATTACGGGGTCGGCTTTCCTCCCCGCCTTGTAGGCGGGGCATCCAGCCGACTTGCCCGTGACCGTACGGAGGTGGACATGAAATACCGCTACCTGGGGAAGACGGGACTTTTAGTCTCCCGCATCTCTTTAGGAACGATGACCTTTGGAGCCAAAGATTGGGGGTGTGATCGCAACACGTCAACTGAGATTATCCATCATTATTTGGAAGCTGGAGGCAATTTCATCGACACCGCTAATGTCTATGCGGGGGGTGTTTCTGAGGAAATCGTGGGTGAGGCCGTTAAGGGTCAGAAGCGGGGGGATGTTGTCATTGCCACCAAGTGTCTCTTTCGCACAGGGAAGGCAGCCACCGCGAAGGGACTGTCCCGGAAGCATATCACGGATGCCTGCGAAGCCAGTCTTCGACGACTGCAGACCGATTACATCGACCTCTACACCATGCATGGGCCGGACCCATTTACGCCCATCGA
>Ga0315288_10008318_pt1 | contig 13101 bp, 8 predicted proteins | sample YL17G11_20_MG_FD_203454 | JGI IMG/M metagenome (GOLD analysis project Ga0315288, IMG submission 203454) | Sediment microbial communities from Yellowstone Lake, YNP, Wyoming, USA - YL17G11_20 | ecosystem: Environmental > Aquatic > Freshwater > Lake > Sediment | place: USA: Wyoming | collected...
CGATGAGTTGCCTGAGGTGCGGCGGGTAAATCGTGCCGTCACCTGAGACGTTGACATCGATCGAGACTGTGCCGCCGAGCGAGTTGACCTTCCGTACGTAATCGACCATATACTTGTCGTTGTTGGTTGGCCCGTCCTTGCCCGCCCAGCGGGTGCCGAGGAATGAAAGGATGTGCCACTGCAACTCGCTCGGGGCCGGATTGGTTTCCGGCGTCACCTGGAATTTGTTCTGCTCGCCCGCGGTATAGTCCTGCTGAGCGGTCAGGGCCGAAAACGCTTTGTCAATCCGGGTCCCCGGATTGAACGCCAGGATGCTTTCGGGATTGCCCGCACGGCAGGCGGCGGCCCACGTGTTCCAGTTGTAAGGTTTCGATAGGTCGTCCCAGCCGGCCGTATTGTAGGAGCCGTCGAACCACCAGCCGGAGATTTTTTTGCCGTAACGCAGCGACCATTCGGCGATAACCTCGGACCATCGCCCGGTGAACTCCTGTGGCGCGGGCTGCTGCTCGTGAACATCGTGCAGGCCGGCCATGGCCTGTTTATCGGTTTGTGGCGAGCGAGAGGGTAGATACAACATGAGCCGGATTCCCCGGCCGGCCAGCGCTTCGGCAATTTCCATCGGCAGGTCTCTCCTCGAACAACGCTCGCCGGTTTTGTATCCGGCATATTTTTCGTAGGCCGCGTTGGGGCTGCAATAGTAACAGCTGTTTTGTCCCAGCGTCAAGATAAGATAGCCGGCCCCGGTCCGCTGCAACTGCTCGGTGAATTTCTCGACGTCAAAAGACTCGACTCTTTTGTTCCAATCCGGTCCCTCTCCCAAATAATGAACGAAGACGCCGAACTTCGCATCTTTGAGCCATGCCTTTCCTTTCTCGCGGGGCGGCAACTGCTGCTTCTGAGCCAGCGAACAGCTTATAAGCAGGGCGATGCCGCAAAATACAGCAATCTCTTTCCTGAATCGCATCATAGTACACAAAGCTCCAAAATCTCGTATCGGCAGGGTGAAATTTCACACTACATATCCACTGCCTTATTTCACCAATATGTTCACATATTCGACACCGCCAGTCAACCTTCATGCAGTTTCATGCGAATTCTACCATGTAATTCCAATTAAAATTAGTTCTTGTGCCGCACTGTCATTGACGCGAAAGCAAGAATCCATTTTTCCCCAGCCTGGAGTTCCGGTAAAGAGTCAACCGGTGTTATCTGGCACAATCTCATCACCACAAGCGCACATATTATATACAACTGGTATCAGCACACAAAAGTAAGGATCGAATCAGCTTGCCCGTCGATTCGTAACCAGGCTTAATCCGGCTAACCGGTAGCTGCCGTGACCGATTTTTCTCTTTTTCCCGCTCCTTCGGTCGATTCGGAAGCGAGAAATTGGCTTTGATTAGGTTTGTTTTCTTCGTCGCCGCCGGCGGGGCTATTGCTGTAATCTTCTTTCATTAAAGGCTTTGCGACAAGATGTGCGGCTGCGAATTGGCTTTGTTTTTTCAAATCGCTAAATTTATCCGCCGGCGCTCGCGTGGCAGCCTCAAAGCCGCAGGCTTTGGGGATGGCCCGGGCAGATTCTTGCTTGCCGGCTTCGTCCCGTTGTATTTGACGTATCACCTGGTACTGTTTAAGCCTGTTTATCGTCTTGTACAAGTTCATAATCCGCCGGATCTTCGCCAGTTATTACCGCCTCGGCGGCAAAAAGCACGTGTTTGACCGCATTCTGCGAAACCACGGCCTTACCCTCATCCGTCTGCGGCCCGGTAGATTTCTGTGCGTTTTGCCGATTTGCGTTGATTTGTGCTTTAGTTGACATGAGAATACCTCCGGATTTAAGATTTTCGATTGCCGATTTGCGATTTATATTACACTGTTAACCACCTGCTGAAGTAGTTAACTATCAATCATACAAATAGGCGTGTTGGCCGTCAAGTGAATAATTAAAAGATATTAGAATTTTTTTAGACACCGATTAACACCAATGAACACGGTTAGAAAAAGGATAAAAATCTGTGTAAATCTTGTAAATCCTGTCTGAAAGTAGTTTTTGTAATTTGTATTGGACAGGATTAACGCGGATTTACCCTGTTAGATGCCGGCGGTACCTATCTCACGGGGTGAACATGGTTTTTTGAGTCGTATTGGGTATTACATAACGAATGTGTGTCGCGTTGTCATGTCGAGCTCCGCCGAGACATCTGGATTCTGCCTAAACTTGCTTTTCGTTCGCAGCCAGATCTCTCCACTCGGCTTCGCATCGGTCGAGATGACAAAGCGTTTCGCAGAGCAAATCAGAAATTGAACCGCACCTCTTTAATTCTCCCCGAAAATAGGTAAGGTGTCCCCCGATTATGCTCCCCGATTCTGCGACTGAGGATTACGCGACGGGTGACGGGTGGCAGCCACTGAATGAGCGAAGCGAATGAAGTGGATGGGGGGGATATGGATTGTTGGATTAATAACATTGATAAGGCAGCAAGAATCAAAAAAGACTCTGGCATTGTTTTAAGAAGATTGAAAACCATCCACTTCGCTCACTGTGTTCGCTCAATGGCTGCCACCCATTCTCTTCGCTCACTGTGTTCGCTCAGTGGCTGCCACCCATTCTCTTCGCTCACTGTGTTCGCTCAGTGGCTGCCACCCATTCTCTTCGCTCACTGTGTTCGCTCAGTGGCTGCCACCCATTCTCTTCGCTCACTATGTTCGCTCAGTGGCTGCCACCCACCACCCTCCATGCAGGGGTAATGCAGTATCTTACTGCGCACCGGGGGGCTGATTCCCGGCTACTCGACTTCGATGATCGCTTCGGTCCATTGGGGCAGGTTCCATTGCTCCTGCTGCACATCGGCGGTGATAACGTATGTCCCCGGATCAACAGATGTATCGATAACGAGATTGAAATCGGTCTGTTTTTCAGTTCTCGGCGGGATAGTTACCGAAGCAGTTTTGGGTTCTACATCAAATCCGGCGGGAAGATTAAGAGCGAAAGTGAGCGTGCGGGAAGCGTTGGAATAATTGAATGCTTTTAAACCGACTTGAACGCTCCGGCCGGGACTGGCTTTGCTGCCATAAGGGCTGAAACGAACCCACTGCTCGTCGATGCCGTAGTTTGGCTCATCCCAGGGCAGCAGTTCAGCAAGAAGTGCTTTGCGCCTGGTTAAATTATCCGTCATTTGGTCGAGTCCTCGGGTGCTGAAGCTGAAAGGCTCGACGACGTGCTGGTTGATGAGCAACGTTTCGGAGGAAATTTTTCTCAGGAGGCTGAGGCAATAGAAGTAGCCCGTCGACTCGTGCAGAAGGTTGCGATTTAACAGGCAGTAGTCGTCGATTCCCGAAGGAGTGAAGGAGTCGCCGATGAAAAAGATTTTTTCCGCGTTGTCCTTCTCAACGAGCAGCGAATCGTGGTAAATGGTCTGGCCGGGAAAGTCGTAAAACGTGAAAGTGAATTCTTTCCATCGCATCTTGTGTGCCTCGGACATGACCTTGATGTCAGCGATAGGATTAGGAGTCAGGCAGGGCAGGCGATAGTCGCCGGGGTGTTCGAGGATATCGACCAGCGGGCCGGTTGCATAGACGGGGCAGTTGAACTCGGCCAGGCAGGCGGCGACGTTATCTGTATGGTCATCGTGATAGTGCGTAATGAACAGGCCTTCGAGGCCGGTCAGCTTGCCTGCGTCTTTTAGCTTGATGACTTCGTTGACTATCCGGCGGCTGCCGCAGTCGATGAGGAATCCGCAGCGGTCTTCCGAAATGATCAGACGCGAGTTGTCGATGGGAATTATCCATTCCGGGGGTTTGTCTTTAATCACTTCGGCCCAGGGCATCCAGTTCACCTTCGGATTGTTACCGAGGACGCGCCGGGCGAGGACATCGTAGTTGTCTTTGAAATACCATCGGCCTGCGCTGATAGAAAGATAGTTTTCATAGACTGCCCGAAGTCGCTCGATCAGAAGGTTGATCGCCTCGCCTGGATTGCGTATGACCGGTCCGCGTGCCGGGACGAGGATATCGGGCTGCCTGGCGGCGACATTTTGCAGGCTGTCGATCAGGGTACCCATGCGTCCCGCCCAGCCGTGGTAGCCACCGATCTTTGCCTCTGCGACGGCGTCCTGTAGGGAGTAAAGGTCGAAGAGTTTTCCGTTGCCGTAAATGATGTCGCCGACGAAGGCGTATTTGATGCCGTCTATTTCGATCAGGTATGAGAGAGCCTGGCGAGTGTAGCCGGGCGTATCTATGACCTCGATTGGTATTCCTTTCCATGAGAAATTTTCGCCGGCCTTGACGGTTCGGCCGATTTTCATGGATTCAGCAAGGATTTTGGTTCCCTGCTGGGCATAGTCATGGAACCGGCGGATTGTGAACTCGCTCCAGAATTTTTCGACGTTGGTGAAATTGCCAACATCTCCGTCGGGAACGACAGCCTTTGCGCCGCGTTCGACAAGTCCGAGCCCCGCCCATACGACATCGCGCCGGCTGTGAGTGAACAGGACCAACTCGGCATTTTCGATTTTGCCGGCCGGACCGCCGTAGATGATTAAGCGGGCATTGTCTTTTTCAATGCTCACACAGTTGACCGGTCCCGGGATGAATGACACGTGGTCGCTAAGCTGGATGGCCGGTTCTCCGCTGGATACGCCGGCCGAAAACAGAATGGATAACACAGCAATGATCGCCGCGATTAGGTTTCGCATGAACTTCTCCACATTTGTCTTGATTTTCGTTCTGTCGGTTAAGCTTAGACTTCCCTTTTAGTGACGCTATCGAGCGTCTTGAATAAATAGAATATCAAGTCTGCAACGAATATTCAAACGGTTATTAGCGGCCTTTTCGCCTCAATGAATCATTCTTCTCCCAAATTACAAAGAGAGCAAAATCGTGGTTGATCCGAGGAAAGAGCTATTCTCGGGCTTCCTATGAGCCTGTCCGGGTAGCAATTGAATAACCTTTAAGGTGATTATCTGCTAAAATACGCCCGGCGGGATTCGAACCTGCGACCTTCGGTTTAGGAAACCGACGCTCTATCCTACTGAGCTACGAGCGCTCCAATCATAAGTCTTTGTAATCTAACATCTTCCTTTACTGCCTGTCAATCTTTTTTTGTTGAAAACAGGGTTGCGTGCCAAAATCATTACTCATTGCGGCCACGCTTGTCGTTCTTGCTTTCTCCAATAAGTTCCGTCTTACGGCCAGATAGAACCTGTGGGTTGTGGCAAAGTCTGAATGCCCTGCCAGCCGGGGCGGACGTCGTCGCGTTTGAAGTTGTGCCGGCCGTCAAGGTTGTTGCCGTTAAAGAGGAGCTTCCAGCCGACGGTTTTTTTCTTATTCGGTAAGGATGTCGAGCTTCGCGTCGGCGGCAATCTTCTTCTCCAGGCTTGCCTTCCACTCGTCGCCGAGTTCTTGCACAGTATGCCCGGTAAGCTTTGTCCACAGGTCCTCGTTATAGTTGCCTTCGCGAGCGGCGGCGTTCAACTTCCGCACAATGTCCTTGTCATACGTCTCGGTGGCCCAGTTCACGAAATTGGCGCTTATGCGATAGTTGCCGTCGTAGCGAGCCTGGGAAATATTTCTACTGGTAATTTCGGCCCCGTGCTTTTCCGGCTCGTACAAGAACCACCGTATGTAGTCGGCGATTCCTTCCACCAGCCATCCGGGGGTCCGGGTGGGATTGGAATTGGTTCGTCGCCCGATGCCATAGTTTTGCACGATATGCACCAGCTCGTGCACGATAGCACCCTTTGCTTCACCTTGCAGTTCCCGCCTGAACCAGCTCGCTGCACATCGGACTTGCGTGCCGCCGGTCGCCGCGACGCCTCGCATGCTCGCACTGAACACGATGCTGACCCTTGTTGGGGCTTCATACCCTTCACTTGGCAGCATCTTGACGAGTTTCGGATACCATTTCTGTACGACAGGCGCCAATTCATGGTGTGCCCACTCTGTGATATCGGGTGTTTCAGTCGTTTCGATAGTAATCCGGTACTTTCCTCCGTCCGCTTCGACAATTTCCCTTTGCACTTCGCCGCTCGGCTGATTAGCCGGCACGGCAGCCACCACTTCAGATGTTGGATCGACTACGTCGATTTCACTGAAAAAGGTGTTGCCGAAGGGATCGGACTGTTCGGTGGCGGAGATGTCGAGCAGGAGATACTGATACTTGCCGATGGTACCGTCGGAATCGCAGATGCTGACAGCGTACTGGCCGCCGCCTGTGCCTTCCTGCGGTCGGGTGTCAACGTTCGCGATCAGTTTCCAGCCGCATGTTTGCGGGTCGGTGCCGTTTTTGGGCTGTTGGTTGAAACCGTCGGCCTTGCCATTGCTCGCGTAGAGCTTGTATAACTGCGGCCCGCGAGTGTTGGGATGCCATGAGTACGTGTTGACCTGCTTGATTTCGATTGCGTCACCGAGGTCGATAAGGAGTCGGCTTCCTTCGGTGCCTGCATTGAAGAAGAAGTTCTCGGATGGTTGGTCCTCTTCGGTAGGGACTTTGCCGTCGTGGAGCTTGTCGAGGTTGCCGCCGTTGCGGTCGGGCCGGCCGTCCACGATAGTGAACGTTGCTTTGGTGGCAGCGTCGTTCCGGGACGGCTGGGGAGCGTTCTTGAATTTGAAATCGAAGGTTGCGGATTCGTTGCCGTTGTGGCTGGCGACTGTTTTGATCTCGGCCTGGCAGGCCATTGTAAAGATCAGAACGGTTAGTGCTGCGACAGTGAATATAGTTTTGTATTTCATCGTGTTCTCCTTTGATCTGTTAATTAAGGCTTCTGCAAAATTGAAGTTAGGCATATATTATTTTAGAAAATCAGTTTCACGATTTTCTAAAATTAATCGGGTACTGTATGATAACACCTTATCGAGTAAAACGTTACGCATCTGGTTTTAGAAAGAAAAAATCAAAAGAAAAGATTTTTTCTTTCCAAAAGTATGCCTAACTTCAATTTTGCAGAACTCATCTGTTAATTCTGAAATTCGAGACTGTCCGGATAAAACATCAAGAAGATCGTACTTGCGTATTCTAACAGGACCACGTATATAATAATCTTTCAAGATCAATAAGTAAACGCCAAATTGAGACCGTCTTCAGTATGCTCAAGCGAAACATGGAATCGGTCTTAAGAGTGAGTTTCCAAGGAAAGTCGTTCGAACAGCCTTGACCATTATGGTGCCCCCGGAATTACGAGTGAAAGGGATGCGAATCAGATCAGCGAGAGACATAGTAAAACGCTTTCGTGTGAATTGGGAAGGGTATATCCGCGAGTGTCGTGTCTTTCTGATTCTGACGGTGCTCGCGGCTCTGGCGGATGCGGCTTCGACGGTGTACTTCATGCTCCGGGCCGGTCCGGATGCAGAAGGTCATCTGGCAATCCGGCTGATCTCAGCGGTCTTCGGCACCATACTCGGGCCCATCGTCGGCAAGCTGTGCCAGTTCACCGCGGTCGTGGCTTTGACGGTCTATCTTCGTCGTTGGGCGGTCTACATCTTCGTCGCCGTAATTGTCCTTTACGGCTGGGCGGCATGGTATAATGTATGGGGATGCGATTTATATTATCCGAGACTGCTTGACTGGCTCGACCATCTGCTGTGATGAGCGGCGCCCATCAAAGGCGGAACCATCCCTAAGCTATCGCTTGAGGCTGCCACCCGGCCTGTCCCGCTCGGCACGCGGTGGATGAGCTTGTTGAACGGTATCCTTTGAAATGCAAAAGTTGCTATTATTATAACTGCTAATACGCGCCCTCGATATTGGGCGAAAAATGAAGGAGGCTTCTCAAGATGTCACTCGAAATGGCGAATATTGTACATATATATCTGCAATAATATGTACAATCAAAAAAGCTACTCATTCCCTGTTTATCAACACATGATCAATTCTTCACGGCCGGCCTTCTCTTACGAGAAGTGTATATGGGAAATCGCATTTGAATTATCCGACAGACTTGATATCATGTCATAGAACAGGCTCAAGAGTGCAAGTGAGCAGGAATAAACAATTATATATGGGAAAGCCGGCGGTAAACTCGAAAAGGAAGTGAGTATCTGTACGATGCGAAACCGAAAAACAGGCCGTGTTTCCAAATCGATCAGGTCCGGCATGTTATGTCTTGCCGGGCTGGCAATCGGCTCGGCTGTTAGTGCCGGCGAAACGCCAGTTACAGGGCTCGGTCCCCTGAGAGCCGGCGAGAATCAGAAGAACCACCAACGGATTTTGATCGGTCCGATGGAGCCGGGTAACGACATTGGCAGCGGAGGCTGGCGGATGAAAGACTTCGTGGTCAAAACCGCTGAGGGTACGCAGCCAAAGGTTGGCCGCAGAGCCCTGGTGTTCGGAGCCAATGCCGAGATTGCCGGGGCCAAGGGGGATTTCTCCGTCCATGGCGCTTTGCCCGGCAAGACAGAAGTGCTCGCCCTTTGGGTCTATTTGGAGGAGAACGCCAACATCGAGAAGCTTGGCATTCAAGTCTATGATGCCCAGGGTGAAGTGTTCATGATGTTGATTACCGCCGACTGGAGCGGTTGGAAGTGGGTCGAGTTTGCCATCAGCGGCAACCATGTAAAGCAGGCCTATCCGCAGCCGGACAAGAACGGTTTGATCGATCAGCCGTTGAGTAGTCAGCAGGTGGTCTGGTTCGCCAGGGCTCCGGGAAAGACACGAATGATCGTTGACGGCATGGTGGCGGTCGTGGATCGAAGCGGCCTGACGGATGAGGATGATCTGACTGTTGAAACCTTTGCTCCTGACATAGTCGAGCCGGGCCGGGCTGTCCTTGCCAGTGTACTGGCTGTCAACTACACCGACAAAGCCATTGCCGTTGATCTGGCCTACTCCTTCCAGAGGGACTCTACCCTTTACTCGACTCCTATGCCCGACCCGGTATTCGGATCAAATTATGCACCGGGACTCAGGAGTTGGATCGTTGCCGACGGTGAAATCATCGAGGATGGCTCGCTTACCGACGGCAAGCCATGGACCGACGCCGGCATGGCCTACAAGACCGACCATTTCAATGAGGCTTTTCAATATGTTGAGTTGGATAAGGTGCGCCGGGTCACTAAAATGACCTGGCTGTCGGGCGATGCCAACCACACGTGGTTCGTGGATGTCGCCGTCTCGATGGATGGCAAGGATTTCACGCCGGTCGAGAGCCTTCAGAATGTCGACCACTACAAGAAGTGGGGCTGGAAGGATTATCCTTTGCAGTTGCCTTTCGAGGCAAAGGTCATTCGCTTTCGGTATCATACCGGCGACCCGCAGAAGAAGGTTCACGCCATTCGGTTTCCCTGCGAACTGGGGCTTTACGATGGCGTTGCCGACGAGAATATTGCACTGCCGCGAGTCGGCCCGGTCCTGGATCAAGGCAGTATCAGGGCCACCATTCCGGCCCGGTCGTTCTGCATGGTGGATCTCCCCGCCCATGTGAAGCTGGAGGCGGGGGCCTGCCTGTTTGGCATCGAGGCCGCCTGGTCGGGCCGGCGGAGCATGATCTGTCGGCACATCTTTACCGCTTTGCAAAGCGATCCATCGCTGGTTTCGGCAGATTCGCGTCTCGGGCTCAACGCCGCACACAGTCCCTTGGCGCCTAAGCTTCGGGACCTCGGCATAGGCTGGGTGCGCTTCGAGAACATGAAGTGGCCCTTCGTCTCGCCCGAACCACATAAATACGCCTTCGACGGATCGGTGGGGCCATGGCATGTCAGTACCGACGATGTCTTCCAGACATATCGCCAAAACGGTTTGAACATCCTCAGCTACATGTTCCTGACGCCCAAGTGGGCCACCAGCTCGCCGCCGGACGCCAGGGACGACCGCGCCATTACGTTTCCGCCTAAAGACCTCTCGCTGTTCGGCGAGTTCTGTTTTCAGGTCGCTGCGCGTTACGGCAATACCGGGCATCCGGCCGGCGTCTTGCTCAGCAGCGACAAGAAGTCCGGCCTGGGCCTGGGCCATTATTACGAGATGTGGAACGAACCGGGACTTAATCCTAAGCCGGATGCCGCCTGGGGAGGCTGGTCAGCTCCGCTGGACGAGTACTATAAGATGATGCGTTACGGCGCCGAAGCGATCAAGAAGGCTGATCCAACCGCCACTGTTACCAGCGCAGGCTACGCCGGCATAACGACAGAGATTATCAACCGCCTGCGCACCTACAAATATCCTGATGGAAAGTGTCCGCTCGATTTCGTCGAGGTGATCAACGTGCATTACTACTCCGGCCTGAACCCGCCCGAAACGGCAAGGGAGGACGGCAATGCCAGGCTCACCAGCAGCACAACTTTCCCGCAGGACATTGAGGAACTCACGGCATGGCGAGACCAATACGCACCGCAAATGCCGATCTGGATGACCGAGACCGGCTACGATTCGGCGGGCCCCTTCGGTACGACTGAAGCGATCCAGGCTGCCCGCCTGCCGCGTGTTGTGATGCTGTGCCTTGCCTTTGGTGTCGACAAAGTTTTTGTTTATCGCGAATCCGGTTCAACTGCCTCAATTCACGCCTGCTCCGGCCTGTTGAGGGACGACTTCACCGAAAAACCATCATGGTTCACGTTTGGGACACTCGTGCGGCAGTTCAAGGAGGTCAGGGGCAAGGCCGTACGCTTGCCGCACAGGGATGAGAACATCTGGCTTTTGAAATGGAACGAGGGCGGTAAGCCGCTGCTGACAGCCTGGACGGTCGATGGCAACGCCCGGCTCGGGCTGAATCTGGGGCCCTGCAAAATTACCGATGCTTTTGGCGCCAAGTTCGACGCCGAGAATACGTCCCAATTAGAGATAACGCCGTATCCGATTTACATACGCAACATGGACGCCGGCGCCGGCTGGCAAATGCTGCTTGCCGACTATGACGTCCGGCAGCTTGAGTTGAAGAATCGCCGTCAGCGTGCCGTTGCGTGCCGGAAGTACCTGTATGACTTCGGGATGCCGGACCGTGTAGACGAATACATCCTCGAAGGGATCAGGTTCCCCTATACGCCGGTAAAGGCGGCTGATGTCTGGGACCAGGACCGGGGCTACGGCTTCAACATCCCCGCTATGTCTGACGAGAATCGCCAATGGGTTCGCTCGAAGCTCGACGGCGACGGCTGCCGCCTTAGCGACGACATGCAGTTTCAGTTCCGTGTCGAGCCCGGCACGTACCACCTGACTCTCGGTTTTGGCCCATTTGAAGATACCGGTACAGTCATGGTCGAAGGACTTAAAGAAACGCTAAAAATGGTTCTGAGCAAAAAAGAAGGACTCGCCGAGGCCGACATCGTTGTCGCCGGTCCCGTGACACTATCGATCTCTCACAAAGGCTATGGCGAAATCCGCTGGCTCAGCCTGATTGAGAAGAAGTGATCGCCGGAGCCAATGTTCCAGGCCCGCCTGCCGGGGCGAATTGTCATGTGTCGGTACGCCGATCCGACAGATCTCCATCAACCCTATTGGGGGCAAGTCCGCTTGTAGTATCTCTTCGTCATTCTCTCTCAACTCTTAAAAGCCAGCCTTTTTCTCATTGAGAATACACAAGTTTTCACTTTAGTAACACACAAGATTCGTTCGATAGTAAGCCATAATTTTCCATGCCTTTTTACATTCAATCTTCTCAGTATAAGTCCTAAAATAGCTCATTTTATGGCCAACAATTTAATTATCTAATTCAACTCATCGTGATTTGTCCATTACTGTAAAGTTGAGCCGGTTATATTATCTACAGAAACAGCCGATATATCGAAAGCGGAGCTTCATCCGCAGCTTAACATTATCCCCAAAAATTATGGGAAATCCCAGGTAGGAGATGTGATGAAGATTTCTACAATTATAATCCATATAATCCTTTGTCTTATGGTGCTGATGCTGATGATGGGATGTTCGCGTTCACATAACCAGGCATTGGCATTATGGGAGGAGCGACAGATGGATGATGATCGAAGAATATATGGAAATCCTTATGAAAGCTCAGACCGACAATATTATATTCGATTAAATGCCACTTTTTGAAATTGAGCCCTAACCTTGTTCCACGATCTGTTGCGGATTAAGGCAGAAATCCGCGTGAGAAAAAAGATGTACCTGGCCGTACGGATACCCTTTAGTCAGTATCGGCCCCAGTGGGATAGGCGGGGAGTATCAGAGAGAATCTATTTGACTTATCCCTTTGATTTGCCTGATTTTCTGCGAATTAAGCTTGCTGTTATTAACCCTACGAAAAATCCGAGCGTCAAAGTTGAGAGAAGAAGCAGCACTCGTGGCATCGTTATCGTCGTGAAAAGAATTTTCGTTTCCACTTGCTGTTTATTCTGAAGAGAAACTACCAAAGCCAATAACAAGATCAGAATTATCAAAATAATCTTAACTTTCTTCATTCTTTACCACCTCATTTTATTGGCCAGACGCTGTGTAATCTATTTACTTTTTTTTATCTTTACGGCGATTGAGTTGAATGTCTTTCTCCTAACGGCAAATGCTCAGACGTCTTTGGATAATCCTTCCACATAGCTGCTGCATTTAGGACATTCTATTAATTTCTCTTTCGAACCTTCCGGGACATGTATTGTCTCATTACAAATTGAGCATACGAGAGTGACCGTCCCGGAGCTTTCAGCAGATCCTTCCTGAAGAGTGGGAATGACAATTAGCTTCTTACATTTTGGACATTTCCCTTTTTTGCCGGCGTGAATCTGAGCGGCACGAATCCTCTGGCCGCAACTCTTGCAGTGGAATTTTATCTTGGGCGACTTATCAGGTATAACTCTAATGCTTTTGCACTTGGGGCATTCCATTTGCCTGCCTGAGAGTTGTTCGTGGACACTGATTTCCTCACCACATAATTTGCAGACAAACTTAATCATAACCGTAAGGCCTCCGATTAAGCATAGGGTCGGCGCTGGTTGGCATCTCTACCTTATTAAGTATAACACATCTAACCTGAAATTGCTATAGTTTCGTTTGTCAAGAAAAGCTGAGCGTAGAATTGTGCAATAATCTCCGCCATTCCTTTATTTCCTAAAATATCTCTGCGTGATGTAAATCTGTCAGAAAAATGCTCTTAGCACTTCAGATACCGAAAATCAACCAAATTCTCCACGAAACCGCCTTAATAACTCACATACTCCCAGCCCTCA